>Ga0075530_1001476_pt1 | contig 11162 bp, 8 predicted proteins | sample NGEPerD_2_FD_75101 | JGI IMG/M metagenome (GOLD analysis project Ga0075530, IMG submission 75101) | Arctic peat soil microbial communities from the Barrow Environmental Observatory site, Barrow, Alaska, USA - NGEE PermafrostL1-D | ecosystem: Environmental > Terrestrial > Soil > Wetlands > Peat ...
GCGACGACCAGCCACTGGAGGAGACTTGCGAGCAGCTGGCGCTGGCGATCCGCGACGAGGTCGGCGACCTCGAGGAGGCTGACGTGCGGGTCATCCAGGTCGACGAGCCGGCGATCCGCGAGGGCCTGCCGCTTCGGAGGGAGGACCGCGATGAGTACCTGCGCTGGGCCGTGGGCGCGTTTGGCATCGCCACCGGCGGCGCGCGCGACGAGACGCAGGTGCAGACCCACATGTGCTACTCGGACTTCGGCGACATCATGGATCAGATCCAGGCGATGGACGCCGACGTGCTGCTGATCGAGGCGGCGCGCTCGCGAATGGAGCTGCTCGAGGACTGGCGCCGGACCGGCTACCGTCAGGAGATCGGCCCCGGCGTCTACGACATCCACTCGCCGCGCGTTCCGTCGGTCGAGGAGATGGCGGGCCTCCTGCGCCGGGCGCTGGAGATCCTGCCGGCGGAGCGACTGTGGGTCGACCCCGACTGCGGGCTGAAGACGCGTCGCTACGAGGAGGCGGAGCCGGCGCTTCGGAATATGGTCGAGGCGGCCCAGATGGTGCGCGAGGAGTTGGCGCAATGAGCGAAGCGCCGCAGTTAGAGCTTCGGCCGATGGCGGTCTGGGATACCTCGGTCGCCTCTGGCCTTCACCCCGACCGCCCCCTCTTTGAGCTGGCAAGCGAGGCGGCGCTTGCGGGCGAGCCCTTCCTTCTCGCAGCGCCGACCGTGCATGAGATCGCCTTTGGCCTAGAGCGCCGCGCCGGGGAGGACTCCAGGTTCGGCACGCAGCTCGCCTGGTTTACCGAGCTGCTCGACATCGGCGTCCTGGGAGTGCTTCCGTTGAGCTGGGAGGCAGCGCTTGTGGGGTGCGTAAATCCGATCGTGCGGAGAAAGACGCGCTCGCATCCGACTGGTGGTTTTCTAGGACCTTGGCGAGGAAGCCCCAGCGCCCTTGCTCGCCCCCGAGTCTTGCGATCAGAAGCGGTGGTCTCCGGTCGGCGCAAACGCACGCGTGGCGTTGACCTCCACGCGCCTGCCCCAGGACGCCGCGAAGCCGCCTCGGTTCAGCTCCGATCGGATCAGGCTGCGGCGCTGTACTCGTGGATCAGTCCGCCGAGGCGGTCGCGCCTGTTCACGGCGGCGGCCGGACCTGCCGCGATTGGGCGCTTGAGCGGCGTCCGCTCCGGCGCTGCCAGGTCCAGGGCTCGGTGGGGTCGGTGGCCGTTGTCGTGGCCGACGAACGCCCGAAGAACCCGTTCCAGGTGTCGGCGGTTGACGATCAGGATCCAGTCGAGGCACTCTCGGCGCAGGGGGCCGACGAAGCGCTCGGCGATGGCGTTGGCCTTCGGCGCTTCGACGGGAGTTCGGATGACCTTGACGCCGCCGGCGCGGAAGACCTGATCGAAGGCATACGTGAACTTGGCGTCGTTGTCGCGGAGCAGGAATCGCAAGCGACGCTCGGGCGCTGAAAGCTCCCAGGCAAGATTGCGCGCCTGCTGGGCTACCCTGGCAACGGTGTCGACGGTGAAGAAGTCGCAGGCGATCATGCTCTTTGCCTGGCGGCGGATGAACTCGCGCCAGGAGACGCCGCCGCGCTGTCCGGCTGGGCCCAGGCCCGCTCCCACGAGGATCTTCCGCACGCTCGTCGCCGAGACGGAGATCCCAAGGCCAGCGAGCTCGCCGACGATCCGCCGGTAGCCCCAGCGCGGGTTCTCGCGTGCCAGGCGCAGGATGAGGTCGAAGACCTCCGGGTCGATTCGAGGCCGGCCGGGGCCCCTGCTCGGATAGCTCCGATGGCGAGCGAGCAGCCGCCGATGCCAGCGCAGCAGCGTCTCCGGAGTCACGAGGAACGACGACCAGCGGACCCGAGGCAGCAGGCGGCCGGCCGCAGCCAGGAAGGCGCGGTCGGCCGGCTCCAGCGCGGGCCTTGCGACCTGGCGGCGGAGGATGGCCAGCTCGTGGCGAAGCACCACGATCTCGAGCTCCTTGAACTGGGAGGAGCGGGGACGCAGGGAGATGAGCTCGACGATCTTGCGCAGCGCGAGATCAAGGAACGACAGGAGCAACAATGCCCTCCTCGGCTCGATGACGGGCAGGCGACCTTGGCAGATGGGCGAATTGAGAGCTCCTCCAACCCCCCGAGATCGGGTTTACGCACCCCACAGGACCTGGACATCAGCAGCGCTCCTTGTCGTCAATCCGCCGGCAGGCGGACACGTGCTCAGCGTTATCGGACAACAGCCCGCGGGCGAGCGTGAGCATCTCGGCCACTCGGGGATCGGCCACTCGGTAGTAGACGGTGCGGTGCTCGCGGCGACTGTCCACGAAGCCGCACCAGCGCAGGCAGGCCAGGTGGTTGGATACCTTCGGCTGGGGGGCACCAATGCTCTCGACCAGCTCGCCGACCGAGCGCTCGCCGTCGGTTAGGAGTTGAAGAATCCGCAACCGCGTCGGATCGCCGAAGCCGCGGAAGTACTTGGCCAGCATCTCACTTTCGAGCGGCCGCTCCGAGAGCTGGAAGGGAGAATTGGCGGTGGCGGTCGATTGATTCATGGCGTCTCCTCGGTTAAGCGGCGCAGCAGGAAAGCTTGGCCACGTCGCGATGGAAGGTCTGGGCGGCGAGCTTGAGCCCCTCGGCCATCGCCAGGTAGGGCGCCCAGGTCCGGCTCAGTTCGTCCACGGTCATGCCGCGCTCGATCGCGAGTACCGCGGCCTGGATGGCATCGGGCGCGCCGTCGGCCAGGATGCTCACCCCGAGCAACCGGCCGCTGCCGCCTTCTGCGACCAGCTTGAAGAGCCCGCGCGTGTCGCCGTTGACGAGCGCCCGCGGGATCGCCTCGAGCGGCAACACCCGCGTCTCGACCTCGACGTCGCGATCACGCGCCTCGGCCTCGGTGAGGCCCGCCCGGGCGATTGCGGGCGAAGTGAAGATGATCTGCGGGAGTGCGGCGAAGTCGAGCCGCTCGCCGCCGCCGCCGAGCGCGTTCTCGACCGCGGTCGCGCCGCCGCGCGCGGCGACGTAGACGTAGCGCGGCTGGCTCGTCACGTCGCCGCTGGCGTAGATCGAAGCCACGCTCGTCCGCTGTTCCTCATCGACGACGATGGTGCCGTGCTCGTCGGTCTTGACGCCGACATCTTCGAGACCGAGGTCCTCCGTATTCGGCTGGCGGCCGGTCGCGACCAAGATCTCGTCCACGGGCAGTTCGAACGCCTTGCCGCCTGCCGTGCCCCGCAGCACCTTTTCGCCGTCCTCGACCGTTACCTCGGTCGTGTCGGCGGGCGCCAGCACCGTGTGTCCCTCTGCCTCGAGAACCTCGCGAAGCTCCGCCGCGATCTCGGGCTCGCCGTTCGGGGCGACGTCCCGGCGGGCGATCAGCGTGACTGTGGATCCGAAGCCGGCGAGCATCTGGCCGAGCTCGAGCCCGACGGCGTTCGCACCGAGCACCGCGAGTCGCGGCGGCGCCGTGGTGAGGTCCAGCGCCGTGGTCGAGGTCAGGTAGCCGGCCTCCTCGAGTCCCTGGATCGGCGGGATAGCGGGTCGAGCTCCGGTAGCCACGAGGACCGCCTCGGCCGTCGCCGGCTCGCCATCCACCTCCACGGTGTGCGGGTCGGTGAGGCGGCCGTGCCCGTGGCGGAACTCGATCTCGTATTCGGCGAGCAAATCGACGTACTTGCTCTGGCGCAGCCGCTCGACGAGCGCCGTCTTGCGCGCCACTGCCTCGGCGAGCGTCGGGCCGTCCGGGTGGCGAGCGGCATCGGCGCTGACCAGCAGAGTCTTCGAGGGGATGCAGCCGATGTTCACGCAGGTGCCGCCAGTCGTACCGTGCTCGACCATCAGCACGCGCTTGCCGAGGTCGCGCGCACGGATCGCACCGGCGAAGGCACCACCGCCTGAGCCCAGCACGATCAAGTCATAGTCGCGAGTCGGCGAGTTGCCCTCGCGCCCGGGGCGGCGAAGCTTCGCCTGCCTGATGTCCGTCACGCGGTAACGGGTGTCGGCAAGGACTTCGTCGAGAACCGCCTCATCGACCGTGCCCGACACCCGGGCGGTGCCGCCGCGCCAGTCGACCTCAGCCTTCGCGGCGCCCGCTTGCTTCAGCGCCGCCTCGAGAGGGCGGGCGCACCCGTCGCAGGTCATCCCCGCGATCTTGATCTCGGTCTGGCTCATCAAAATTCCTTCAGAAGCGGTTTTGTAGGGGTAGTAATATCAGCAGTATCACATATATGGTGATTCCGATACAACCCAGACCCTGTGCCCGTGGCTCGTCGATGGTCTCGATGCGCTGCATCGGCATCGCAAGGCCGGCGGCGTCAACCGCACGACGATCCCCGTACTCGTCGTACTTGCCCTCCCAGGCGAGCTCCGTGCTCAATTGAGACAGCGGATGCGGGTTGTGCGGCCCGTAGTCAGGGAGTCCTTCGCCTACGTCTGGAACGGAAGTCGAGGCAAGCAGGCAATGTCTGACGAGCGCAAGCCCGTGGGCAATTAGCGGCGCGATCGCCTGCGGAACGGGGCGCTCGCGATCATCCACAGGCCTACGCCAGCGACGAGCAAGACGGCAAGGCCGGACAGCGCACTGCTGAGCGCGGTCGCCGATCCCGTCCAGACGGAGAACAGAGTCAGAACGGCCAGAGTCCCGGCGAGGCGCGCGCGGTTTCCGAGGTGGCGCCAGGCGCGGCTCATCGTGCGGAAGAGGCTGGCCGCAGCTGCCCAGCTGAGCCGGAGCAGCATCACGGCCAACTCGGCGAGCCTGTTACGGAGGGTCATTGGGTCAGAAGCCCGATGAAGAAGCCGAAGACCACGGCAACAGCGATCACCGTGAGCACTACGTAGGCGACGATTATCAGCGCCAGGACGGCCAGGTTCGCGACGACCAGGGCGAGGAAGAGCGCGTAGGGTTCACAAACCCGACACCCGCCTCATGCCGCCCAGGAATACTCGTGGATGAGACCACCGAGCCGGTCGCGGCGGCCAACCGCGGTCTGCGGTCGCGGATGCAGCGGGATCACCTGTGGTGAGGGATCTGGCGCACGCAGGCCCAGCGCCCGGTGCGGACGCTCGTGGTTGTAGTGCTCTACGTATTCGCGGAGAACTCGCTCGAGCTGACGGCGGCCAAGGATAAGCAGCCAGTCCAGGCACTCCTCGTGATCGCCGGCGAGAACCCCGACCGGCTGCGCAGCGACGGGGCCCTGGCGGCGCTCTGCGGGGCCTCGCCGGTAGCGGCCTCAAGCGGGAAGGTCACACGGCATCGGCTCAACCGTGGCGGCGATCGCCAGGGCAACAACGCGCTCTACCGGATCGCGATGAACAGGATGATCCACGACCCTGAGACTCGCGCCTACGTGGAGCGGCGGACCGCCGAAGGCAAGTCCAGGCGCGAAATCCGCCGCTGCCTGATGCGCCACATCACACGCAGGATCTTTCCGTTCCTGGTCGCCGATATTCGGACTGCCTCAGCCATCGACTTGACATAGGAGCATCAATGCAATGTCGAGAGCTTCGTCGACACCTTCAAGACCGAGCTGATCGCCGACCGCGTCTGGCGCTCGGTCGAGCAGGCCGAGCTGGGGGTGGTGGAGTGGGTCAGCTGGTTCAACCACGACCGCCTTCACTCCTCGACCGGCGACATCCCGCCGGTCGAGTTCGAGCAGCTCTACCGGGCGCAGCTCGAAGCCGATCCGCCACCCGGCTCCACTCGCCCTACGGGCTCGCTTCGCCGGGTGGCGGTTGAGCAACCCGAACCCCTACCGAGTAGCGTCAACTTGCAGGCCACCGAACCACATAACTCGGTCTCCGTGGGACTCGGGATGGGCCACTCCAACAGCCCTCGGGGCTGGACGTTCGAAGGCGCCCGACCTTGCGGCTGAGATTGCGGGCGCTGTGGAACGCCCCGGAACTCGACGAAGCGCTGGCTGACCCTGCGGGCCCAGCAGCTTGCTGAGCCCGAGAAGCGCGCCGAGTTCGCTCGCTCGATCGAGCTGATCGTCGAGGATGCTGGAGCCATTGGCCTCAGCTCGTGCCCGGGCCGACGATCCTCAAGCGCGGACCAATCGCCCGCAATCGCTCCGTGCTGCTCGCGTTGGCGCGGCGGTTGAGAGGCCAGGGTCCACTATAGAATCGTGTCAAATCAGCGGACGAGCACGTCTTGTGGCGCCGGATCGAAGGCTGCGGCGTGCTCTGTTCACGACCACTCAATCGCGAGGAGGCCCCATGGCCGCAGTTGCTGACGGCCCACTGCTCGTCTGCCACGACGGATCCGAAGGTGCCAAGCACGCGATCGAGCGCGCGGGTGCCATTTGGAAGACGATCCTCGAGATCGCCGACCGCCGTGACGGGGCGATGATAGTCATGGTAGTCATGGGGTCCCGGGGACTCACGGGAGTGCGCTCGATGCTGCTGGAAGCGTCTCCAGCGCTGTCGTGCATCACGCCGACCGGCTAACCCTGATCATCCATCGCCGCAGCGACGACGACGCTGCCGCAGCCTAGCCAGGGCGCCTGCTGCAGCACGCGAGGATGCTCCTGTCGCGGACGGTCGCCGGAACGCACCGTGAGCTGGTGGCACATGAGTGTGCACTCGAGGCTCGCTGGCGTCTCGGCGCCGAGACGCGCTCACGGAGAGGTCCGGTTAGGGTCTGGCGCGGTTGACACGTGCCCTTCTGGGTCCAGCGCGAAGGTCGTCAGCGGTAGGCCGAAGCGCTCCTTGACGTGCTCGATCAGCCCTTGCTCTTGCCAGTAGGCGTGGTCTGAGCTGCGCAGCGCGATCAGGATGTGATCGGGCTGGAACTTCGCGACGGCGTCCGCGAAGGCGGTCAGGAGGGTGCTGTCATCCCCGGTCATCCCGCTGGCCCGGGCGCCGATCGAGCGCATCTGGCCGAGCACGGTGTCGAGGCGCTCGTCGGCGACATGCCGAGACTTGTTGAGCTGAGTGGCCAGCCAGGCAAGCCGGCCAGGGAGGCTGGGCGTGACGACGTAGACCTCGGCTGCTGCGTCGATGACGGCGCGCACCCGCGGCGGCAGCTCATCCACCTCGGCGACAGCGCCATCGGCGACGACCAGGAGCCGCTGGATCGGCGCTTTCGGATCCCGCGGGTGCGAGTCGTGCGCTTCGAGGTCGGGGCTGTTCACGGTTGGCTCCTTGCGTGCGGATGTTCGGCAGCACTCAATGGATGCTCGGTCACGCTGTCGGCGTAACTATGGCATGATCTGCGTCTCCTTTCGTGATGCAATCGCGATCTGCGACGGCGACGCGCCGGAGCCTCGAAGCAGACACCGCAGGATGGTGGCCGGCTCGGTGAGCCACACGGCTCTAGCGTCGCGCGCCGGGGGTTCGAGCTGCGCTGCCGGGCGCCGGCGTGGGGCGAGCCCCTCAGCGGGGCGGTAAGTCTGAGAGCTCGCCGAAGCTGCGCTGCGTGTCCAGCGCAACGGGGTCGACCGCGATCTCGACGGGGATCGCGTGCTCGGCTGGGGCATGACGTCGGCCGCGTCGCCGGTCTGGCTGCTGAGGTACGGAGCCAGGTAGCGCCCGCAGAGCTTGTTTGGCGGCCACCACAAGGCCTCCTCCGAGATCGACATCTCCCTGGAGACGATGCGGCGACTGCTTGCGGTGGACCCGAAGGAGGTTCGTCAGCAGCTGCCGCAAGTCGAAGCCCATCTGGCCCAGTTCGGCGACGACCTGCCGGGGCGAGATCCATGCCCAGCTCACGGCCTCGAGCAGCGCCTCACCTAGTTTCGGCAGCTGTCTCTCGGCCTCGGCGCGCCGAGGCCGAGAAAGCGTGGAGTTCAAGACCTGAAAGTATAGAGTTGAAGAACATGTTGCACCAGCTCGCAGGGCCAATCCCGACAACCGCAGCAGGTTGGCGCCGCTGTAGTGAATGCGATTCACATCGACAAGCTGGCCGTCGCCGTCCCACTGCGCTCGCGGACGCTTACCCATGTGGGGCTCGCGGTTCGCGCCGTCAGTGCGGGCACCGCCGAGCAGACTGCCGGGGGCGTCGTCGCAAGACAGGGCGAGAAACGCCGAGGGGAGCGATGTGAGCGGCGATTCCTTCGGCGCCCGCGACACGCTGACGGTCGCCGGTCGCGAGTACGAGATCCACCGTCTCGACGTGCTGCAGGAGAAGTTCGACGTGGCCCGGCTCCCGTACTCGCTTAAGGTCTTGCTCGAGAACGCGCTGCGGCTCGAGGACGGCGGGTCGGTGACGGCGTCCGACGTCGAGACGATTGCCTCCTGGGACGCCGATGCCGAACCGGCCGACGAGATCCCGTTCCAGCCAGCCCGAGTCTTGATGCAGGACTTCACCGGCGTGCCGACGATCGTCGACCTCGCGGCGATGCGCGACGCCATGGACGACCTCGGCGGCGATCCCGCCCAGATCAACCCGCTGGTCCCGGTGGACCTGGTGATCGACCACTCGGTCCAGGTCGACGCCTTCGGCAACGCTCGCGCCTTCGACATCAACGCCGACCGCGACTACGAGCGAAACGAGGAGCGCTACGCCTTCCTGCGCTGGGGCCAGCAGGCCTTCGACAACTTCCGTGTGGTGCCCCCGGCCACCGGCATCTGCCACCAGGTCAACCTCGAGTACCTGAGCCAGGTCGTGTTCACCCGCGAGCGCGACGGTGTCAGCGAGGCCTATCCCGACACGCTCGTCGGCACCGACTCGCACACGCCGATGGTCAACGGCCTCGGCGTGCTCGGCTGGGGCGTGGGCGGGATCGAGGCTGAGGCGGCGATGCTGGGCCAGCCGATCTCGATGCTGCTGCCGCAGGTCGTCGGCTTCCGGCTCGACAACGAGCTGCCCGAGGGCGCGACCGCGACCGACCTCGTCCTCACCGTGACCGAGATGCTGCGCGAGCGCGGCGTGGTCTCGAAATTCGTCGAGTTCTTCGGTCCGGGCCTGCCGGCGCTCGGGCTCGCCGACCGGGCGACGATCGGCAACATGTCGGCGGAGTTCGGCTCGACCTGCGCGATCTTCCCGGTCGATCGCGAGACCCTGCGCTACCTCGAGTTCACCGGCCGCCCTACCGAGACGATTGAGCTGGTCGACGCCTACGCGCGCGAACAGGGGATGTTCCACGACGAGGACTCCGAGGATCCGACCTTCTCGGAGACGCTCGAGCTGGACCTCTCGTCGGTCGAGCCCTCGATCGCGGGCCCCAAGCGACCCCAGGATCGGATTGCGCTGGCGGACTCGAAACCGGCGTTCCTCGAGTCGCTGAAGGAGTTCGACGCCGGCGCCGCCGAATCGCTCGGCAACTACCGCGATGAGGCGGCCGCGGGCTCCTTTCCGGCCTCCGATCCCCCGGGAGACGCCCACGAGTACGAGCGCGACAGGCCGCGGCACGCGGGGACCGTCGCCACCGCGAAGCGCAGGGCCGATCTCGTAACCGTCACGCTCGAGGACGGCAGCGAGGTCGAGCTCGACCACGGCCGGGTCGTGATCGCTGCGATCACGAGCTGCACAAACACCTCGAACCCGTCGGTGATGATCGGCGCCGGGCTGCTCGCGAAGAAGGCCGTGCAGCGCGGCCTCGAGAGCAAGCCGTGGGTGAAGACCTCGCTCGCCCCCGGCTCCACGGTCGTCACCGACTACCTGAAGCAGGCAGGGCTCGACGAGTACCTCGACCGGCTGGGGTTCAACCTGGTCGGCTACGGCTGCACCACGTGCATCGGCAACTCCGGGCCCCTGCCGGAGGAGATCTCGAAGGCGGTCAACGACAACGACCTCGTCGTCTGCTCGGTGCTCTCGGGGAACCGCAACTTCGAGGGGCGGATCCAGCAGGACGTCCGCAACAACTACCTCGCCTCGCCGCCCCTGTGCGTCGCCTACGCGCTGGCGGGGCGCATGGACATCGATCTGCTCAGCGATCCCCTCGGCGAGGATTCCCGAGGAGAGCCGGTGTACCTGCGCGACATCTGGCCCAGCAACGAGGAGATCAAGAGGACGGTCGAGGAGGCGGTGCGCTCGGACATGTTCACCCGCAGCTACGCCGATGTCTTCACCGGCGGCGATCGCTGGCGCGGCCTCGAAACGCCCGACGGCGACCGCTACACCTGGCCGGACTCCACCTACGTGCGCAGGCCGTCCTTCTTCGAGGGGATGGACGCTGAGCCGGCGCCGGTGGAGCCGATCTCCGGGGCGCGGGTGCTGGCGGTGCTCGGCGACTCGGTCACGACCGACCACATCTCGCCCGCGGGCGAGATCAAGAAGGACAGCCCGGCCGGGCGCTGGCTGATCGAGAGCGGCGTCGACGTTCGCGACTTCAACTCATACGGCTCGCGGCGTGGCAACCACGAGGTGATGATCCGCGGCACCTTCGCCAACGTGCGGCTGCGGAACGCGCTGGTCGACCGCGAGGGCGGCTTCACCAAGCACTTCCCCGACGGCGAGGAGACCACCATCTACGACGCCGCGATGGCCTACGCCGCCGACGGCGTGCCCCTGGTGGTCCTCGCCGGCAAGGAGTACGGCGCCGGCTCCTCGCGCGACTGGGCCGCGAAGGGCACGATGCTGCTCGGCGTGCGCGCGGTGATCGCCGAGTCGTTCGAGCGGATCCATCGCTCGAACCTGATCGGGATGGGAGTGCTGCCGCTGCAGCTCCCGGATGGGGAGACGCGCGACTCGCTGGGGCTGACCGGGGAGGAGGAGTTCACGGTCGGCGATCTGCGCAACGGTGAGGCGAAGTCGGTCGAGGTGAGCGCCTCGCGCGAGGGCGCCCAGCCGATCTCGTTCGAGGCGAGGGTCCGTCTCGACACGCCAAACGAGATCCGCTACTTGCAGAGCGGCGGCATCCTGCAGCTGGTAGTCCGCCAGCTTCGGCAGCGCGGCGACTCGGCGGACGGCCCGAAATAGGGCCTCCAGGCCGACCTCGACGGGGAGGCCTCGACGGCCATGGAGCGAGAGCCGACGGCAGGAGTACCTGGCGGGGGTTGCCCCCTTCGGATGCGGCCGCCGTCCTCGGCCAGGCCGCGGGGAGCCGTCAGCCCAAGGGCGGGCCCGGCGCCTGCGCGCCGGCACTGGGCCGCTGCCGGGTGGCCTGCTGCCCAGGTCGTCGTCAGCCGCAACCTCGACGACTTTCCCGCTGACGCGTGCCGTCCACTCGACATCGAGGCCGTGAGCCCTGACGACTTCCTGGTCGATCTTTACCACCTCGATCCCTCCGC
>Ga0075530_1001478_pt1 | contig 11159 bp, 7 predicted proteins | sample NGEPerD_2_FD_75101 | JGI IMG/M metagenome (GOLD analysis project Ga0075530, IMG submission 75101) | Arctic peat soil microbial communities from the Barrow Environmental Observatory site, Barrow, Alaska, USA - NGEE PermafrostL1-D | ecosystem: Environmental > Terrestrial > Soil > Wetlands > Peat ...
ATAGTTGCTGATCACCGCGAATGAAAATCCTATACTATTGGCAAAATATTTATTAAATGAAAAATTTTCTTTAAGAAGGAAGGTAATTCCAAAATCTATAAACAGCCCTGAAGTACCAACAAGAGCGAATTTAATGAATTGCCAGGCAAATATCTCCATCAATAATTATTCTACAATTAGATTCTTGTTTTTATAGTTTATCGCTGGTTCCAGATAGTTGCTTTTTAAAGAAACAAAAATATGGTAACTGTTCTTTTCAGGAGGGGCTTTATAATTTACAATTTGAACAAAACTTTCCCCGGGGTTCAATCTTTTTTTGTCCAAACTTAAAGGAAAACCCTGTTCTTCAATAAGTTTCTTATCCTTAACTAAAGAAACAACAATTTCCACTGAAAAATCTTTATTCTCCTTAAAATCAACCGGAAATGGAAAGTTGTTCGTTAACAGCAATTCCAATGGATATGTTTTGTCAGCTTCAAAAGTCAAATATTCATTTAAGACTTCTATTTCGACTTTATTATAACTCCTGAAATTTTTCAATTCGGAAATATAAAAATCCCCAAGAGCAGTTTCAAATGGAGAAAAATTCGGCAAATCCCTTCCTGATACGATCAGGACATCTTTTCCCTGAATTTTAGCTTCAGTATCCCAAAGGTCAAATTGATTTTTTCTGTAATTCACTCCGTTGTAGCTGTGGGCTAAATTATTAGTATAAAAGATATACTTTGAGGCATTTTGAAATGAGTTTAAAAAAACCACGGGCCTGTTTTGAGCCTTCCCTGCGATTTCCCTTGCCCAGGTATCCCAGTTATGAAATTCGTTCCTAAATTTTAAATGTGTGGAAACCTCATTGAATATGACATCATTTGCAAGATAAATCCGCAAAAACAATCCAATCACAAATGTTATTCCACCTAAAACGACAATCCATTTTCGCAAAATAAATTTTTCCTTTAAATATTTATACGAAAGAATTAACAAAGGAATTACAACAGGGATATTCCAGTTAGGTTCAATTTTACTGTGAAAACTTGAGAAAAAGAAAAAAATCACAACCCCAAGCACATTATATTTTAATATCCTCTCCCACTTTGAAGTGATGCGAACTTTAAAAAAAGCATACCATAAAATAAAGCCTATCAGGGGCCCGGAAATAAGTAATATTCCTAAAAAATAATTTAGGGTGAAGGAAATATCATAAGCTCGGTTTCCCCTTCCCAAAAGATGGTATTGCAAGGGAGGATAGCTGTTTTTTACTTGCCAAATAATATGAGGGAGAAATAAAATTATGGAGAACAAGGTCACGAGACAGAAACTCTTTTTTGTAAGAAGTTTAGGGACTGCTATTATCGTGAAAAGCAGGATTAGGAAACCGTGATATTTACTGTAAAGCATTAGAGCAATGGACAGTGCTAAAATCAAAATATATTTTATCTTGTCTGAATCCAAATATTTGTCCAATGCCCAAAAATAAAATATGGATGAAGCCAGGAGTGGCCCATCAGGAACCATTATAAATCCATATGCTTGAAAAATGATAATCCCGGAGACCAGAGAGACAAAAAGCAAAACATCCTCTCCGTATTTACTGCAAATTTTCCATAACAAAAACAGGGAGATACCACCGGTTAAAACATTTACAAGGCGCAAACCAAAAGCATTTTGGAAAAGGAAATAACCCGCTTTAATCATTACCGCAACGGCAGGGGGATGATCAAAATAACCCCAATCTAAATTTTCGGAATACATCCAATAATAAGCCTCATCATGCGCAAGTCCTGTATAAGCTGCGCTAAGTAAATTGATTATAACCCAAAGCAATAAAAATCCCAAAATAAAATAAGAAGGTTTGCTTATTTTATTCAAGACCTTCAAATTACCAATAAAATTATTAAACATAATAAGATTTCATATTAGATATCTTAAGACAGTAATTATGGGAAATGTGATAATCTCGTGCAAACTGGGTTAAGAAAAAAAAATAGTTGAAGCTTAGTCGACAAATTTTTCTCTCCTAACACCAAAAACAGGAATAATAGGGATTATGAAAGCAATTTTAGCTTTGCAAACCGGAGCAATAACTTTTTGATGCCTCCATTTTCAAAATTAATTTCCGCTTTTTTATCCTGGCCAATTCCTTCTAAGCTAATCACTATACCTTTCCCAAACCTCATGTGTTCTACAGCATTTCCAACTTCCAGTTTAATGCTGTCTTTAATTGATGCCGTAGCTGAAGCATCACTTGCAGGTTTCAATTTTCTCAATTTTCGAAGTTGTTCCTCACTAGGCTTATGGGCAAGTGGCGGTGATCCCGCTTTGGGTTTTGTTTGACGTAATTTGCTCTTGTCTACCTCTCCAAAAATATCCAGGTCAATCAAGGGCTTGTATTTGTAATCGTCCTGAGGGATCATATAAGATTTATATTGCTCCTCAATTTCTTCAATAAATCTACTGGGTTCGGCTTCCACCAATTTACCCCATCTGTAACGCGATTGAGCATAGCAAAGGTATGCCTGTTTTTCGGCACGGGTTAGGGCTACGTAAAACAATCGGCGTTCTTCTTCCAATTCACTCCTGGTTCCCATACTCATTCCCGATGGAAACAGATCTTCTTCCAATCCCACTATATACACATAAGGGAATTCCAAACCTTTGGCCAGGTGTATCGTCATTAGCGCCACCCGGTCATCATCCCCGGTATCATTATCCAAATCGGTTGCAAGTGCGACATCTTCAAGGAATTCGGCTAAAGAACCTGTGGCATCTGCCAACTCTTTTTGTCCTTCCACAAAATCCTTGATCCCGTTTAACAACTCCTCAATATTCTCAATTTTCGCGATCCCTTCAGGAGTTCCGTCCTTTTTGAGTTCCTGCACCAGGCCGGTCTTTTTTGAAACTGTATCGGCCACGGTAAAAGCATCGGCATTCTCATTTAAGATCGAAAAACTCTTGATCATATTCACGAAATTAGAGAGCTTGTTCCTGGTACCGGAATTTATTTTCAAATCCATCTGATCTAAATTATCGATCACCTCAAAAATTGATTTTCCGTATTGATTGGCTGCAATAGTCAATTTATCTATGGTAGTTTGCCCGATTCCCCTCGCAGGAAAATTGATAATTCTTTTTAAGGCCGCCTCATCATTTGGATTTACAAGCAAACGCAAATAGGAAAGCACATCTTTGATCTCCTTTCGCTGATAAAAAGAAAGTCCGCCGTAAATTCTATATGGAATTTCCCTTTTTCTCAAGGCATCCTCCATCGCCCTACTTTGGGCATTTGTCCTGTACAAAATCGCAAAATCGCTATTTTTTAACTGATTTTGCATCTGATTTTCAAAAATTGAACTCGCAACAAAACGTCCTTCTTCCCCATCGGTCAACAACCGGTTCACGATAATTTTGGGGCCTTCTTCGTTATCTGTCCAAACTATTTTTTTAAGTTTGGTCTTGTTTTTTTCGATAATTGAATTGGCCGCATTTACAATGTTTTGTGTAGACCTGTAATTTTGTTCAAGCCTGTACATCTGCACATTGTCATAATCCTTCTGGAAGTTGAGGATATTGTTGATATTCGCGCCCCGGAAGGCATAAATACTTTGTGCATCATCACCAACCACACATATATTCTGAAATTTATCTGAAAGCGCTTTTATAATTAAATACTGCGAATGGTTTGTATCCTGATACTCATCTACCAATATATAACGAAAGCGGTTTTGATATTTCTGAAGCACTTCCGGAAAACGGTTTAACAATTCGTTGGTTTTGAGCAACAAATCATCAAAATCCATCGCTCCGGCTTTAAAGCAGCGATCCACATAATTTTTATAAATTTCTCCCAACCTGGGTTTTTTAGACATGGCATCAGCTTCCTTCAACTCAGGATTTTGAAAATAGGCCTTTACCGTTATCAGGCTGTTTTTATAGGAAGAGATCCTGGAGTAGACCTGTTTGTATTTATAAACATCTTTATCCAGCCCCATTTCCTTAATTATCGCAGAAATTAACCGTTGTGAATCCTGGGTGTCATAAATGGTGAAATTAGATGGGTATCCAAGTTTATCAGCTTCAAAACGCAGCATTTTCGCGAAAATGGAATGGAAAGTTCCCATCCATAAATTCTTGGATTCAGTGCTACCAACAATTTGGGAGATCCGTTTCTTCATTTCCCGCGCTGCTTTGTTCGTAAAGGTCAATGCCAGGATATTAAAAGGGTCCACATTCTTGCTCATCAAGTAAGCAATTCTGTAGGTAAGCACCCTTGTTTTTCCCGAGCCGGCCCCGGCAATCACAATCATTGCTCCGTCTATTTGTAGTACGGGGGCTTTCTGGGCATCGTTTAATTCGGCTAAATAAGATTCCAATTTTTTGCTTTATTTTAGGCGGTGAATTTAACCAAATTTCAGCGTTAATTAAAATTCTATTCCACCTTACTTTTGAACAAATGCATTTCAGATTATGTAAGCATTGATATTTTAAATACATTTAGGCTTCCTTTTTTAAATTATGGGACCAATGAACAATTATTTGCAAATACTCTTTATTCTGAGTTTCATTTTTTTTGCTCAAAAACTGCTGCCTTGGTTCAATTACCAAATAATGGCTTCCGTCTCATAAATTTTTAATTTAAAATCTATTATTCTATGAAACATTATTTTTTATGTCTATTTTCTCTGATTGCAATTGGAATCCAGGCGCAATCAAAACAAAATGTTGATCCACAAATTGATCAGAAAATTAACGCCGCGGCAGAAAACATAGAACAACAGGTGATAGCCTGGCGACGGGATTTTCACCAAAACCCGGAATTGTCCAACAGGGAATTTGAAACCGCGAAAAAAATAGCCGCCCATTTAGAAAGTTTGGGAATGGAAGTTCAAACCGGGGTTGCAAAAACCGGAGTTGTAGGAATATTAAAAGGAGATAATCCGGGGAAAGTTGTGGCTTTACGGGCAGATATTGATGCTTTGCCTGTCATTGAGAGAAATGAGCTTCCTTTTAAATCTGAAATCACCGCTGACTTCCTTGGAACCAAAACCGGGGTGATGCACGCCTGCGGGCACGATACCCACATTGCGATCTTGATGGGAGTTGCTGAAATTCTTTCCAAAAACAAGGATAAGATCAACGGGACGGTAAAATTCATCTTTCAACCAGCAGAAGAAGGTCCGCCTCCGGGAGAAGAAGGTGGCGCTTCCCTGATGATCAAAGAAGGCGTATTGAAAAACCCTGATGTAGATGCCATTTTTGGATTGCATATTAATTCCGGAACACCAGTTGGGACAATTCGCTATAAACCGGAGGGCACAATGGCAGCGGTAGAGCGCTTTGTGATCAATGTCCAGGGAAAACAAACCCATGGTTCGGCACCCTGGAGCGGAACAGATCCTATTTTAATTTCGGCAAAAATTATTGACGGGTTACAAACCATCATCAGCAGGGACGCCAAACTTGTGGATGGCGCCGCCGTGATCACCGTGGGAAAAATTACCAGCGGGGTTCGCTTCAACATTATTCCTGAAACTGCAGAAATGATTGGAACTGTAAGAACTCTTGATGCAAATATGAAAGAAGTGATCCTAAAACGGATGCGGGAAATGGTTCCTGCCATAGCCGAAGCTTTTGGCGGAAAAGCGACTATTGAAATTCAGAATAATACCGCTATCACCTATAACGATCCCGAGCTCACCGCTAAAATGCTTCCCACCCTTCAACGGATTGCAGGGAAAGATAAGGTGGAGCTTGTAAAACCAACCACCGGAGGGGAAGATTTTTCCTTTTTTCAGGAAAAAGTACCCGGTTTTTATTTCTTTTTGGGTGGACAGCCCGAAGGAACTTCAGAACCGGCACCGCACCATACACCCGATTTTTATATAGATGAAAGTGGAATGTTGCTGGGCGTTAAAGTGATGTCACAACTGGCAATCGATTATTTAAATCAATAAAAACAGCGAAACAAATACTGCCTAATGTGCCTAAACTTTGAAGTACTTAAAGTTAATATAACGATGAATTTTTTGCCAACTAAATCAACGTGATTTATAGTTGTTGATTTGGAAAAGTTAATAAACACACCGATTTTTATATCATTTGAAAATTAAGGATTACTTACTTTTGGCATTTTAGAAACTCAAAATTTTATGAACAGTTTCAACAAAACAACAATAAACAATAAACTACAAACCTCAACCGGAGAAACTTCGGTTCAGTCTAAAAAATTATGAACGAAATCAATATTTTACAATTATTATCTTCCCTGTTACCTGCAGCAATAGTAGGTGTAGTCGCCTTTTATTTCTTTAAAATGCACATCACCAATGAGGAAAAACGCAGGCGTTTTTTACTGAGGCGCGAAAATCAAAACTCGGCCTTACCCCTGCGTTTACAGGCTTACGAGCGTATGACCTTGTTTTTGGAACGCATATCTATGGGCAAGATACTGTTGAGAATTAAACCTTCTAATTTAGATAAAGATGAGTATGAGCGGCTGCTTGCACAAACCATCGATCAGGAATTTGAGCATAACCTGGCGCAACAAATTTATATGTCGGCCGAATGTTGGAATGTGATTAAAACCGCGAAAAATGCTACCATAGGAATTATCAGGAAAACCGGGCAGAGAGAGAATATAGATTCGGCAGAAAAATTACGGGAAGTGATCCTGACCAATTTGATGGACCAGGCTGCTCCCACTGATGCCGCGCTGGAATTCGTGAAAAAAGAAGTGAGAAATATTATTTGATCAAAAAGTAAGGCAATAGAATTTATTAGATTTTTATTTATTTCTTTCTTTAGGTTCTGTTTTAGAAGTTTGTGTAAGCTAAAATTTTCTTTAATGGAACTTTGAGTCTTAGAGACCTAGTTGCAGGGATAAAATATTCCGGATATTTAAATTGCCACAAAGACACCAAAACACAAAGAATCACAAAGGTTTTCTTAGTGGAACTTTGAGTCTTAGAGCCTTGGTGGCAATAAATCGTATATTCTATCAAATGTTCAAATTGATACAAAAGACACTAATGTTGAATTGAAAAGACTCACGAAAAATCTTTATTTGTAATTTCAGACCACGAACCCGACTACCGGCAGGCAGGTGCACGAATAATTTTTAGAATATTACTGAACAGAAGAAAAGATCATTTGATCAAAAGAAAGGTCTCCAGAATCTTTTGGAGGCTTTTTTATTTTGTAATTCCCGCTCCTTAGCATATTCATAACCTTGTTCCCACCAGGATTTCATCGCTTTTTTATTGAATACAAGCGAGTTTTCCGTCAATTGAACCGGAGTGTAATAGGTTGTTAATTTCACCTTTTTGTTCAGGGCGGCCAGTTTGCCTTCCACAACATCGTGATATTCCACCTGATCCATCAAAAATCCGAAGAGATTGATCATTAACGAGAAAGGATTTTTGCCCAATACCTTGTTATATTCCATATTTTCGGCTTCAAGGATTATGGCGTCCACCTCGGTAGCGCCTCGTTTTATGGCCTCCCTGATTGGAACTACACAACCCAATCCTCCATCGGCATACTCATATCCGTTTTTTGTAGCCAGGCTCATAAATGGAATGTAATTACAGCTTATCCAGATCCAATCGCAAAAATCCTCATAAGAAAAATCCTTTATGGATTTATATTCCACCCTGTTTTTGGATAAATTGGAAACCGTTACCACCACATCATTCTTCTTCTGTTTTAAGGAATTGAAGTTTTCCTCGGTAAAATGGAGTTTTATATGCTTTCGCAAATTTTTACTTTCCCCAAAGGTTCGCCGCTGTTTGATAAACTGCCAAAACATATTGAAATAATTAATGGTCACATATTCCCGGCCATCCTTTCTCTTGACAATAAACGGATTGATGCTGAATATTTTGCGCTGGGTAACATTGGTATAAATATCATATATTTTCTCAATATTCCCATCGGCAAGATGGGGGATCAACAAGCTACCTGTAGATGTTCCCAGGAAAAGATCGTACTTTTTCCCTCCTTCCTCCATTAAATACTGAGCCACGCCGCCGGCAAAAGCACCTTTGTTGCCACCTCCTGAAATCACCAATGCCCGCATTAAATTTCTATTTGGTTGAGTTTTTCATTTTTAAATTTCGCATAGCTATACCCGCTTTCCCACCAGCTTTCCATCTTAATTTTATCAAAAATAAGTGAATTGGTGGTCAATACGGTTGGAGTATAATAAAAGTTGATGAGAGCATCGTGATTGGCTGCGACAAATTTTCCAATCCGGACGTTTTGATTTTCTATCCTATCCAGCATAAAGCTAAATAAATTGGTTATGAGAGAAAATACGTTTTTTGAGGGTAAGCGGTTAAAATAGGTCACTTCTGTTTGTAGAATAATAGCATCTATTTCTGTAGCTCCCCGTTTAATTGCCTCCTCAATAGGTGCCATCGAGCCAAAGCCTCCATCAGCATATTCACAACCATTTTTTTTGACCAAACTCATAAAAGGGATATAATTACAGGAGATCCAGATCCATTCACAAAAATCTTCATAATTGTATTCATTAATAGATTTGTATTCCACCTCATTCAGGGATAAATTTGAAACCGTAACCACTATATCCTTATTTCCGGCTTTTAATTCCTCAAACTCCTCTGGGGAAAAGGAATCCAAAATCAAATTTTTTAAATTTTGGCTTTCGCCGAAAGTTTTTCTACCCTTTATAAGATTCTTGAGAACGTTAAAATGGTTGATACTGATTTGATCATACCCATGAACCCGTTTTACAAAAAAAGGGCAATTGCTGAAAATACTGTTTTGATCTACTGAAGTATAGACATCCTTGATTTTCGGGGTTTTGTTCAATGCAAGATGAGAAATTAACAGGCTGCCTGTTGAGGTTCCTATAAACATGTCATATTTATAGCCCTGAACTTCCATCAAATATTGTGCAACCCCGCCCGCGAACGCGCCTTTGCTGCCTCCTCCTGAAATTATCAATGCCCGCATTTATTTATTCAGCCTTTTGTTTAAAAATTCCCGGTCTTCCCCGTATACTTGTTTCAATAAAACTACATATTTTTCGCGATATTCTTCATTTTCCAGCAACCTATCTAAGAGTTTTCGGCTAAAATCCCGGAAACGATAGCTATGATGCCGGCCAGCTTTCAATAAATCGATTAAATTTTGTGGGCTGAAGGCATTGAGCTGATACAAATAACCAAAGGCATTTTGCCTGATCTCGAAGGGAAAATATTCCCGGGTATAACCAGAAAGTTCTTTGTAATATCCTTCAGTTTTTTCCGGATCAATTGCCGGACTTACCAAATTGATGGTAAGCCAAAGCATGCGCACGTTCTTATTGGAAAAACCCTCGATATTTGCAGTTTTTTCAAGCCATTTCCCGGTTTCTTCGGGAAATTGCATCCAGAGTTTCAGAAGGGCTTTTTCAATTGTCAAATACGATTTGTCCTCAAGCAGTTCGATAAATTCCGACTTTAATTCCATCGGGATATTTTCCATACTTGTGGCGACGGCCTGTCTCACGTAAATATTCCCGCTTTCAAAAGCTTTCTTATAAAGTTTTAGCGCAGAAGGGCCCTTTTCTCCTTCCAATTGAAAAACAGCCTCCTGCCCTATATAATCGTTTACAGGAAACTCCAACGCCCGATTTAGCAGCACTATTTTATCCTGAAAAGGGATTTGCCTGAGTGCGGCTATCTCTAAATATTTGGTGATAAAGTTTGATCTTTTTAATGAATTTAAAGCTTTAGTGCCCTGAAAAGCAGATTGTTTTAACCAGTCGTTTACAAATTCGGATAGATCCTGACCTGAAGTTTTTTCAACTTCAGATATAAAATCTTCGGTGGTCACATTTTTGAAGGCATATTTTTCGAAATAATTTCTAATGGCAAGTTTAAAAGCATCATCCCCTACCCTCTCCCGTAGGATATGCAAAGCCCAGGCACCTTTTTGATAATAGGTTAAAGAACTGGAATTTGAAACCAGCAAGGACTCCCCCTTCCCTTTGTCGCTCAACTCTTTTAATTGCTCGGCAGATTCATAAAGTTTCCAGTAATAATAATCTTCCCCAAATAGTTCCTTTTCCGCCAGCATCGCATAATAGGTTGAAAAACCTTCATGCAACCAATGATGTTGCCCATTGGTTTCGGTAATTAAGTCCCCAAACCACTGGTGCGCCAATTCGTGCGCATTGACATTTACATAATTCCTGTCATTAAAAGCAATGGAATCAACCATCAGGGAGTTGGCAAAAATAGTTGTGCCCGTGTTTTCCATTCCTGAATACAAAAAATCCTGCACCGGGATTTGCTTGTAATTTTGCCAGGGATACGGATAACCAATTTCAGCTTCATAAAAATCGAAAATTTCTTTTGAATAACGGTAAGTCGGTTCCACTTTATCTTCTTCTTTCGGCTGATAATACAATGAAATTGGAATTTCGGAAGCAGATTCAATATTTTTCTGCTGAAATTTTCCCGCAACCACGGCGACCAAATAACTGCTCATAGGTTTCAGCATCCCGAATTGCCATTGGGTTATAGAATCATTTACAGCAACTTTCCCCTTTAGTTTCCCGTTTGCGATAACTTCATAATCGGAATTAAAATTGACCTTCAAATCAAAAACGGCCTTTTCCTTCATATCGTCAAAACTGGGTAACCAGTAAGAAGTATATTTTCCCTGGCCCTGCGTCCAGACTTGTTTTGTTACATCTAAAATTTCAGAAAACTCCCAATTGATAAAATACATGGTTTGCTTCGGTTTTACTGAATAGGTCAAATCCAATGTGTTCTTTTGGGAAGGTTTAAAATTGGCTATTAACCATAAGCGGGTGCTGTCATTATAGAATTCAACCGGTGCATTGTTTAGAAACACTTTCTCAAAGTGCATGTTTTTGGCATCGATGTAAATGGAATCTGTGGCCGACAGGATTTCAAACTGAAAATGTACATTTCCTTTTACCTCTTTTTCCTTCGGAAGAATTGAAATTTCGGCAGCTACATTTTTAAAATCGACTTTTTGAGATTGATCAAATATTGGGTCGAATTGTGCAAAACTTTCAATATAAAAAAAGATAAAAACGAGCAGGAAACAGCTTTTCATAAAGTGAGGATTCATAATCCACGGCAAAGTACAAAATCCCGATATTATAAACCTAACTGGTTTCAAAA
>Ga0075530_1001480_pt1 | contig 11152 bp, 12 predicted proteins | sample NGEPerD_2_FD_75101 | JGI IMG/M metagenome (GOLD analysis project Ga0075530, IMG submission 75101) | Arctic peat soil microbial communities from the Barrow Environmental Observatory site, Barrow, Alaska, USA - NGEE PermafrostL1-D | ecosystem: Environmental > Terrestrial > Soil > Wetlands > Peat ...
TCGTCGGGCTCAGCTTCTTCGTCCTGCTGCTCGCCTTCCGCTCGCTGCTGGTGCCGGTCAAGGCGGCGGCGATGAACCTGATCTCGGTCGCCGCCGCATACGGTGTCGTCACCGCCGTCTTCCAGTGGGGCTGGGGCTCCTCGCTGATCGGCCTCGACCACCCGATCCCGATCGTCAGCTTCGTACCGCTGCTGATGTTCGCGATCCTCTTCGGCCTCTCGATGGACTACGAGGTCTTCCTGCTGACCCAGATGCGCGAGCACTACAAGGCCCACGGCGACGCCAGGCGGGCGGTGATCGAAGGGCTGGCCAACACCGGCCGGGTGATCACCTCGGCGGCGGCGATCATGGTCTGCGTCTTCACCAGCTTCGTTCTCAACGGCGATCCGATCGTGAAGGAGTTCGGCGTCGGCCTGGCGGTGGCGATCGCGATCGACGCCACCCTGGTCCGCTGCCTGCTGGTGCCGGCGGTGATGGTGCTGCTCGGCCGCCGCGCCTGGTGGTTGCCGAAGTCCTTGGAGCGGCTCATCCCGAACATCAGTGTCGAGGGCGAGGCGTTCTTCGCCCGCCGCGACGCCGCCGCCGACGGGCCTGAAACCCGTGTACATGGTGGGAAATCGGCCCATCGGCCCCCGGACGGGGGCGACTGAGCGGGATGTTCCCGCTCAACCTGCCGAACCTGCTGACGCTGTTGCGCATCCTCGCGGTGCCGGTCGTGGTCGTGGCGCTGCTCGGCGAGACGCCGAACGGCGACGCGCTGGCCGCCGGCGTCTTCGCCCTGGCGGCGCTGACCGACGGCCTCGACGGCTACTTCGCCCGCTCGCGCGACGCCGTCACCACCTTCGGCAAACTGATGGACCCGCTGGCCGACAAGCTGCTGATCGTCGCGGCGCTGGTCTCGCTGGTCTCGCTGAACCGCCTCCAGGCCTGGGTGGCGATGGTGATCATCGCCCGCAACCCGGTGACGGCGATCTCGCGGGCGATCGCCGCCGAGCGCGGCGTCGTGATCGCCGCCAGCTGGATGGGCAAGCTCAAGACCGTGCTCCAGATCGCCGCCGTGATCGCCCTGATCGCCGCCAACCCCGCCCCCGTCTGGGTCGACGTGCTCGTATACCTCGCCGTCGCCGTGACCCTGATCAGCGGCGCCGACTACTTCCTCGGCCTGCGCCGCCGGCTCGCCGAAGCACATTCCGGGGCCGACGGGCCGAAAACGGGAGACATAGGCCCGTATTAGGCCCGTCGGCGGATCAGGCCGCCGGCGCCTCCAGCCACTCGCGCATGGACATGTGGCGGCGCTGGTGCTCGCCGCTCTCGAGCTCCGTGCGCAGGTCGCCGAGCTCGCCGTAGCGCTCGGCGACCACGTTGTGGCGGTGGATCGTCTCCAGGTTCTCCTGGCGCGCCAGGACGAAAGCGCCGCCGGGCAGGTCCGGGTAGTCGGCGGCGACCCGGCGCACCATCTCGCGCACACAGTCCTCGACGAAGCGCGGCTGCGCGTGCGCCTTGGCGACGACCGCGAGCTCGTCGGACCGCTTCATCAGCTCGTAGATCTCCGAGCTCATCGACTGCTCGACGATCCGCAGCAGCTCGGGCGCGTCGATCCAGGCCGGGCCGCCCTCGGGGCAGCCGACGTGAAGGGTGCCGATCCCGCGCTGGTTGTGGGTGGCGACCGGGACAGCCTCGATCGCGGCCTCGATCTGCTCGGCGTCGAAGCCGCGCTCGGCCAGCCGTTCGCGGGCGAGGCCGGCGACCATCTCCTGCGCGCAGGGGCAGGCGGTCATGCCCTGGGCCTGCACTCCGGTCAGCGTCCGCGTCCCCCGCACCGAGTCGACCGCGGTGCCGAGGAGGGCGTAGATCTCCTGCGTGCGCATGCCGCTGGCCGGGGTCGTGACCGTCTCCGGGTAGCGCGCGGTGACCGAGACCTCCGCCCGCAGCCCGCCCTGGCGCTCGCGCACCCGCTGGGCGATGTGGGCGGCGAGCACCTCGGCGCGGAACGCCTCGCCGAGCACGACCTCGTCGATCGCCTCGCCGACGACTTCCTCGAAGCGCGACATGTGGACCCCGGCCTGGCGCGGCTCGAGGTCGACGAAGCACTCGAAATCGGCGTGGTAGAGGTTCTCGGCGCCGTCCGCTTTGACCCGGATCACCTTCTCCACTCCACTCACGCCGACCCGGGAAAGGCTCACCCGAGTCACCGGCGTCCCGGACTGAACGTCGGGCGTGGTGGGGGAGAGCGGGGTCGTGGAACGGGTTGCCATCCGCATGAAGCGTAGGCGATCAGCTCCCTATACTTCGCAGGGCCGGAGCGATGGGGCCGGCCCCCGGGTGGGGAACAGGGCTGCAGTGGAGAAAGTGATATCGAGCCGTTGGAGACGGTCCCGCAGGGACTGAATCAGGATTCGGACGAGCAACTGGCGAGGCCGCGGGAGTTCCAGACGCTGGTCACGCTCGGGCGCGAGCGCGGTTACCTCACCTTCGAGCAGATCGCCGCCACACTCGAGGAGGTGGAGGTGACCAAGGAGCAGGTCGCCGGCCTGCACGCGCATCTGGTCGAGCACGGCGTCGAAGTGATCGCCGAGGACGGCGTCAGCGCTTACAAGGAGCAGCGCGCCGGGGCCGCCAACGGCCAGCCGCGGAAACAGGATCTGGACCTGACGATCGAACCCAGCCTCGACTCGCTGCGCCTCTATCTGCGCTCGATCGGCCGGGTCGACCTGCTCACCGCGAGCCAGGAGGTCGAACTGGCGAAGCGGATCGAGCGCGGCGACATGATCGCCAAGCGGCAGATGCTCGAGGCGAACCTGCGCCTGGTCGTCTCAATCGCGAAAGGCTATCTCGGCCGCGGCCTCAGCTTCCTCGATCTGATCCAGGAGGGCTCGCTGGGTCTGATCCGGGCGGTGGAGAAGTTCGACTACCGGCGTGGCTACAAGTTCTCCACCTACGCGACCTGGTGGATCCGGCAGGCGGTGACGCGGGCGATCGCCGACAAGGCGCGGACGATCCGCATCCCGGTGCACATGGTCGAGAAGCTGAACCGCGTCGCCCACGTCGAGCGGCAGCTGGTGCAGCGGCTCGGCCGCGAGCCGGAGCCGGCCGAGATCGCCGAGGAGCTGCGCTGGCCGCTGGTCGACGTGCGGGAGATCCTCCGCGTCGCACAGCTGCCGGTCTCGCTGGAGAAACCGGTCGGCGACGAGGACGACTCCGAGCTCGGCGATTTCGTCGCCGACGACACCGCGGCCGAGCCCTTCGAAGAGGCGAGCGACCACCTGCAGAAGGAGGGCGTGCAAAAGGCGCTCGCCGCCCTGCCTGAGCGCGACCGGCAGGTGATCGAGCTTCGCTACGGCCTCACCGGGCTGGAGCCGCTGACGCTCGAGGAGGTCGGCAACACCTTCGGCGTCACCCGCGAGCGGGTCCGCCAGATCGAGAACAACACGCTGAAGAAGCTTCAGCACCTGCCCGAGGCACAGATGCTCCGCGAGGCAAGCTGAGCGGCTTGGGGCCTATCCCGGTAGGGGTTCCACTTAACTTTTTCCGAAAACAGAATGCGGCTGTCCGCGGGTGCCGCCGCGGAAAAAGTACAAGACGTTCCACCCCTACCGGGATAGGCCCTGAGGTTCTTAGCGCGGCTCGAGCACGAAGAGCGCGATATCACGCTTGGTCCGCACCTCGTATTCGTCGAAGCCCGAGTACTGCTCGTTGTGCTTGCGCCAGAGGTCGGCCCGCTCCTCCCCCTCGGCGATCCGTGCTCGTACCGGGCGCCGCTCGCGCCCGACCTCGACCTCGGCGTCCCCGTCGGCCTTCAGATTGAGTGACCAGGCCGGGGTGCGGCTGTGGCCGGCGTTGGAGCCGATCACGACCAGATTCTCTCCATCGATGAGGTAGACGACGGGAGCGGTCCGCTGCTGTCCCGACTTGCGACCGGTAGTGGTCAGCAGCAGCACCGGTGCTGCTGAGATGCGCCCGCCGATGCGCCCGCCACTGAGCCTGTAGAGCGGGATGTTGAGCTTGCCGGTCCAGCGCAGCCCCGTCGCTCCCATTGCCTGCGACGCACGCGAGTAGAACTTGTCACCGAGCATGGAGCGCAGTATCCCAACTCCGGTGATTGGCGACCCCAACTCCGGTCACTGGCGACTTTCCAGTCGCCAGTGAAGGCGTAGAGTTGGCGCCATGGCCGCGCCGCACCCGTTCCGCCTCGCCGCCGAGGCGAAGGATCTGGAGGCGATGACGGCGACGCTGCGCGAGGACGTCGTCCTGCACAGCCCGGTCCTCTTCCGCGGCTTCGAGGGCCGCGAGATAGTCGCCGGGGTGCTCACCCATGTCGCCGCCACCCTGGAGGACTTCCGCTATACCGACGAGCTAGCCGAAGACGGGACGATCGTGCTCCGTTTCAAGGCCCGCGTCGGTGACCGTGAGCTGGAGGGCATCGACTTCCTCGAGCTCGACGAGGAGGGCCGCGTAGCGGAGCTCACCGTCTTCATGCGCCCGATGTCGGCGCTGAAGTCCTTCAACGAGCAGATGGCCGCCCGCTTGGGCGTCGAGACCTGACCTGCCGTCTCAGCCTCAAATTAACCCACTGCACGTCCGGGTAAACTCGGTCGCCCTCCGGGGGAGTGTCCGAGTGGTTAAAGGAGATCGGCTGTAAACCGATTGGCTCTGCCTACGCAGGTTCGAATCCTGCCTCCCCCATATGAGCAGTAAGGGTTTCAAGCCGGCCGAGGACGAGATGACGATCCGTCAGCTGGCAGAGCGGACCGGGATGACCGTCCGCAACATCCGCGCCCACCAGACGCGCGGGCTGCTGCCGCCGCCGGCCGTTCGCGGCCGCACCGGCTACTACGGCGAGGAGCACATCGCGCGGATCGAGCTGACCCGTGAGATGCAGGCGGACGGGCTCAACCTGGAGGCGATCCGCCGCGTGCTCGAAAGCGGCGACGGCTCGGCCTCGGCGATCTTCGATTTCACCCGCGCCCTGCGCGCGCCCTTCGAAGACGAGGCGCCGGAGATCGTCGACGCCGACGAGCTGGCCCGGGTCTGGGGCGATGCGGCCGATGGCAAGCTGAGGCGAAGGGCCGAAAAGCTGGGCATCTTTCGCTCTCTGCCGGATGGGCGGATCGAGGTGATCAGCCCCCGGCTGCTGCGCGCCGCGGCCGAGCTGGCCGAGCTCGGGATCGGCCCCGAGGGCGCCCTCGTCACCGCCGAAAAACTGCGCCGCCACGCCGACGGCGTCGCCCGGGCCTTCGTCGATCTTTTCGTCAAAGAGGTCTGGCAGCCGTTCGATCGCGCCGGCCAGCCCGAGCGCGACTGGCCGCGGATGAGCGAGGCGCTCGAACGGATGCGGCCGCTCGCCGCCGGTGCCCTCCTGGCCGCCTTCCAGATCGCGATGGGGGAGGCGATCGAGAAGGAGAGCGAGCGCACCCTGCGGCTCGCCGCCCGGCCGGGCAAGCGCTCCGGCAAGCGCCGCAAGCCCTCGCCCTAGAGGCGCTAGGCGAGGGCCGCGTCGTCGAGTTCCTCGCCGGCGGCCTCACGGTAAGGAACCTATACGTTTCTTTTGAAGATGATGCAGGCCTTCAAAAAGTACCAGATGAGTCGCTGATGTGCGTTAGAATTTCGCTGGCACGGGTATCCTCTGCTCTATGCCGCCACCGGGGAATGGGGGGACGCAGGAGAGGCAGACGCCCAAACGGTCGCCGGCCTCGGTCCGGCCTTCGCTCCCGCGCGAGTTCATCGCGCTCCACAAGCAGCGCCGCATCATGGACGCCGTCGCCGAGCTGACCGCCGATCAGGGCTATGAAGCGACCAAGATCTCCGACATCGTCAAGCGGGCCGGCGTCGCCCGCAAAACGCTGTACGACAACTTCGAAGGCAAGGAGGAGGTCTTCCTCGCCGCCTTCGATGGCGCTCGGGACGAGGTCCTGCGCCGGGTCGAGGAAGGCAGTGCCGGCGCGGACGACGATTGGCGGCAACGGGTTGAGGGCGGGCTCGCCGCTTTTCTCGGCTACGTCGCCGAGCAGCCGACCCTGGCCCGGATGTGCATGATCGAGTCTCTTTCCGCGACACGGCGGACGGCCAGGCGCTATGAGGACACCCTCGAGGCCTTCGTCGAGCTGACGCGGCGCGTCCTGCCACGGGACGAGCGACTGCCGGACACGATCGCCGAGACACTGGTCGGCGGCGTCGCCTGGATCGTCTACCAGCAGATTCGCCGCGGTGAGGTGGAGCGGGCAGAGGACCTGCTGCCGGAACTCAAGGAGTTCATGGTGGCGCCCTATCTCGGCGCCGGCATGGCCGAGTGACGTCTGGTCACTGACCCGGCAGACGAGAAGCGCCGCCGCAGCCGCCCGGCGGGGACGGGCGCCGGCCGGCCGCAGCCGCCCGACGAGGCCGTGGTCGGGGGCCTCGCCTCGCTGCTCGGACGCCGGGTGCTGGCAGGGGAGGCGGACCGGCTCGACCGATTCTTCCCGGAATTTGCCGAGTTTGCGCTGACTCCGTACCTCGGCGTCGCCGGGGCGCGCCGCATAATCTCGACTAGATGATTGATGCGACTGTAGCCGCCGAAGCTGCGGCGACCGAGCCGCGCAGCGGGCCGGTTGCAGGGGTCCTGCCCTCGCAGGCCCTGAGCGAGGCGATCGACGCCCAGTGGATCGGTTCGGGCGACTACCGGATCCGCCCGGAGGCGATCCAGCCGGCCAGCATCGACCTGCGGCTGGGCGATTTCGCCTGGGCCCTGCGCTGCAGCTTCCTGCCCGACGTCGACTCGACCGTCGAGGAGAAGATCGAGGGCCTCGCCTTCCAGAAGGTCGACCTGCGCGACGGTGCCGTGCTGGAGCGCGACCGCCCCTACCTGGTGCCGCTGATCGAGGAGCTGGCGCTGCCCGACGACGTGCGGGCCAAGGCCAACCCGAAGAGCTCGACCGGGCGCCTCGACGTCTTCACCCGGGTGCTCACCGACCGCCACCACCGCTTCGACGAGATCCGCCCCGGCTACCGCGGCCGCCTCTACCTGGAGGTGGTGCCACGCTCCTTCGCGATCCAGGTGCAGAGCGGCCTCTCGCTCAACCAGCTGCGGCTCGCCCGCGGCGACGTGCGCCTCTCCGACGCCGAGATCCGCGCCCTGCAGGACGAGTTCCCGCTGCTCTATCTGGACTCCCACGCGCTGCGGGACTCGGAGCTGGCGCTCGCCGATGGCCTCTTCCTCAGCGTCGACCTCTCTGGCCCCGGCGACCGCATCGTCGGCTACCGGGCGAAGAAGAACAGCCTGCCGATCGACCTCGCGCGCGTCCGCGCCTACCGCTGGACCGACTACTGGGACCCGGTCTACCCCGAGCCGGGCGGCCGGATCGTGCTCGAGCCGGAGATCTTCTACCTGCTGCTCTCGGCCGAGGGCGTCTGCATCCCACCCCAGATCGCCGCCGAGATGATGGCCTACGACCCGACCGCGGGCGAGATGCGCACCCACTACGCCGGCTTCTTCGACCCCGGCTTCGGCTACGACCCGGCGGGCGGCCGCCACGGCAGCCGCGCCGCGCTCGAGGTGCGGGCGCGCGACGTCTCCTTCATGGTCGAGCACCGCCAGCCGGTCTGCAAGCTGGCGCTGGAGCGCACCAGCGCCCCGGCCGAGCGCCTCTACGGGGAGGCGCTGGGCTCCAACTACCAGGGCCAGGTGACGATGCTCAGTAAGCATTTCGAGGAGACGGGCGCGTGATGCCTGGCGACTTGGTCGCAATATGTGCGACTAACGCGCCAGCCGGAGGCGGCCGATGACCGACCGCGCCTGGAACGTCTACCTCGCCGGCGAGATCCACTCCGACTGGCGCGAGCGGATCGAGGCCGGGGTGCGCGAGGCCGGCCTTGCGGTCTCCTTCGCAGCGCCGGTCACCGACCACGCCGCCTCCGACGACGCCGGTGTCGGCACCCTGGGGGAGGAGGGCGAGCCCTTTTGGCGCGACCAGATGGGCGCCGGGGTCAACGCGATCCGCACGCAGACGCTGATCCGCGCGGCCGATATCGTCGTCGTCCGCTTCGGCGACAAGTACCGCCAGTGGAACGCCGCCTTCGATGCCGGCTACGCCGCGGCGCTGGGAAAGCCCTACGTCACGCTGCACGACGCCGAGCTCGACCACGCGCTGAAGGAGGTCGACCGGGCCGCCCAGGGCACCGCGCGCACGGCCGAGCAGGTCGTCGATGTCCTCCGCTACGCGATCGCCGGTAAGTTGCCCTAAAGACAGGCTCTTACCCTGCGGTCGGCGGGAAGCGATTGGGGTGGGCGCGTGGGAGCCGAGGCGATCCAGGAGACGATCGAGCGCTTCTACGCGGCGTTCGGGCAGTGCAACGGCGTTGCGATGGCCGCCTGCTACGCGCCCGATGCCCATTTCCGCGACTCGGCATTCGGCGACCTCCACGGCGCCGACATCGGTGCGATGTGGCGGATGCTGACAGCGGGTCAACTCCTTGCGGTTCAGCGCCAGCTGCGGCTCGAGCGGCGGCAAGAGTGGCAGGGTCACTATGCAGATGATCTCCGCCGGGCGCGGCTTTCGCGCGGGTCGGGGACGGGCACCGCGGCGAGCAGCGTCTTGGTGTAGGCGTCGGTGGGTCGCTCGCAGACTTGGTCCGCGGGGCCCTGCTCGACGATCTTGCCTTCGTGCATGACCGCGATCCGGTCGGAGACATGGCGGACGACGCCGATGTCGTGGGCGACGAAGACGTAGGTGAGGCCGAACTCGTCCTGCAGATCCGCGAGCAGGTCGAGGATCTGGGCGCGGATCGAGACGTCGAGGGCGGAGACCGGCTCATCGGCGACGATCAGCTTCGGCCGCAGCGCCAGGGCGCGGGCGATGCCGACCCTTTGCCGCTGCCCGCCGGAGAACTCGTGCGGGTAGCGGTCGTAGTGCTCGGGCGAGAGGCCGACCCGCTCAAGCAACTCCTGCGCCCGGCGGCGCAGCTCGGCCCCCGAGGCGCGGCCCTGAAGCCGCAGCGGCTCGCCGACGATCCGGCCGACCCGCTTGCGCGGATTGAGCGAGGCGTAGGGGTCCTGGAAGATCATCTGCATCTCGGGCCGCAGCGGTCGCATCTGCCGGCGCGAGAGGCCGGCGATCTCACGGCCCTCGAAGCGGACCGAGCCCGAGGACGGCTTCAGCAGTTGCAGCACCGCCCGCGAGAGGGTCGACTTGCCGCTGCCCGACTCGCCGACCAGTCCCAGCGTCTCTCCCCGGGCGACGCTGAAGCTGACGCCGTCGACCGCCCGCACCCGGTCGACCTCGCGGTCGATCAGGATGCCCCGCTTGACCGGGAAGTGCTTGACCAGGTCGGTGACCTCGAGCAGCGGCTCCTCGCGGCGGGCCGGGCGCAGCGGCGGCACCTGGTCGAGACGCACGACGGCGCCGAGCAGCTTGCGCGTGTAGGCGTCCTCGGTGGCGTAGAAGACGTCGTCGAGGCCGCCTCGCTCGACGATCTTGCCCTCGTGCATGACCAGCACCCGGTCGGCCAGTTCGGCGACGACGCCGAAGTCGTGGGTGATCAGGATCGTCGCCAGGCCGCGTTCGCGGTTGAGTTTCCGCAGCAGCTCGAGGATCTGCGCCTGGATCGTCACGTCGAGCGCCGTGGTCGGCTCGTCGGCGATCAGTATCTCCGGTTCCAGCGCCAGTGCCATCGCGATCATCGCCCGCTGCCGCATCCCTCCGGAGAACTCGTGCGGGTAGCGGCCGGCCTGGCGCTCCGGCTCGCGCAGGCCGGCCGCGCCGAGCAGCTCGACCGCGCGCTCGCGGGCCCGCACCTTCGTCAGCTTCGGCCGGTGCGCGCGGATCGCCTCGACCAGCTGGTCGCCGATCCGGTAGACCGGGTTGAACGAGGTCATCGGGTCCTGGAAAACCATCGCGATCCGCTCGCCGCGCACCTCGCGCAACTGCGCTTCGCTCGCGCCGGTCAGCTCGCGCTCGCCGAGCCGGATCGAGCCCTCGATCTCCGTGTTGTGCGAGCGGGTGAGGCCGAGGATCGTCTGCGCGGTGACGCTCTTGCCCGAGCCCGACTCGCCGACGATCGCCAGCACCTCGCCCGGGGCGAGCTCGAAGGAGACGCCGTCGACCGCTTGCACCGGGCCGTCTTCGGTGGCGAAGGAGACGCGCAGGTCGCTGACGCTGAGCAGGGGAGCGCTCATTGCGCCGACTCCCCGAGTTTCACCCGTGGGTCGAGGTAGGCGTAGGCGACGTCGACCAGGGCGTTGAAGAGGACGATGAAGAAGGCGCCGAAGAGCGTGATCGCCATGATCGGCGGTAGTTCGAGGTTGATCAGCGATTCATAGGCGTACTGGCCGACGCCGTTGATGTCGAAGATCCCCTCGACCACGATCGCCCCGCCCAGCAGCGCGCCGAAGTCGAGTCCGAACAGCGTCACGATCGGGATCAGCGAGTTGCGCAGCACGTGGCGGGTCATCACGCGGCGCTCGCTCAGCCCCTTGGCGCGCGCCGTGCGCACGTAGTCCTCGCCCATCGCGTCGAGCATGTTGGAGCGCAGCACGCGGCTGTAGAAGCCGACGTAGACGATCGCCAGGGTCACCCAGGGGAGAATCAGGTGGTTGGCCCACTCGACCGGGTCTTCGCCGAGGCCGACGTATCCACCCGAGGGGAAGATCTCGAATTCGTAGGTGAGGTAGTTGAGCAGGATCGCCGCCAGCCAGAAGACCGGGATCGATATCCCGGTCACGGCGACCACGGTGAGCGCCCGGTCCAGCAGCCCCCCCGTCCGAACCGCCGAGAGGTAGCCGAAGAGGATGCCGAAGAACATCCAGATCACGGCGGCTCCGACGCAGAGCGAGAAGGTCGCGGGGATCCCTTCGATGATGCGTTCGTCGACGTTTTCCCTGGTTTCGTAGGAGACGACCTTGCCGGTGAGGATGTTCTCCATCATCGTCAGGTACTGCTGGGGAAGGGGTTCGTCGAATCCCCATTCCTCGGTGATGCTGGCGATCAGCTGTGGGTTCGCGGAGCGGCCGGCCAGTTGCCGTGCCGGGTCGGCGCTCGGGATCACGTTGAAGATCACGAAGACGAGGACCGAGACGGCGAACAGCACCGCCACCGCCGCGGCGAGCCTTCTGACCGCAAAGCGGGCCATCAGACGGCCGTTCCCTCGGGCTCGGGGTTTCCGGCATGCGCCTCGAGGCGCA
>Ga0075530_1001482_pt1 | contig 11130 bp, 10 predicted proteins | sample NGEPerD_2_FD_75101 | JGI IMG/M metagenome (GOLD analysis project Ga0075530, IMG submission 75101) | Arctic peat soil microbial communities from the Barrow Environmental Observatory site, Barrow, Alaska, USA - NGEE PermafrostL1-D | ecosystem: Environmental > Terrestrial > Soil > Wetlands > Peat ...
AGCGAACTTTAACGCGCTATTGGGGCCCTGGCGCCGGCTACAGCCAGCCGACGCGCTTGAAGTAGCGGTACATCGCCGCGCACAACGCCACCATCACGCCCACCACCAGGGGGTAGCCGTACTGCCACCCCAGCTCGGGCATGTGCTCAAAGTTCATGCCGTAGATCCCCGCGATCATGGTCGGGACGGCGATGAGCGCCACCGCCGCCGAGATCTTGCGCACGTCCTCGTTCTGCTGGACGGTGACCTGGCTGAGGTTGGCGGCGAGCACGCTGGTGAGCAGGTCGCTGAAGGCCTCGAGTTGTTCGTGCACGCGCGCGAGGTGGTCGTCCACGTCGCGGAAGTAGGGGTGCACCTCGGGGTGCACGTGCTCGTAGCGGCCCTGGGCCAACCGGTTCACCGGCTCCACCAGCGGCGCCGTGGCGCGGGTGAACTCCAGCACCTCCCGCTTGAGGAAGTAGATGCGCTGGGCGGAGCTGGTGCGGTCCGGCGAGAACACGTCGGTCTCGACCTCCTCGGTGTCCACCCGCAGTCCCTCGATCGCCGGCATGTAGTCGTCCACGACGCGGTCGACGATCGCGTGCAGAACGGCGCCGGGGCCGCACTTCAACAGCTCCGGGTTGCGCTCCACGTTCTCGCGCACGTCGTGCAGGGCCGTGGCCTCGCCGTGGCGCACGGTGATGATGAAGCCGTGGCCGAGGAACACGAGGATCTCGCCGAACTCCACAACCTCCTCGCGGTCGAGGTAGCGGGCCGTCTTGAGCACGAGGAAGAGCATGTCCCCGTAGACCTCGAGCTTCGGGCGCTGGTGGGCCTTGATGGCGTCCTCCACGGCCAGCTCGTGCAGCTGGAACTCGCGGCGCACCGAGTCGAACTCGTCCTCGCTGGGCTCGTACAGGCCGATCCACGCGAAGGTGTCGTTGCCGTGGCACTCCTTCAGCGCATCGTGCAGCTGAAACTCGCCGGCGCGGCGGCGGCCCTGGTCGTAGACGGCGCAGTCGACGAACATCGTGTCAGTGATTCTGGCGCAGGCGCCGGGCGTACGCGACGGCTTCCTCGCGCGTGGACACCTCGCCCGCGTACACGGCCGACTCGAGCTCGGCCAGCAGCTCACCCAGCTCCGGGCCGGGCGGCATCTCCAACTCCCGCGCCAGCTCGTCGCCGGGCAGCGGGGCGCGCGGCGGGCCCTCAGCGCGCCAGCGCAGGGCCGCGGCCATCACCTCGCGCGCCAACTCCAGGTGCGCCGCGATCCACTCCTCCTGGCCCGGCGCCGCGGTGGCAATGCGATCGGCGCACGAGAGCACGGTGACCTCCACCTCCACCGGCTGGCAGCGGCGCAGGTAGTCGTGCACGGCACGCGGTGGCAGCGGCCGCTCGTGCACGAGGAAGCCGAGCCGCAGGTGCTCGCGTGTGAGCCGGCCAACGAACGAGCGCAGGCGCTCGCTGGTGCGCAGCCGCCGGAACACCTCCCGGACAATCGCCTCCCCCACCCTGTCGTGCCCGATGAACGTGACCCTGCCGTCGTCGCGCCGGCCGCGCGTGGCCGGTTTGCCCACGTCGTGGAACAGCGCGCCGAGGCGCAGGGCCTCCCCGCGGGTGAACTCGTCGGCCAGCGGCTCGTCCAGGACGGCGGCTACCTCGGGCGCCAGCTCGCCGAACACGGCCGCCGGGTCGGCCTCGATCGCCACGAGCTGCCGCAGCACCTCGATGGTGTGGTCCAGCACGTCGAGGTGGTGGAAGTGGCTCTGATCGACGCCCTCCAGCTCGATCAGCTCGGGCAGCACGGCGGCGAGCACGCCGAGCCGGTTCGCCAGCTCCAGCCCCGCCAGCGCGCCGTCGGACACCACCAGGCGACGCAACTCGGCGAACGTGCGCTCGGGCGAGGGCTCGGACAGGCGCGGGGCGGCCTCGGCGGTGAGCCGTTGCGTCTCGGGCTCTGGCTCCAGGCCCAGCTCCGCCGCGAGGCGCACCAGCCGCAGCGGGCGCAGGGGATCGTCGTCGTAGCCGCTGGGCGAGACAAGCCTCAGCACGCCGGCACGCAGGTCGCCCCGACCGTCGTGGGGGTCTACCGGATCGCCTCCCCCCACAGGGACCGCGATCGCGTTCACGGTGAAGTCCCGCCGGCCCAGGTCCTCCTCGATCGTCGCCCCCTGAAGGGCCGACACGTCCACGTGGAACCGCCGCTCGCCATCGAGCGCCCGCCAGGCGCCGAAGGACTCCGACAGCGAGAACGCCGGGCCGCCGAGAGCCTTCGCCACCGTGCGGGCCGTGGCGCGGGGGTCCCCGTCCACAGCCACGTCGAGATCCGCCAGCGGGCGGTCCAGCAGCGCGTCGCGCACGACCCCGCCCACCAGCCACGCGGCCGGGCCGCCCGCGAGGGCGTCGCGCAGCTCGAGCACGGCCTCGGAGGTGTCCAGCGCGGCCAGGCTCACGCGTGCTCCCGGCGCACCCGCTGGGTGAGCCCGCAGGTCACCTCGTAGTTGATCGTGTGAAGACGCCGCGCCACCTCCTCGCAGAGGATCCGCTCGCCGTCCTGCTCGCCGATCAGCACCGCGGCGTCACCCACCTCCACATCGGTCTCGGGGCCCAGGTCCACGGTCAGGTTGTCCATGCTCACGGTGCCCACCAGCGGGTGGCGGCGGCCGCGGATGAGCACGTCGCAGTCGTTGGTGAGCGCGCGGCGCCAGCCGTCGCCGTAGCCGACGGGCACGGTGGCCACCCAGGTGGGCTCGCCGGCCGCCCAGAGTCGCCCGTAGCCGGCGCTGTCCCCCGGCTGGAAGCGTTTCACGGCCGCCACCCACGACTCCAGCGAAAGCGCGGGCTCCAGCCCCTCGTCCGCCGGGTCGGACTGGAACGGGTCGAGCCCATAGATCCCCACGCCACAGCGCACCATGTCGAAGTGGCTGGCCGGATCGCGCAGCGTGGCCGCACTGTTGGCCGCATGGCAGACCAGGCCGTCGTGCTCGGTCCGCATCCGCTCCACGAACTCGGTGAAGCGGGCCAGCTGGACGGGGAAGTGCTCGTCGCCGCGCTCATCGGCGGTGGCGAAGTGGGTCATCAGGCCGACGAGGTCGAGGTCGTCACGCGCAGCCACTTCGGCGGCCACCGCCCGGGCCTCCTCCGGGTCCCTGGTGCCCAGGCGTCCCATGCCCGTGTCGAGCTTCACGTGCACGCGCGCGTCAGAGGACAGCGAGCGCGCGAAGCCGGGGGTCCAGGCCACCATGTCGATGGCGCACTGGACCAGCGCGTGGGCCTCCTCGGCGGTGAGGGCGCCCATCACCAGCACCCGGCCCTCGACGCCGGCGCGGCGCAGCGCCACCGCCTCCCCCGCGGTGGCCACCGCCAGCCAGGCGGCCCCGCCGTCCCTGGCGGCGCGCGCACACTCGAGCGCTCCGTGTCCGTAGCCGTCGGCCTTCACCACCGCGCACAGCTCGGCCCCGCCGGTGAGCCGGGAGCGCAGCTGCGCACAGTTGCGGGAGATCGCGCCAGTGGAGACGCGGGCGAGCGCGCGCTCGCGGGACACAGCACTTACCCCACGAGGCCGCCGAGCACGTCCACCCGCGTGACGACCCCCACCAGACGCCCGTGCTCGACCACAGGCAGCCGGTTGTGGCCGCTGTCGTGGATGATCCGCGCGGCCTCGGCGACGGAGGTGTCCGGCGTGACGGTGGTGGGGTCCTCGGTCATCATGTCGGCCGCCGTGGAGGCGAAGGCCTTGCGCAGGCGGTGCTCGAAGTGCTTGAGCGGCTCCAGGAACACGGTGCCCCCGAAGACGTTGATGTAGTGGGGCAGGTGAAGGTCGCCGCCCTCGTCGGGGAGCACGAGGTCGGCCTCGGTCACGATGCCCACGCAGCGCCCGCCGTCGTTGACCACCGGCACGCCGGGCAGTTCGTTCTCGCGCATCACGCGGATCACGGTCTCCACGCCGGCGTCCGTCCCGACGCTCTCCGGGTCCCGCTCCATGATTTCCGCCACCGTGCTCGCCACGCCGAGCACCTTACCGGGACCACTTGGCGCTCAACCCCTGCGGCAGCGCCTCGATCACGTCGCCGGCCACCACCCCGTCGGCGGTGTGGCGCGCGGCCGCGGCGTGCCCTGCGCGCACGTGGGCGAGCGTCCCCAGTGCCGCCGCCTCGAAAGCGCCGAGCCCCTTCGCCAGCAGCGCGCCGATCAGTCCGGAGAGCACGTCGCCGGTGCCGGCGGTGGCCAGCGCGGGGGTGCCGCCGGGGCTGATGGCCACCAGCCCGCCCGGCGAGGCCACGATCGTGTCGTCGCCCTTCAGGAGCACCACGGCTCCGCTCAGGCGCGCAGCCTCGCGGGCGCAGGCCAGGCGGTGGGCCTCGATCGCGTCCGAGTCGCGCCCCAGCAGACGTCCCAGCTCGCCCGCGTGAGGGGTGAGCACGGTGGGAGCACGGCGCTCGCGCAGCGACTCCAGCTCGCCGGCGTGGGCGTTCAGGCCGTCGGCGTCGACCAGCAGCGGGAGCTCCAGCCGGCGGGCGGCCTCGCGCGCAAACGTGACCGCGCCCTCGCTACGCCCCAGCCCGGGGCCGAGTACCACGGCGCCGGCGCGATCGGCCATCTCCACCAGCACGTCCACGCCCTCGGGCGTGTGACCGCCGTCGGCCTCTGGCAGCGCGCGCGTCATCCCCTCCAGCAGCCGCAGCTGGAGCACCAGCTCGGCCGGCTCGGGTACCGCGGCCTGCACGTAGCCCGCGCCCGCGCGCTGCGCCGCCAGCGCGGCCATCGTGGGGGCGCCGGTGAGCCCGCGGGCGCCCCCGGCCACCACCACCACGCCGGAGGTGAACTTCGAGCCGTCGCGCGCGCGGCGCGGGTAGAGGCCGAGCGCCCGCTCGGAAATCCGCCCCGCGCGCTGCGGCGCCGGCGCCCCGCGGGGGATGCCGATGTCGATCGTCTCCACCTCGCCCGCGTGGTGGGCGCCGGGGGCCACGTGCAGGCCCACCTTGGAGCCATGGAACGTGCAGGTCACGTCGGCTCGCACGGCTTCCCCCGCCACCTCGCCGGTCGACGCGTCAACGCCCGAGGGCGCGTCACAGGCCACGACCGGCGCATCGGACGCGTTGATCGCGGCGATCGCGCCCGCCGCGGGCTCACGCGGCTCGCCCGAGAAGCCGGTGCCGAGCAGGGCGTCGAGCACCACGCCGGCTCCCTCCAGCGCGGCCGCGTCCAACGGCTCGGGCGGGTCGCCGGGCAGCGCGTCGAGGTTGGCGGCGGCGTCGCCGCGCAACTCCCCCAGCGGCACCGTTGCCAGTACGTCCACCTCGCGTCCTTCCTCGCGCAGCAGCCGCGCCACCACCAGGCCGTCGCCGCCGTTGTTGCCCTTGCCGACCACCACCCGCACCCGACCGGGGCGCGCGACCCGTGCCACGCACCGCGCCAGCCCAGTGCCCGCGCGCTCCATCAGGTCCAGCGAGGGCACGCCCCGCTCCTCGATCGCCCAGGCGTCCACGGCACGCATCTCGTCCGCCTCGTAGAGCGGGTCCAGCCACGCGGGCAGGCCGGTCATCGCTCGGCGGGCAGCGCCAGCGCCACGGCTCCCGCGGTGAAGCGGGTGTGAGTGAGCGACACGCGGCAGCTCACTCCCAGCTCGCGGGCCCGTTGCAGCGCCGTTCCCCGCAGCACGACCTCCGGGGCGGTGCCCGTGTCAACCACCTCCACGTCGGCAAAGTTCCAGCCCGGCAGCGCGAGCGACTTGGCCACCGCCTCCTTCGCGCAGAAGCGCGCGGCGAGGTGCCGCCCGGGCCGCGGCCGCTCCGCCGCATACGCGCGCTCGGCGTCGGTGAACAGCCGCTCGGCAAGCCGCGGCCGGCGCTCCAGCGCCCGCTCGAGCCGGTCGATCTCGAGCAGGTCCAGCCCGACCATGGTTACTCGACCGTAACGGTCTTGGCCAGATTGCGCGGCTGGTCTACGTTCAGCCCCCGCCCGCGCGCGATGCCGTAGGCCAGCAGCTGCAGCGGGATCACGGCCAGCAGCGGCTGCAGCAGCGGGTCGGTGCGCGGCACGTAGACCACCTCCTCGGCGTGCTCGGCCACCTGGGCGTTGCCCTCGGTGGCCACAGCGAGCACGTGCGCCCCGCGGGCGCGCGCCTCGGAGATGTTGGAGAGCACTTTGTCGAGCACCGGCGAGTCGGTGGCCACGCAGACCACCGGAGTGCGCTCGTCCAGGAGCGCGATCGGGCCGTGCTTCATCTCACCGGCGGCGTAGGCGTCGGTGGGCACGTAGGAGATCTCGCGCAGCTTGAGCGCACCCTCCAGCGCCACGCCCAGCCCGGCGTGGCGGCCGAGGTAGAGGAAAAAGCCGGCGTCGCGCCAGTGGTCGGCCATCGCCTGCACCGGACCCTTCACGGACTCCAGCAACTCGCGGATCTTGTCCGGGAGGCTGCGCAGCTCGGCGATCAGCCCGTCGAGGCGCTCGCGCTCCAGGGTGCCGCGCACGGTCGCGAGCTTGAGGCCCAGCAGGTACATGGCCGCCACCTGGGCGACGAAGGTCTTCGTGGCCGCCACGCTCACCTCCATGCCGGCGCGCGTGTAGAGCACGCCGTCGGAGTCGCGCGTGGCCTGGCTGCCCATCACGTTGGTCACGGCCAGCACGCGGGCGCCCTTCTCGCGCGCCAGGCGCATGGCGGCCAGCGTGTCGGCGGTCTCGCCGGACTGGGTGATGCCGATCACCAGGTCGCGCTCGTCGATCACCGGGTCGCGGTAGCGGAACTCCGACGCCACGTCCATCTCCACCGGCACCCGCGACCAGGCCTCGATCGCGTACCGGCCAAGCAGGCCGGCGTGGTAGGAGGTGCCGCAGGCCACGATCACCACGCGGCGCAGCTCGCGGAGCTCTGAGTCCGAGATGCCGATGTCCCCGAGCTCGACCTCCCCGTGCGCCAGGCGGTCGGCCACGGTTTCGGCCACGGCGTCGGGCTGCTCGTGGATCTCCTTGAGCATGAACGTCTCGTAGCCGGCCTTCTCGGCCGCCTCCTGGTCCCAGTGGACCTCCTCCACATCACGCTCCACGGGGCCGCCGTCGGCGTCGAGGAAGCGGGTGCCGCCGGGCGTGACGACCACGATCTCGTCGTTCTCCACCAGCTGCATCCGGCGGGTGTCCACGAGGAAGGCCGGGATGGCCGAGGCGATGAAGTTCTCGCCCTCCCCCACGCCCACGACCAGCGGGCACTCCTTGCGCGCGCCCACGAGCACATCGGGCTCGTCGGCGTGGATGACCACGAACGCGTAGTGACCGCGCAGGCGGCCGTAGGCCACGCGGACGGCCTCCACGATGTCGCCGCCGTAGACCTGTGCGATCAGGTGGGCGATCACCTCGGTGTCGGTGTCGGAGGTGAACTCCGCGCCGCCCTTCACGAGCTCGGCCTTCAGGTCGGCCCAGTTCTCCACGATCCCGTTCATCACCACGTGCACGCGCCCGCTGGCGTCGTCGTGGGGGTGGCAGTTGGCCTCGGTCACGCGGCCGTGGGTGGCCCACCGCGTGTGGCCGATGCCGGCCACGGCCCCGTTGGCCGGGCCGCCGCCGTTGATGGCCTCCTTCAGCGCGGCCAGGTTGCCCACCGCGCGGACGGAGTCGAACTCGCCGTCGTGGACGAGTGAGATCCCGGCCGAGTCGTACCCGCGGTACTCGAGCTTCTCGAGGCCCGCGAGCAGGATCTCACGGCAGGGGCGCGCGCCCGTGTATCCGACGATGCCGCACATGGCCCTGAGGGTACCGGCGGGGCCGACGCGGGCTCAGGCGCCCAGCTCGCGCTGCACGACCGCCACCAGCCGCGCGGTGACGGCCTCGCACTCCTCTTCGCCGGGGGCCTCCACCATCACGCGCACCAGCGGCTCGGTGCCCGACGGGCGGATCAGCACGCGGCCGCGGCCCTCGAGTGCCTTCGACTCGGCCTCCATGGCATTCCGGACGGCGGTCGCGCCCTCCAGCGCCCCGCGGTCGGCCACCTTCACGTTCACGAGCCGCTGCGGGAGCTTCTCCATGGCGTGGCGATCGGCGAGGTCGCCGCCCTTCAGCGCCTCCAGGGTGAGCAGCGCGGAGGCGGTGCCGTCGCCGGAGGGCACGAAGCCGGTGTCGATGATGTGGCCCGACTGCTCGCCGCCCAGCGCCCACCCCTGCTTCACCAGTGCGGCCAGCACGTGGCGATCGCCCACGGGCGTGACCTCCACCTCGATGCCGTGCTCGGCCATCGCCGTGTGGAAGCCGTAGTTGGTCATCACGGTCACGGCCACGCCGTCGCCCGTCAGCCGCCCCGCCCCCCGCAGGTGCAGCGCGGCGAGGGCGAGCAGCTCATCGCCGTCCACCACGGTGCCCCCGCGATCGGCGGCCAGCACGCGATCGCCGTCGCCGTCGAACGCAAAGCCCACGTCGTAGGAGCCCTCGGCCACGCGGCCGGCCAGCGAGTCGACGTGCGTGGAGCCGTAGCCGTCGTTGATGTTGCGCCCGTCGGGCGAGGCGCCCACGGCGTCCACCTCGGCGCCGAGCCGGCGGAAGATCTCCGGCGCCACGCGGTGGGTGGCCCCGTGGGCGCAGTCCAGCAGCACCCGCCGGCCCGACAGGTCCAGGTCGCGGAAGCGCAGCTCCAGCTCGCGCAGGTAGTCCCCCGGGGCGCCGTGCAGCTCACGCACCCGGCCCATGGGTCGCTCGGGCGGCGGCTCCGATCCGGCCACCACGCTTTCGATCCTGGCCTCCAACTCGTCGGAGACCTTCATCCCGTCGGGGCCGAAGAACTTGATGCCGTTGTCCGAGTAGGGGTTGTGGGAGGCCGACACCACGGCCGCGAGGTCGAGGCCGTAGCGGCGGACCAGCAGCGCGGCGCCCGGGGTCGGTAGCACGCCACCCAGCAGCGCGTGACCGCCGCCGGCTGCCACTCCGGCGGCCAGCGATGCCTCGAGCATCTCGCCGGACTCGCGCGTGTCGCGCACGATCAGCACCTGGGGCGCCTCGGCCGGCGACATGGCCGCGGCCGCGCGGCCGAGCGCCAGGGCCAGCTCGCCGGTGACCACCTCGCCGACCGGCCCGCGCACGCCGTCGGTGCCGAAGAGCTTCGTCATCGGCGGGTCCCGGCGACCGCGGCCGCTTGCGGGAGCGACCACCTAACGCTTGGAGAACTGCGGGCGCTTGCGGGCCTTCTTGAGGCCGGCCTTCTTGCGCTCCTTCACGCGCGGGTCGCGCGTGAGGAAGCCGCGGCGCTTGAGCTCGCCGCGGAGGTTGGGGTCGGCCTCCACGAGCGCCCGGGCGATGCCGTGGCGCAGCGCGCCGGCCTGCGAGGAGACGCCGCCGCCGTGGATCTTGGCCACGACGTCCATGCGCTCCTGCTGTCCCACGGTCTCGAGCGGGCCGCGAGCGGTGCGCTGGAGGGTGCTGCGGGGGAAGAACTGGTCCAGCTCGCGCCCGTTGACGGTGTAGGTGCCGTTGCCGGGCTTGAGGATCACGCGGGCCACCGCCCTCTTGCGCTTGCCCGTGGCCTGGTAGCGCGCGTCGGCGGCCAGGTCCAGGACCGTGGTGGGGATCGCGTCGGGCTCGGGCCCGGGCGAGGTGCTCTCGGGCTCGGCCGCAAGCGCCTCCTCGGCGGCCTGGATCTCGGCGGCCGAGCGCTCGCCGAAGGGATCGGGCTGGCCCTCGTCGAGCACCAGGTCGGGCTCTAGGTCGGCGCCCGGGATCACATCGGGCTGGTCGTCGTCCTGCTCGCCGCCGCGCGTGCCGCGGGGGCGCTCCTCGCCGGCGGGCGTCTCGGCGGGCGCCTCCTCGGCGGCCGGAGCCTCGTCGTCGGACTGGGCCTCCTCCGCGGGGGCCTCCTCCGCAGCCGGCTCGTCGGCGGCCGCCTCGACCGCAGCCGGCTCGTCTGCAGCCGGCTGCTCGGCGGCCGGCTCCTCGGCCGGGGTCTCCTCGGCCTCGGGCTCCTCGGGAGCAGACGCCTCGGACGCCTCCTCCTCTCGCGGGTCGTCCTCGCGGTCCTCGTCGAACATCAGGTCTCTATCTCCAGGGGCTTGGGCTGCTGGGCGGCGTGCGGGTGCTCGGGACCGGCGTAGACCTTGAGCTTGCGCAGCTGGGCACGCGCCAGGCGGTTGCGCGGGAGCATGCCCTTCACGGCCTTGCGGATGACCTCCTCCGGCTGGCGCTCGAGCATGTCGTTCAGCGTCCGCGTACGCAGGCCGCCGGGGTAGCCCGAATGCCGGTGGTAGAGCTTGTCCGAGCGCTTCTTGCCGGTCACGGCGATCTTCTCGGCGTTCACCACGATCACGAAGTCGCCCACGTCGCAGTGCGGCGTGTACTCAGGCTTGCGCTTGCCGCGCAGCACGTCGGCGATGTGGGTGGCCAGGCGGCCGAGCGTCTTGCCGGCCGCGTCGACCACGAGCCAGTCGCGCGCGCGGTTCTCTGGTGTGGCTACGTAGGTCCTCATTGCATGCAAGCGGCCGCGGAACGCGCGGCCGGCCGCACAGTGTGGCACACGGGCAGGTGCACGCGTCCGCGTGAGGAACACCTTCGTAGAGGAGGAGAACGTCATCCTCCCGTCGAGGCCGCGGCTATACTCCCGCGCAATTCACAGCCTGCCGAATCCCCTTGGCGATGCCGTTCACCGCCTCTGGGGAACGGGGGAACCGTTCGGCCGCCGAGTTCGGTGGCCGAGGGGGCGAATCAGGTCAGTGTCCCGGAGGGATCGACCCGTAGCGCCGCTCTTTCGGCGCGAGCCCGTCAGCTAACCCCGTAGGCCGGAGAAAGAGAGGCCTACCGAGTGCCGCCAGCGAGGAACCGCTCCTCGAGGTACATATCGCCGTTGGCAGGGAAGAGCGGGTTCTGCGTCGCGGGCGCGGTCACGGCCATCGCCGCATGCCTCGCGGGTCCCTCCGCGTTCGCCCAGACCGAGGGCGGCGCCGTCTACCTGGCGCAGCCCAAGGTGACCAGGGTCGAGTGCCTGCGCGCGTGCGCATCGCGCGGCCGGGCCCAGTCCGGGAGCACCCTGCGCGTGCGCGGCAGAGCCCTCTCCGGCGTCGATTCGATGACCTTCCACGGTGCCAACGGCCGCGGCGACGACGCCCGGGCCCAGGTGCGCTCGGGCAGCGCCACCCGCCTCAACGTGAAGGTGCCGGTGGGCGCCAGCACCGGCACCTTCAC
>Ga0075530_1001483_pt1 | contig 11124 bp, 12 predicted proteins | sample NGEPerD_2_FD_75101 | JGI IMG/M metagenome (GOLD analysis project Ga0075530, IMG submission 75101) | Arctic peat soil microbial communities from the Barrow Environmental Observatory site, Barrow, Alaska, USA - NGEE PermafrostL1-D | ecosystem: Environmental > Terrestrial > Soil > Wetlands > Peat ...
ACATAAAAGACCAGGGCTTACGCCGGGCGCTGTCGCGCCTGGGGGCCGGCACAAAAGCGCGCCTCACGAGAGGTTGAGATTCAGGTTCTCCGTCGCACTTGCCGGATGCCGGTCTATCAACGATTGTAGGCCCGCTTGGCCCCCTAGGGCCCCTTGATCAGTTTTAGCTGGAGAATTGACCGTGGCGAAACGTGAGAAAAAGCCGACCGAGCCCGCAACCGACGAGGCCGCCGGAAAGAGCAAGACTGGGCTCTATGTCCTTGGCGCCGTGGTTGCCCTGGCGATCGTGGGCGGCATAGCCTACTTCACCAACGAAAGCGGCCCGCGGGACCCTAATGCGCCGAAAGTGGATCCCGACGTCGCCACGCTGATGGAGGAAGGCCCGCTCGAGGACATCGTGATGGGGAAAGCCGACGCGCCGAACACCATCGTCGAATACGCCTCGATGACCTGCCCCCACTGCGCGAATTTCTACAACGACGTCTTCCCCGAGGTGAAAGAGAAATACATCGACACCGGCAAGGCCCGCTTCGTGTTCCGTGAGTTCCCGCTGGACGGGCTCGCCGTCGCCGCCTCGATGCTGGCGCGCTGCGCCGGGAACGACCGCTTTTATCCGATGGTCGACGGGTTGTTCGAGACCCAAGAGACCTGGGCGGTGCCGGGCGAGGACGGCAAGCAGAAGCTGTTGCTGATCGCCAAGCAGGCCGGCTTCACGCAGGAAGCGTTCGACAAGTGCCTGGGAGATAAAGAGCTTTTCGAAAAGATCGTCGAGGTCCGCACCAGGGGCCACGAGAAATTCGGCGTCGATGCCACGCCGAGCTTCTTCGTCAACGGCAAGCGCTTGCCCGGGGCGACGCTGAAGGATTTCGAGGCCGCGATCGACGGCGGCGGCGTGGATACGCCGCCGAGCGGCTAGGTCACCGTCTTGATGATCCTTGCCAGAGGAGCCGCAGTCGTTGTGATCGCCGCCGCGCTGGGCCTGTCGGCTTGCGGCGGGGCGATGGGTCCTGCCGAAACGACGGCAATTCCTCTCAAAGAGCAGATTCTGGAGCCGGGGCCGCTCGGCGAGCGCGAGTACGGCAATCGCAACGCCCCCGTCACCATCGTCGAGTACGCCTCCCTCACCTGCCCCCATTGCCGCAACTATCACGCCAAGGTCTTCCCCAAGGTGAAGCGGCAGTACATCGATACCGGCAAAGTCCGCTATATCATCCGGGAGTTCCCGATCGGGCGCACGGCGGGCACCGCGGCAATCGTCACCCGCTGCGGGCCCGAGAAGACATATCTCAAGCTGACGGAGGCCTATCTTTCCCATCAGAGCCAATGGGTGAGCCAGGAAGTCCGCCCGGACGCCATTTATAAGGTGGCAAAAACCAGCGGAATGAGCCGTGAGACGTTTGACAAATGCCTATCGAATCAAACCATTATCGATGGGTTGACGGAGGTGAAGCAGCGGGGACGCAAATATGGCGTGATCGGCACGCCCACCTTGTTCATCAATGGCCAAAAAGCCCAAGGTGAGGTCACCTTCGAGCAGATCAAGGCCATGATCGAGCCTCAGGCGTCTTGAGCCTCACCCGGTTGCCGACCAAGTCGAATCACTGCCAAGTTCCGTACAAGATGTCCGCGTAGCCTCGCGCGTCGCCATTTCCATTTGAGGATCGCCAGCCCGTGAAAATCACCAGACTTCGCCTTCTCGGATTCAAGTCATTTGTGGAGCCCACCGAGCTCCTGGTCGAACCTGGCTTGACCGGCGTCGTCGGTCCAAATGGCTGCGGCAAGTCCAACCTGCTCGAGGCGCTGCGCTGGGCCATGGGCGAAACGTCCTATAAGAGCATGCGCGGCGCGGCCATGGAGGACGTGATCTTTGCCGGCTCGCAAGACCGGCCGGGGCGCAACTCCGCCGAGGTCACGCTGTTCATCGACAATAGCAAGCGCCTCGCGCCCGCCGAATTCAACGACAGCGACATTCTCGAGGTGACGCGGCGCATCGAGCGCGAGGCAGGCTCCGCCTACAAAGTCAACGGCAGGGACGTGCGCGCCCGCGACATCCGGCTTCTGTTCGAGGACGCCTCGACCGGCGCCCGCTCACCGGCGCTCGTCCAGCAAGGCCGGATCGGCGAGATCGTCAACGCCCCGCCGCAAGAGCGCCGCCGGGTGCTGGAGGACGCCGCCGGCATCGCCGGACTGCATAGCCGCCGGCATGAGGCGGAGTTGCGGTTGAAGGCGACGGAGACCAATCTCGCCCGCCTCGCCGATCTCATTGGTCAGATCAGCTCGCAATTGCAGGCGATGCGGCGCCAGGCGCGCCAAGCGCAGCGCTACCGGGAGATTTCCGGCAAGATTCACGAGATGGAAGCCCTGCAATATCACCTGCAGTGGACCGCGGCCTGCGCCCATGTGGAGCAAGACGAAACCGCCTTCCAGGAGGCCCTTGGGGCGGTAGCGCAACAGACCAAGACCGAGGGCGAGGCCCTTCGCCAGCAGGCGGAGGCCGCCGAGAAACTCCAACCGTTACGCGACGAGGAGGCTCAGCGCGCCGCCGTGCTGCACCGCTTGAGCGTGGAGCGCGATGCCCTGGAGCGCGAAGAAGCGCGTGCCAAGGCGCGTCAGGCCGAGCTCGAAACGCGGCTGGCTCAGGCCTCCCGCGACCTCGCCCGCGAAGAGGAGCATATCGCCGAGGCCGACAACATGCTGCGCGGGCTCGGCGAGGAGAGCCGCCGTCTGACCGCTGCCAGCTCCCGCGACCAGGAGGAGCCGCAGCTCCGCGCGGCCGCGGCCAAGGCGACAGAGGCGCTCGCCGCAGCAGAAGCTGCCCTGCGCCAGGCGACCACGGAGCTGGCCGAAGCAAAGGCCGAGCGCGGACGCCTCGACACCGAGAAGACGAAGATGGCGGCACGCATCGCCCAGTTTGAGACGCAAGCCGGCGAAGTCGAGCAGCAACTTGCCCAGCTCGACGCCGAGAGCGGTGGCGAGGCTAAGCTCGCCGAGCTCAAGGCCGAGGCCGCCAAGCTTGCCACACTGGTGCAACAGACCGAGGCTGAGCTTGTCACGGCCGAGACAACCGAGGAGCAGGCCCGCGCCGAGGAGACCCGGCTGAGAGGGCTTGCGGCATCGGCCAAGCTCGCGCGCCAGGAGATCGAGACCGAGCTTGCCACCCTGATCAAGCTGCTGGCGCCGACCCATGACTGGGCGCCCATCGTCGAGCAGGTGCGGATCGAGGCCGGCTACGAGCAGGCGCTTGGTGCGGCGCTCGGCGACGATCTGGACGCTGCGGTTGAGGAAACCGCGCCCGCCCATTGGCGGACCGTGGCGGGCGGGGCCGGCGATCCGGCGCTTCCCGATGGCGCCACCCCGCTCAGCCACTATGTCAAAGCGCCGGAGGCGCTTTCCCGACGCCTCGCCCAGATCGGCGTGATCGACGCAGCTCAAGGCGCGGAGATGCAGAAGGCGCTGAAGCCCGGACAGCGTCTGGTCTCCAAGGACGGCGATTTGTGGCGCTGGGACGGCTATAGCGTTCAGGCCGGCACGGTGAGCGCGGCAGGCGCCCGCCTCGTGGAGCGGAGCCGGCTCGAAGCGCTGAAGGGGCAAAAGGCCGAGGCGCTGGCGAACGAGACCTCGACGGAGACGGCACTGACGGACGCCGCCAACCGCACGGAAACGAGCGCACAGCGAACTAAGACGCTCCGCCAACAGGCCAAGGACAACCACGCCGAGCTCGACCGGGCGCGCGAGACGATCGCCACGGCCGAGCACGAGGCGCAAGCAAGCAGCAAACAGCTGGGCGCGCTGGCCGAGGCGCTGACCCGCACCAAAGCCGCGTTCACCGAGGCCAAAGAGCAGAACGAGCGCAACGACGAGGCGCTGCTGGCGCTGGCGTCGCTCGCCGGCCTGGAAGCCACGCTCGAAGCAACCCAAAGCGAGGCCGGGACCAGCCGGTCAAGTGCCGCCCGCGCGGAAGCGACGCTGGAAGGCTTCGAGCGCGAGGTGCGCTTGCGGCAGGAGCGGATCGAGGCGATCAGCGCCGAGGAAGAGCTCTGGCAGAAGCGCATCGCCAATGCGCGGGAGCAGATCGAAACGCTGAGCGCCCGCAAACAGGAGACGAGCGCCGATCTCGAAGCTTTGGCCAATCTCCCAGCCGAGATCGAGGAGCGGCGCGGCAAATTACTGGAGGCCATTGCCGAGGCCGAGCGGATGCGCGCCAAGGCGGCCGACGATCTCGCCGTGGCCGAGACGGCCCTGAAAGCCCAAGAGAAAGCCTTGCGCGCGGTGCAAGAGACGCTGGCCGAGGCCCGCGAGGCCAAGGCACGCGGGGAAGCCCGCCTGGAGGGCGCGCGCGAGCGGCGGAGCGAACTGGCCCGGCTGATCCGCGAGCAGCTCGACTGCGCGCCGGAGGAGTGTCTGGCGCGTGCCGCCTTGAAGGACGGCGCGGAATTGCCGGCTCTGGCCGAGGTCGAGGGCCGCCTCGTCAAGCTCAAGGCCGACCGTGAGCGCCTCGGCGGCGTCAATCTCAGGGCCGAGGAAGAGGAAGTGGAGCTCGCCGCCCAGCTCGAGGAGATGGAGCGGGAGAAGGCGGACGTCGAAGAGGCTATCGCGCGCTTGCGCCAGGGCATCTCCAATCTAAACCGGGAGGGCCGCAAGCGCCTGCTGGAAGCCTTCGAGACGGTCAACGGTCATTTCGGCCGGCTGTTCCAGACACTGTTCGGCGGCGGCCAGGCCGAGCTCAAGCTGGTGGATTCGGACGATCCGCTGGAATCGGGGCTTGAGATCTTCGCCCAGCCGCCCGGCAAGCGGACGCAGGCCCTGACGCTGCTCTCGGGCGGCGAGAAGGCGCTGACCGCCATGGCGCTGATCTTCGCCGTGTTTCTCACCAATCCCTCGCCCATCTGCGTGCTCGACGAGGTGGACGCGCCGCTCGACGACGCCAATGTCGACCGCTTCTGCCGGTTGATGGAGGAGATGGCCAAGGAGACGGATACCCGCTTCCTGATCATCACCCATCACCCGCTCACCATGGCGCGCATGAGCCGGCTGTTCGGCGTCACCATGGCGGAGCGCGGCATCAGCCAGCTCGTGTCGGTGGACCTGGAGACCGCCGAGCGCTTGCGCGACGCGAGCTGATTACTTTTCCCGGATCCGCTCCCGCCAAGTCCGCGGGCGCCGATGCAGATGCGTCACGGCGACGATGAGGATTTCGTCACCTTCGTCTATGAAAACCAGAGCGTAGGGAAATCTTCCCACGCGGCATCGTCGCAACTCGGTATCCACGCTCTGCCATGCGGCGGGAAATTCGATGACGCGATCGAGTGCGGCGGTGACTTCCAGTAAGAAGTCAGCTCCGAGGCCAGGGGACTGCGATTCGTAGTGGCGGACGGCCTCGCCCAGCTCTGCTTGAGCAACCCTGAGGAAGCGGACGCTCACCCCTTGGCAAGACCCGCCAGAACCTCATCGAGAGTGACCACCTCGATTTCTCCTCGGCGATAGGCGCCGAGACGGTCGCGAGCCTCCTTGGCCCAAAGCTTGTCGATCTCAGGATCGATTGGATCGAGGCTGCTCAGCAGGTCCTCGACAAGCGCAATCCGCTCCTCCGGGGTAAGCCGGCGGGCCTCCTCGCTGAGGGCTTTGGTCTTGGTGTTCATCTCTCGACCTCCGTACCTGCCGCTCTTTTTAGCATAGCGGCTGAAGCATGCATTTTCCCCCCATTTCCGAGGCGCCCCTGCGGCGCCTTGACTTCCTTGACAGGCCCAATTCCCAAACTAAAGTGCGCGCCAAGCTTGAGGATCAGCCGATCCTTCAGGGCTCTCCCCGGAAATTGAGCAACGCCAATGGCCGGAGCCGAAAATCAGTCCGGGCGCCCGCAAAGCGGCCGCGACACTAGAACTATTCGGCAGCGGCTCGACGCTCTCGAGGGGAAGCTGGCGACGGTTGAAGACCGCCGCAAGCCGCCGCCCGAGGATCAAAAGGCCCGCGGCAAGGCAATGGGCCAGGCTCTCAGGCTGGCGACCGAGATGGTCGCCGGAGTAGCGGTTGGGGGGTTCATCGGCTGGGCACTCGACCGGCTGTTCGGCACAGCCCCGTTCGGGATGGTGGTCTTCCTGTTTTTGGGCGGGGCGGCCGGGATCATGAATGTGGTGCGGACGGCCAAATCCATGCAGGGCGAGCCCTTACCCGGCGAGCACCTGCGCAACGCGGCTAACGATGACGATGATGACTAGGGGCATTTCGACGTGATTGGGATTGGGGCAGCATACGCGGCAGAGGACGCCGCACACGGCGGCGGTCACGGGGGTGGCGGCACCGGCCTGCCCGACCCCATGCACCAGTTCGAGATCAAGCGCCTGATCAATCTCGACGTATTCGGGGTCGACGCCTCGTTCACCAATTCCGGCCTGTTCATGGTGATCGCGGCGGCGCTCATCACCGTTTTCACGGTGTTCGCCATGCGCCGCGGCGCGCTGGTGCCCGGGCGCCTACAGTCCGTGGCCGAGATGTCCTACGAGTTCGTGGCCAACATGGTGCGCGACAATGTCGGCACCGATGGGATGAAGTATTTCCCCTTCATCTTCACGCTGTTCATGTTCGTGCTAGCGCTGAACATGCTCGGCATGGTGCCCTACTCGTTCACCGTGACGAGCCACATCATCGTCACCTTCGCGCTGGCCGCCTTCATCTTTATCGCCGTGACGCTCATCGGCTTCTGGAAGCACGGCATCAAGTTCCTGAAGTTCTTCGTGCCGTCCGGCGTGCCGTTTGTCATGCTGCCGCTGCTGGTGGTGATCGAGGTGATCTCCTATCTCACGCGCCCGTTGAGCCTGTCGGTGCGGTTGTTCGCCAACATGATGGCCGGCCACACCATGCTGAAAGTGTTCGGCTCGTTCGTCGTGGCGCTCGGCCTGCTCGGCGGTTGGGCGGCGCTCGCCTTCATGGTGGCGTTCACCGGGCTGGAACTGCTGGTGGCGTTCCTCCAGGCCTATGTGTTCGCCATTCTCACCTGCATCTATCTCAACGATGCACTCCACATGCATCACTAGCCTCAATCAACTCATCGACTCACTGGGAGAAAACCAATGGACGCAGACGCAGCAAAATTGATCGGCGCAGGTCTTGCCTCGATCGCACTGGTCGGCGCCGGCATCGGCATCGGCACGATCTTCGGCAATTATCTGCAAGGGGCGCTTCGCAACCCTTCGGCCGCACCGTCGCAGTTCGCCAACCTGCTGCTGGGCTTTGCGCTCGCCGAAGCCACGGGCCTGTTCGGCCTCGTGGTTGCGCTGATCATCCTGTTCGTGTTCTAGGCTGAGCCACTCACGCTCCGCACAAAGGACGCGACCATGCCGCAACTCAATCCGCTCGACTGGGCGCCACAGCTCATCTGGCTGATCGTCACCTTCGGCGTTCTCTATCTGCTGATGGTGTGGATCGCGCTGCCGCGCATCGGCGCCGTGATCGAGACGCGCGCGGCCCATATCGCGGCCGATCTCGCCGCCGCCGACAAGCTCCGGCGCGAGACCGAGGAGGCGATCGCCGCCTATGAGCAGGCGCTGGCCGAGGCCAAGCAGAAGGCCCACGCCATCGTCGAGGAAGGCCGCGTCAAGCTGAAGGCGGAAACCGACGCCGAGCGGGCGAAGCTCGACAAGCAGCTTGCCGCCAAGAGCGAGGAGGCCGAAGCGCGCATCGAGAAGGCCAAACTCTCGGCCATGAAAGAGGTGAACGCGGTCGCTAGCGATGTCGCCGCGGACATCGTGCGCAAGCTGATCGGCACGGCGCCCGCCAAGGGCGATATCGACAAGGCCGTGGCTGCGGCGCGGAAGGCTTGAACGACATGGGTTTCCTTTCCACACCGGAATTCTGGGTCGCCGTCTCGTTCTTTTTGTTCGTCGGCGGCGTGCTTTATCTCGGCGCGCACAAGAAGATCGCCGCCGCGCTCGACGCCCGCGCCGAGGCGATCGCCAAGGAGATCGACGAGGCGAAGCATTTGCGCGACGAGGCGGACAAGGTGCTCGCCGACTATCGCCGCAAGCAAGGCAACGCCGCCAAAGAGGCGCAAGACATCGTCGATCTCGCCTCGCGGGAGGCTAAGGCTCTCGCCGCGGAGACGTCCCGCTCCATGACGGAGCATTTCGAGCGCCGCATGAAGCTCGCCGAGGACAAGATCGGCCGCGCCGAGGCAGATGCGTTGCGCGAAGTGCGCGCCGCCGCGGCGGACGCCGCCGTCACCGCGGCGCAAATGGTGATCGCCGACAGGCTGACGCCAGAGACGGCCGACAAGTTCGTGAAGCAGGGCATCGACGCGCTGAAGACCAAGCTGAACTAAACAGACGCTCTGTGCAATTGACCGCGATCTCTCTGCCCACGAGTTGAGGCACAGCCTCATTTGCAAGCCTCGATTTTGGCAAATCCGAAAGATCGATGGGCTAGGGTCGAGGCATGGTGCATGCCGTCGAACCACGACATCCGGTCTCGCTCGCTGACTATGAGAGCGTCGCGACGCTGAGCGCCGCCGTCCGGACTCTCCGCCAGGACGCGCAAAGCCGGCTGCCTGCGCTCAAGGGCCGCCGGGTCGTCATGGTCAACAGCACGAGCCATGGCGGCGGGGTAGCGGAGCTTCTGCCGCCCCTTCTCGGGTTGATGCGCGAGCTCGGCGTGGACGCAAATTGGCTCGTGATGGAGACGCACGACCCCGCCTTCTTCCGCCTCACCAAACGCCTGCATAACCTCATCCACGGTATCGGGGACCCGAACCTTGGCCGTGCGGAGCGCGACCTCTACGAGCGAGTGAGCGCGGAGAATGCGAAGAAGATCGAGAAATTCCTTGCGCCCGGAGACGTGCTCGTCGTGCACGACCCCCAACCCATGGGCGCGGGCGCCCAACTCCGGGAGAGGCTGGATATCGCGGCGATCTGGCGTTGCCATATCGGGCTGGACCGCGAGACGCCGGAGACCCGCGCCGCCTGGGATTTTCTCGACGGTTACGCGGCGCCCTACGACCACGCGGTGTTCACGGCGCCCGAATACATCCCGACCTGCCTAGCGGGGCGGGCATCGATCATTCATCCGGCGATCGATCCGCTCAGCTACAAGAACCGCCATATGCCCGTCCACGAGCTGGTCGGCACGCTCGCCAATGCCGCGCTGATCAAGCCCTGGGGGCCGGTCATGACCCCGCCGTTCGCGGAGCCGGCCGAGCGGCTTCAGCCTGACGGCAGCTGGGCGCCGGCCACGGAGCCAGAGGATTTCGGCCTCCTGTTTCGGCCCATCGTGACGCAAGTCTCACGCTGGGATCGGCTCAAGGGCTTCGTCCCGCTGATGGAGGGCTTCGTTGCGCTCAAGCAGGGGCTCGAGGGGCGCACCGATCTCGGCGAGCAGCACCGGCATACACTGCAACTCGTTCGGCTCGTGCTTGCGGGTCCCGACCCGACATCGATTGACGACGATCCGGAGGGGAAGGAGGTGCTGGCGGAACTGTGCGCGGCCTATGGGGCTTTGCCGCCGCAGATCCAGAGCGACATCGCCATCGTTTCTTTGCCGATGGCCTCGAAGATGAACAACGCGCTAATCGTCAATGCTCTGCAACGGTGCTCCGACGTCGTGGCCCAGAACTCGCTCGAGGAGGGGTTCGGCCTCACGGTGACGGAGCCCATGTGGAAGCGCGCGGCGGTGATGGGATCGTGCGCCGTCGGGATCAGGCAGCAGATCCGCCCCGGATTGGATGGGCTCTTGGTCAAGGACCCGGAGAGCACAAGCGAGATCGCCGAAACGCTCGATACGCTGTTGAAGGACCGGTCGAAGCGAGAGGCGCTCGGCAGAAGCGCGCAACAGCGGGTTTACGACCAATTTCTGGTGTTTACGCAGGTGCAGCGCTGGCTCGAATTGCTCACCAACACGATCTCGGCCCGCTGGCCGGCCGGATGATCGCTCATTTCACGACGGCGATGATCGGCCCGTAGCCGCCATGGGCCGGCGGGTCGTTGCGGCCGAGCTCGGGTGCGTAGAGACCGGGCGCCGAGCCACCATCCAAGAACAGCGCGTTGTCGCAGTGAAGCGCGTCACGGAAAAACCTGGCGAACGCGTAGAAGCTGACCCGGCTGCGTGAGATGACGAAATGAACCTCGGTCGGGCTCGATACGCCGACACCATCGCGGGGCTTCAGATCCTTCGAATTGACGATGAAGGCCGGATGGATGGCGCCGTCGATCACCAACATCGGCCCCGACTGGGTGGCGAATGCCGCTTTCGGCTTGCGGGCAAGAAACCGCTCGGTCACCAGAATGCCGGCCTTGCCGCCGCCGAGATAGAACACGCCGTTCGGCTTCTTGTAGAAATTGGGGATCTGGCTCGGCCTGCCTTTGATCGTCGCCGTGTTGGCCTTGGTCAGCGCTCGCCCCTTCTCGATATGGAGGCCGACGGGGCTGAGGTCGTCCTCGTACATGCCGCCGTTCATGGCGAAGGTTAGCGACTTGCCTTCAGCGTCGAGCGCCGCGGCAAGCGCGTCGAAAGTCCCGAACGGGCGGCCGTCCTCGCCCCGCCAGACGATGCGCAGGTCCTCCTTGGAGGGGTCGAAGCTGCACACGATGTAGGACGCGCCGCGAAAGGCCTCGTCGCGGCAGGGTTCGGCGAACGCGGCCCCGGGCGTGCCGGCGAGCAGGACAATGGCCAGGACAATGGCCAAGCCGAGTTGGAGGAGGCGCGCAGACATCACCGACCGTTCAGTGGGCTGTGGCAAGAGGGGGCCGTTACTTCCCCTATTTCTTGCCCCTATTTCTTGAATGCGACGAAAATCTTGTAGTCCTCGAGGCGCGTGCCGACCTGGACGGGGAAGGAAATCTCCCGCACCATGGAGAAATAGCCGACCGGGTTGCCTTGCGGCACCGTGGCCGTGATCGACATCTTGTCGGTGGCGAGCGTCCTCTTGTCGGCGCCCGTAGCGCGGATGGTGACCGGCATGGTCACGGTACCCGCTTTGCCCTTGGGGCCAAGCAGCACGCGGCCGGCGAAGCCGTATTTCACGACGACTTGGCCCGAATAGAACTGGCATTCGCGGGAGAGTTTGGTGATCTCGCCGCGATGGATCACCGACAGGGCATCGCCGTCATGCCCCGGCTGGTAGACGGTGAACAGACGCTC
>Ga0075530_1001484_pt1 | contig 11118 bp, 11 predicted proteins | sample NGEPerD_2_FD_75101 | JGI IMG/M metagenome (GOLD analysis project Ga0075530, IMG submission 75101) | Arctic peat soil microbial communities from the Barrow Environmental Observatory site, Barrow, Alaska, USA - NGEE PermafrostL1-D | ecosystem: Environmental > Terrestrial > Soil > Wetlands > Peat ...
AGGCAGCACCAGCTCGGGCTGAGCGATCGCAGCGAGCGACACGAACGCCGTCCCGTGCGGGTAGCGATCATCCAGCTGTTCACCCACGGCGATCGCCAGCCGCGTCTTGCCGATGCCGCCGGGGCCGGTGAGGGTGACCAACCGGACTTCAGGCGTCTGGAGCAGCTTCGAGACCTCGACGATGTCGTGCTCGCGCCCGATCAACGACGTCGACGTCACCGGCAGGGAGCGCGAGCCCCGCCTGTCGGTGGTCGAAGCGGGCGATGCCGAACGGTCGGCGCGGCTGTCTGCAGACGCGAACCGCTCGCTCAGGAGCAGGGCGAGGTCGTCTCGGACCAGTCGCCCGAGCTCCCGCGGGCTACGAAACGAACGGTAGGAGTCGGTCGCTTCCGTCTGGAGCTCGCCGAGCATGGCCGTCAGCCGAGGTTCTCGCTCGGGCGCCGGTGTCTTGACGTACAGCAGCCGAGGGATCGAGTGAGAGAGTCGGAACTCGTCCTCCAGACCCGAGATGTCCATGTCCGGCCCGATCCAGCCGTACCGCTGCCAGTACAGACCGATGAAGATGTCGGACTGCGTCAAATAGGCCCGATACAGCTCGCGAGGTGGGTGCGGTCGAGCCCCGAGCTCGAACAGCACCGGCGTGAGCCGAAGTGCCGAGATGGCACGGCTCACAGCGGCACGCTCTTCGGCGAGTTCGGCCAGCGTGGAGCTCACGAAGACGCGCAGACGCTGGTCCGGGGTCCGGATCGCGGCCTTGCCTTCCTGCTCCTCCGTCATGCATACGTCCTCGAGAAGATCCGCCGTCGAGGTCTGGACGGCCACCCCTCGGAGCGGCAACGCCCGGGCTCCGTACCGATTCGGCGACCGCAGCCCGCCGACACGAGCTGAAGCGGATTTTCTCGCAGCACTCCGGGCATCACTCTCGGATGCGAGCGAGGGTGTTGCAGTCGCGGTGACAGTACAGATCTTCGCTCCGGGGTTGGTGCATGAAGGTCTGCTGGTCGTAGGAGACCTCGTCGGCTATTGACAAGTCGACAGTCATTTGAAATTGGATCGTGCGGGCGGTAGTGCTCAGGTGCGGGTTCGAGAGGATCCCGAACGCTTCGGCCCCCGCATCAGCAGACACCCAGCGTAGTGTCGCCAGGTCGAGCGGCTCCTCCTGCGAGGACCACGATGCCACGCGGGGTAACGAGGGCTCGCATGATCAGCTCGTGCTCGGCGTCCCAAAACCAGTAGCCGATCTCCGTATGGAACGGTTCTTCTTCACCCATGCGCCATGCCGTGGTGGTGTAGTCGAGGCGGTACAGCGCTTGAGCGCCGTTATGGGCTGGACCGGCCGGTGAGAAGGAGCTCAGCTCACGGAACTGAGCACACTCCTCGCGACCCCGCGCATAGACGTAGGCGTCGTCGTAACCCCGATCGCCTTCCCACTCACCGACCAGGGGTGCCAACGGCCCCAAGGCGGCAGGATCAGGCGCAAGCTCGCTCATCGACGGTGGACGGTATCTGCGTACCAAATCGCGTGCCAGAACGCGGCACGAGCGGTTCACGCTGTGACACCCACGTCGAGCTAGTTCGCGCGCTCCTGTACCGGAAAGTGCTCGTTCATCCACGCCCGCCACCGGGGGCGATCGCGCTCGGCCCGCGCGGCCGCGTCGTCGCCGAACAGGTAGGCGTGGATGCTCGGGTGGCACTCGCCCTGCCACTCGTAGACGAACAGGAACGCGGCACCGGGTGCGGGCTCGTCGAGCCGCGGCAGGAGCAGACGGTGGAACTTCCAAGTGTCACCCGCCAGTTCGACGGTGCCGGCGAGCGGGGGCACCCCTGCGGCAGTGGTCGTCGCCGTGCGCTCCCCTACGGCGGCGTCGTCGAGGCCGAGCGCGCCCGTGAGCGCGGCCCACCCCTCGTCGAGCGACCCGGTGGCAGCACCGGTCACGAGGATCGTCGAGCACCGCACGCCGGGGAAGTGCGTGAGGTACAGCTGCAGGTTGCGCAAGAAGGCCTGCCATCCCTCGCGCATCTGCTCGAGCTCGTCGTCCCAGTTGCCGCTCCCGAACAGGGAGCTCCCGAGACGCACGACGCACGTGCCGCCGCCGCGGGCCTCGACGATCCACTCGGTGGCGAGCCGCCCGGGAGGGCCGGCCTCGGAGGGCCACTCCTCCTCGCCGACGAAGCGCCGGGGCGGGTCCCAGGCGGTCACCACGCCGCCCTCCTCCATTCCCGAGCCCATGTCGAAGGCCATCTTCCCGCCCTCGTGCTCCTCGACCTCGGCCGGGACGAACCAGGCCTCGATGCCCGGGCCGGTGGCGATCGCCTCCCAGACCTGTTCGGGCGTGCCGGGTACCTCGATCTCGAGCTCGATCGAACGGACGTCGTCGTTCGGCGTGGTCATGAGCCCTCCTTCGTGGGGATGTGCGGTCGGGGATGTGCCGCCACCATGAGCCGGTGCCAGCGACCACGGGGCGCGGACTCGTCGTGGTAGCGCGAGACGAGGCGCGTGACGGCGGCGGTGAGGTCGTCGGTGAAGGCGGCGCGCTCGGCCGCGGAGCGGAATCGGATCTCGGTGTCGAGCGCCAGGGTCGCCAGCCGCTTGTCGGCACGGTCGGCGCGGTGGACGAGGTCGCCGACCTCGCGCACGATCCGCGCCGCGAGGGCGATCAGGTAGCGGGCCGAGACTCGATCGGATGCCCGCTCGGGATCAGGCGCCGCCTCGCCCATCGCCGCCGGCGACACGACGTACGACGCCGCGGTCGCGACGAGGACCCGCTCGGTCAGGCCCCGGCGGGGCCGCTCCTCCACCAGCTCGACGAGGCCGTGCCCCTCGAGGGCGCGCAGGTGGTAGTTGACCTTCTGGCGGGCGAGCCCGACCTTCCGGGCGAGCGTCGAGGCCGAGCCCGGCTCCCCCAGCTCCGCCAGCAGGCGGGCTCGCACCGGGTCGAGCGCCACCACCGCGGCCGCGGGGTCGTCGATGACGTCGACGTCGAGCACCCCCGCATTCCATGTATTGACAAAGAAGATTGTCAATACGGGAAGCGGGCCGCGTCAGTCGACCTGTTCGACGTCGACCGCGGCCCAGGCACCGTCGGTGACCCGGTACATCGTCAACACCTTCGTAACGGTGTCGCCGAACTCGTCGAAGGCGATCGCCCCGGTCGCGCCTCTGAGATCGACCCCCTGCAGCTGCTCGATAACGACCTCCCGAGCCTCGGTCGTCACCTCGTCCTCTCCCTCGAGCGCGACCGCAGCGGCGTCGATGAGCAGGTTGGCGGCGTCGTAGGCGTACGGGCCGTAGTCGGTCGACGGGTCCGAGAAGCCGGCAGCCTCGTAGTCGTCTCTGAAATCGGCGGCCGAGTCCAACGTCGCCAGCGGCGCGCCGACGAAGCCGGCGAGGTCTCCCTCCGATCGGGCCCCGGCGCCGGCGATGTAGGCATCGTCCTTGATGCCGTCGCCTCCCATCAGCGGTGCGGCGAGACCGGCGGCCGCAGTGCGGAACGCCGCCGCAACCTCGTACTCCCCACCGAAGAACAGGAGATCAGGATTCAGCGGCGTGATCTGGTCGACGACTGCGGCGAAGTCGGTGGTGGCGTCGGGCACGGTCATGTCATAGACGACCTCGCCGCCCGACGCGGTGAACGCGGCGCTGAAGTCGTCGGCGAGGCCCCGGCTCACGGCCTTGGTCTCGCTCACGACCGCAACGGTCTGCGCGCCGAGATCATCGGTCGCGTAGCTCGCGAGGAACGGGCCCTGCTGCGCGTCGGTCGCCACCATGCGGAAATACGTGTCGAACTGGCGGCTGGGATTCGACCGATCGGGGCCGATGGTGAGCGTCGGGTCGGTGTTGCTGGGCGAGATCATGGCGATGCCCGCCTGGTCGAGAATCGGAGCGACCTCGGCGGCCACACCTGAGTTGTAGGTGCCGACGACACCCACGACCGCGTCGTCGCCGGCGATGGTCTCGGCTGCTTGGGCCCCGATCGCGGGATCGGACGAGTCGTCTTCGGAGACGACTTCGATCTCCCATCCGGAAATGGCGTCGGCGGCGTTCGCTTGGTCGACCGCCAGCTGCACCGAGTTCTCGATGCCGTGCCCGAAGCTGGTGAGACCGGCATCCAAGGGCGCGATGACGCCGATCTTCACCACCTTCCCGTCGGACCCGGCGGTTCCGTCGTCAGAATCGTCGTCACCACACGACACTGCCAACGCGGCCAGCAGCAGCGTGACCGCCAAGGGGACGAACGCGGATCGATGGATGCGCAACTAGAAACTCCCGCCGTCGACGACGATTTTCTGGTCAGTGAGATAGCCGGCGGCGTCGGAGACGAGGAAGCGCACCGCCGCCGCCACCTCCTCGGGCCGGCACACGTGACCGTAGGGCGAGCCGGCGTCGAGGGTGTGGATGTCTTGCACGCCCATTGCGCCCTTGACGAGGCGCCGGCCCATCTCGGTCTCGACCAAGCCCGGAGCCACCACGTTGACGTGGATCCCGTGGCGGCGCTCCTCCTTTGCCAGCGTGCGCGCCAGCGCCTCCATGCTCGCCTTGGCGACGTTGTAGGGAGACGAGTTGCCGCCGAACTGCACAGTCGCCGCGCTCGAGATCATGACGATGTCGCCGCGCTCGCGCTCCCGCATCGCCGGCAGCAGCAGCTTGCTCAGCATGAACGGGCCGAAGGCGTGCGTGCGCCACACGCGTTCCAGCTCGGCGGGGTCGGTGTCCGCGACGGAGTGGCCACGGCTGGCAATGCCGGCGTTGTTGACGAGGATGTCGACGAAGCCGAAGTAGCCGAGTACCGAAGCCGCCACCGTCTCGTCGTCGTCCTGGGACTCGACCGATCCCGCGTAGGCCACCGCTCGACGCCCGAGCTTCTCGAGCTCGGCGACGGTCTCCGACGCCGCCTCCTGGTCGCGGCGGTAGGTGATCGCCACGTCGGCGCCGTCCTCGGCCAACCCGAGCGCGATCGCGCGCCCGATGCCGCGGCCTCCACCGGTGACGAGCGCGACTCGACCATCCAAGCTCATGCAAACGCTCCTACCGGTTCGTGAAGTCGGCGGGGCGCTTCTCGAGGAACGCGGTGATCGCCTCGCGCATGTCGCCGCTGTGGTTCGCCAGGAGCTGGGTGCGGTTCTCCAGATCGATCGCGGCCTGGAGGCTTCCCGCCTCGAGGTTGCTCCACATGACCTCCTTGGTCATCCACACGCCGAACGGGCTGTTGGCCCGGATCAGCTCGGCCGTCTCGAGCGCGGCGTCGAGCACGCTGCCGTCGGGCACCACCTTCAGAACCAGCCCGATCCGATCGGCTTCGGCGGCGTCGATCAGGCGACCGGTCAACATCAGCTCGAACGCGCGCGCCGCCCCGATCAGGCGCGGCAACAGGTAGCTCACCCCGATGTCGCAGCCCGACAGCCCGACGCGCACGAACGCGACGTTGAAGCGGGCGCTCTCGGCCGCGATCCGGACGTCAGAGGCGAGCGCGAGCGCGAGACCGCCACCCGTCGCCGGTCCGTTCACGGCCGCGATGACCGGCTGGGGCAGCCGCCGCAGCTGCGGGATCAGCGTGGCGATGTGCTGCTGCGCCCGCATCCCGCCCGCGGGCCCGCCGTCGGCGGCCGCGACCGCGTCACCGGTCTCCTTGAGGTCGAGGCCGGCGCAGAAGCCCCGACCCTCGCCGGTGATGATCACGACGCGGCAGTCGCGGTCGTCGGCGATCGCCTCGAGCGCGGCGTGCAGATCCGAGACGAGCTCCCGGCTCATGGCGTTGAGCCGGTTCGGCCGGTCGAGCGTGAGCACGGTCACGCCCGGGCCGGCGTTCTCGGTTCGGACGGTGGTCATGCATCCCTCCCGGTCACGGCCGGCCTTTGGCGGCGCGCTGGGCCCGGTTCACCAGGTTCGGGGAACCCAGGCGCTCGCTCCATTTCGCGACGTCGGGCGTCGGGCCCTCCCAGCACCAGTCGTCGACCGTGCCGACGGGCGCGTCGGTACGGAGCGTCGCGAGCGTGAGAAACAGCTCCGCCGCGGCTCGCTGCGCGGTGAGCGTGGCGGCGAGCTTCGTCGCTCCCCGCACGGTGACGTCCCAGTCCCCCGCACTTTCCGGAATGGCGTCCACGTGCTCGTAGCGGGCGAGGACGGTCGCGGCCGACTTCGCGCCCCAACCCGGGAGCCCCGGGAAGCCGTCGGCGCTGTCGCCGACCAGCGCGAGCCAGTCGGGAATCGACGCAGGGCTGACACCGAACTTCTCGCGCACCGCGGCCTCGTCGAGCATGCGGCCGTTGCGACGATCGAGCTGCGCGACCCGCGGATCCGTCACACACTGGGCGAGGTCCTTGTCGGGGGTACATACGAACACCTTCTCGACGCGCGCATCGGCAGCGGCGATGGCGGCCGCGGCCGCGAGCGCGTCGTCGGCTTCCTGGTCGACCATGGGCCACACGGACACGCCCAGCGCGACCAGCGCGTCCTCGAGGAGGGGGAACTGCGCCAGGAGCACAGGCTCCATGCCCGCGCTCGTCTTGTAGCCCGGCCAGAGGTCGTTGCGGTACGACTCGATGACGTGGTCGGTCGCCACGCCCAGGTGAGTGGCACCGTCCTCGAGCATGGTGAGCACGGTGCCGACCACTCCCCGTACCGCCGCAACCTCCATGCCGTCGGGATCGAGGTGCGACGGCACCGCGAAGTGGTGGCGGAACAGCTCGTACGTCCCGTCGACGAGGTGGACCTGCATGACGCGAGACCCTATCCGTGCTCACCCGCCGCCCCCATTTTGGCGTCACCTACGTACAACTGTTGGATGTAGACGACGCCAAAGCGTTCGGGGTGACGGCGACTACTCCCCGGCGTACGTCCAGTCGGGTTGCTTGCGGGCCTGGCGTTCGTCGTAGACGGCGACGCCGTCGCGGATGTCGACCAGCTTCGGCACGGGTTCTTTCGATGACGGAGGCGGCACCCGGCCCTCCAGGTGCGCCACGAACTCCTCGGGGAACGCACCCAGGAGGCTGCCGACCACCCGTTGCTCCTGCGCGCCGAGGAAGCAGCGGTTGGCGTCCGTGACGGTGTCGAGGCGGGCGCCGATCACCTCGACGTCGTGCTCGGTCGCGCCGCCCGCGAGGATCCGCTCCAGGTAGGCGGTCACCTCGCCGGTACCGAACTTGCACGCCGGGCATTGGCCGCACGACTCCACATAGAGGAACCGCGAGACCGTGTGCGCGACGGCCACCATGTCGGCGGTGTCGTCGTAGACGATGAAGCCGACCGCGCCGAGACCGCTCCCGGCCTGTTCCATGCCCTCGTAGCTGATCGGCGTGTCGAGCTGCTCTCCGGTCAGCACGGGGTTGGCGACGCCCGAGAGCACCGCCTTCACCTCACGGCCGGGCCGCGCGCCGCCCCCGATCGTGTCGATCGCCTCGCGCAGCGTGATCCCGAGCTCGATCTCGGCCACTCCGGCGCGCTGCGTGTCACCGACGACGGTGCACAACGCGACGCCCGGCGACGCCTCGGTGCCGAGCGTCCGGTACCAGTCGGCCCCACGACCCAGGATCGGCACGACGTTGGCGAGCGTCTCCACGTTGGTGACGAGCGTCGGGTTGGAGCTCGGCACGGCCACGCCGTCCGACGAGAGGTCGATCCCGGCCGACCACCCGACTTGCGGTGCGGCGGTGAAGAGCCCGTAGAGGTACGGAGGGAAGAGCCGCGGGAGCGGATCCTCTCCTTCGATCACCTCGAGGAGGCCCTTCTCCTCGCCGAAGAGGTACTCCTCGGGGCCGGCGATGATCTCGACGGGTACGTCGCCGAGCAGCCCGGCATCATCCATCTCCATGAGCGCGCGCTCGAGCGCGGTCAGCTCGGTCCCGAACGAAGCCTTCACCGCGACGAAGGCGTGGACCGCGCCCACCGCCGCGGCCGCGATGGTCACCCCTTCGATCACCTGGTACGGGTTGCGCCGCATGAGCATGCGGTCCTTGAACGTGCCGGGCTCGCCCTCGGCCCCGTTCGCGACGACATAGCGGTCGCCGACCTCCGGGCCGCCTGCGCGGACCGACGCCCACTTCCGTCCCGCAGGGAACCCGGCGCCGCCGCGACCCCGCAAACCCGAGCTCGTGATCGCGGCGACGACGCCGTCGGGCCCGAGCTCGCGGCAGCGCAGCAGCCCCTGGCCACCCTCGAACAGGTCGACGTACTCGTCGAGCGACGTCAGTGGTTCGTCGGGGAGCAGTACCGGCATGCCACGCCGAGTCTCGCAGCTCTCAGTGACGCTCACGCCCGGCGAGCGCCCGCTGCTCGAATTGGCGCAGGCCCACCTCGACGACGCGGTCGTGCGCCCACGCCATCGCCGGTCGGCCAACGAACGCGAACCGGCGCAGCACCGGATCGCGCAACTGGAGGGACCACGCGAGGCGCGCCGTGCACCCCTCGCCCTCGGCTGCGATCTCGAGCCGCGCCGGGCCGTCGAGATCGCCGCGGATGCGGGTCTCGACGAGCTCAGCGGCCACCACCCGCTCGATCGCGACCGTGAACCGCAACGCGTACGGCAAGGGTGCCCGGATGACACACCGCGCCGTTACTCCCTCGTGCAGGCCCTCGGCGGCGCCGTCGGTGTCGAAGTCGCGCAACCAACTCCACCAGGCCGGGTACTCGTGCGTGCGGCTGACGGTCGCCCACAGCTCTTCGGGCGGCACCGGGAACGTCCAGCGCCCATCGAAGTGGAACGGCGTCGGCACGGGTCAGCTCCGCTTGAGCCGACCCCGCAGGGCGGCGAATGCCAGCGTCATGCTCACGACGCCGACGCCGGCGATCGCGGCGAATCCCTTCGCGATCTCGGACGCACCCCAGCCGTCGAGGAGCAGCTCCCGCATCCCGGCGAGAAGATAGGTCACCGGGTTCCAATCCGCGATCGCCGACAGCCATCCGGTCAACGCTTCCTGCGGGAGGAACGCAGTGGTCAGGAACGCGAACGGGAAGAAGAGGATGAAGCTGGAGTTGACGGCGGCGGGGCTCCCGGTCTTCAGGGCGATCGCGTAGGGGAAGCCGGTGAAGGCCAGGCCCCAGGCTCCCGCCATGAAGAGGAACACGAGCGCGCCGAGCAGCCCCGTCTCGAAGCGCACCCCGACGGCGTAGCCGAGCCCCAGGACCGGGATCGAGAGCGCGACCACCAGCGCGAAGTCGGCGATCATGAGCCCGAGCAGCAGCGACAGGCGGCGGATCGGGGTCATCAGCAGCCGGTCGAAGTAGCCGTCCTGGATGTCGGTGACCAGCGCGCCGGCGCGGGAGATCCCGGTCACCGCGAAGATGATCGCCACCGGGAGCTGGAACGCCCGGAAGTTCGAGACGTCGCCAGTCTGCTCGGCGACGTTCTCGAGCGCGCCGATGTTGACCACGAAGAAGAACACCGGGACGACGAGGGCGGGCACGATCGCCTCCGGCTCGCGCGGGATCGCGCGCAGGGCCCGACCGGCGATCGAGAGGCAGTCGGCCAGGAAGCCCGCAGCGCGGGGCCGGATCTGGGCGTCGAGGGCACTGGTGACCACGCTCATGACGCCTGCTCCTCTCCGGTCTCGGCTTCCTCTCGGTCTCCCTCTCCGTCTTCCTCGACCCGGTCTTCGTCGAGGATGTGCTCGCCGGTCAGCTCGAGGAACACATCGTCGAGCGTGGGCGTGCGCAGCGTCAGCTCGCGGACCTTCACGCCGCAGCCGTCGAGGGCGACCGCCACCGGGCTGACGGCCGAAGGCCCGTCTTCGACCCGGATCGTGATCTCCTCGCCGTGCACGTCGGCCTGGTCGACGCCGGCCACAGCCCTCACCGCCGCGCAGGCGCGAACGGCTTCCTCTCCCTCGACGCGGGCCACGATCACGTCGGAGCCCTGCGACCGCTTGAGCTCCGTCGGGGTGCCCTCGGCGATGAGCTTGCCGCGGTCGATGATGCCCACCCGGTGTGCGAGCGCGTCGGCCTCCTCGAGGTACTGGGTCGTGAGGAAGATCGTGATCCCGTCCTCGGTGTTCAGGCGCCGCACCTCCTCCCACACGCGCGCACGCGTCGCGGGGTCGAGCCCGGTCGTCGGTTCGTCGAGGAAGAGCACGCCGGGGTTGTGGATGAGCGCGGCGGCGAGGTCGAGTCGCCGGCGCATCCCGCCCGAGTAGGTGCCGATGCGTTGGTCGAGCGCGTCCCCGAGGTCGATGAGCGGGCCCAGCTCGCGCAGCCGTTGGTCGGTGTCGGCCTTGTTGAGCCCGTACAGGCGGGCCTGGAGCCGCAGCAGCTCAGTTCCGTTCTGGCCCGGATCGAGCGAGGCGTCCTGGAGCGCGACGCCGATCCGCAGGCGGACGTCGAGCGGATGGGTGACGACGTCGTAGCCGGCGACGAGCGCCCGGCCGGCCGTCGGAGCCAGCAGTGTGCACAGCACCCGCACGAGCGTCGACTTGCCGGCGCCGTTCGGCCCGAGGAAGCCGTAGATCTCCCCCGGGGCGACGTCCAGGTCAACGCCGTCGACCGCGCGCGTGTCACCGAAGAATCGCTCGAGCCCCTCGGTGCGCACGGCCGCCTCCGCCACGGAGGGTGACCCTAACGCACGCTCGCGTGGTTCCTGACGAATTGCATGCATGGATTCCTCCTCCCGCGATCAACCCTGGTGCAGCACACCGACAGCCCCCTGTCGGGGTTTCGCGCAACCCGATTCGTGTGCGCGTCAGCGCACGCCCGCGCCCGCGCCGGCGAGCGTCCGGCGGGCACTGGCGACCGCCGCGACCTCACGTGCCGGAGCCGAGAGCCCCAGGTAGAACGCCACGACCGCGGCCCACACCGCGGTTGCGCCGGCGAGGTGGATCCCGACCAGGAGCGGTGGGATGTCGTTGAAGTACTGCGCGTACCCGACTCCCGCCTGGCAGACGACGACGAGGAGCAGCACCCCGAGTCGCTGTTGCACGTTCAGCGGGGCGCGCACTCGGCGGAGCAGTGCGAGGGTCGCGAGGACGAGCACGAGGAACACGATCACGCTCGTGCCGTGCACCCGGGCGACCTCCGGAATGGAGAGGTCGAAGCGCTCGACCTCGTCCTCTGGAGCACCGCCGCTGTGCGGCCCCGACCCGGTGAGCACGGTGCCGGTCACGACGACGACGGTCGCGCCCACGAGCAGCACC
>Ga0075530_1001486_pt1 | contig 11115 bp, 9 predicted proteins | sample NGEPerD_2_FD_75101 | JGI IMG/M metagenome (GOLD analysis project Ga0075530, IMG submission 75101) | Arctic peat soil microbial communities from the Barrow Environmental Observatory site, Barrow, Alaska, USA - NGEE PermafrostL1-D | ecosystem: Environmental > Terrestrial > Soil > Wetlands > Peat ...
CATCGGGGCCACCGGCGGCATACCCGGCAACGCCTTTCAGACGGCCGAGCTGGGCGTGATCGCGCATCTGGCCCACCTGGCCTGGTATGTTTTCCCGGACCATATGGAGGCGGAGGGCTGCCGACAGGTGCCCGGAGGCGTGGTCGTCACAGTGCCTGGGGACCCGCGGCATTTCGTGACCGATGGGCTTCCGCATAAAGGTAATGTGCGCACCGTATGGGAGTTGGGCGGTAAATGGGCACCAAGCCCCGAGTACGGCGGGCGCGTGCTCGACTACGCATCGAGGATCCCCGCGACCCGGGGTTGGTAGAGAGGACCAGGACAGAGTGACCGAGTTGATAGAGCGGACCCGATACGGCAACGGCCTTTTCGTTCAGGGCTTCAGGTACCTGACGGTTGCCGGGGTTGCCACCGTCGTGGATTGGGCGCTCTTCGCCGTCATTCTGCAGTTGTTTGGCCTGCACTACGTGATCGGCACGGTCATCTCCCTGGCGGTCGGCACCTACGTGAACTACCGGCTCTCGGTCCGTTTCGTGTTTGCGGCGCGGCCCTTCGACCGGTCGGTCGAACTGCTTCTGGTCTACACCGTCAATCTCATCAGCCTGGGCCTGAGCATCGTAGGCATGGTCGCCTTGGTCGAGGGTGCGGGCTTTTCGCCATTCGTCGCGAAAGGCGCTTTGATGGTTAGTCTCTTCGGCTGGAACTATCTGTTGCGGCGCTATCTGGTCTTTGCCGAAGGGGACGAACCGCGCCTCCTAGCCTTGATGGGCCGGATTCGCCGGATTCGCCGGTTGCGGCTGGGCCGGCGCCTGGCTACCGTCGCCGGCCGCTCGGTGGCTTCGGCGAAGGCGTGCGTGCGGCCTGAGTTCGAGGCGGAGGGGTAGATCTCCCTCAGCGCATAGCCCGGATCCAGGCGGATACCCTCTGGATCACGAGTAGATCCACATTGTCTGCCTGCTCGTATTCCGCGGGCGAGGACGGGCCGCTGCCGCTCATGAACAGGTGATTCAGGTTCGCCAACTGCTCGATGTGCACCCGGCCTTCGTCGGCGAAGGCCGATCTCCAGGCCGATTCGTCCTGCTCCGTCACCTGGTAGTCGCGTTCGCCGAAGAGCGCCAGAATGGGCTGATCGAGTTGTCCGGCTACGGCGAGGGGATCGTAGCCTTCCAAGGAACGCCAGTAGGAGGCGGGCACACCCAGGGGTAGTTCGCTCGCTTCCGCCGTTTCATCGCCCTGGCGCACGGCCCCGACCTGTTGCTCGAGTTCATCGAGCTGGGCCTGTTCTTCGGCGCTCACCTCACCGTCGAGCTCGGCCAAATAGAGGGACTGATCGTAGATAAGATCCTCAAGGGGCCGGGCCGCCGGTGCGAGCAGGATGAGCCCGTCCGGCTCCACACCCGCTTCCTCGGCCTGGACCGCGATCCGGGGCGCGAGGAACGCGCCCAGGCTGTGACCGAGTACGTAGAGCTGATCGCCATCGATCTGCTCCCGCGCCTCGAGCAATTCGAGCGCGGAAACCGCATCGTCCACGGTTTCCTCGTCCACTCCGAAGTCCTCCTGCTCGGCCGCGCGTTGGGCGTGCTCCTTGGTCCGCTTCTCGTACCTTAGGACGGCAATGCCGTGCGAGGCGAGGCCCCAGGCCAGATCCCGAAACGGTCGGTTGGGACCGATGGTCTCGTCGCGGTCGCTGGGACCCGAGCCATGCACGAGCACCACTGCGGGGAAGGGCCCATCGCCCTCGGGCAGGGTGAGTGTGCCCGGCAGGGGCCAATCCGGTGCGCCGACGGTGACCTCCTCCTCGGAGAAGGAGGATTCGACCACGTAATCCGGAGGGTTGTACCCTTGAGCCTCGTCCGACCGCGACTCGTCGCCGCCCACGGGGAGGAAGAAGAGCCCGCTCACGCGGCCGTCCGGTCCGAAGACCACCTTGACGTCGATGGGGCCGTCCCGAAACTGAGAGACCACGTACACCACGCGGAACTCTTGCTCGACGGACGTGCGCGTGTCCACGATCTCTTCGTAGACGCCCGCTTGCTGCTCGAGCGACTCCCACAGGCCACTCATCTGTTCCTCGGGGAGCGCGGTCCGCATCTGCTCGTCGAAGGAGCCGTGGGCCTGAGCGTAGTCCCCCTGCGCGAACTGCTCGACCAGGGTGCGGGCCTGCTCGACCAGGGCCTCGCGATCTTCGAAGTCGGCCTCCGTCGTGTTGACGGCCCGCGCGGCTTCGTCTGTGGTTTCTTCGCTGTTCCGGTCTGCGGTCTCCGCATCCCCGTCACATCCAACCGCCCACGTGAGCGCGGTGATGAGGGCGAGCGCGACGATGAGGCCGGTGATGGCCGGCTTTGTTGAGAGACGGGGGCTAAGTGTCACCGCTATCCCTTCTATTGGCTTAGTCGGTGGATCTTACCGACCGATCTCGGCCGTCACAATCCGAGACTGACGAGCCATGCGTCATTTGCGGCGCGGCGCGGGTTTCTCTATGCTGTGACGGCGCTTCGCTAAGCCGGTATCCTGAAGCGTCAGCTATATCCCACCAGTGAGGACGAGCTTCATGGGAATGACCATAACCGAGAAGATCCTGGCGCGGGCCGCGGGCAGGGAGTCGGTCGAGCCCGGCGACTTGATCATGGCCCGGGTGGATTTCTGCCTGGGCAACGACATCACCGCCCCCGTTGCCATCGACGAGTTCGAGAAGGCGGGTTTCGAGCAGGTGTTCGATGCCGCGCGAATTGCCTTGATCCCCGATCACTTCACGCCTTGCAAAGACATCAAGACGGCGATGCTGGTCAAGCAGATGCGGGAGTTTGCCCGCCGGCACGAAATCGAGCACTACTACGACGTGGGCCGGGTGGGAGTGGAGCACGCCCTGCTCCCCGAACTGGGTCTGGTCGGCCCCGGTGACGTGGTGATAGGCGCCGATTCGCACACCTGTACCTACGGGGCGCTGGGCGCCTTCGCCACCGGCGTGGGTTCCACCGACCTGGCCGGGGCCATGGCCACCGGGGAGGTCTGGTTTCGCGTGCCCGCCAGCCTGAGGTTCGTCTTCGAGGGCGAGTTGGGGCCGTACGTGGGCGGCAAGGACCTCATCCTGCACACCATCGGCGAGATCGGCGTGGACGGCGCGCTCTACCGGGCGATGGAGTTCACCGGCCCGGTTATCGAGACTCTTTCGATGGACAACCGGCAGACCATGGCCAACATGGCCATCGAGGCGGGGGCCAAGAACGGCATCATCGCGCCGGACCGGATCACCCGCGAATACATCGAGGGACGCTTCCGGCGCGAGCCTCGCTATTACGAATCCGACAGTGACGCGGCCTATGAGTTCGAGTACCGCTGGCGGGGAGAGGACATCCCCCTGCTGGTGGCCAAGCCGCATCTGCCCTCCAACGTGGCCCGGGCGGACGAATTGGCGGACACGCGGATCGACCAGGTGGTGATCGGCAGCTGCACCAACGGCCGTATCGAGGACCTGCGCGCCGCCGCCGAGGTCTTGCGCGGCCAGAAGGTGGGGCGCGACGTTCGCTGCATCGTCATCCCCGCCACTCAGGCGATCTATCAGCAGGCCATGGACGAAGGTCTGGTGGACGTCTTCCTGGCCGCCGAGGCGGTCTTCTCGGTGCCCACCTGCGGTCCCTGCCTGGGCGGGCACATGGGCGTTCTGGCCGAGGGCGAGCGCGCCGTCAGTACCACCAACCGCAATTTCGTCGGGCGGATGGGGCACGTGAACTCCGAGGTGTATCTGGCCGGTCCCTACGTGGCTGCGGCTTCGGCCATTGCCGGCCACGTGGCAACTCCCGACCAGATCCAGAGCAGGAGGGCGGCGTGATGGCCGAGCAGAGCATGCGGGGGGCCGACGAGCCCCAGACCACCCTCGAGGGCAGGGTGTGGACCTTCGGCCGCGACGTCGACACAGACCTGATCATCGCCGCGCGCTACCTAACCATGAAGGAGCCCGACGAACTGGCCGAGCATCTGATGGAAGACCAGGATCCGGAGTTTCCCCGCAAGGTGCAACCCGGCGACATCCTGGTTGCGCAGGAGAACTTCGGCTGCGGGTCGAGCCGCGAGCACGCGCCCATCGCCATCAAGGGCGCCGGCGTGCAGGCGGTAATCGCCAAGAGCTTCGCCCGCATCTTCTACCGCAACGCCTTCAACACCGGCCTGCCTATCCTGGTATCCGTCGAGGCGGCGGACCGCATTCAGGAGGGCGACCGCATCCGGGCCGACCTGGCTGCCGGCACCATCGAGAATCTGACCCGTAACGAGTCCTACCAGGCTGAGCCTCTGCCCGAGTTCATGCGCGAACTCGTGTCCGCGGGCGGGCTGCTGCCGTACCTGAAGGCAAGGGAGCAACGATGAGTCACTACCAGATCGCGGTCGTTCCCGGCGACGGGACCGGTCCGGAGGTGGTCCGCGAGGGCCTGAGGGTGCTGGAGGCGGCGGCTGCGCGGGCCGGTTTCACCTACGACCTCACCGAGTACGATTTCGGCGGCGAGCGCTACTTGAAGACCGGCGAGACCCTGCCCGATTCGGCCGTGTCCGAACTTCGCGACTTCGACGCCATCTTCCTCGGGGCCATCGGTCATCCGGAAGTGGCTCCCGGCATTCTGGAGCAGGGCATTCTGCTCAAAGCCCGCTTCGACCTCGATCTCTACATCAACCTGAGGCCGGTGAAGCTCTATCCGGGAGTCGAAACTCCCATCAAGGACAAAGGGCCCGAGGACATAGATTTCGTTGTGGTGCGCGAGAACACCGAGGGCCTCTACGCTTCCACCGGCGGCTTCCTGCGCAAGGGCACGCCGGACGAGATCGCCGTGCAGGAGAGCGTAAACACGCGCAAAGGGGCGGAGCGCTGCCTGCGCTACGCCTTCGACTACGCCAAACGCCCCGACCGCGCCGGCGAACTCACCCTGGTGGGCAAGACCAACGTGCTCACCTACGCCTGGGACCTCTGGTGGCGCGCCTTCAACGAGGTGGGCGAGGCCGATTACCCCGAGATAAAGCGCGAGTACGCCCACGTCGACGCGGTCTGCATGTGGTTCGTCAAGAACCCCGAGTGGTTCGACGTGATCGTCACGGACAACATGTTCGGCGACATCATCACCGACCTGGCCGCGATGATTCAGGGCGGCCTCGGGATCGCCGCCGGCGGGAACATCAATCCCGATCCGGGCGGTACCGCCATGTTCGAGCCCATGGGCGGCTCGGCGCCGAAGTACGCCGGCCAGAACAAGATCAATCCTCTGGCGGCCATCGCCTCCATGCAGATGATGCTGGATCACCTGGGGGAGAAAGACGCGGCCCGTTGGGTGGAGGCCGCGGTCATGCATTCGACCGAGCGCCTACCCTCGATGGCCGCGGGCAGGATGGGCATGAGCACCAGCGAGGTCGGCGACATGGTGGTCACCCACGTCAAGGAGGGGACTGTCACCGAAGAGAGCGGCTGGTAGGGAGCGAGCATGCAGATTTTCATCGACGGCGAGTTCTACGACGAGACCGAGGCCAAGATCAGCGTCTTCGACCACGGTCTCCTGTACGGGGACGGGGTTTTCGAAGGGATCCGGGTCTACGACGGCCGAATCTTCGAATGCGACGCGCACTTCGACCGCCTGTACAACTCGGCCCTGGCGATCGCCTTGAACATCCCCATGTCCCGCGCCGACCTGCTCGAGGCGACCTGTGAAACCGTGCGGCGCAATCAGCTGGACGACGCCTACATCCGTTTGGTGGTGACGCGGGGGGTGGGCGACCTGGGCCTCAACCCGGTGAAGTGCCCGAAGGCCACCGTATTCATCATCGCGGCGACCATTCAGCTGTATCCGCAGGAGCTCTACCAGAACGGCCTGAAGATCGTCACCTGCTCGACCCGGCGCAACGACCCGCAGGCGATCAATCCCGCCGTCAAGAGCCTCAACTACCTGAACAACGTGCTCGCCAGTCTGGAACTGCGGGGCACCGGCGCCGACGAGGGCCTCATGCTGAGCGCGCAGGGCTTCGTGGCGGAGTGCACCGCGGACAACTTCTTCATGGTCAAGAACGGTGTGGTGCACACGCCCGCCACGGGGGTCGGTGCCCTGCACGGGGTCACCCGGGCCGCGGTCATGCGCCTGGCGCGCGAACTGGGCTACGAGGTCGAGGAAGGGCTCTACACGCTCTACGACGTCTACAGCGCGGACGAGGCCTTTCTCACCGGAACCGCCGCCGAAGTGGCGCCCGTTGTCGAGGTGGACCGCCGTGCCGTTGGAGACGGCCGGCCGGGCGAGATCACCGGCCGGCTAATGGAGCGCTTCACCGAGTACGCCCGCAGCAGCGGGTATCCGGTCTCGAAGTCCTGAGTTGCGGACGGGGGAGCACCTGGTGAAGCGCAGCATAACTCTCTACGACACCACTCTGCGCGACGGCATGCAGCGCGAGGGCATGAGCGTGTCGGTCGAGGAGAAGCTGCGCATCGCGCTGCGGCTTGCGGAGCTCGGAATCCACGTGATCGAGGGGGGCTTTCCTGGGTCGAATCCCAAGGACGCCGAGTTCTTCCGCCTGCTCGAAGCCGAGGACCTGCGCCGGACCGCCGTCAGCGCCTTCGGCACGACCAGAGGGCGGGCCGGTCAAGCGGAAACCGATCCCATTCTGCGCGTAATGGCCGATAGTTGGGTGAGTGTCGCCTGCGTCGTGGGCAAGACCTGGAAGCTGCATGTCGAGAAGATCCTCAAGGTCGACCTGGACGAGAACCTGCGCATGATCGCCGACTCCGTCGCTTTCCTGCGAGAGCAGGGCAAGCGCGTGGTGTACGACGCCGAGCACTTCTTCGACGCCTACGCGGAGCACCCGGAGTACGCACTCAAATGCCTCCGCACCGCCGCCGAGGCCGGTGCGGAGGCGGTAGTGCTCTGCGACACCAATGGCGCCACGCTCCCCGGAGGGATCGCGCGCACGGTGCGCGTGGTGCATCGGGACCTGGGCGAGGTTGTGCGCGTAGGCATTCACACCCATGACGACGGGGGCTGCGCGGTGGCCAACTCGTTGGTCGCCGTGGAAGAGGGCGCCGCGCACGTCCAGGGGACCATCAACGGATACGGCGAGCGGGCGGGCAACGCCGATCTCTGCGTAATCATCCCGGCCCTCAAGCTGAAGCTCGACTGCGACTGCATCTCCGACGAAGACCTGCGCAGGCTGACCGACACCTCGCATTTCGTCGCCGAGCTATGCAACATCTCGCCGGACCCACACCAGCCCTACGTGGGCCGCAACGCCTTCGCCCACAAGGGCGGCCTGCACGTCGCCGGAGTGGCGGCGGACGCCCGCACCTTCGAGCACATCCGCCCGGAGACGGTGGGCAATGCCTCGCACGTGCTGGTCTCCGAGCTCTCGGGGAGGGGAACGGTGCGGGAGCGGGCCAGGGATCTGGGCCTCGAACCCACCCCGGAGCAGGTCGACGCCGTGCTCAGCCGGTTGAAGGCCAAAGAGCACGAGGGCTATTACTACGAGGCCGCCGATGCTTCCTTCGAGCTCTTGGTGCGGAACGAATTGGGCGAACGGCGTGAGTACTTTCGGCTGGAGAGCTTCCGCATCATCGTGGAGAAGCGCGAGGACGGTGACATCCTCACCGAGGCGACCATCAAGGTCCGCGTGAATGGCGACCGCGTCATTCAGACTGCGGAGGGCAACGGCCCGGTCAACGCCCTCGACCGGGCGCTGCGTCTGGCGATCGAGCGCAAGTATCCGGATGTCGAGAAGATTCAATTGGTGAACTACCGCGTCCGCATCCTGGACGAAGCCAAGGGCACCGGGGCGATCACCCGGGTGCTGCTGGACTCGTCGGACGGGCACGACTCCTGGGGGAGCGTGGGCGTGCACGAGAACGTGGTCGAAGCGTCGTGGCAGGCACTGGTGGACTCGATCGTCTACGGCCTGATGCACGAGCACCCTGGGGAGGCGTAGAGGCGGCGCTTCCCCTCCGGCCGGAACAGCGTATCGGCTGTGTTTCCCTACCGGCCTTGTTCCTACCCGCGAAATCCGACCCCGATTGTCCGGTTTGCCTTGACAGCATCTCGGGATTCTCGTAGACTCTCTCTCGAGGTTAGGGATACCTAAGACGATGAGCGAGGATTTCCTTACGGTCTTGCGACGGGAACCCTAGGAGAAGGTGCATGACTCTACTCGAAGCGAAGTCTGGCCGGCCGGTTCGCATCTTGGAAATAGCCGACGCGCAGGCGCGCACCCAGTGCATTCGACTGGGTATCGGCGAGGGCACGGTTGTCGACGCGGAGCGCCTGCGCGTGGGCCCGGTGCTGGTGCGCCATCAGGATTCAGAGGTCTGTTTGGGCCGTGAATTGGCGGGCCGGATTCTAGTCGAGGAGGCTCCCGAGGCGAACCTGAGGCCCGGGCGAGGCGGGATGCATGGCCGCCGGGCCCAGCGGGATCGACGCCGATGGCGCTTCGGCTCTAAGCGCGGGGGCCCTAGATGAGCGGGCAGAGCCCTGCGGCCACCGGCCACTGTTGCCAGGGCACCACGGTAGTCGAGGTTCCCGAAGGCACCAGGAAGGTGGTCCTGGTCGGTAATCCCAATGTGGGCAAGTCCCTCTTCTTCAACGCTTTCACCGGGCTCTACGTCGACGTGTCCAATTATCCGGGCACTACCGTCTCCATTTCCAGCGGCCGCATGGACGACTACCTTATCCTGGACAGCCCCGGGGTCTATGGGGTCTCCTCCTTCAATGACGAGGAGACCGTCGCCCGCGACGTGATCCTCGAGGCCGACATCGTGGTCAACGTTGTCGACGCCGTTCACCTCGAGCGCGACCTCTTCCTGACCCAGCAGTTGATCGACATGGGCCTGCCCATGGTGGTTGCGCTCAACATGGTCGACGAGGCTGGGAAGCGGGGCCTGCGGGTCGATCCGGCTGCCCTCTCCCGCGAACTGGGAGTGCCGGTGATTCCCACGGTGGCCACACAGCGTGAAGGCCTCGAGGAGGTCAAGCAGGCCCTGAGCGAAGCCCGAATCGGCGTATCCGACCCCATTCTGCAGGACCGCCTGCTGGGGCTGCTCGACCGCGTGGGCAGCAAACCCGAGGCTCTGATGATCTTGGAAGGCGACCCCTACGTGGCCGAGCGTCACGGAGTGGAGCCCCAAGGGATGCGGGACGAGCTCTACATGGCCCGCAGGCAGCGGGTGAACGCCATACTGCCCCGGGTGATCGATCGCCGCGAGCACACACTAGACCTGCGCACCAGGCTGGGACACGCGCTGATCCGCCCGCTGACCGGGCTGCCCGTGCTCGCCGTCACGTTATTCCTGATGTACGAGCTCATCGGGGTACTGGTGGCGCAGATCATCGTGGGCTTCACCGAGGGCACCGTCATGCAGGGCTACGTCGAACCGCTGCTGCGCTCCGGCTCTCAGGCCGTGCTCGGCGATTCCAACGTACTCTACGAGCTGGTGGCGGGCGAGTTCGGGGTGCTGACGCTTACCGTAACCTATGTCATCGGTCTGCTGCTGCCCCTGGTCATAGGCTTCTACCTGATGCTCTCGGTGCTGGAGGACTCCGGCTACCTGCCGCGGATTGCCGCGCTCACCGACCGCATGATGACCTCCATCGGGTTGAACGGACGCGCGATCATCCCGATGATTCTCGGCTTCGGTTGTATCACGATGGCCACCATCACCACTCGGATCCTGGGTAACGAGCGGGAGCGGAAAATTGCCACGGCTCTCATGGCCTTCGCCATACCCTGTTCGGCCCAACTCGGAGTGATTGTCGCGCTGTTGGCGGTGGCCGGCGGACCGCGGATGGCTCTGGCGTACGGGCTGATCATGTTCATGGTTTTCGGGCTTCTGGGAGTGGCCCTTTCCCGCTACCTCCCCGGTACCTCGACCAGCCTGCTGATCGATCTGCCCCCGCTGCGGGTACCCAGGCCCATCAACGTGCTGACCAAGACCTGGTACAAGACCACCGGCTTCATCCGCGAGGTGACCGTCTATTTCGCCGCAGGCGCCCTGTTGATCGGCATCCTGCAGGTGACCGGCGCCCTGGTGGCCGCCCAGGACCTGGCCGCCCCTCTAGTGGAGGGCTGGCTGCGCCTGCCCCGCGAGGCGGCGACCGCCTTCATCATGGGCTTCGTTCGGCGCGACTTCGGCGCCGCCGGGCTCTACGATCTGGGACTCAGCGGGCCTGCCATCCTGGTTTCCTTGGTGACCATCACCCTCTTCGTGCCCTGCGTGGCCTCGGTGCTGGTGATCATGAAGGAGCGCGGCCGTAGCTTCATGATCTTCACCTGGGTGGGCAGCGTGGTTCTCGCCTTCACCGTCGGTGGACTGCTCGCTCAGTTCATCGGCCTGCTGTAGGGAGGTCGCATGATCCGTTGTCCCAAGTGCGGGCTGCGAATGGATTCGGTTGTGCTGCGCTGCCCCCGGTGTCTCGAACCCATGCCTCTCGGCTGCTCCGGGGATTGTAAGAGCTGCGGCAAGAAGGACTGCTAACCTTCTTCTGCCACCCTCGCTGCAGGACCGCGTTTGACAGCGGCCCCGCGCTCCTGTGAAATAGCTTTGAGGCAGACGTCCAACGGGTGGGGTCTTCCCCCGAGAACTAGGAGGAGCGGCATGCGGCGAGCATGGATCGGATATCGGGGCATGGCTCACGAAGCGGCGGTGGTTGGAGATGCCTTCCGGGTCCAGACCGGAGGGCGAACCGTGGAGCTGGGCCGGGAAGAAGTGAGGCTCCTTCCCCCGCCGCCTCCTTCCAAGATACTGGCCGTGGGCTGGAACTTTCCTAAGCACCTGGAGGAGATGGTCGACCGGCTCCCCGAGAGGGCGGTCACCGAGGCACCCAAGGAGCCGATCATATTCTTCAAGCCACCGTCCTGCCTGATCACCGACGGCGAGCCCATAGTCTTCCCCAAGGACGCCACTCGAGTGGAGTACGAGGGCGAGCTCGTGGTCATGGTCGGAGCCCGGGCGCGCCGGATTTCGCCCGAGGAGGCGCGGGGCATCGTGCGCGGCTGGACTTGCGGCAACGACGTCACCGAGAGAGAGATGCAGAGCGCCGACAAACAGTGGTGGCGCGCGAAGGGCTACGACACCTTCGGCCCGGTGGGCGGCATCTACGAGACCGACATGCC
>Ga0075530_1001488_pt1 | contig 11109 bp, 9 predicted proteins | sample NGEPerD_2_FD_75101 | JGI IMG/M metagenome (GOLD analysis project Ga0075530, IMG submission 75101) | Arctic peat soil microbial communities from the Barrow Environmental Observatory site, Barrow, Alaska, USA - NGEE PermafrostL1-D | ecosystem: Environmental > Terrestrial > Soil > Wetlands > Peat ...
GGAGCACCCCCGCGTGTGCGGGGACGACGATCATCACGGCGCCACCGGGGCGCGTGGCCAGGGAGCACCCCCGCGTGTGCGGGGACGACCGCGCCACGATGGACATGGTTTCGGCTAGCGACGGAGCACCCCCGCGTGTGCGGGGACGACTACACCGGCGACCACCTCGACATCGACTATGGGGGAGCACCCCCGCGTGTGCGGGGACGACACATCAACGGCGGCGGGTTGGCCGCAATCTGTAGGAGCACCCCCGCGTGTGCGGGGACGACGTTTACAGCGGCACATCAGCGATGCTGTTCAACGGAGCACCCCCGCGTGTGCGGGGACGACGGCAAGGGTCTACTGCTGATAGAACAGATCACCGGAGCACCCCCGCGTGTGCGGGGACGACACGCACGGTGCCGACTCCGCCGATTCGATGACAGGAGCACCCCCGCGTGTGCGGGGACGACAGGTCGTCGCCGGCCGCAGCGGTGGATCCATGCGGAGCACCCCCGCGTGTGCGGGGACGACTCAGGGGCCGCAGCAACGGCGGTGCCGGAGGACGGAGCACCCCCGCGTGTGCGGGGACGACGGTTGCCTGACCTGAACCCGCGGGCACGGGCTGGGAGCACCCCCGCGTGTGCGGGGACGACGCTTGCTGACCTGCAACTTTAGCGGCGGTTTCGTGCTGTCAGGATCAGTCCGTCGAAGTCGACTGGGGTCCATCTGTCGCGTCCGGCGGTCCGAACTGCCCATCGTTGTTCGTTTCTTGCTGGTTCGATCATGATCGCTTGGCCCTCCCCGATGCGGAGAGTGATGGTGTCCCAGAGCCCGTCACGGACACGTCTGGAGGGGTTGCCGACGAATACTCCGGCTGAGACTTCGACCATCCATCGGGTGGCGTGACCACGCAGTCCTTCGGGGGCTGCAACGAGCACGAGGACCGTGGTCATTCGTCGACGCGCCAGTCGGCAGGCACCTCGGGCCCGGAGACGACAACGAATGGAGTCTGCGCTGTCGGCGGTGTGCTGTGGGCGGCGACGTTGGTGGCGACCTTGTCCCAGTTGATGCCACCGGGAACGGCGCCGAGCTCGTCGTCCCAGAGTTCGTGGGCCTCGGTGTCGGCGAGGTCGATGTCGAGGGTATCAGCTAGGAGTAGTTGTTTGACGTCGGCGATCACTTGGGTGAGGAGGTGTCCGTCGGAGACTTTGTCCCGGAAGGCGAGTCGTGCATCGCGTTCGTCGGTCCGGTTCGCCGCTACGAGGTCAAAGGCGAGCGGGATCGTGTACTCGGCCTTGTAGAGGTCCGCGATATCGAGGACGAATGATGTCGCGGAGCCGGTGTGGACAAAGCCGAGGGCGGGACTTGCTCCGACGCCGACGATTGCGGCGTGACACAGTCCGTAGAGCGCGGCGTGCGCGGCGGAAAGCATTCGGTTGATGTCGTCACCTGCTTCGAATGCTTGGCCGGCGACGTATTCCCGTTTGTTCCATTGGACGCCTGTCCGTTCGGCGTTCTCGCGGTAGATCCGCCGGACGCGGGCTCCTTCGCGGCCGCGGAGTTGCTGCATGGTCTGGGTGGAGATGTCCTCACCGGGGAACCTCATCGAGTACATGGCGCGGGCGACCCCAAGGCGTTCGCGGACTCGCGTGACGAGCCACGCCTGGCGCAGGAGCAGGGTGGTGCCTCGGCTAACGCCGAGGCCGGATGCGTACATGCGCACTCCGTGCTCGCCCACCCAGCACATGGCGGTTCCAGAGTCGGCGAGAAGGCAAACGGCGCCGTGGGTGATGCGTGTACCCGGGCCGATGAGGACTGTGGAGACCATCACGGCGGGCAGGCGGACAGTCCGCTCTCTGTTGACGAGAACGACCGCGTTCTCGTCACGATCGATGTGGCATCGCTCGACGTAGATGGTCGACATCCGGTCGGTGAGGCGGTGGAGGTCTTGTGGGTCAGCCTGCCACCACATGGACGCCTACTTTGGGCTGCAAGGGTGCGAGCGTGAGGAGGCCACAACCGTAGGCCTTGGCGGGGCCGATGCCGTCGAGCAGTGATGCGCGTAGGGCCGTCGCGTTCGTGACGGTGAGCTGGCCCTCGAAGGTCGCGGTCTGCAGCACGACTCTCTTCCCAGCGTCGCTCTTGGAGAAGCTGTGGCGTTGGCGGTGGGTGACACGGACGGTATCGAAGGGTTCAAGGTCCCCTTGAAGTCCTGGTGCGGGCAAGGGGGGGGTGGCACTGGCGACGGTGAAACCCCAGCGGTCTGCCCGCTCGAGGAACCAGCGTCGTTGGTGGGCTTCTGTGCGGTGCCCGACGCGCGCGTAGCGGCCGTAGTGGCCGTCAGGGCCTGGGCTTGGGGGGCGGACTGCTTGCACGGGGTTGGCCGTGATCTTGAACCGGAATTCGCGCCCGTAGACGACTTGCTCAAGCAGTGGGGCGTAGTCGGCAACGCGGACTTGGTTCGCGTCGGATGACGGCCAGCCTGCTTGTTCGACGAGGTGTGTCCAGTCGGGATGTCCCTTGCCGAGGATGAGCAGTGTGGGGCGGTGCGGGTTGGTGGTCTCCAGGCGCCAGAGCACCCGGTCGGTGGGGGTCAAGTCGGGGAAGCCGCCGAGGATCGCGGCGTGCAGTCGTTGCGGGCTGCTCAGGAGTCCCTGGCCTCCGGAGCGCAGGGGGTTCAGCCAGATTCGAGAAAGCGTGGTCATTTACGTCACCAGCCGAGAAGTTCGAAGGGGTCATGGTCGTCGTTGTCGGGCGGTGGTTCTTGTGGGTCGTCGAATCCGCTCGGGGCTGTGATCCATAGGTGCTCGACGTGGCGTAGCGCGTAGGAGCGGTGCAGCGGGTGGAAGTTCCGGGGAGCGTCGGGCACTTCGTCCCCGGTCTGGGAGTCCGCGGACGCCGTGAGCCGGACGGTTGCGGGCCGGTAGCCCCGCTCACGTTCGAGGTTGTGCCGTGCGTGGTCTGATCCTTGCCACGTTACGTTTGTCAGTGCTTCGCGCACGTCGCTGGTGCCTTGGGTGCCCAGGAGTAGCGGTCGCCCGGGGACGCATGCCCGCCGCCCGAGGGACAGGGGGAATGCGGGGTGGGTCACGGCTTGGGCCAGCAGGTCGATCAGGTCAGTGGGGCCGCTGACAGCGGCGACGAAGACCGCGTCTTGGAGGTAGTACCGCTGAGTGACGTGCGTCAACTTGGCGGGGGACGTCTTCTTCTGGTGTCCTTTCGTGTCCGTGCTCGCGGACAGCAGCGGGCCACCGCGGTAGTTGCTGACTGTGTGGTAGTCACGTAGGAGGCTGCCGGGTTGGTCGGTGCGGACCGCGTAGGTGAGGCCGAGCAGGTCACCGAGGTCGTCTTCGCGGTGCAGTCCGCGGGCGGCGGCGAGAAGGCCGATGACCCCTGATTTGCTCGGTTCGGCACCTGTGTCTCTGCGGTTGAACTCGCTGCGGATGCCCCAGGACTGCAGCGGTCCGGCCAGGCGTAGGAGCAGCGTGCCCGCGTGGGTGCTCACCTGTCCTCTGCCAACCGGGCGGTGATCTCCCCGGCCAGCGTGTCCAGGAGGGCAGGGAACGCGACCGGGGCCCCGAGCGCGTCACGGACGAGGCTGGCGTCCTCGCCGGTGAGCGGCGTGTAGGAGCTGATGACGAGGTCTGGGGTTGCGCCCCAGACTGCGGCGACCTGGTTGGTCTCCTGCGCGAGGCGGATCAGGGAGGCGCCCGCGATGCCCTGCTCGCCGCGGGCCCGCACCGGCTCTTCGAAGGCGCCGACGAGGTTGACGGGCTGGTCCGTGCGGATCGCCACCGACACGAGGCTCGGAAGGGTGCGGTGGGCGAAGGAGTTCTGGTGACCGGAGGGGATCGACCGGGCAAAGCTGTCGACGAAGAGCTTGGCCGCGTCAGCAACGGCGCCAACGTCGGAAAGGTTCTCGGCGAGCTGGTGCAGGCCGAGGGTCGCGTACCGGTAGAGGGTGGCGCTGGTGAACTCGACGTTGCCGATCATGCCGGCCCCGGTCTGGTCGGCAGTGTTCTCGTCGTCGACGGCCGTGAAGTAGTCGAACTCGGTGGCCACGGCGTGTGTTGAGATGGCGTGGGCCACCTGCGTCGCTGCGTCGACGTTCAGTGACGGGATATCCGCGACCATCCGGCCGAAGAGGGCGACGTCGACGGGATGGCCGGTGCGTAGGACGTCGCGGACGGCGTCTTTATGTCCGGCTAGGCGTTCCTTCAGTGTCGCGTCGTCGAGGGCGGAGAGCTCGATGCCTTGGCCAGCGACGAGGTCGACGATGCGTTCGACCTGGCGCCGTCCGAAGAACAGCAGGTATGCGGTGTCCCCAGCCTTCGTACCGGCCTTGATTTCCAGGGCCGTCTCCATGAGCAGCGCCGCGATGCGCTGGGCGAGGTCGTGCTCGAGGCCGGTCCGGGCAGCGAGGCTGGCGGTGACGAGCCCGGCGATGCGCTTGGTCCGGGTGGCCCGATCCTGGGGTTCGAGCTGGTCGGCGAAGGTGGTGCGGGCGGCTCTCTTCCATGCCTGGGACGAGACCCGCGAGCGAAGGACACCACCGTAGGTTGCGGTCTTGGGGCTGCCGGCGTCGTCCCGGTTGATGTTGGACGGCGGGAGGGTCTGCAGGATGTGGATGTCGAGGTAGGTGCGGGCGATGCTCATCGGGGGCTCCTTGCGTAACGAGATCAGTGGGCAGTGGGGGAGGGGCTGGGCAGGTCTGCGGTGGGCGCGTCATTGTTGGCGGGACTCGACCAGCCGAAGTAGTCGTTTCCCCACCGGCGCCGGGAGCGTGAGCGGCCTTCCTCGAAGGGCCAGCGGGCCAGGTCCTCCAGGAGCTGGGTGTAGTCCAGGGCGATTTCTCGGCCTCGCAGCAGCGTGATTAGCGACCGCAGGTGCAGGGTCAGTTCGTGCTGGGTGTTTGCGGTCGCTGCGGCGTTGAAACGTCGGTCTACCGCGTCGGCGGAGAACGCGTCGCTGCTGCGGAGGCGGCGCACTGCGGCGCCGAGGCTTCTCCCCGGCTTGTGCATGGGTTTGTCTTGGGACTGCTGGTGTAACCCGTAGAGGCTCAGTGCGATGTGCTCGGCTTTGAGCCGGTTCGAGACGAGGCCTTTCTTGCCGAGGTCGTCGTCGTTGACGGTCTGGTAATACGGCCAGAGCTCGGGGACGGTACCGGCCTGGCGCCCGATGCCGCGCCGCAGGGCGGCGAGCTCTTGGCCGGTGGGTCGCATGGGAGTTGCGCCCGGTGTGCTGCGGCGCCACCCGTCGTCGTCGTCGATGTGCTGCGCCCAGAAGTAAGGGCGACGCCGGTTCTCAGCCATGTCAGGCCACCTCTTCTTGGGTCGCGGGTGGGGATGTTCGCGGGGCCCTGGCCCGCGGCAGGGTCTCGGCGAGGCGGCGACGGAAGGCTGATTCAGCGCTTCCTGCGGTGACCCGCCGCTCCGGCGAGATCGGGCGTCCGAGGAATGTCTTTGGCGGGGCGGCGCGCAGGAGCGGCTCGACGGTGTCGAGGGTGGTTTGTCTGGCGGTCTGTTGCCAGGCCACCGTGGCGGACTCGATGAGCAGCGTGTTGACGTCGCTGGTCTGGAAGCCCGTCAGGATGCGCCGGACGACACCGTTCAGGGCGTGCAGCACGAGTTCGCCAGGGCGTTGGCTCTTGTCCCACGGGACCGGGTCACCTCCTGCTGCGCGGCGCAGATCGCCTTGCAGGAAGTTCGCCGCGTCGTGCAGGGCTTTGGCTTGGGATGCGATCTGTTCGAGCAGGTCACGCAGACCTAGGTCTGCGCGCAGCGCCGCGACGGGCAGGGGGAACTGGTCGGCGATGACGTTCTCTACGACCGCGGACATGTTGCCGTACTCCACTCCCACGGTGTGCAGCAAGAGCGGGTAGTCATCGGTGAGTGTTGTTCCGTCCTCGAGGACCGCGAGCTGGGTGAGCAGGGTGCTCGTCTGGGTCTTGCTGCTCGCGTCGGGCTTGAGTGCGAGCAGAGCCGGCAGCCCGCGCCACGCGGCCTGTCCCGACTGGTGGCGACGCGGTCGCATTGACGGGGCGCCAGGCTTGGAGACTTTGACGATGTTCCACGCCGTGTGCGGTTCGTACTCCGGGGTGTTGACCAGCCGGTCGCCGCCGGCGACGACCACCCGCTCGACCACGACGGACCCGTCGTCGCGTTGGGTCGGCACGAGCCGGATCCGGCGGGACTGCCACGTGAGGAGTTCGACGACCCCCAATGGCTGGCGCCGTTCCCAGACGGGGCTCGCCGGCACCTTCTTCTCCCAGTGCGGGATGTCTCTCGGGTCGGCTCCGTCTGCGCGCCAGGGCAGGTTCAGCAGGATCGTCTCGAACAGGGTCGCCCCGATCGGGATGACGACGCCCAGCTGCCCCAAAGGGCCCGTCGGGTTCCCTGTGGTCTTCCCGCCCTTGGCTGCAGGGTCGCCCACAGCGCCGGACTTGATCGCGGCGGTGTCCCATGCGTGTGTGCTCAACAACCAGCGGGCAGCTTCGGCTGGTGTCAACGGCACGGGGTCACCCTCGGTGCGTCCGGCGAAGAGGGGGACGTTGTTTCCTGACGGAATTGCCGGGATTAGGAGCGAGGATGCCTTGGTCTCATCGTTTGAGGTGTGCAGGTTGGCGACCTGCGCGAATGGACGGTCCAGCGAGAAAAGGTCGAACGCGCCAGCGACCGAGTTCAGGTATACCTCCAGTGGCGCCTCGGGGAAGCGACGTTTACGCCAGCGCCCGGTCAGGTCTCGCGCATCTCGTGGAGGACCGAAGGCCCGCAAGACGATCGCGACGAGTAGCCGGAGCAGTGGCGGCTCCTGGACGGCGTGCTCAAGGGCGAGACCGTCAATCTCGTGCGAGGCAAGGAGGGCTTCCCGCAGGGAGACGTCGTCGATTGATCCTCCCCGACCGACGGGCACACAAGGCTGTTCCATCAAATTGAACATGCCGATCTCCTTTCTCATTGCCGCGCTGTCTCGCCACGCTCGGCGCCGATACGGACCTACCTCTTTGCAAGAGATCATCAGTTGCTCTGAGCGCTGTCAAGAGTTTTTGGGTGCTTTTGGGCTGGTCTTTCGCGCAGTGTGGGCTCGCAGCCATACTCGGTCCTGGTGGCCGGTCTTTCCCGTCCTCTGGCGGGGTGCTCCTGGATCGTCCGTAGCTCTGTTCCGTAGCTCTGGAGTCGTCCCCGCGATGCGGGGTGCGTGGAGCCTGGGCCGGCCACCACCCTCACCGCTGCCGGGTCATCACGAGACCGAGCTCGTCGTCGTACCGCAGCGCCTGTCCGCCCAGGATTGTGGACCCGTCTTCGTCCAGGACGAGTGCTCGCGCCCAGCCGAGCCACGGATGCTTGACCCATCCGGGCAGTGGCCCTAGCTTGAGTGCGGCGTCCGTGATGGGCTTGCGGGCCGGCAGTCGGATGAGTCCAGCTGCTACGTCGTCCACGAAGTCCCTTGAGGCGTCACCGTTGGGTCCAAGTGGCTGGCCAGTCCAGGTCGAGTAGCCGCGGGCGTCTTGTCGCACGAGCACGACTTCGACCGACCGCACGCCGTCACGGACGACGACGGACTCAGGTTCGGGGTCCACTGAGGTGACCTGGGTCGCTCCAACATGTAGCCCTTCGATTGTTTCGGCCTCGTAGTGCCCGTTGCGGGTCAGCGTGTGTATCTTCGCCTTCTCTGCGCGGGTGTCTTCGCGGTCCTTCCACTCTCGTAGGGCGTCGCCCGCGATCACGATCCATTCCGCGGGGCCGGGGCGCTCGTCGTCGTAGGCGCGGGCGACCAGTCCGGGGACGTCTTGGGGGATCTGCCACCCAGTTCCGCGCGTAGCCTCCAGCACCAGCTCAGCGGCTCGCAGCAGCAAGTGGCTCGTGTAGATCGCTTTGGCGCCCCCCTCGAATTTCGGGAGTCCGACGGGGTCGAGGGTGAACCCTGTCACGACGAGGACGGGCTGACAGACCTGCGCGGGCCTCGGTGGGCGTTGGTGTCGGTGTAGCCGGCCGGCGCGCTGCAGCAGCAGGTCGACCGGGGCGAGGTCGGTGATCACAATGTCCGCGTCGATGTCAAAGCTTTGCTCCGCGAGTTGCGTGGCGACCACGATGCGACGCGGTGGACGCTTCGCTGGCGGAGGCCCGAGCTCGGTCAGGGCTCGTTGGGTCCGCTCGGCGCGGTCAGCCGCGGTGAGCCGCGCGTGCAAGAGCACCACGTCGTCGCCGAACGCCCCGCGTAATGCGGAATAGGTGTGTTGGGCCCGATCAACGGTGTTGCGGATGACCAGCGCGCAACCTCCGTCGCCGAGCGTCCGCTGGAGTAGATCGACTACGGCGGTATCGGGTGCGCCCGGATCCTCCGGCAGATGGGTGACTCGGACGAGGCGTGCACCTCCGCAGCGGCCCTCTGCGCTCCGGAACTCCACGTGTGGCCCGTCGTCGTCCGCCCACGCCGCCGCGACGACCGGGTATCCAGTGCCCGACGCGCCGGTGTCGACCTCGAGGTGGTCGGGTGCCAGACCTGACGCGCCCGCCAGGTACGCGCGCGTCAGTGCGTGACGTTGCGCGGGTGCGAGGGTCGCGGACAACATGATGACGGGCGTCTGAGCCTGCCCCAGCCACCACAGCGCCTCCTGCAGGAAGCCGCTCATGTACACATCGGCAGCGTGCACCTCGTCAAGCACGACAACCTTTCCCGCGAGCCCCGCGAACCGGAGCATGACGTGGTGGACGCGGGCGCCTGCCATGAGGACCTGGTCGATCGTGCCCACGACGAGCGGCGTGAGCAGGGGCCGTCCATGTCCGAGGAACCAATGGGCCGGGGCTGGCACAACACCGGTCGCAGGGACGGCAGAGTCACCTCCGACCGGGGTCTCACCGTAGGGATCGGCCATCTCGAACTGGTCATAGCCGTCCCGGTGACCGCGAGCCCGGGCCCGCCCCTCGGCGGCGGTCAACGCGGCCTTCCACTCGGGGTTGAACCGCGAGCGTCCATGGAGCAGCGCTACTGGTAGCCCGGGCTGAACAGAGTCCGCCCATCGGCGGACCCGGTGGTACATGGGGTCAGAAGTGGCTTGGGTGGGCATCCCGACGAAGATCCCGTCGGCGCCAAACCTCGCGGCCAGGACCTCCGCCGCGGCGAGTGCCGCCTCCGTCTTACCTTCGCCCATCGGCGCCTCGACTATGAGCAACAGTGGGCGCGGGGCCGTGCGAGCAACCTCGACCACGAGCGACTGCAGGGGGCGAGAGGCGAAGCCGAAGCGCTGCTGAACGACGTCGCCGGCGGGTTCGAGCAGAGCGCGCCACCCCCCGCGCAACTCCAACGCGGCCCATGCGTTTCGGGCTCGGACCCGCGCGGCCGGGAGGCTTACTTCATCTAAGTCCCACACACCGGGCAGTACGTCGGAGTTGCTCGCGATCCAGTCGGCCATGATCACCAAACCAAGCAGGTGCAGTTGCTCAGCTTTGGTCGGGAATCGGACGGGTTCGGGGGGGAGCGGGGTGTACCCCAACGCGCGTCCCACCACGTCCACCACCGCGATCTGCGCGTCCTCCCACCCCTCCTCGGAACGACCGTGAGCGTCGGCACTCGTGCGGACGAGTCCGCGAGGTGGAGTCTGGGGAACCTTGCCGTGATGGCCGGTCAACATGGTCGGGAGCCACTCTCGCGCAGGGTCTGACCATCCTTCGGCCTTGAGTCGGGCCTGCAGAATCACCCCGCCGGCAAGCCAATGGCCCCAGTCACGGTACGAGGTGCCGGCAAAGGTCCACTCGAGCCCAGCCGCCTTCACCCCCGCGGCGAGCGACTCGGACTTGCACTGGAACGCCGGGCTGGCCTTGCCGACATCGTGAACGCCACACACCCACGCGAAAAACCTTCGGCCATCGCCGGCAGCCAAGGCGTCGAGCCACGCCCGTGTCACCGGAGCGAGGTATTCGTCCCACATCACCTCAGCAACCGCGGCCGTGTCCAACAAGTGCGTCACCAACAAAGACGGCTGTCCGCCGCCCCTTTCCGCGCTCTTGCCCCACAGCACCCCGAGCTGCGCGACAGCACCATCAGGGCTCCCCCCCGCAGCCAACAAATCCCGAACGGTGACGGCGGACTCTGTCTCCATGCATCGCAACGTACCGGCGGGCACCCACAGACGCGCCGTGAACTGCGGCACTTGACCCGGGCGAGACGCGACGTGGCCCGCGACGAGCAAACTGGACCAGTTCGGGGAGGCTCCCGAACCCGCGCAGCGCGAGCAGGTCGCCAGGGCACTGGTCAACAAGGGGTCCGCCGGGGCCGGCTCGACCACCCAGAAGAGGAGATGGTGGTCTACGAAAAGGTGGTGACCCGGCGACCACCTTGAGCCGGTTGAGCCGACCCGTTCGCTGCAACAAATTCTCGCGACTGGCCAAGCAACGTGCACACCGTCCGCACAACCAGATCCCATACACCGCAACCTTGTTCACCTAGCCCCGCGCCTTGGCTGTGACCTCGGACGTCAATAGGCGTCCCGGCTATGTCACTGTCCCATTATCCGAAACTGGACCGTTCACGGGTCGTAGAAAAATTGACGGGTTAAGTGACATTCTGGGGTCTTCCGTGGGACCGTCGCCGGGTTGTCACATATTCGGTCGGTTTCGAGACGCTGGTGACAGGCAGTCGCCTCCACGCTTAAGCCCACTGTTCAAAACCTCTGTACGAACCCCAGCCGCAGCGAGCGGTCATAGCCGCTCGGCGGCGTCAACAAGGACGCGGGCCTGTCGCACGAGTGCCTGAGCGGCGGTCTTGGAGATGAGACGTGGGGAGTAGTGCACGTTGTCCTTGGACCCAAGGACTCGTCGTAGCTTGGTTGGCAGGGTGTGGTCGGGCAGGTCGACGGTTTCCAGCAGAGCCGCCGCAGGGTCGTGGTCCTGGCCTCGGCTGTAGCGACCCAGCTGCAGGCCGCAGATGGCATCGGTGGCGGCGATCGCGGCGAGGACGGCTAGGGCGGCGGCCACGTGCGGGTCCGTGTGGGTGGCTGGCTCACTCAGGACCATCTCGGCGACGTCGATGAACGCCTTGGCCTGTTCGCGACGGGCGCGGGCCTCGGCGGGGGTGCAGGAAGTAACCCGTGAATTGCCGCGCGGACTCATGACACGCTCCGGAGGA
>Ga0075530_1001489_pt1 | contig 11099 bp, 13 predicted proteins | sample NGEPerD_2_FD_75101 | JGI IMG/M metagenome (GOLD analysis project Ga0075530, IMG submission 75101) | Arctic peat soil microbial communities from the Barrow Environmental Observatory site, Barrow, Alaska, USA - NGEE PermafrostL1-D | ecosystem: Environmental > Terrestrial > Soil > Wetlands > Peat ...
CGAGCGCGCGCTCGCGTCATCGCCAACTACGCACTGGTCGTGGGTGCAGCGGTCGGCGCCGTCATCGGCTTCGCGGTCCTCTTGGGCGCGGGTGTCTTCCTGCTGGTCATCGTGGTCCTGGCCAGCTCGCCATGGGCCGTGAGTGCCTACGGTGGCTGGCTACTCTCGGTCCCGACCCCATCGGCCGCCCAGGTGGACACGATTGCCCGTGCGTTGGGTGACGCAAGTCCTGAGTACCTGACGTTTCAGCCTTCCTTGGACGTAGACGCGCTCACCGACGAGGAGCTATGTCAAGGCTGGCGGGCCAGCTACACGGTCTTGCAGCACCAGTCCTCAGCAACCCAGATGGCCGCGACCGTAGCGCAGCGGCAGAGCTATCTCGACGAGCTCGAACGACGCGACCCGCGTGGATTCGCGGCCTGGCTCGCGTCGGGGGCTCGGGCGCCGGGCAGCCCGCTCCCCTACATGACCCGAGGACGGGTCGAACAGCCGGCGATCAACTGGGACGAACTGACACGTGGACAGGACTGGTGAAGGTGCGAATCTCGTGGCTAGACCTTGATGCAGCAGGCAATGGCATGGACGCACGTTCGAGCTTGACTAGGTCTGCGAAGGCTGCGCTCCTGTCTCCTCCTCAAGCTGCGTCACGATGCGTCGACCTTGCTCTGGTGCCGCGTAGCGCACCGCTTCGTCAATGGGGACCGCCTCGTGCACACAGCGGCGGATGGCCGTGGCGAGAACGTCCCCCGCCAAGTCGTCGAGGCGAGGAGGCAGATCGACAGCTCTCGAGACGACCGCCAGCTCCTCGGAGATCGACACATCCTTCTGCAAGACCCTCGTTGACGAAACCCGGACCTGTTCTAACGTTCAAAATATTCTACTTTAGAGATTCGAGGACCCCATGACCGCCATTCGCTTCTCCTCCACACCCAGCGCCCAGCGCGAAGTCACCCCCACCGGCGCCCGCCAGGCGTTCCTCTTGCTGCGTACCGTCTTCACCATCGCTCCCATCGCCTTCGGCCTGGACAAGTTCTTCAACGTGCTCACCGACTGGGAGCAGTACCTCGCTCCATGGATCAACGACCTCGTGCCCGGGTCCGCGCATCAGGCCATGTTGGCGGTCGGCGTGGTCGAGATTATGGCCGGTGTCCTCGTGGCCCTGCGGCCCAGCATCGGGGCCTACGTGGTGGCCGCGTGGCTGCTCGGCATCATCGTCAACCTCCTCAGCATCGGTGACTACTACGACATCGCCCTACGCGACTTCGGTCTGCTGGTCGGCGCGCTCGCGTTGGCAAGGCTGGCAGCTCCTGCCTCCTGGGCGCCCGGCCACCTCGCAGCTGACCGCCACGGCACCGAGAGCAGCGACGTGTGATGACGATGCTGATCCGCTCGGACATGCCCGTCCCGATTGTCTCGGGGGACGCATTGCCCGCACCTTCGTCGGCGAGCTGCGAGGTTGATCCCATCGACCTCGTAGCGGCCGAGAAGGCGGCCGGAGATCTGCTGGCTGCACTCGGTCAACGCGTCGACTCCGGCGGCATGACCCAGACGCCGCGGCGGATGGCCCAGGCCTACGCCGAGTTGCTCACCCCCGGCACCTTCGACCTGACCACCTTTGCCAACACGGAGGGGTACGACGAGCTCGTCATGGTCAAGGACATCCCAGTCACGTCGATCTGTGAACACCACATGCTGCCGTTCGCAGGGGTGGCACACGTCGGTTACCTTCCCGCGGACCGGATCCTGGGCCTGTCCAAGTTCGCTCGCCTCGTCGACGTCTACAGTCACCGCAGCCAGACGCAGGAACGGCTGACCCAGCAGATCGCCGAGCACCTCGATCACCACCTTGCTCCACGTGGTCTCGGCGTCGTGATCGAGGCCGAACACACCTGCATGAGCTTGCGCGGGGTGCGCGCCCCAGGAACCCGCACCGTCACCTCGACCCTGCTGGGCACGCTGCGCAACGAACCGTCGTCGCGCGCCGAGTTCCTCTCCCTGGCCCACAGCCGCCGACAGGGGTGTTGAGCATGGCTGCCAGACAGATCTTTGTCGTCGTCGGCGCCGGACTCGCAGCCGCCAGGGCCGTGCAGGAGCTTCGAGAGGCCGGATTCGACGGACACATCGTGCTCTACGGCGAGGAGGCACATCTGCCCTATGAGCGTCCGCCTTTGTCCAAGGGGTACCTGATGGGCAACGACGACTTCGCCTCCGCCGTGGTTCATCCTCGCGAGTGGTACCGCGATCACGACGTCGACCTGAGGCTGGGCAGACGAGTTACCACCATCGACCCGGTCGCCCGGACCGTGACCGCCGGAAGATCCAGGCAGGAGTACGACAAACTCTTACTCGTCACCGGCGCGCGGCCGCGCCACCTGCCAATGGCCGACGACAGCGGGGCGCCGGTGACCTACCTGCGCACCGTCGAAGACTCCGACCGCATCAAGTCGGTACTCGGGCTCGGTCGCCGACTGGTCATCGTGGGTGGTGGATGGATCGGTCTCGAGGTGGCCGCGGCGGCACGGATCGCGGGAGCACACGTGACCGTACTGGAAGCCCTCGAGCTGCCTCTCGTACGCGTCCTCGGGCCGGAGGTGGCCGCTATCTTCGCGTCGCTGCATACCGCGCGAGGTGTCGACCTGCGGGTCGAAGCAAAGGTCTCCTCCATCGAAGGTGACGATCGCGGGGCGATCGTGAATCTGGCGGACGGGTCGCGGGTCGAGGCGGATCTGCTCGTGCTGGGAATAGGTGCGTTGCCTGCGACCAGTCTCGGCAGGACCGCGGGGCTGCGAACAAACGACGGCATCGTGGTCGATCAACACTTGCGCACCTCCGAGCTCGACATCTACGCGGCGGGCGACGTGGCGAACGTCTACCACCCGCTGCTCGACCGACATCTGCGCGTCGAGCACTGGGACAACGCGATCCGGCAGGGCGTTGTCGCAGCGCAGAACATGATGGGCCACACGAGGTCCTACGACCAGCTGCCCTACTTCTACTCCGACCAGTACGACCTCGGCATGGAGTACTTCGGAAATGTGGGGCCAGACGGCTACGACCGGGTGGTCGTCCGCGGCAAGCCGGAGGAGGGAACCTTCACCGCGTTCTGGCTCAAGGCGGGTCGGGTCCTGGCCGGCATGCACGCCAACGACTGGGACGCGATGGACCCGATCCGACGGATCGTCGAGCGACAGCGGGTGGTGGCGGGCCTCGACGAGGAGTCCCTGCCACTGGCGAGGGTCGCCGACAACCTCGACTGAAACCTACTCAGCAATGCCGGAGAACCACCGACCCCCGCACCACCTACGTGTGAACGAACAGGAGCAGCAGCCATGGCCAGTCTTGTCCGGCTCTACGAGGAGCACGGCCAGAGCCCCTGGCTCGACAACCTCACCCGGCCCTCGCTGGGTGACGGCACGATGACGGACCTCATCGCCCGCGGCGTGCGTGGGGTGACCGCCAACCCCACGATCATCGCCAAGGCCATCGAGTCCTCCGACGCCTACGACCAGCAGCTCCACGACCTGCTCGTCGCCGGGCACACCCTGAAGGACGCCTACTGGGAGCTCGCGATCACCGACGTCGTCGACGCGCTGAAGCTGTTGCGCCCGACCTTCGACGTCAGCGAGGGCGCCGACGGTTTCGTCTCGATCGAGGTGGCGCCCGACTTGGCAAACGACACGGAGGCGACCATGAGGGCCGCCCGCGACCTGCACCAACGCATCGGCGAACCCAACCTGCTGGTCAAGATCCCCGCCACCAGCGCCGGCGTACCAGCCATCGAGGCCATGGTCGCTGAAGGCCGCAGCATCAACGTCACCCTGATATTCTCCCTGGCCCGCTACCGTCAGGTCCTCGAGGCCTACCTGTCGGGCCTCGAGGCCTTGGCCCACCACGGCGGAGACCTCTCCGCGATCCATGGCGTGGCGTCGTTCTTCGTGAGCCGGGTCGACACCGAGGTCGACCGCCGACTGGAGAAGATCGGCACCGTCGAGGCGCTCGCGCTGAGTGGCCGAGCCGCGGTCGCGCAGGCCAGGCTCGCCTACCAGCTCTTCCGCGAGGCCCACACCGGCCCACGGTGGGAACGGCTGGCCGACCGGGGTGCCCGGGTGCAGCGCCCACTGTGGGCGTCCACATCGACCAAGAACCCTCGCTACCCCGACACCCTGTACGTCGACAGCCTGATCGGGCCCGACACGGTCAACACCCTGCCCGAGAACACACTGCAGGCCTTCGAGGACCACGGCACGCTTGCCCGCACGATCGACCTCGGCGTCCAAGAAGCCGAGCACGACATGCATGCCCTCGCCAATGCCGGGATCGACATGGGCGACGTCGGGCACACCCTCGAAGAGGCCGGCATCGCCGCCTTCCAGACATCCTTCGCCCACGTGCTCGGCACCCTGGACACCAAGTCGACCCCCCGACGGCAAGCCGGGTTACCGGCCCCGTCGGGCGGCTGAGGCCGGCCCACATGGACTGGGCCGGATGGGCGGTGTTCGGGCTGCTGGCCACCGCCGTCCTCACCGGAGTCATGATCTCCGCGCAGCTTGGCGGGCTGAGCCGGTTGGACCTCCCCCTGATCCTGGGCACTGTCCTCACCCCGAACCCCGACCGGGCCCGCGCGGCCGGTTCGCTCATCCATCTTCTACTCGGCCAGGGGTTCGCACTCGGTTACGTCGCCACCTTCGCCCTCCTAGGCAAGGCGACCTGGTGGCTGGGCAGCCCCCTCGGGCTTCTCCACGGAGCGGTCGCGCTGACGGTCCTGATCCCCATGCTGGTGGGCGTCCACCCGCGGATGGCCTCGGAGCGGGCCGGCCCTGACTCGACCGCGGTGCTCGAGCCGCCCGGTCTCCTGGCCCTCAACTACGGCACGCAGACGCCGCTGGTCACCCTCGCCGCCCACCTCGCCTACGGCACCGCCCTGGGGCTTCTCCTGGGCGCCCGGTGAGGCGGCGCCAGCGACCCCATCCAGGCGTCGTTGGCCAGCACGACGGCGTCGAAACGGTGCATTGCCTTGTTGGAGTCGACGACGGTGACGCCGCCGAGCTGTCGCGGACCTGCTTGATGCTGATGCCTGCCAAAATCTCCCTCCTCGCTCGCGAACCGAAGCGGCGGGAGCGTCCATGAAGGCCGGCGGGTTGAGGTAGCGCTGCCCGTGAATCCGGACAGCGGCGCCCACCGCTGCAGACAGCGCGGGTTCGGTCGAGCGTGCTTCCTCTCCGTTGATGGCCTCGTACTCAACGTCCTGACCAGCGGCGAGGATGTGGTCGAGCTCCTTGAGGAGGACCGCCCGTTCGTTCTCGTGGCGGTAGCACGCCAGAACGGTCAGCGTCCAGGGTGCGAGCCTGCACTCCTCCGTCTGCAAGTTCATCGAATGCCTCCAGCGCCATCGCGTTGATCGGTGCGTAGGCGCGCATCGTTAGATTCCACCTAGGTTCGGCGCTGTGACGGGCGAACCCGGCCAGGAACCGAAGCAGGTTGCGTTGTGGACGAGCGGCACGTTGACCGGCGAGGAGGCGTTGACACCGCACGAAGCGCGTACGCAGCCGCGCAGCCCGAGCGGCAGTCCTTGCTGTGGTCACGCCCGTCGACCGCCCAGCAGCCCTCGCGGGGGCCGAGCGACTGTTGGCTCAAGATGTGGCCCCGGTCGTGTGCAGCGGTGGCGCCGCGGGTGCGGACCTCGCTGCGGGGATCCACAGCCTGGCCCCAAGCATCCCGGCTCGCGGCCCGTGAGCTCGACGAACTTCTGCACGACATCAGCAGTTGAGCGTCCGTGGTGAGTCGTCAATGACCCGCTCCGGGGGATACCCAGTCTGCTGACCCACCGACCGCTTACCTGAGCCTGTTTCGATCGACGGCAAGACTGCGCGGCCGACAACCTCCGGGCTCAACGAAAGAGTTCAGGCGAAGATCGAGTCCAGCGTGTGGCGGACGTCGATCACGCGGCCGGTGTCGGCGATGTAGTGGCGTGCGGTGACGGAAGCGTCGCGGTGGCCCAGGACGTCGCGGGCGGCGTCCAGCCCGCGCTTTGGGCGACCAGGGTGCCCACTGTCCGGCGTAGCGTGTGGGCTGACTCCGTCCAACGGCGTGCCCGCGACCACGCCGCGCAGCTTGGTCCGCACGTCGTTCGTCCACAACCAGCCCCCGCCCGCGTGGGCGAAAACCGGCTGCCGCTAGTGCTACCCCGTCATCCCAGCTCGGCGCCGCTTCAACATCTCTACGACGGCGCACGGCAAGGCAATGGTGCGGGCCGCACCGGTCTGGGGCATCGGTTGACGGTGCAGCCCGGCTGCGAATACCTGACCGGTGGCGGGGTCGCGGCGGGGCTCGACCAGGGTGGCGTCCACGCGTGCGTAGGGGATGTCGGCGTGCAGGTCGAGGTCGGTCCACCGCAGGGCCAGCGCCTCGCCGATGCGCATCCCGGTGCCCAGCAGCACAAGCACCACGTCGTGCAGGTCCGGGGTTCGCCGGGCCCCACCCAGCAACAGGCCGCGCTCGTCACGAGCAACACCGTCCTGATGTGATGACGTCAGCTCAAGCAGGTTGCGAGCTTCCTCGACCGACAGGGCATGTACTGCGCGCCGTCGCCGAGGTGCGCGCGCGCCGGACCTCACGCATCGGGTTGCTCGCCAATGCGTCGTGACGCACCGCCATGGCGAACATCTGGGCGAGCACGCTGAAGGCGACTCGGGTGGTGCGGCCGCTGAGGTCCACACGTGCCCAGGCCTCATCGACCACACCCGTCCTGGCCTCAGTCAGCCGCAGGCCACCCAGGCGAGGGTTGATGATCCGCGACAGCGCGCTCTGGTACCCGGCCAAGGTCTGTATCGACACCGCGCCGTCGTCCTCACCCCGCCGTCCCCTGTACAAGGAGCCCGAGCCTCCTCCCGGCCGCGCCGCATCCAGTACTCCCCCACCTCCTGTACGCTCATGTTCGGCTCGGCTCCACGAAAGCCCAGGGGCCGCCGAGCACAGCCACGTCGAGTACGTCTCGCCTGGTCGCACCGATGTTGGCGCACAGTCCGTTGCTCGATCAAGTGGTGCTGGGCTCTACCTACCTCCCAAGATGCCTGCGATGGAGGCGGTGCCTTCACATCCTTCTACGTCGCCGCGGTGCCCGTCGGGCTCGTCGCTCCGCCGGACCCCGTTCGGCTCCCACATGGGCCATGGCGATGTGCGCTCGTTCCAGCGCGTCGAACGCTTCTTGGCACGCGCGCGACGCCTGCATCAGTGATTGCGCTGCAACGTTCACGGCGGCTTCCGGGTCGTCGATGAAAGGGCCCTCGACCACGGTCAGCTGCCGATGGTTCTGCTCCTTGCGCAACCAGGTGGCGAGCTCATTCAAGGTTCGCTGCAGGGTCCTGGTCAGCAGGCCCAGGGATCCCATCAGGTGATAGGCCTCGGCTGGTCCGGCCAGTCCCCCATCGCGCAAGGCGCGCTCCACCGCCGTGACGGCAAGGCGAGCCTCGTGGACTATCGAACGCCCGGCCGGATGCGCACCGGTCGGGTTCCGACCGAAGCCACTCATGCTGCACCCAGCACGAGCTCTACCCGGTCCGAGTCGATCGGCTCGAGGTCCGCCTCTCGCCCAGCCCGTAGAGACGCGGCGCGGCGCCGGCGCTGGCTGGCGAGCGCCAGGGACTGCACTCCGAACGCGATCCAGGCAATGTTCATGCACGCGCTCGGCAACGCACCGCTGTGGAATGACGCGATACAGAGCAACGCCGCACCCACCATGTTCAGACCTTGAAACAGGGCAGCGTCGGCGACGATGCGCCGCGTCGAGACCAAGACGTAGGCCACCGCGGCCATGCCGCCGCCTACCCAACCCAGCAAGTCCAGACCTGGCGACACCACGAAGCTCCCTCACACACGTACGACCCTGGTTCTCAGGACCCCTCCAGTCTGGGCTCGAAAACCGTGCAGGTCCAGTGAAAGAAACTGCAAGCACGGTTTAGGATTTGCGCATGGAACTGAACCTGCGACGACTACGCATCCTGCGCGAGGTGGCCCACCACGGCGGCGTCAGCATGGCAGCCCGCGAGATGCACTACTCACCCTCAGGTGTCTCGCAACAGATGGCCGCGCTGGAGCAGGACGTCGGAGCCCCAGTACTCGAACGCCGTGGCCGGGGCATCGTCTTGACCGAGGTCGGCCACGTGCTGCTGGAACACGCCGAGATCCTGCTCGCCGCAGAACGCGACGCCCAGAACGCAGTCGAGCAGGTTCGCGACACACGAGCCGTGGAACTGACCGTGGGCGTGTTCAGCACCGTGGCCGCGGGCCTGATCCCAGACATCGTCGAAGAGCTCGCCCTCAGGCACCCTGAGATCCACCTACGGACACGCGAGATCGATCCCGACGAGGCCGGGATCGCGCTGCGCCACGGGCACCTGGACCTCGCCTTCCTGATCGACTACCCGGACGCCACCGAACCATGGGCATCCGGAATCACCATCGTCCCGACGGTCCACGACGAACTACACCTCGCGGCACCCACAGGCCGGTTCCTACCCGGCAAGGTGCGCCTCGCCGACCTCGCAGAGCAGGACTGGGTGATCTCGGGGCCCCGGACCTAATACGGCCGCGCCGTCAGGTCCGCCTGCCAGCAAGCCGGCTTCGACATCAAGATCACCCACGAGGTGGACGAACAAGCCACCGCCCTCGCCATGGTCGCAGCCGGGCTGGGCATCACCCTCATGTCCGACCTCGGCCGCGCCTTCCTACCCGATGGCGGCGTCGACGTCATCGACCTCACCCGCCCCCTGAAACGTCAACTCCTGATCGCTCACTCGGACGCCTCCACAGGCCGACCAGCCATCAAGGCCTTCCTGGAGGGCGCCACCCGCATCACGGCGCCGACCTAGAAGGCGAGCACTTCAATGCGAGCGATCGAAGGCTGCTGCAGTAGCGGAGACCCCGGTACGCCCGGCGACCGACTCTGGGTGGTCGAGGCATGCTGTGCGCTGTTGTTGGTTTGACTTTGGTGATGGGTCCGAACGACGGCCGATGCTGATGTGGCGTCCTGAACGACTTCCGCGCTTACCCTCAAGAGTCTCTCAACTACCGGCGGGGGCAGGGGAACGAGACGTCTGGCGACGATGTCTGCGGGAGAAACCCACACTTGATCGTCGTCGGGGCTGGCTGGCGGAGGCCAGCCCGGTTTCGACGTCATTGTGTGCGCGGCGAGAGAGCGCACGGGCCGGGCCGGTGAGGTCGCTGCGGTCGGCATGTTCTGCTACCACATGGGCGAGTTCGCCGGCAGCCGCGAGCGCGTCCATGCTGGCGGCGAACCCGCGCGTGAGACCGGGACGGGTCGCGATGACTTCCGGACTCGCCTGGGTGGTGATGCCCTGGGTGAATTCGCGGTAGGCGGCCCGTAGCTCGGCCGCGGCCCTGGCGAGGACCGGGTCGAGCCGGTCCGAGGGTCTGGTGAGGTCGTGCCAGCGTGAGCCGAGCTGGCTCCAGGATGCAGCTGCGCGGCTGATGGCCGGCCCCGCGCGCTTAAGGTCGGGTTCCTCATCGACGTCGTCCGTCCGGACGCGTGCGAATTCATCAAGCAGGGCGATGCTGACTCCTGCAATCAGTGACTGGCTGCGGGAGATGAGGACCAGGTTGGCGGGGCTGGGCTCGTGGGCCAGCGTGCGGTGCGCCTGGATGTCCCACCGCGCGAGGGCGCGCGGGATGCGGCCGTGGTCATCGGCTGACCCTGCGGCCTCACCGTGGGCTGCGGTGACAAACCGTCCTGCGAGATAGTTGTGGGCGAGGTTCTCGCATCTGGCCGCTCGGTGCATCCACGCGACGGTGGGCGGCACCGCGTAGGCGGTGTGGATGCCCGACAGCGGGATGGGGCGGCCTTGGTCGCGGGATTCGCGGACGAGGTCCTTGCCGTGGGTGTTCAGCGCCACGGTGATCGCGTGGGCTGTGACGTAGAGCGTGTGCATCACCCGGGCTCGGGTGGCGTCGATGTCGCGCGCGGTGCGAGTCTGGTGCGTGGGTACGTCGGCGCCGTAGCGCGCGATCAAGGCGCTCACGGTGCGCAACGTCTCGCTGATCTGGTCGACGCCGGTGTGCGAAGCCCCGTCGCCGGGCCAGCTGTGCGGCCGCGCGAGGAAATCAGTGAACGTGCTGGGGGTCGCCACCAGGCGCTGCATGGGGTAATCGCGCTCGTCTGGGTCGCGCCGCCGTCTCGGGAGTGTTTCCCAGAGCTGGGAGCCCGCGTCGACGAGCCTTGGCCAACTGCGAAGCAGGGGGCCGGCATCGTCGCCGCTGACGTCCATCAGGAGCTGTCGGACCAGGTGGTCGGCGTCGTGCAGCATTTCGCCTACGGTGCGGGTGTCTTTGCGGGTATGCACGATCCGCCCGGAGTCGAAGAGCTCGTCGTCGTCACCGGCGTAGAGCGCAGGAGTGTCAGCAGCCAAGGGCCTGGGCGTCGCGGATCAGGTCGCACAACTCGACGGCAAGTCCGTTGAAGATGAGGTCGATCCGGGATCCGATGAGCGAATCGGCGTCGGTCAAGAGCTCAAGCACGCTGCGCTCGTCGAAGTGCTCTGGTTCGTCGATGTCCTCCAGCTCATCGACCTGGTACTGGGCGGTGAGCAGCTGCGCGGCGGCGCCGCGGGCGAGGTAGACACCCAGGCCCAGATCGTGCAGCGGCGAATCGGCGTCGGCGGTCTCAGCGTGCTCCCAGGCGAGCAGCGCGGCACGGTCGAGCAGCACCGCCGCCTGGGCCGTCAGCTCATCGGGCTCGCGAGCAGAGACGTCAGTGGTGGTCATTCCGAGCGTTCCGTTCGCAGGGGTTGGTCCCAGGGGTTCATCAACCCACCGGCGGGTGGGAGAGCGCCGACCGGGCCGCTCGGGCCTGTGGATAACTGGCTCTACTGACACTTCCGTGGGTTAGTTACGGCCGGGGAGGTCGGGTCGGTAGCCGCCGAGGTTGAGCATGGCGAGGGCGATGAGGGGTTCGGGTTGTTGAACGTCAGTCTGGATGACGACGTGGGTGCCGCTGTCCGTCGTTGAGGTTGCCGACGGCGGTTGATCGCCGATTCGGGCGTTGATCGTTGTGCTCGGCGTCGTCACCGTGCCCGGGATCGGGAGAA
>Ga0075530_1001490_pt1 | contig 11095 bp, 12 predicted proteins | sample NGEPerD_2_FD_75101 | JGI IMG/M metagenome (GOLD analysis project Ga0075530, IMG submission 75101) | Arctic peat soil microbial communities from the Barrow Environmental Observatory site, Barrow, Alaska, USA - NGEE PermafrostL1-D | ecosystem: Environmental > Terrestrial > Soil > Wetlands > Peat ...
ACGGACGGCTGGCACGGCTGGTGGAACCTCAACGGCGGCCGAGCCGCGCACGGCTCGGCCATCACGTGCGTCAGCCGGCACCCCGACTTCCTCGACGTCTTCGTCGTCGGCCTCGACGGGCGGTCCTACACCGCGGCGTGGAGCCCCGGCAATGCCTGGGGCGGATGGTGGCCCATGGGCCGGTAGGCCGGCGGCCCAGGCCGATTTGACAACTTCAGTAAGGCTTCCCTTATGTTGCTGTTCTTAGGGCAACTTAAGTATGGCGGAAGGCAGTGGCGTGGGGAACAGCTCGGGCAGTGCGGGGCTGACGGCCGTGGGGTTGCACCTCGGCTATGCCGGCGCTCCGGTGGTCGTGGATGCCTCGTTGCGCTTGGTCGGCGGTCAGGTCACGGCCCTGGTGGGTCCCAACGGCAGCGGCAAGTCGACCTTGCTGCGCGCCCTCGCGCGGCTGCACCGCTACACCCAGGGCGAGGTTCGGATGCCGGATGGCACGCCCGCGCTCGCCTTGTCCGCCCGGGCCTTCGCCAGGCTGGTGACCCTGCTGGCACAGAGCCCGCCCACGCCGACCGGCGTCAGCGTCCGCGACGTCGTCGGCTACGGGCGGCACCCGTACCGCGGGCGGTGGCGCGGCGAGGATCCCGGCGCGGCCGTCGCCGTGGGCCGTGCGATGCAGATCACCGGTGTCGCGGGCATGGCCGAGCGCGGGGTCGACGAGCTGTCGGGTGGCGAGCTGCAGCGGGTCTGGCTCGCCACCTGCCTGGCGCAGGACACCGGCGTCGTGCTGCTCGACGAGCCGACCACCTTCCTGGATCTGCGCTACCAGGTCGAGGTCCTCGACCTGGTCCGCGACCTCGCCGACCAGCACGGCGTGGCGGTGGGCGTCGTGCTGCACGACCTGAACCAGGCGGCCGCGGTGGCTGACCAGGTCGCGCTGCTGCAGGGCGGCCGCGTGCGCGCCACCGGTTCCCCGCACGAGGTGTTCACCAGCGAGCGGCTCACGGAGACCTACGGCATCCCCATCGCCGTGACGGTCGATCCCGTCACACGCCAGGTCACGACCCGTCCCGTGGGACGGCACAGCCACCGCCTCAGCGCGATGGCCGCGGTCTGAGCGCCACTCCCACGAGCTGACCAGCCCACGAGCTGACCACCCATGAGCTGACCACCCCATGAGTTGACACCCATGAATTGACACCCATGAATTGACACCCAGGAGCACGAGGTATTCATGCGAGCAACCCCCATCCCGGTCCTGATCGCGACCCTGGCACTGGCCGTGGTCGTGAGCGCCTGCGGCAGCGTCGAGGACGCCGGGGCCCAGACCTCGGCCACCGAGGCGGGCCGCGACGGCGGCGGCGGGCCCGTCACCGTGACCGATGCACGCGGGCGCGAGATCGCCCTCGACGCCCCGGCCACGGAGGTGGTCGGACTGGAGTGGGGCGTGGTGGAGAACCTGGTCAGCCTGGGCGTGATGCCGGTCGGCGTCGCCGATGTCCAGGGGTACAGCCACTGGGTGAGCGCGGCCCCCTTGGACGATGGCGTGGCGGACGTGGGCATCCGCGGCGAGCCCAGCGTCGACGCGCTGGGCGCCCTGGACCCGGACCTGGTGGTGGCGACGACCGATCTGCCGACCAACATCATCGACCAGATCGAGGCGCTCGTCCCGGTGCTGGTGCTGCGAGGCGCCAGCGCCGAGCGGCCGATCGAGCAGATGAAGGACAACCTCACCCTGGTGGCCCAGGCGGTCGGGCGGACCGACGAGGCGGCGGCTCTGCTGGAGGACTTCGATGCCGTCCTGGCCGAAGGCGCGCAGCGGATCGAGGATGCCGGGCTGACGGGCACAGGGTTCGTGATGGCCGATGGTTACATCCAGGGCAGCACGGTCTCGATCAGGATGTTCACCGACGGCTCCCTGGTGGGCGCTGTGGGCGAGGAGCTCGGTCTGGAGAACGCCTGGACGGGCGAGGGCGATCCCGACTATGGGCTGGCCCAGACCGATGTGGAGGGCCTGACCACGCTCGGCGATGTCGAGTTCCTCTACTACACCAATGACGCCACCGAGGAGAACGCGTTCGAGAGTGGCCTGGCAGGAAACGCGATCTGGAAGTCGCTGCCGTTCGTCGTCAACGGCCACGTGCACCGTTTGGCCGATGGCATCTGGATGTTCGGCGGCCCGCTGTCGACCGTGCAGTTCGTCGACGCGGCGGTGGACGCCCTCACCTCTTGAGCGAGCTCACCGCGTCGAGGTCGGCTCCGACGTCCGGCCGGGCCCCTGGTGAGCCCGCGGCCGCCGGTCCGGTGCGGCGGCTCGGGGTCAGCACGCTGTTCATCGCCGGCCTCGCCGCGACGGTGCTGCTGGCAGCGGTGCACCTCGCCCAGGGAACCTCGTCGGTCGACGCCGCCGACCTGCTCCGCCTCGCCACGGGCCGGGGGACGGACCAGACGGCCGCCGTCCTGGTCGCCTCACGCCTCCCGCGGCTCTTGGCCGCCACGCTCGTGGGCGTAGCGCTGGGCTTCTCCGGAGCGGCCCTGCAGTCGCTGGCCCGCAACCCGCTGGCTTCCCCCGACACGCTGGGAGTCAATGCCGGCGCCTACCTGGCCGTCGTGGCCGCGGCGGCCTTCGGCCTGTCGCTCCCGGTGCTGCCGGCCGGCGGCCTCGCCTTCCTCGGTGGCCTGGCCGCCGCCGGTGTGGTGCTGGTGTTGTCCGCCGGTGGCATCACCGGACCGACGCGGCTGATCCTCGCCGGCTCTGCCGTCGCCCTGGCGCTGCGCGCCCTCACCACGCTGCTGCTGCTGTTGTTCCAGGAGTCCACCACCGGACTATTCGCCTGGCGCAGCGGGTCGCTGATCCAAAGCGACCTGGACGCCGTGATCCAAATGGCACCGGTCGTGCTGCTCGCGGTCACCGGTTCGATGCTGGTGGCGCACCGACTCGACGTCCTGGCGCTGGGCGATGACACCGCGTCCGTGCTCGGCATCGACGTCCGCCGCACCCGCCTTGTCGTGGTCCTGCTGGCGGTGCTGCTGACCGCCGCCGCCGTCACGGTCGCCGGACCGATCGGCTTCGTCGGCCTCGTGGCCCCCGTGCTGGTCCGGCTCGCCGGGTCGCGGCTACCCGGCGTGCAACGCCACCGCGTGCTGCTGCCCCTGTCCGGCAGCGCCGGCGTGCTCGTGGTCGTGACCGCCGACGTCGTGCTGCGCATCGTGCTCGGCCCCCAGGGTGGCGTGGACATCCCCACCGGCGTGGTCACCACCCTCTTCGGCTCGATCGTCCTGGTCTGGCTGGCCCGCCGGTACCGCGACTCCGGACCCACGCGACAGTCGCCGGGGACCGGCAGTCGGCTGCGCAGCCGTCAAACGGTCACGGTGGTGGCCATCGCCGCCGCCGGCGCGACCAGGGGCGGCCGTCCTGGGGATGCTCGCCGGGGACACCTGGGTGCTCACGGGTGACATCGTCAACTGGGTGAACGGCGACTCCGGACGGGCCGTCACCTTCGTCCTGGGCGCACGGTTCCCGCGGGTGACGGCGGCGCTGCTGGCCGGCGCCGCGCTGGCGGTGGCCGGTACGACGGTGCAGGCGGTGTGCCGCAACCCGCTGGCGGAACCCGGGATCCTGGGCATCACCGGAGGCGCCGGGGTCGGCGCCGTGCTGGTCCTCACGCTGGTGCCAGCGGCCGGCATCTGGACGCTGTCGAGCGCCGCCGCCGCCGGGGCGCTGCTGGCGTTCGCGCTGGTCTACGGCCTGTCGTGGCGGGGCGGTCTGAGCTCGGACCGGCTCGTGCTGATCGGTGTCGGCGTCTCCGCCGGTGCCGCCGCGGTCATCACCTTCATCATCGTGGCGACCGACCCGTGGAACTCGGCGCTGGCGCTGACCTGGCTGTCCGGCTCCACCTATGGGCGCACGCTGCCCCAGGTGGTGCCGGTGCTGCTCGCCCTGGTGGTGCTCACACCGCCGGTGGTGCTGGCCCGCCGCGATCTTGATCTGATGAGCCTGGGTGAGGACATCCCCCGTGTGTTGGGCGTCCGGCTGGGGCGCACCCGGCTGCTGGCGCTGGGCGCTGCCGCTGTACTCACATCGACGGCGGTGTCGGCGATCGGCGTGGTCGGGTTCGTGGGTCTGGTCGCCCCGCACATGGCCCGCGCCCTGGTCGGAGGCCACCACACCCGGGTGATCCCGGTGGCCGCCCTGCTGGGCGCGTTGCTGGTGAGCCTGGCCGACACCGTGGGTCGCAGCGTCATCGCCCCGGCGCAGATGCCGGCCGGGCTGCTGACCGCCCTGATCGGGGCTCCCTACTTCGTGTGGCTGCTGTGGCGCTCGCGCAGCCCGGCGCGCGGCTAGCCACCTCGAACCTTGCGCGGCGAGGTGGGTGTCCCATCGTCATCGAGAGTCAGCGTCGTTCTCATGCGTCAGATCATGGGCCAGTTGATGCCGTTATGCCTGGGGATTCAGTGCGTCTCGACACCCGGAGACCCGTCGAGCGCCTCCGTGTCGGCGTGGGGATCGGTGCGCTTTCCCGTGTGCGGGTTCTCCAGCTGCAGGGTCTGCGCGGCGACGTCGGACATGTCCTGCTCGACGCCGAACACCGCGAACGCGTAGCGCACGACCGCCAGGGCGAGCTCCCGTTCGGCGACCACGGCCCTGCCCACGCCCATCTGCTCCAGCTCGGCGCGCTGGACGTCGCTGTGCGTGCGCACGACGGTGTCAATGGACGGGTTCACGCGCTTCGCATGCTCGATGATCCTGCGGGCCTCGAAGGCATCCTCCGCCGACACCACCAGCAGGCGGGCTCGCTCCAGGTGTGCGGGGTCGAGGATTCCCGGCCGCGAGGCATCGCCGTAGACCACCGGCAGGCCGCGTTCCTGGAGCGCCTCGACCACCTCGCGGTTCTGCTCGACCACGACGTAGGGGATGCCCTGCCCCTCGAAGGCCTGGGCGATGGGCTCGCCGACGCCGCCGTGGCCCACCAGCACGGCGTGGTCACGCAGGGCGTGCTCGTCGACCGTCTGGGGCAGCTCGGACAGGGACCCGGCGGGGCGCTCGATCAGCGCGGCCATGCGCGGATGCTGCCGCAGCCACCGCTCTAGCGGGCCGACCGTGCTGAAGATCAGGGGGTTGGCGGTGATCGACAGCAGCGCGGCCAGGATGAGGCTCACCGCCTCGGACGACAGCAGGTCAAGCGAGCGGCCGAGGGTTGCAAGGATGAAGGAGAACTCCCCGATCTGGGCCAGGCTCGCCGCCACGATCAACGCGCTGCGCAGCGGGTAGCGGAACACCAGCACGATGCAGAACGCTGCCCAGCGACTTCCCGACCAGGATGATCACCAGCACCGCCAGCACGCGCAACGGCGCGCGGATCAGGATCGACGGGTCGAACAGCATTCCGACGGACACGAAGAACAGCACCGCGAACGCGTCTTGGAACGGCAGGGCATCCGCGGCGGCTCGGTGGTTGAGATCCGATTCGGCGATCACCACGCCGGCGAAGAACGCGCCCAGCGCAAGCGACACGTCGAACAGCACGGCGGCTCCCACCGCGATGCCGACCGATACGGCCAGCACGCCGAGGGTGAACAGCTCGCGTGAACCTGTGCGCGCGACCCGACCCAGCAGCCATGGCACGGCCCGACGGCCGATGATGAGCATGAACGCCAGAAAGGCCACCACCTTGGCGAGGGTCGCGGCCACCGCGGCGCCCAGGCTCGCGTCGGCGCCATCGAGGGCGCTGCCGCCCAGTGGCACGGCCAGCGCGGGCAGGAGCACCAGCGCCAGGACCATCGCCAGGTCCTCCACGATGAGCCATCCCACCGCGATCCTGCCATCGACCGACGCCACCACCCCCAGGCTCTCCAAGGCGCGCAGCAGCACGACGGTGCTGGCCACCGACAGCGACAGGCCGAAGACCAGGCCCTCGCCCAGGGACCAACCCCACCACAGCGCCATGCCGGCGCCCATCGCCGTCGCGGCGGCGATCTGCACGACCGCGCCGGGCAGTGAGATCCGTCGCACGGCCAGCAGGTCGCGGATGGAGAAGTGCAGCCCCACGCCGAACATCAGCAGGATCACGCCGATCTCGGCGAACTGCGATGCGATGTCGGCGTCGGCGACGAAACCGGGCGTGAACGGCCCGATCGCGACGCCGGCGAGCAGATAGCCGACCAGCGGTGGCAAGCGCAGGCGCGTCGCCACCAGGCCCAAGATGAAGGCAAGGCCGAAACCGACGGCGATCATGGCGATAACGCCGGTTTCGTGAGGCATGTTGCCTATCCTGACCGCTCCATCAGCGGACGTCGACTTCAAATGGGGTGCAAACGGCCCCTCTTCGACCTGCGAGGCTCCGCCCTTGGCCATCGTTCGTCGGCCCCCAAGCTCGGCGCGGCGAAGCCATGGTTAGCTGCGCCCGGGGACGTCCGAAAGCCGTCCGCGCGAAGACGTCCAGTTCTGTTTGTGGAGTCGCTCGAAGCCGTCCAAGAGGAGATCGAGCGTAAACTCGAACTCGAATTGGTCATCGCAGCCTCCGCCAAGGACGGATGTCTCGTCGTGGGCAACCACCGTCGCGATCTCGGCGATGTACGGATAGGTCTCGGCCATCGCGCTGATGATGGCCGCCTGCGCTGCCGGATGGATGCTGCCTGAGTCGGGGAGCAGCTCCTGGGTGAACCCCCACATTCGCCTGCCGATGGCATGCATCACGTGGTGGGTGAGGTCGACGGAGAAACCACCGGCGCGAAACATGCCGATCACGGAGTTCATGTACTCGAGCACGACCGGAGTGCGGGTGGTCCGCGACTCGATCACCTGAGGTGCCCATGGGTGACGCAGCAGCGCACGCCGCGCCGAGAGGATCCTGGCCCGAACCGCGCTCTTCCAGTCGGTGTCGCGACCGGGCTGGTCGATCTCGCCGACGATGACATCGACCATCCCGTCAAGCAGCTCGTCCTTGTTCGCGACGTGCTTGTACAGCGCCATTGGCACAACGCCCAGCCGCTCGGCGAGGTTGCGCATGCTGACTGAATCGATCCCCGCTTCGTCGGCGAGCTCGACAGCGGCACGCAACACGCGGTCCCGATTCAGCCGGGCGCGGCGGCCGCGTTCCATCTTCTGCTCCGTCTGAGCCATCCCTCGGTCCTCGATCCCGACGTCCTGCCCGGTATGTCCCCTTGACAGGTGTACAGCGTTCACCCTACCGTGCGGGCCAGGTGTACAGCGTACACTTCGGCAGGCTGTCGGGCCCTGCCCCTCCACCGAAGGAGTCCCGCATGAACGGAATGAGAAGGACAGCATTGACCGCTGGCGTCTTCTTCCTCATCACCGAGGTTGCTGCCATCGCGGCGCGTGTTCTGCGCGAACCTGCGGTGAGCAATGCCGACTACGTCCTCGGTGCCGGAGCAGACAGCAGGGTCTTCCTTGCGACCCTGTTCGAGGTGATCCTCGTCCTCGCCATCATCGGCACAGCCGCGACGCTGTACCCGGTCGTCAAGAAGTACAGCGAAGGCATCGCCCTCGGCTACGCCCTCGTGCGTCTGCTCGAAGCTGTGACCATCGTCGTCGGCATCGTCAGCGTGCTCGCCATCGTGTCGTTGCGGCAGGCCGGTGCCGGCGCCGCCGACGCAGCTGCACTCGTCCCCGTCAACGAGGCGCTGGTCGCCATCCATGACTGGACGTTCCTCGCGGGCCCTCTCTGGTTCCTCGGTATCAACAGCCTGCTGTTGGCGTACCTGATGTACAAGTCAGGCCTCGTGCCGCGGTTCATCGCCATGCTGGGCATGGTCGGGGGACCGCTGGTGTTCGTCTCGGGGATGGCCGTGATGTTCGGCGCCTACGAGCAGCTGGACCCAATGGACCTTGCACTAGCACTGCCGGTCTTCGCCTGGGAGGTCTCGTTCGCCCTCTGGCTCATCGTCAAAGGCTTCAAGACACCCCAGCCCGCCGCCGACAGCGTTCAGCGCGTCGCACCCGATCCCACGCTGTCCCCTGCATAACAACGCAGCAGGACCGGCACAGCTCGGAGCCCGGCTTCGGCCGGGCTCCGACGCTTTCAAGCTTCAGCGGTCGCTCACTCGCTCCAGCAGGTGGACGGTCACCATGTCTCCCGCCTGCTTGCCGATGGCCCGACGCAGCTCCGCCTTCACGGGCGCTGCAAGGTGGCGGTGAACTGCTTGTCCATGGTCTTCTCCTGGCGGTCGAAGCTCAAAGGGAAGACCGCCCGACGCGGAGGAAATCATCGCGTTGGGCTTGCACGGCCTGATCGGTGCTAGCCGCCGACCGCGAGCACCGCCTCGTCCAGCAGCGCATCGCACACCGCCGCCGTCCCGCCGAGTGCGGCAACCCGTTGCGGGCTAAGGCGGCGCAACTCCGTTGCCACGACCGGTGGCAGGTCGCCGCAAGAGGGCACGAGCAACACGGGCCCGTCCGCCAAGCTGCCCGCCGAGAGCGCGTCCGCGAACAGGTCCGCGCGGGCGAGGTAGGCGGCCGCGGAGCCGTCGGGGAAGGCGCTCCGGCTGACCGCCACCGCCGTCGCGATGCGGTCCGGGCCGGCGATCCGGTCACGGATCGGCAGGCCGAGCTCGGCGTCCGGCTCGGTCGGTGCGGCGACCAGCGAGTACGCGGCCTCCAACGGTTCCTCCACGCCGAAGCGGGCGTTCACCGCGTAGAGCCGGTTCCCGTAGCGCGCGATAGTGGTGGGGACGTCGAACTCCTCGCTGGTGATCGTGCCCGTGACGGATCCGGAGGCGGCGCCCGCAGACAGCTCGACGACCGCGATCTCGTTGAGCTGGTTGCGCACCGCATAGAGCGTGCTGCCGTGGACGAGCAGGCCGTCGCCGTTGGTCAGCGGACCCGGCTCCCCGGCCGGCACACCCAGGTCCACTTCCTCGGTGTCGCCCGTCGCCGGATCGATCCGGTAGAGGCGGCCGGTGTTGGTCTGCACGGCCAACAGGGATGCGCCGTCCGGAGTCACCTCGATCCCGTTGACGTTGAAGCCCTCCTGGTAGACCAGATCCCCGGTCAACGGCAGCGCGGTCACGTCGGCGGCCGTCGGGGCGGCGTCGTCGTGCAGGGCAACCCGGTAGACCACCGGCTGCTGCGAGTCCGTGAAGTAGGCGGCTGCGCCGGTCGCCCCGGCTGCGGCGCCCCTGTCGGCGACGATCACGTCGTTGACGAAGGTCTGCGCGGTGCCCGTCTCCGCGAGCTGCAGCGCCAGCTCGAGGCACCGCTACTGGAGGCGATGTCTGCCGCCACCACCGGGACGGTCCTGCTCGACGACAGTTCCCGGCGCTGCTTGACCCGCCGGATGGCGCCAGTAAGCGGGTTGGTGGTTGGGGACCTCTATGCCGAGATGCGAGTGGAGAAGAGTGAGGGCTATTCGAACCTCGCTGACGTGCGGGAACGGCTCGTCGGCCTCGCGGCCGAGGCGCAGCTTTGTCTGAGCGCGAGGTCGCGGGAACGACTCGGCCATGTGGGCGATGTCCTCGTGTCAGCTGGCGGCAACGAGCGCCCAGGCGACGCATCGTCGACCCCGCCCGTGGGCGCGAGGTCGGGACCGGTCGTCTTCTGGCACGATCCGCTCACCTGGCCCTGCGAGGTTCGCCCCGCCTCGTGAGCCGCGGTACGATGTGTCTACTTCTTGTTGGGGAGTGGACACATGGATGTGGGAGTGCGTGAACTCAAGCAGCGGCTGTCGGAGTACCTGGAGCGAGCGGCCCGCGGCGAGCGCATCACGGTGACCGACCGGGGACGCCGGAAGGCCATCCTCGGCCCCCTCCCCGGCGGGGACAACCTCGAACGCGGCATCGCGGAGGGCTGGATCGCCCCGCCCCTGGTGGCCGGTCCACTGCCTGCCCCGCCCACGAGGTTCCGGGCATCGGTGACAGTGCGGGAGATGATCGAGGAGGACCGGGGCGAGGAGTGACCCTCTACCTGGACTCGAGTGCCCTGCTCAAGCGCTACATCGACGAGCACGACAGTAGCCGTTACAACGCGATCCTTGACAGCGACACGGTATGGCTCACCTGCCGGCTCACCTGGGTGGAGGTGTGGCGCAACCTCGGCCGCCGCCTGCCAGGATCGGACGCCTCGGTCGCCAGGGACGCCTTCCGAGCCGACTGGCAGCGCCTCGCCGTCGTGGAGATCGATGCGGTCCTCGCCGAGGACGCTGGCCGGGTGGCGGACCTCACCGGCAGCCGCAGCCTGGACGCGCTGCACCTGGCCGCCCTCGAGCGTGTCGGCCCCGCGGGCATCGCCCTCGTCACCGCAGACCTGCGCCAGGCCCAGGCCGCCCGAGCGCTGGGCTGGACCGTGCTCGGCGCCTGACCGCTACCCAGTTCAGCTTGTGGTCGTCTGGCGCCCGCGTGACGGCTCTGCGGTGAGGCACTCGCCGTGGCCGATCTCCCGATCCCTGGATCTCCCGATCCCTGGTGCTCACACGACTGCGTTGACAGCGGCGCCGTCCGACGTGCACCGCCCCGTGGAACTCGAGGAGCTTCAGTTACGGCGGTGGTCCGGCCGACGGTCGGCGCGGTAGGCGGCCAGCTCCTCGGCGGCCATCTCGTCGTCAGGGAATTCCCGGGTGGAGTTGTTCATCCCGACGTAGCGGTCGCGGTGAGCGTCGATGAAGGCGACCATCACCGCTGTCGCGGGTCGGCCTCCCTCGCGAAATACGTGGTCGCCGCCTTGAGGATATCGATGGTGCGCCACTGGTCGGCCACCTCCCGGCGTAGCTGTCGGATCTCGGCCAGCTCCTCAGTTGTCGGGCCCCGCTTCAGGCCCTGGTCCACTTCGGCCTGGCGGACCCACTTGCGCAAACGTCTCCGGCGACCCGATGCCCACATCCCTGGCGACATCGGGGACCTTGCGGTCCCGCTCCAGGACCTCCTCGATCGCCCGACGACGCAGCTCATGGGAGTACTTCCTCGGCCTGGCCATGACGCAGTCTCCTCCCCAGCCGTGAAAGCCAAGGAATGAGCACTGCACGAAAGCCGGGGCGGCTCATCGCCCGGATGATGGTGAGGGCGTCGGTGAGCGCGTCGGCCCAGGGCCAGTTGGTGGGGGCGCGTAGCCGCAACCGGCGGGCGGAGCACACCAGCCGGGCGGGCATGG
>Ga0075530_1001491_pt1 | contig 11095 bp, 9 predicted proteins | sample NGEPerD_2_FD_75101 | JGI IMG/M metagenome (GOLD analysis project Ga0075530, IMG submission 75101) | Arctic peat soil microbial communities from the Barrow Environmental Observatory site, Barrow, Alaska, USA - NGEE PermafrostL1-D | ecosystem: Environmental > Terrestrial > Soil > Wetlands > Peat ...
CCGGATCAGCTTCTGCACGCCCTCCGCGTCGAGCGCCACCCGCTCCAGGACCGGCAGGGGGGCCGTCTTGTGGGAGATCCCCACGACCAGGACGCTCACTCGTGGTCCCCGGCGAAGTGGGAGCGCAGCGCTTGTCCTGACGATGTCGCGCAGCCTTGCGTCGAGGAGCGAGGGCCAGCGAGCGTCTCGAAACGACCGTCTCGCATCGAGCAGTTCGTTGGGGTGTTCATCCGACATCCTCGGTCAGCTCGACCACGCGACTGCTCATCGACGCGAGGGGCGCCTGGTCGGTGGACTTGCGCTGCTCGTGGTAGGCGAGGATCTGCAGCTCGCTGGACAGGTCGACACGGCGTACGTCGACGCCCTCGGGGACCGAGATGATCGTGGGCGCGAAGTTGAGGATGCTGCGGATGCCGACCTCGATCATCCGGTCGCACACCGCCTGGGCGGCGACGGCCGGCGTCGCGATCACACCGATGCCTACGCCGTGCTCGGCGACGACCTCCTCGATGTCCTCGAAGCTGCGGATCTCCAGTCCGGCAACGACTTCGCCGTGCCGGGTGCGGTCCGCGTCGAGAAGCGCCACCGTGCGGAACCCGCGTGAGGAGAAGCCCGAGTAGTTGGCGAGCGCGTGGCCCAGGTTGCCGATGCCCACCACGACCACCGGCCAGTCCTGGGTCAGGCCGATCTCACGCGAGATCTGGTAGCGGAGGTACTGCACGTCGTACCCCACTCCGCGGGTGCCGTAGGAACCGAGGTGGGAGAGGTCCTTGCGCAGCTTGGCGCTGTTCACGCCAGCGGCGGCGGCCAGCTCGAGGCTGGAACAGGTCGTGGTGGCGGCGTCGCTCATCGCGTTGAGCGCCCGCAGATACACCGGAAGACGGGCGACCGTCGCGTCGGGGATGCGGGAACTGCTCACGGTAATGACACTCTCCAGAGTTGCGATCCTCTGCACTCTAGGAGTTTGTGAACTCGCGAACAAACCGAGTCCGACTGGTGACTAGCACATGTGACATGTGTCATGGTCACGGGGGTCGCAGATAGGGCGTGTCTCCAAAGTCTGGCCGTCGCGAGCGTCGTCCTGTGCGTGCGATGGCAAGGCGGAGGATCAAAGCTGTGGCAGCGCCACTGCGAGTGACGACAACGAAGCCAGCGTGCGTGCAGAGCGGCGCGTAGCAGGCCATTGACTTTGGAGACACGCCCTAACCCCGGGACCGATAGTCCGGAGCGTTCGGACCCTGTCCTGGGTCCATGGAGGGTCCGTTCGCTCCGGACTATCCGGTTCTCAGGCGAGTGCCCGGCGCAGGCGAGCCTCGTCGACGCGCCAGAAGTCGTGCTGGTGACCGTCGACGAAGGTGACCGGGATCTGCTCGAAGTAGGCGCGCATCAGCTCCGGTGAGGCGGTGATGTCGACCTCGTCGTAGGAGGTGCCCACCTCGGCGCAGACCCGTTCGATCACCGCTCGGGCCTCCTCGCACAGGTGGCAGCCGGGTTTGCCGTAGAGGGTTACCCGGGCGGTCATGCGGTCAGTTCCCGCTCATTCAGGAGACCCCGTTCATTCCAGCAGACCCCGTTCATTCCAGGAGACCGAGTGCCCGACGTCGCTCGGTCGCACGAAGGCGACCCTTCTGGACCCTGCCCGTGGGGGTGTAGGGCAGCTCGTCGACCACGTGGAGCACCGAGGGCTGCTTGAACCGCGCGAGGCGGTCCTGGCAGTGGCGGCGTACGACGTCCTCCAGGTTGTCGCTCGCCCCGGCGGGGGTCGGCTTGACGTAGGCGACGACCGCCTCCCCCGTGACCGGGTCCTGGACGCCGATGACCGCGGCCTCGGCGACGTCCGGCAGCTCGGCGATCACGTCCTCGACCTCGCTGGGATAGACGTTGAAGCCAGAGACGATGACGAGCTCCTTGACCCGGTCGACCAGGTAGAGGTCACCGCTCGGGTCGAGATAGCCGACGTCGCCGGTGGGCCACCATCCGTCAGCGTCTGGCCCGTCGGCTCCGTCCGGCCAGTAGCCGGAGAACAGGTTGTCGCCGCGGATGTGGATCTCGCCGCCGTCCTCGTCTCGAGGCTCCCGGCCGTTGTCGTCGACCAGTCTGATCTCGATGCCGGGCAGGGCGGCACCCACCGATCGCGGTGAGGGGTCCTTGCTGCACAGGGTCGAGGTGACGACCGGGGCCGCTTCGGTGAGGCCGTAGCCCTGATGGATGGCAAGGCGGGTGCGGGTGGTGAAGGCCTCGGTGAGCTGGGGGTCGAGCGGGGCGGAGCCACTGAGGACAAGCCGCACCGGGCCGAGGCGATCCTCGAGCCCCGGAAGCTGCATCCAGTAGGCGAAGACCGGCGGCGCCACCGGTACCACCGAGATCGCCGCGTCCTCGATGATGTCGAGTGACCCCTCGGGGTCGAAGCCGTCGACGAGCACGAGGCGGGCCTGCTGTCGCAGCACCTGTCCGAGTACGGCGTTGAGACCGTAGACGTGGAAGAGCGGCAGCACGCCGAGCACGACGTCGCGCCCGGTGATCATCTGCGGTTCGACCTGGGCGACCTGGTCGACGTTGGCGAGCAGCGCACGGTGCGACAACATCGCGGCGCGCGGACGACCGGACGTCCCGCTCGTGTAGAGCAGCACGGCCAGGCTCTCGGGATCGATGCGCGCGGGCACAGGGCTGCCGCTGGACGCGATCAGCTGGTCCCAGCCGCGTTCGCCCGGTGCGAGGGTGGTGCCGACGGTGACGATGCGTGGACGGGTTGCCGGTTCGTGTCCTGCGGCGTCCATCGCTTCGCCGAGGCCTCCGGCGGCTTCGCGGACCGACGAGATCGTCCCCGGGTCGGCGATCACCATCCGGGTGCCGGAGTCTGCCAGCATCCGGATGAGCTCGCCGGTGGCGCTGCGCGGGTTGACGGGTACGACGACCATGCCGGCCCGCAGCGCACCGAGGTAGGCCGCCACGAACTCGATGCTGTTGCCGGTCGCGATCATCACCCGGTAGCCGGCGACCATGCCCGCGTCGGAGAGGCCCTTCACCACACGCTGCACCAGATCCTCGAGACGGCTGCAGGTCACGGTGCGTCCGGTTGCCGCCTCCGAGAGGATGGTCTTGCCCGGCTCCTGCGCGGCCGCCCGACTCAACAGCTCGGCGACGTTGGAGTCCATCGAGCGAGTCTTGCACATCGGCCGGGCCCGTCGTACGGCCTAGTCTGGGGCCGTGACACCTCCCCCGCCGAACAGCAAGCCGGGGCGCAAGTCGCCCCCGCGACCGCCCAACCTGAAGCGCCGCTCGGAACTGGCGGGCGAGGCGGCAGCCGCGATCGCGGAGGTCGAGAGCGCCCTCACCGTCGAGGCCGACCCGGCCACCGCAGCCTTCTTCGACGTCGACAACACCGTGATGCAGGGCGCGTCGATCTTCCACCTGGCACGTGGCCTGCACCGCCGCGAGTTCTTCACCACCAAGGACATCCTCGGAGCGGCCTGGAAGCAGGCCTACTTCCGGCTGGTGGGTGTCGAGGACCCCGACCACGTCGCCGACGCCCGCGCCTCGGCCCTGTCCTTCATCGCGGGCCATACCGTGACCGAGCTGGAGGAGCTGGGCGAGGAGATCTTCGACGAGCGGATGGCCCACCGGATCTGGCCAGGGACCCGAGCGCTCGCCCAGCTGCACCTCGACCAGGGCCAGCGGGTCTGGCTGGTGACCGCGGCTCCCATCGAGATCGCCACGATCATTGCGCGCCGGCTCGGGCTGACCGGAGCCCTCGGGACAGTGTCCGAGCACGTGGACGGCGTCTACACGGGTCAGCTGGTCGGGGAGATGCTGCACGGCCCGACCAAGGCCGTGGCCGTCAGGGAGCTGGCAGAGCGGTTCGGACTGGACCTTCAGCGGTGCTCGGCGTACTCCGACTCCTACAACGATCTGCCGATGCTGATGGAGGTCGGCGACCCGTGCGCGATCAACCCCGACGCACGTCTGCGCGAGTACGCCAGGGCCAACGGCTGGCGCATCCGCGACTACCGGGCCGGTCGCAAGGCGGCGCGGGCGGGTCTGTTCACCGCCGCTTTCGCCGGCGCCGTGGCGGGCACCGTGGCGGCCGGCGCGGCCATCCGGCGCAAGGTCATCTGAACCCCTGGCCGGGCCCTTCCGCACATCTGAGCCGATCGACGTGGCCTGGGTCACGTGCCGGTTCACCGGGGAGCCAGTAGCCCGTCGCGGCTTAGACTCGGGGGTCTGGCGGCGTCCAGGTGCGTGCATCGCAAGGTGGCGGAGCGAGGGCATACCGGGTTGTCTGTCGAGCTTCGCCAACGCGGCGAGGTGCGTGCCTGGGGCGTCGCCAGGCCCGAGAGTTAGGCGCGACGGGCTACTAGGGCCCGGAGCTGGGCCACGTGCCCGCCGTCGCGGACCTTGACCACCAGCGCGTCGATTGAGCGCTACCCGCCCACCCTCGAGACACGCCCGACCGAGCGCGACGCTGCGCTTCCACGCATGGCGATGTTCTGCAGCAGCCCGACCGCCATCATCGAGGTGAACATCGACGACCCGCCGTAGGATACCAGCGGGAGTGGCACACCGGTCACCGGCATGATGCCCAGGCACATCCCGATGTTCTGGAAGGTCTGGAAGGCGAACCAGCACGCAATGCCCGCAGCCGCGACCCGGCCGAACATGTCGTCGGCGTTCATTGAGATGTGCAGCGCCCGCCACAGGAGCACGGCGAACAGCAGGATCAGCACACCGGCGCCGATCAGTCCAAGCTCCTCCCCCGCGACGGTGAAGATGAAGTCGGTGTGCTGCTCGGGGACGAAACGCGACCGGGTCTGCGAGCCGTCGAAGAGCCCTTGCCCGAACAGGCCGCCGTTGCCGATCGCGATCCGCGCCTGGGTGGTGTTGTAACCGGCACCCCGTGGGTCGAGGCCGGGATCGGTGAACGCCATGAACCGGTTGATCTGGTACTGCTTGAGCAGGCCCAGCGACACGGCCACGATGGCCACTGACAATCCGGCGGCGAACAGCGAGAACAGCCACCGGCGCGGGACGCCGGCGACGGCGAGCACGCCGAAGACCGTCGCAAAGAGCACCAGCATCGTGCCGAGGTCCGGCTGCAGGATGATCAGCACTGCCGGGATCCCGGCGATCACCCCCATCAGGGCGACATCGACCATTCCCACCCGGCGACGGCGGGAGTTCTCCGTGCGCTCGGCGATGATCATCGCCATGCCGATCACCACGGCGAGCTTGGCGAACTCGGCAGGCTGGACCGAGAGACCGCCGAGCATCAGCCAGGAGCGCGACCCGTTGATCGTCGTACCCATCACCAGGACGAGCACCAGGCCGATCACCGATGCGACGTAGACGAGCGGTGTGACGATACGGACCCAACGGTGGTCGGTCGCCATCACGGCCGCCGCCAGCACCAGGCCGATCAGGATGTTGACCAGGTGCTTGTGCAGGTAGGCGGTGGGCTGACCCTGGGTGAGGACGTCGTTGCTCGAGGTCGCCGACCAGACGAGCAGGGTGCCGATCGTCAGGATCAACCCGGCGGCCCCGAACAGAGCCCAGTCCAGACGGGGTACGGCGACCCGGCTGCGGCTGACTGCCAGACGAGACATGGGCAGGACGGTCATCGCTCAGTCACCTTTCTGGGTCACCTTCCGGGACCCCGGTGAGGTCGGCGGCAGGATCGACCCGTCCCGCGCGAACGTGGGCAGTGCGGTCGGCGGGGTGGTGCCCGGGATCGCGGTCCTGGAGGGAGACACCTTCTCGCCCTTGATGCCGTAGAGATGCTCCCAGATCTTGCGGACGGCGGGCCCGGAGGTACCCGAGCCGGTGCCGCCCTGGGTGATCATCATGACCACGACGTAGTCCTTGGTGTACGTCGCGACCCACGACGTCGTCTGCTTGCCGTAGACCTCGGCCGATCCGGTCTTGCCGCGGATCTGGACCTTGTCGAGCGGGAACCCGACGAACTTCCAGGCCAGCGTGCCCTCGCGGGCAGTGCCCAACAGGGCGTTGTCGACGTACTTCAACGCCGACTTCCTGGTCTTCACCCGGCGCACGACCTCGGGCTTGATCCGCTTGACCAGCTTGCCCTCGGGGCTCACCACGGCCTTGGCGACCTGGGGAGCCATCAGCTTGCCGCCGTTGGACAGCGCCGCGTAGGCGCGGGCCAGCTGCAGAGGTGTGACCAGGGTGTCGCCCTGACCGATCACGAAGTTGACGGCGTCGCCGGCCCGGTAGTTGAAGCCCTCCAGACAGAACTCGTGTGCGAACACGTGCAGGAAGTCTCGCTCGCCGGCGGTGTTCTTCTTGTCGATCCTGCAGTAGTACCCCTTCATCGCCTTCCAGTAGGAGGCCTTCCACTTCCGGTCGGCGATGCGGCCGCTGGCCTCCCCTGTGACGTCCCCGTCGGTGGTGGCACCGAAGCCGAAGTTCTTGGCCGCCGACACGAGCGGGTCCCTCGCCTTCACGTTGGCCGGGTCACTGCCGTACCTCTGCCAGAAGGAGAGGCCCACGCGGTAGAAGAACGTGTCGCAGGAGAGCTCGAGGGCGCGGGCGAAGTCGATGTAGCCGTAGGCGGCGGACTCGTAGTTCTTGAACAGGCGATTCCCGACCTGCACGCCCGAGGAACAGTCCAGCATCGTGCTCTCGGAGAACCCGTTGTTGAGGGCGCCTACCGTCATGAACGGCTTCCAGGTGGAGCCCGGTGCGAACTGACCCTGGGTTGCGCGTGACAGCAGCGGGGTCTCGGCCCTCTCGGAGTAGAGCCGCTTGAGCTGCTTCCGGGAGATGCCTCCGGACCAGACCTCGGGGTCGTAGGTCGGCTGGCTGGCCATCGCCACGATCCGACCCGTCCTGGCCTCCATCACCACGGCTGCGCCGCTCTCGGCGGCGTAGTTGCGGCCGGTCACCTTGTCGAAGGTCCCGCGCGCGGTCACCATCGCCGAGTGGAGCTTCTTCTCCACGTAGGCCTGCACCTTGGAGTCGATCGAGGTGACCAGGGTGTCACCCGGAGTGGAGTCGACCTCGCCGGAGTCGCCGAGCACCCGGCCCATCGAGTCCACGGCCACCAGCTTGTAGCCGGGCTTGCCGCGCAGCCACGTGTCATATGCCTTCTCGACGCCGGCGCGACCTACGACCGAGGCGCCGTTGACCGAGGTGTCCTTGTCCTGGTCGGCCTCGTCGAGCTCACCCTCGGTGATCGGGCTGAGGTAGCCGAGAACATGGGCCCCGTTGACGCCGTACGGCGAGGGGTAGGCGCGCACGTTCTCCTGCTGCGCCAGCACTCCGGGGTAGTCCTCGGCCTGCTCCAGCACCTTGACGGCGATGCTCTGCGGTACGTCGCGGGCAACCGGCACCGGCTGGTAGGGCGAGCCGTTCCAGCACGTGCCGCGCTTGGCGTCGGTCTGGCCGCACAACAACATGCGGCCTTCGATCTCGGTGAGCGGCACGTGAGCGACCCGCGAGAGCTTTCTCAACGAGGCATTCCGGACGTCGTCGGGCAGCTTGGCGAGCAGGGTGCGGTCGATGCTGACCACCCAGCTGCTGCGGTTGGCCACCAGCGGGCGCCCCATGTCGTCGACGATCAGGCCACGGGCCGGCTGCACGACCACGTCGCGCACCGACTGTTCAGCCGCCTGCGCGCGGTAGCCCTCACCGGTGAGCACCTGCATGTACCAGAGCCGCGCGAACAGCGTCAGGAACAGCGAGAGCACGAGGGCCTGTACGACGAGCAGGCGGAGCCGGCTCTTCTCCGAGGCGTTCGGCCGGATCAGGACTGCCGCCATTTCAGACCATGCCTCCCGATCCTCGTCCGTCGCGAGCGTCGTCCCGCGGAGTGCTCGCTTGTCGGGGTCCCTGCGGAATCGTGGAGCGCCAGCGGAGCGCCCTGCCGAATCGAGGGGGCGTGGGGTGACGTGCGGAGGAGGGAGGCGATCGCGGAGCATCGTCGACCGACGACAACGTAGCGAGGTGCCCGCGGGGCGGCGCGCAGCAGGACATGGGATCGGGAGTCATGGTCAGAGGGCCAATTCGGCCGGTCGGGTCCGCTCGAAGAACGCCACCAGACCGGGCAGCAGCAGCGGCGCGACGGCGATGTCCCAGAGCAGGGCGATGCCGATGACCTGCATCATCTCGCCGGCGGCCAACCCGTGGTCGCCGAGGACGACTCCGCTCAGGGCGAAGACGGAGGTGGCGATGAAGGAGCAGACGGCGACGGTGGCCAAGCCGGCGATCGGGCTGCGGCGAGCATCGGCACGTACCCGGCCGGCCAGGATGGCGATGAGCACGAGGGCCAGCGCCCACCGTCCGGCGACGTGGTCAGCCGGAGGTGCGAGGTCCAGGAGCAGGCCGGCGACGAAGCCGACGACAGCACCGAACTGCGCGCCGCGGGCGATCGAGGCGGCGACCACGACGACGAGGGCCAGGTTGGGTACGACCCCGTTGACCGAGAACAGGTTGAAGACCGCGACCTGCAGGATGACCGCGACCAGGACCACGATCCCGGCGACTCCCGTGCGCTGGAGGTTCATCGCCTGCCTCCCGATTTGTTGGCAAGGCCGTTGATCACAAGTCGGTCACCCTGCGTCCTGCGGGGTACGACGACCCCGACGACGTCGAGCGAGGTGAAGTCCACGAACGGGTCGATCACTGCGTGCTTGGCCAGCTCGCGTGGGGTGGAGTACACCGACTCGACCTTGCCGATCGGGATGCCGGCGACATAGGGCTTTGAGTGCTGACTGCCCCAGGTGACCACCACGTCGCCCTTGGCCGGCGCGACCGAGTGGTCGACGAGGTCGAGGTCGAGACGACCGCGGTCACTGGTGACCCCGCGTCCGCGCAGGAACCCGATCTCCATGTTGGAGCCGAGCCGTCCACCGACGACGGAGTCGGTGTCGAGGACGAGGACCACGTTGGCGGTGGTGCGCGTCGCACTGATCACCCGCCCGACCAGCCCGTCGTTGTTGAGCACGGTCATGTTCTGGTGGATGCCCGAGGACGTCCCCGCGTCGATCGTGACGGTGCGCGAGAAGGACTGCATCGGGCCCATCGCGACCACGCGGGCGGCAACGAGGGCGTAGTCGGTCTGGCCGGCAGTGGTGGTCAGACCGTCGAGCTCGGCGAGCCGGTTGCGGTCGAGCGGCACCTGCTCGACGTCCGCGCGGAGCCGGGAGTTCTGGGCCGACAGCCTGGCCACGTCGGCGCGCAGGTCGTCGTTGGAGCTGAAGTAGGCCAGGGTCTCGTGGAAGGGACGCACCGCTGTGGCCGTGGTCGACTCGATCGGCCCGACGATGTTGCCCACGACCGCACGCGCCGGGTCGATGGGTGAGTCCTCACCGCTGGCTGCGTCCACGGTGATCAGCGTCAGCGAGGCCGCCACGAGCAGGCCGACGACCGTGCGCGAGGAGCCGCCACGTTCGCGACCGAACCGGGTGCGATCGTCGTCGTCGGTCACGGGACGGCCGAGCGAGGGGCTCTTGACGTTGCCCATCCTCGGGCGCGGGCGTTTGGTGGCCACCCGCCCTACCGCCTGCGGTCCGAGACGAGCACCTGCTGGAGGGCTTCGAACTCCTCCACGCACTTGCCCGCTCCCAGTGCCACGCAGGTGAGCGGGCCGTGGGCGATGTGCACCGGCATCCCGGTCTCGTGCCGGATCCGCTCGTCGAGGCCGAGGAGCAGGGCGCCACCCCCGGTGAGGACGATGCCGCGGTCCATGATGTCGCCGGCGAGCTCGGGCGGCGTCTGGTCCAGAGTGGTGCGGACTGCATCGACGATCGAGTGCAGCTGCTCCTCGAGTGCCTTGCGGATCTCGGGGCTGGAGACGGTGACCGTGCGCGGCAGGCCGGAGACCATGTCGCGCCCCCGGACCTCGGCCTGGCGCTCCTGCGGCAGCGGGAAGGCCGAGCCGAGGGTCATCTTGATCTCCTCGGCCGTGCGCTCCCCCAGCATCAGGGAGTGCTCCTTCTTCATCCAGCTCACGATCGCCTGGTCGAGCTCGTCACCGGCGGTTCGCACCGAGAGGGTGGCGACCAGGCCGCCGAGGGAGATCACGGCGACCTCAGTCGTGCCGCCGCCGACGTCGACGACCATGTTGCCGGTGGCCTCGTGGACCGGGAGCCCAGCGCCGATGGCAGCCGCCATCGGCTCCTCGATGATGTAGACGCGGCGTCCGCCGGCCTGGTACCCGGCTTCCTTGACCGCACGCTGCTCGACCGCGGTCACCCCGCTCGGCACGCAGATGATCATCCGGGGCTTGGCGAAGTAGCGCCGCTTGTGAACCTGCTGGATGAAGTGCCGCAGCATCTCCTCGGTCGCGTCGAGGTCGGCGATCACGCCGTCCTTGAGGGGGCGGATGGCCGTGATGCCGTCGGGAGTGCGACCGATCATCCGCTTGGCCTCGTGGCCGACGGCAAGGATCTCGTGGGTCTGCTCGTTCATCGCGACGACAGAGGGCTCGTCGACCAGGACCCCCTTGCCACGGACGTAGACGAGCGTGTTCGCCGTACCGAGGTCAACCGCCATGTCGCGGCCGATGAGACTGTTGGCCATCCGTTCCGCCTCGCAGGTGCATCGATGAGGGAAGTGGTATGGCGCCACACGCGCCCCACTCGTCACCGAAGGGTAAGAGGGAGAGGTCCTGTCGCCGCGACGACACGCGGCGAGGCAGCGCCGCCGGTTTTGCTGGGTTCGTCCTGAGGTTCACCCCGGGGGGTTGGTCGGCGTCCGGCCGTCAGGACAGCGGTGCCGTGGTGCGCTGCGGGACGATCGGCCGGACCCGGTCATCCTCATTCACGACGATTCGCCCCGGCAGGGTGAGCACGGCCACGATCGCGCCGAAAAGGCAGAGGAGCCCGATCAGTACGCAGGCACTGTGCAGCCCGCTCATGAATGCGTCCTGAACCGCGAGGGTGAGATCTGGCGAGGACGCCATGGCCTGGGCGACGGCGACCGAGTCCTGCGCCCTTCCCAACGCTGGACCCGGGAGTCCGGCGAAGGCACTGTCGGCCAGCGACGAGGCGTACAGGGAGGAGAAGACCGAACCCACGACGGCCACCCCGAGCGTGCCGCCGAGCTCCCGCGTGGCGTCGTTGACGGCCGACCCCACCCC
>Ga0075530_1001492_pt1 | contig 11089 bp, 8 predicted proteins | sample NGEPerD_2_FD_75101 | JGI IMG/M metagenome (GOLD analysis project Ga0075530, IMG submission 75101) | Arctic peat soil microbial communities from the Barrow Environmental Observatory site, Barrow, Alaska, USA - NGEE PermafrostL1-D | ecosystem: Environmental > Terrestrial > Soil > Wetlands > Peat ...
CGGCCTTACGCCGTCGGCGGCGACGGAGCTCCTCGTCAGCGAGGAAGCTGCTCGCCGCTCCGATGCCGCCGACATGCTGGCGGGGCCCGGACCGGCCGGTCCTGGAAGGCATCCCCGGCTCACCGCACCGCTAACCTCGTTCGTCGGTCGTGAGGCCGAACTGGCAGAAGTGATCGAGCGACTCAGGTCCGAGCACTGCCGACTCTTGACCCTGCTTGGGCCGGGAGGGGTCGGTAAGACGCGGCTGGCACTACGTGCTGCCAAGGAGCTGGAGTCCCACTTCACCGGCGGTTACGTCGCGATACCACTTGGACTTGTGGCAACCGTTGAGGCTCTGCCCTTGGCGCTGGCGGCTGCACTTGGCCTCGAACTGCGGGGCACGCGCGCCCCGCTCGATCAACTCAGTGATCACCTCGAGGCACGCGAGCTGCTCCTTGTACTCGACAACTTTGAGCACCTAGTCGACGGCGCGCTGCTGCTTCAGGAGCTACTTACCAGTTGCCCTGCGGTGAAGATCCTGGTTACCTCGAGGCAGCGGCTTCGCTTGCAGGCCGAGTGGCTGCTACCGCTTGCCGGTTTACCCACCCCGCCGCAGCTACCCGTCGACACTCATGAGGCCGAGCTGGCGCGGCAGGCCTTGACCTACGACGCGCTCGAACTGCTCTACGAAAGGGCTCGTCAGGTCGAGCCGGGTTTCACGATCACCGCGGCGACGCTGCCGGCGGCTGCTGATATCTGCCGGCTCCTCGAGGGCCTGCCGTTGGGCATCGAGCTGGCCGCCGGTTGGCTGCGCGTGCTAAGTCTCCACGAGGTAAGAACGGCGCTCGAGTCGAGCCTCGACTCGCTGCCGAGCGAGGCCATCGACTCCTCCGAACGACACCGCACGCTGAGGGTCACTATCGACCACTCGTGGAACCTGCTGAGCGCTGGCGAACGGCCCACCTTCCGCGCCCTTGCGGTGTTCCACGGAAGCTTCGACCGCACTTCGGCGCGCGGCGTCGCCGCAACATCGTTGCCGCAGCTTACTGCCCTCATCGAGAAATCGCTCCTGCGGTTGACTACAGCCGGCCGCTACGACGCGCACCCGATCGTCAAGCGCTATATGCGAGAACGGTTGGACGAGCAGCCCGAGGAGGCGGCGCGCCTGCGTGACGCCCACAGCCGCTACTACGTGAACATGCTTGCCGCCTGGTCGGGCCGCCTCCACGGTAAGCAACAGCCGCTCATGCTTGCTCAGTTCGAACCCGACTACGACAACATCACTGCCGCCTGGGCGGCCGCCATGGACAGCGGCATGGTCGCCGAGTGCCTGCCGGCCGTCGAGCCGCTGGTGTTCTTCCACGGCGTACAGGGCCGGTTCACAGAAGGGGAACGCCTGTTCATGGCCAGCATCGAGCGGCTCGAGCAGCACGCCGGGGACCTCAAGGATGCCAGCGTCCTTCTCGCTTCCTTGAAGGTGAACAGGGCGTGGTTCCTGTCGGCGCTCGCCCGTTTCGACGAAGCCGTCGAGCTTGCCCAAGAAGCGTTGCAGCTGGCTGCAGTAATCGGCTCCGGCGCGGTCGAGATGCGCGGCCACAACGTGCTGGGTTCGATCGCCTCGCGGCGCGTTGATGAGGCGACCGCGCGCGGCTTCCTCGAGAAGAGCCTCGCCGTTGCCGAGGCCTCCAACGACCAGTGGGGCCGTGGCTTGGGATCCGGTCAGCTAGGTCTGCTGGAGTTACGAGCCGGGCATCTTGTGGAGGCGAAGGCCCTCTTCGAGTCCTCCCTGCGCATCAACGAGGAGCTCGAGAACACTCCTGGCGTCGTCAACGACCTCGACTACCTAGGGCGTTTGAGCCTCGCGGCAGGCGACACGGCGACGGCCGCCGCCTACTTCGAACGCGGTCTTACGCTTGCTGAAGGTAGCCGTTTCCGCCTCCGCGTGCCGTACCTGTTGACGCAACTCGCGACCGTCAAACTTGCGCACGGTGAGCGTGAAGCTGCCACGGCCGCCGCGCGTCGTGCCCTCGAGGTGGCCGAGGAGCTCGGCCAACGTGCGCTGCAGGCCGAGGCACTGGCGGTACTTGGTCGAGCGGGAAGGAGTACGGATGAGAAGTCGAGCTACCTCAGGCGGGCGCTCTCGCTGTCCAGCGACCTGGGTGAGATGCCACGAACGCTCGACTTGCTTCTCGACATCGCTCAACTTCCGCAGCAGCGAGTCGCCGCTAAGACGCTGTTCCGGCTGGTAAGCGAGCATTCGGCGGCTCGGCCGGCGCAGCGCGATCGGGCAAAGTCCCTGCTGGTCGGACTCGGGCTCGACCGCGTGCAGCCGGACGGCGAGCAGCCGGACCGCGAGCAGCCGGACGTAGCCAAACTCCCGACCGTGGAGGAGACCGTCCGGCTGCTGCTTGGCTAGTTGCTCGCCTGCAGCTGTTGCATCAGGGCCATGTTGTCGGCCAGCATCCAGTGTTCGGCGATCTTCCCGTCAGCTATGCGGTAGATGACGACGCCGGTGATGGAGAACTCACGGCCGGTTGGGGGGATTCCCATGAACTCGCCGTCGTGACGCTGCCGAGAATGGAAGCGCACCGCCACGCGGTCGCCCTCGGCGATCACCTCGTCGGCCAAAAGGTTGTAGTTGGGGAAGCCGGCCTCGAACGCCATTATGTGCTCGGTCAACGTGGGGTCGGTGGAGAAGCGCGCGATGAGCTCGGGCGTCTTTCGTTGGTTGTTGAGAGCCGCAAGGTAGCGCAGCACGAGTGACCTGCTGGCGTCGGTGTCAGCTCGCGGTGCCTGATCGTGGTCATCGACGTGGAGGCTCATTCTTCGGCGTACGGGTCGATTTCGGCAACGACCCGGATCGTGCCAATGAAGCTCGAGTTCTCGGCGTTCTGCAGCTGGCCGACCTCCCTGACCCTGGCACCGGCCTGGTAACCGTCGATGACCCTGCCAGCCATCGTGACCGCCCCTGTGGTGGTGTCAAGTGTGCCGGTCATGCGGGCAATGAACGACTGGGAGGGGTCGTCGGCGAGGACGATCCAGTAGAAGACGATCTTCCATACGGGCTGCGATTGGTCGGAGGCCATCAACGTCGTGACGAGTTGACCGGTTACGTCGCCGGATACGGTGCCCATCCATACACCGTCGCCGACTGACGATTTCTCGAACGTCAGGTTGACCTGGGCGCTGGCCATGGTGATGACGAGCGCGATGAGTACGGCCGCTACGGCTGCGAGCCTTATGCGCGTTCTCATGCTTGTTCCCTCCCCTAATCGATACCCGGAGTACCCGGGCTCGTCGCGAGGTTAGGGAAGTCAGCGTGATGTAGGCGTGACGTCAGATTGGGGAGACTGTCGCTGACACCGGGCTCATCCGGGAGCGGCCAGCGCCCCGTCGGCCAACCATTGACGCAACGCCGCCAGCGCGTGCTGGTAACCGAGTTCGACTAGCTCTTCGTGCCGATGGAACTCCAGCTTGCCGAAGTCCTTGACCGGCAGTTCGATGACCAGGTCCGCGATGGTGCGTGTAGTCGTGCTCTGGTGCTTGGACCCGACCGATGTCGCCTCCATGAGGGTCTTGACCATCGTCGGGTAGCGCCTGCGACGTTTGCGCGGTCGCAGGTACTGGGCGAGCGCCTCCCACCCCGACACGCTCGGCCCGAAGTCGTACCCGTCACGCGGCGGGCTCTTCGCCATCGTGCTCGAGGCGATCACGGTGCCCTCGCCGACGAGCTCACGCATGAGGTCGACGGGGAAGGCGTTCATCACCGCGCCGTCGACCAAGAGCGCACCGTCCTTGACGAACGGCGTGAAGATGCCGGGGATGGCGGTACTCGCCCGCACGGCCTCCCAGACCAGGCCGCTGCGATGCTCGACCGGCACCGCTTCGAACAGGTTGGCGCTTACGCACACGAACGGCATCCACAGGTCCTCGATGCGTACGTCGCCGAAGATCGACATGAAGGTCTGCGTCACGCCGTGCGATTTGGTGAGGGCAACCACCGGCAGGGTGCGATCGATGAGCCTCTTGCGGTCGCCGAACATCACCGCGCCGCGCTCGACGAACTCCTGGCTGTTGCTCAACGCGTAAGCCCCGGCGATGAGCGCGCCCATGCTGGTGCCCGCGACCATGTCGATCTCGATGCCGAGCTCCTCGATCGCCCGCAGCAGGCCGATGTGTGCGTAGCCGCGCGCGCCGCCGCCGCTGAACACCAGCCCGACCGCGCGGCCAGTCAAGCGGCGGAACAGCCGCGGCGCACCGTAGCCGTCGCCAGCGCGCACGTGATGCACCTCGGTAGCGCCGGTGCGCTCGAGCCAGGCGGCGGTCTGAATCGGACGCTCTGTGCCTGCCGGTTGCAGTAGCACCAACTGCGCTCCAGGAGGGGCGGGCACTACGCCTTCGGAGGGCGGGGCGCCGGCAGCGGCCACCAGCAGCACGACATCGGCCTGTCGGCGGCAGCGCTCGGCCCAGGCGCTGTCCCCGGCGTCGCCGAGGAGGATGAGGTAGTCGTTCTCGGCCTCGAGTTCGTTAAGCCAGTGCGTGAGCGAAGCGTCAAGCGCCGAGCCGCGCTCCGGCAACGAGCCGCCGAAGGCGTTGCTTACTGAGGCCTCGTCAAGGACCAGCGTCTGGCCGCTGCCCCGCAACACTGGCTCGAGGAGGGCCACTACCTCGCGAACCGGCGCCGCCCGATGTGCCGGAACGAGTGCCAGCGTGCTGAGCCCGTTGCCGTGATGGTCGGGCCTGAGGGGCGTGGTGAGGCGGGCGACCGCCGTCCGGGCGATACGCCCCATCACCGCTGGGTACGCTTCGACCACCGCCGCTGGTACGTGGAGCAGATGACTGTCACGAACGGCCTCGACCGTCTGGCTACGGCGCCCACCGCCTAACACACCCAGCTCGCCGATGCTCTCGCCGCGGCCGACCGTGTAGCCGAGCGTGCCCTCCTCCTCGCTCGGCCTTACGTGGAGGCGGCCGCTAACGACGATGTACATGCCGTCGGCCTCGTCACCGGGGCGATAGAGCGTGCCGCCGGCCGGGACCCTCAGCCAGTCGGTCGCCTCCTGAAGATTGTGGATGGCTTGGTCATCGTCGCCGCCGACGCCGAACCACTGCTCGAGGACCGCGGCGAGCTGGACACGCTCGAGTCGAGGGGTAATCGAAGCGATCACGCGCTCCCGCAGACCGGGGCGGTTCTCGGCCAGCCGGTCGAAGGCGGCACGAGAGAAGCGGGCGACTGAGGCCGGCCCTCGTGCCGTTACCGTGGCCGAACGCCGGTTGCCTGCCAACAGCGCCATCTCGCCGATGACCGCGCCGACGCGCAGGCTGTCGACGATCACGGGGCGGCCGCTGCTGCCCGTTACCGCCACCTCTAGCTCGCCACTGGTCACGAAGTAAAGCGCCTCGCCCTGCTCCCCCTGGCGCATCAGCACGTCGCCGTCGGCCAGGCGCTGCTCGTCGAGCTCGGTCGCCAACGAGCGCAGCGTGCCGGCGTCGAGGTCGGCGAAGGTCGGCACACTGGCCAACAGCTCCGCGCGGGCGGAAGGGTCTATCTCCAAGGCGATATGGCTGCCGGGCGACGGTTGGTGGTGTGAGAATAAGCAAGCGGGTTCAAGCGTGAATCACCTGATATGAAGGTAACCTTTTTCGGTTATGGCTTCCTCGCGAAGCGCTCACGCTGGCCCCGTCGCCTGCGGCTGCCCTGGGTGTCGACTCGGGTGAACTGCGCGCCGAACAGCATGATCTGCGCGGAGTAGTAAACGAACAGCGCCAGGATAACCAGCGTGCCGGCGGCGCCGTAGGTCGAGCTCACCCCCGCGGTGGTCAGGTAGTAGCCGAGTGCAAGTTGCCCGATGAGGAACAGCACGCCCGTAAAGAAGGCTCCCCGCCAGACCTCCCCCCAACCCATCTCGGCGTCGGGAACCAACTTGAACAACGCCGCGAAGACGAGCGTGAAGATGCCGAGGTTCAGCAGTAGGTTGGCGACGAACCAAAGCCAGTCGGCGCCGGGGAGCAGGTCGTCGAAGTTAGATGACACCCCGCGCAAGACCCCTTGCAGCGCTACGGCGAGCAGGGCGGCCAGGCCCATCGCCAGCACCATCAACAGGCCCTTGAGTCGCATCATCACCGTGCGCATGACGCCTCGTTTGGCGCCCCTTGGCACTTCCCAGATCTCGTTGAGCGCGCGTTGCAACTGCACGAAGGCGCCGGTGGCGCCAAGCAGCAAGGTGGCAACGCCGATGATCGTCGCCACCACGCCCGAGCCGGTCTGCTGGGTCCGTTCGATAATCGTGCGAACCAGGCCGGCTGCGTCGGGGCCGACAACGTTCTGCAACTGTGTCACGAGTTGACTGCGGGCTTCCTCCGAACCGTAGATCAGCCCGACGACCGCGATGATTATCACCAGCAGTGGGGCGAGCGAGAACAGGGTGTAGTAGGAGAGGGCAGCCGCCGACCTCGGCACCTTGTGTTGGCCGAAGCCCTTCACCGCCTCCTTGATGGTGGCCCACATGCGCTTCACACCGTCAGTGTGTGGCCAGACTTGCTCGACGAGCGAAAGGTCGCCTACACGGAGTGCTTGCGGCGTCGCGAGCGGTACTTCGCTTACGCGGCTGGCGCTGATGCTTCGGGTGTCGCGGCTGCACTCGCTGTGGCTACGCTGCTGCTGTGGCCGTGGCCGTGGCCGTGGCCGCGGCCCCGAGTTCGGCCGCGACGGCCAGGCGCTCCAAGCCGGCGGAGAGCTCGCGCAGGGCGCCGGGGGCAAGAGCGTAGTAGACCCAGCGGCCACGACGTTCCGCGGAGACCAACCCGGCCTCGACCAGCTGCTTCATGTGATGGCTGACTGTCGGTTGCGAGAGGTCGAGGTAGGCCTCGAGATCACAGCCGCACACCCCATCATCACGGCTACAACAGGCCTGCACGGGCTCAGCGAGGAACTCCAGGATCTTGTACCTGGTCGGGTCGCCGAGCAGTTTGAGCTGGTCAGGCAGTGACGTCATGTATCGATGGTAGTCGATATAGATGTTTGCGTCCAGGTGCCCAAGTCCGGATTCGCCCCCGGCCAGGTCCTCGTCACAGCGCGATACGAACACATTGACAGCAATCGATGTGTCGCATATTCTGCGGCCAACTCGAGAGGACTCCCATGAGAACCAATCAATTGGCTCACCCTGAAAACGACCTTCCCGTGATCGTCATCGGCGCTGGCCCGATAGGTCTCGCGGCAGCTGTGCAGCTCCACGCCCGCGGCCAAGCGGCGCTCGTTCTCGAAGCCGGCGTCGGCGTCGGCACCAGCGTCAGGAGCTGGGGCCACGTGCGCCTCTTCTCGCCGTGGCGCTACCTCGTCGACCCCGCAGCCAGGCGCCTTCTTGACGCACACGGTTGGCGCGCACCCGACCCCGAGTCGCATCCGACCGGCGCCGAGCTGGTTGGGCGCCTGCTCGAGCCGTTGGCCGCCCTGCCCGAGGTAGCCCCGGCGTTGCGGTTCGAGCACCGTGTCATCGCGGTGACGCGGCTCGGGTTCGATCGCCTGAAGACCACGGGCCGTGACCAGGCGCCCTTCCAGGTTGTCGCCGAGGGGCCAGACGGCGAACACCGGCTGCTGGCACGGGCAGTAATCGACGCGACAGGAACCTGGACTGGGCCCAACCCGCTGGGTTCTGGCGGGGTGCCGGCCGCCGGTGAGCGAGCGCACGTCGCGCGCATCAGCTACCGCGTGCCCGACGTGCTCGGGATCGAGCGTTGGGCCTACGCAGGCATGCGGACGTTGGTCGTCGGAAGTGGACACTCGGCATTCAACGCGGTCATCGACCTTGCCGAGCTCGCCCGTCAGGAGGACGGTGGTGAGGTCGTCTGGGCGGTAAGGCGCCAGCAACCCGGCCAGATGTTCGGCGGCGCGCGAACGCCGCGCCAAGTATCTCGAGGCTGGGCTCGGCGATCTCGTAGTAGGCGATGTTGATCGCGCCATCGCCCATCTCCTGCAGCTTGGCGCTCGTGGGGTCGGCGAAGGTGACGAGCACCTCAGTGTTACTGAGGGCGATGGCGCTGGCGACGATAGGGGCAACCTCACCCGAACCACCGAAGCCTCCTTGCGCTTGGAGCGTGCCACCGGCGGTTGCCGCGCCCAAGGCGACGTTCTTGACGCTCAGTTGATACTTCACCAGCTGCTGCGGTTCGGTGGCGAGGTTGACCGTTATACCGTCCTCGCCAGGGTAGGCCGCGATGACTCCGAGGGAGACGCCAGCCGGTCCAGTGATCACGTAGTTCTCGGCCAGCTTCGCGGCGTCGTTGACGGCGCCGCTAAAGGTAACGGCTACCGACGTCTGGCTGGTAGCCACGGCGCTGACTATCGACACCTGCAGCGCCGGTGGCGCTTGTCCGCAGCCGCCGACGAGCAGCACCAAGGTGATCACGAGCCCCCATAACGGGGCACGCGCCTGTCGTCTCGTTCTGTCCATCACTTCCTCCTCCAAGCTTGATTCCACGTGGCGCGCGCCGGCGGCTGATGCGTTCCGTTCCGCCCGCTACGCCACGAAGGCGAACTGATGATGCGAAAACGACCCTGTCTTCGGTGTGTCATCCGTCGGCCGACATGACATCTGGATGTGTATCGTGTGAGAAACCCCACTCCGATTGGCATCGCGTGCAGCGACTTAAGACTCTCGGTTCCCTCGCTCTATCTGGCGCCAACTACTCGCACCAGAAGCCGCTTCTGTTGCTTGCCTTCCTCGCGCTCGAGGGTCCACAGCCACGTAAACGCCTTGCCACCTTGTTCTGGCCTTTCGCTTCAGATCCGCTCAACCGCCTCTCCGTCACCGTCTCGAGGCTGAACAAACGTGCGGTGGCCGCCCTGGCCGTCGACGGCCAGCGACTGGCCACGAGCCTTCCTTGTGATGTTGTCGAGCTGCGAACGGCGCTAGCGTCAGGCGATCACGCCGGCGTGAGCGAGCTCTACCAGGGTCGTTTCCTCGACGGCGTCGACGTCGTCGGGCCGAGCGAGGAGTTGCTCGAGTGGATCGAGGCGAAGGGCGACGACCTGGCTCGGAAGGTCCAGGCGCACTACCTTTCGCAAGCCCGAACCGCCGCTGTGACCGGATCGTTGAAGGCAGCGGGGGCACTAGTCGCCGACGTGCTTGCCATAACCGACGCCGCCACGCTGGGGCCGGAGCAACTAGTCGAGGCACACGACCTGCTGCTCGCCAGCGGTGAGCCGCTTGCCGACAAGTTGCTACCCGACGCGGAAGTCCTTGGATTGGAGCCCGCGCGCACGCCTGCCGCCGCTCGAGACCGCCTCAAGGCGAGGCTGCTGGCACCCTCACCTACGCTTCCGCCGGGGCTGACGAGAACTCGGCTACTAGGGCGGGACGCCCAGCTCGAGTTGCTAAGGCGTCTGTTGGTGGTAGAGCGCAGAAGCCTGGTGACGGTTACCGGGCCGGGGGGGCATCGGCAAGACGCGGCTGGCCCTGGCCGCCGCCGAACGGTTCGCGCCGACTCTTGGCGAACTCGGCGGTGGCGTCGTCGTCCTCGACTGTAGTCAGGTCGGCTCGGTGTCAGGCGTGTTGTCCGCTCTCTATCAGGCACTCGGCCTACCCGTGCCGGTCACTGGTCCTGCGCCTCAGCAACTGGCCGCAGAACTAGCTCGCCACGGCCCTCTTCTCGTGGTGCTGGACACCTTCGAGCACTTGTCCGAACAGGCTCGACTCCTCGACCAACTGCTCGCGACCGCAGCAGAGCTGCAACTGCTTGTCACCTCGGTCCAGTCACTTGGCCTGGAAGAGGAGTGGGTCGTCTCGGTCCCTGGACTCAGTGATCCCGAACGGTCGGGCGATGACGCCGCTCTTCAGCTGTTCGCGGAGCGGGCTCGCCAGGTCGATGCGAGCTTCGAGCTGTCCGGGCGCGACACGGCTCAAGTCGCGGCGATCTGCCGTCTTACCGGGGGGAACCCCTTGGCCATCGAGCTGGCGGCCGGGTGGGTGACAGTGATGCCGGTCGCGAGCATCGCAGCGGAGGTCGCACGCGGGTTGGACATCCTCGAGGCCGCGGACCGCCAGGCTGGAGCGCGCCATGCTGGTGGGCGCCATGCCAGCATCCGCACCGTCTTCGAGCGAAGCTGGACGCTGCTCGAGGAGAATGAACGCGGCTGCCTGCGGCGCTTGACGGTGTTCAGGGGTGGGTTCGACCTGGCGGCGGCCAAGGGCGTAGCTGGCGCCGGCTTCAAGGAGCTGGCCGCCTTGTGCCGTAAGTCCATGGTGGCCAAATCGCTTGACGGCCGTTTCGAGATTCCTGAGATCCTCCGAACCTTCGTTGTCGAAGGCATGGCGGGCTTCGAGGTTCAGCTTCGCCCGATCCGCGCCCGGCACGCCGCTCAGGTGCTTGACACGGTTCTCGAGGCAAGCCGCCACGTGAACGAGGCCGACGGCGGCGCTTCGCTCGAGCGCCTTGATCAGGATCGAGCCAACATCGCCGCAGCCATGACCTGGGCGCTCGATGAGCGCCGTTACGAGATGCTGGCGGACTTCGTCGAGGCGCAAGCGAACTACTGGGTAAGGCGTGGCCTACTCGACCTGGCCGGCCGCTGGTACACGGCCCTTGAGTCGTTGGAGGTAGGGGTCGTGGAGCCTCGCCGCCTTGCCAACGTGCTGCGCCAGCACGCCTTCGTCTCGTTCGTCAGGTTCGACTTCGACACACCCCTTGAGCTCTTGCAGCTCAGTCTCGAGCTGTGCCGGGGCGCGGGGGATGCCGAGGGGGAGGCGCGAACCTACGCGATGCTCGGCATCCGCGCCGTCTACCTCTGCGACTACGCGGCGGCCCGCGCGCGCTACCTCGAAGCGCTAGGGCTTGGACATGAGCACGGCCTCGATGACGTGGTCGCACGCGCCCTCAACAACCTCGGCGATGTACACCGGTTCGAGGGCGACTTCGACCGCGCTTGGGCGTACTACGAAGAGAGCCTCGCCCTCGAACGCGACCTCGGTGACCTGCAGATGGTCTCCAACGTGCTCGGCAGTCTCGGCGTCGTTCGCGCTGACACGGGGCCAGCTGGTCGCCGCCGAGGACGCCCTGCGCGAGAGCCTGCGCCTCATCGACGACCTCGGCATAACCTTCAGCCTCAGCA
>Ga0075530_1001493_pt1 | contig 11086 bp, 11 predicted proteins | sample NGEPerD_2_FD_75101 | JGI IMG/M metagenome (GOLD analysis project Ga0075530, IMG submission 75101) | Arctic peat soil microbial communities from the Barrow Environmental Observatory site, Barrow, Alaska, USA - NGEE PermafrostL1-D | ecosystem: Environmental > Terrestrial > Soil > Wetlands > Peat ...
CGGAGTCAACCCAAGTAAATGTTGATTTTGATTTGATACAAGGAATAATTTCCGGAATTAGGACGGTAAAAAATGATAATAAGATTCTATTGAAAGAAAAGGTAGATGTTTTGATAAACAATGAAACAAGAGAGGATCTAACACAGAGAGATTTTGATGTAATTGAAGAAAATCGAGATGTTATTGAAAAATTAGCAGGAACCAAAAGCCTAAAAATAGAAAGTGTGACTGCAAAGCCAGAGGGTTGGCTTCAATTTGATTATTGCGTTTCAGTTTATGTAAATGTCGGAGACTTAATTGACATTGAAAAAGAAATCGAAAAAACAAAAAAGGAAATTCAAGAAACAGAAAAATACATCAATCAAATCAAAAAAAAGTTAGATAATGAGCAGTTTGTACAAAATGCTCCAGTTGAGGTTGTCGAGAAAGAGAAAGAAAAACTCTTAGAAAGCGACAATAAATTGAAAGTTTTACAAGAAAAATTAGAACACTTGTTGTAATTTTTAGAAATGGTATAATAATACTAACAATTGTATATTGATTATAAATTAGAGAACACTTACTTCGTTTATCTTTTCAAATAAAACAAATATTAAAATAAATATTAAAATAAACATATGACAATGAAAAAAAAATCTTTTTTGGAAAAGGTTGTTGGGTCTGAAAGAGAAAAGCAAGAACGTGGCGATGAAGAAATAAACAAGACAAGAGAGAATAATAATTATGATACCGAGGTTAGGGACATTATGAGGGATAACGTCAAGTATGAGAATTCGGAGAATGAAAAATTTGATGGTGTACCAAATATTGAGAAGGAGTTGGAAGAGAGTGGCAACGGAGACAATAGTCAAGAATGGACTGAGAAGGAAAGCACCGAGGAAGGGCAACTGACAGTCGATGTGTATAAAACGGATGAACTTATTGTCATCAAGTCTATTATAGGGGGTGTTCGTCCAGAAGACTTGGACATCTCTGTGACAAGCGATATGGTGACAATTAGAGGGAAAAGAACAAAATCAGACGAAGTGAATGAGGAGGATTATTATTATCAGGAATGTTTTTGGGGTAATTTTTCACGCTCAATTATCTTGCCAAACGACATCAGAACTGACGGAGTCGAAGCAATAATCAAAAATGGAATTCTCACCCTTAATCTACCTAAGATAGAAAAGAATTCTCTCACAAAAATTAAAGTTAGAGAAGAATAATTTAAAGCATAGGAATTTCAATATTCTCCCGCAAGCAAGCGACATTATATAATGTCGCTTACGGGAACGAATGGTATCATAACCTAGAATAAGGACCGTTCTTCAATGTGTTGAAAACCTAATTTATAGTTTATAATTTAAAATCTTAGAATGTTTAAGCTTTTTAAAAAAAAATATAGTAGTTATCTAGGTGTCGATATTGGCACGACTGGTATTAGAATAGTACAACTTGGCGAAAGTGAAAAGGGCATAGAATTACAGAATTATGCTTATTTGGAGACGAAGGAATATCTTGAAGTTTTAGGGAATCAAGACAGCTTGAATGACATAAAGATGTATGATAAAAAAATAATCGCAGACTTAGGGACTATTATCGAAGAGGCTAATATCGATACAAAAAAAGTTGTTATGTCGATTCCAGCTTCTTCGGCCTTTTCATCAATTTTACACTTACCAGGTATTTCAAAAAATGATATTGGCAAAGCCGTTGATTTTGAAGCAAGAAGATATATTCCTATTCCAATAGAGGAAGTTGTTTTTGATTGGAGCATAATTAGGAAAAAAAAATTGCCAAAAAAAAATAAGACCGGAGAAAATCAAGAAACTGAAGTACTCTTAATTGCAATTTCGAAAGAGACTACTGGCAAATATGTAAATATTGCAAAGGCTCTAAATTTGGAATTGGTTTCTTTGGAGACAGAGCCATTTGCCCTCTCTCGATGTCTCATCGGGGAAGAAAAAGGAATCTATGCAATTGTTGACATCGGAAATAAAACCACTAGTGTTACTGTCATTGAAAACGGCTGTATAGCTGGAAGTCATAATATATCTGGTACTGGCGGAGAAGAAATTACAAAAATCATTAGTCGAGGTTTCAATATTGATGTGGCCAGAGCAGAAAAATTGAAGATAGATATCAGTAATAACAACAACGATGAAGAATTGGAAGGCAAGATTTTTGACATTATTTTACCTATTATCGATATTATAGTTTCAGAGATAAAAAAAATAAACGAGTTACAATCTACAGACAGTAAGCAAAATATAAAGAAGATAATTTTAACTGGAGGTACGATAGGTATTCCAAAATTGGTTGATTATTTCTCTAAAGAATTGCGTATTCCTGTAGAGACTGGAAACCCTTGGAGGAACATTATCTATAACGATTCACTTTCTGAGAAGCTAGGAGAACATGCACCATTATTTTCCATAGCGGTTGGACTTGCCTTGAGGGGGTTTGAAAAATAAACTTTCAAAAAAATATAGAAGATTATATTTATTTCATATAAGCACGCTATAATGAATAAGGAATTTTTGAAAAAAATTTGCGATTATCTGATTACTAACAATATAGTAAACAAGAAAGCAGCTGACGAACTATACAACGAAGCGATTAAAAATAATGAAAATATTTTTGATATTTTAATTGAGAAGAAAATAGAGGATGAAGAAAATGTAACAGAAATAAAAGCAAATTTTTTAAATATTCCTTATGCAGATTTGAAAAAAGAAGAAATTGAGAGTCGAGTGTTACAAGAAATTACAGAGAAGGCGGCACTTTTTTATAAGTTTGTACCATTTAAAATCGATGGAGATTTGATCAATGTAGGTATGGTTGATCCGACGAACATTGATGCGCTGGATGCTCTGAAATTTATTTCTGTAAAGCGCAAACTAAGAACAAGCGTATATGTTATTTCTAAAAGTAGTTTCAAGGCAGCCACAAGGCAATATAAAAAGTTTGGCGAGGAGGTGCAAAATGTATTAAAAGACGTCGACCAACAAATTGTAAAAAAATATGATAAGAAGAAAGCAGATATCAAGGAAGATATTGATAAGATTTCTGAAGAGGCTCCAGTATCTAAGATTGTTGATATTCTTATTGCCCACGCCATAGAAGGGAAGGCAAGTGATATTCATATTGAACCTAATGAGACCAACTTAACGATTAGATATAGATTAGATGGAGTTTTACACAATAGTTTAGTTCTCCCGAAGAGAATAAGTTCCGCGGTTATTTCTCGAATTAAAATTCTTTCTAATCTGAAAATCGATGAAACGAGAAAGCCTCAAGATGGAAGATTTAGGTTTTATATGCCAGAAGAACCAGATAAAAGCGTAGATTTGCGTGTTTCTTCTTTTCCAATTGTCAATGGGGAAAAAATTGTAATGAGAATTTTGGATACATCATCGGGTGTTAGCAACCTTGAGAGTCTCGGAATCTGGAAAAGAGGTCTCAGAATTATCAATGAAAGTATGGGAAAGCCTTTCGGGATTATATTGGTTACAGGACCAACAGGTAGTGGGAAATCAACGACATTGTATGCGATGTTGCAGATTCTCAACAAGGAAGATGTCAACATAGTTACGCTAGAAGATCCCGTGGAATATTTTATGAAAGGAATTAATCAAAGTCAGGTTCAATCAGAGATAGGTTATACATTTTCTTCTGGTCTGCGGTCAATTCTGAGACAGGACCCAGACATTATTATGGTTGGAGAAATTCGAGACAAGGAAACTGCAGAATTGGCGACCCATGCCGCCCTGACTGGTCATTTAGTTTTGTCTACTCTGCATACAAATAATGCGATAGGAATTATACCAAGACTTATTGATATGGGTATCGAGCCTTTTTTAATCTCCTCTTCTCTTAATGTTGCTGTAGGTCAGAGGTTGGTTCGTAAACTATGCATTCATTGCAAAGAAGAAATAGTTCCTTCTCCTCTGATTATTGATATTATAAAAAAAGAATTGGAAAATATTCCAGAGGATCAAAAGGAAGATTTGGATTTGGAAAATGGTATCAAATTATATGAAGGAAAGGGTTGTGATGAATGTAAGCATTCAGGTACTTCTGGGAGAATTGGAATTTATGAAATTTTGTTGATGACTCCTGAATTGGAATCCTTGATGTCTGCAAAAATTTCGGATCACGAAATAGCCAAGGAAGCAAAAAGACAAGGAATGATAACCATGAAACAAGATGGGATAATGAAGGCTATCTTAGGAGTTACAAGCATCGAAGAAGTCTTAAGGGTTACAGAAGATTAAATAGAAATCCTCAATAAAATAATAACATTAATCTAATGTTTCACAATAGGATGCGGCATATATTAAGTATAGAATCTAGCGAATTATTAAAGTTATTTCTTAGTGGATTAGTACAGGTTATTAACTAAAAGATAAATATATGGCAGAAAGCAGAGAAACAAAAGTTTTTATAATTGAAGATGACTTTTATATATCGGAAATGTATAGAATTAAATTCGAATCTGAGCATTTCAAGATCACTATCTTTAATAGTGGGATAGAGGGAATCAAAGTGATGAAATCTGAGATTCCAGATATTATTTTGCTGGACATTGTCATGCCCAAAATGGACGGATTTGATGTTTTAAAAATAATAAGAAGTGAACAAAAATTAAAAAATGTACCCGTCGTGATGTTGACAAATCTTTCTCAAAAGGAAAATATCGAAAGATGTTTTGAACTTGGGGCAAACGGTTATATAGTCAAATCTCATTTTACTCCATCAGAAGTCGTCAAGAAAGTGAGGAGTTATCTAAAAATTGGTAATTAATATAAGCAGAAGAATTTGACATTAGTTTTTTAAGAGCGAGGGTAGTTTGTAATGTTTCTAGAGAGAATTTTTAGCGTTGTCGAAACAATCTAAACCAAGAAACACCAGTTTTTATTAATTTTTTAGTTTTAAAATAATCTATGACAAGTATAAACACAAAACAAGAGCTTGATAGTCTATTAGAAATTACTGCCCAGGAGGGACATTCCGATCTTCATTTATCAGTCGGCAGATATCCAACAGTCAGAATGGATGGAAGATTAATTTCATTGACCAACAAGGAGATTTTGAATCCACAGAAAATTCGAGAATTGGTAAATGCTTTTTTAACCGAAGAACAAAGAGAGAAGTTTGAAAGGAACAAAGAGCTGGACATTTCATATGATTTCAAAGGTGAGGCGAGATTTAGAGTAAACGTTTTTTATCAAAGAGGCTTTGTCAGCGCCGCCTTCCGGCTCATTTCTGCAAAAATAAGGACTCTTGAAGAGTTGGGTCTGCCAAGTTCAATTTATAATCTTGTGAATCCATCGCAAGGGTTTGTGCTCGTAGTTGGACCATCTGGACATGGCAAGTCGACTACACTAGCCGCTTTGATTGACAGAATAAATCATCGAAGATATGAACACATTGTTACGATTGAAGATCCGATTGAATACATTTATACTCAAGATAGATGTATTATAAACCAAAGGGAAGTCCATACCGATACAAATTCTTTTGATACTGCTTTGCGTAGTGTTTTCAGAGAGGACGTGGATGTTGTGCTCGTGGGAGAGATGAGAGATCCAGAAACAATGAGTACGGCCATCACTGCTGCAGAGACTGGTCATCTGGTTTTTGCTACATTGCACACCAATAGTGCGGCTCAGACGGTCGAAAGAATAATCGACAGCTTTCCAGCAGGTCAACAAAGTCAAATCAGAACGCAATTGGCAGGAAATCTTTTGGGCATCGTTTCTCAACGCTTGGTTCCAAAGAAAGAAGGAGGAAGAGTTCCAGCAGTCGAGATTATGATAGCGAATGCTGCTGTGCGAAATTTAATCAGAGAAAACAAAACACATCAGCTCGGTCTGGTAATCAATACAAGTTCAGACGAGGGGATGATTTCTATGAATAATTCTTTGGCTAACCTAGTAAAAAATAAAGTGATATCAATCGAAGATGCTGAGATATATTCTACGGATGTTAATGACCTAAAGATGATTATGCAATCTCGGTAAAAAAATAGTTGTGATGTCTGGTTTGAATTTGTATTTGCGCTAAGACAAATAATCCTCTATAATAAAGATAAGTTTGAAAATATCTAGTATATTCGATTAGAAATTATTGTAATATTAAATAATTTAATTTAAATATAGGAAAGGAGGTGAAACAAATGACAAAAATTAATAAACAAGGTTTTACTTTAATCGAACTTTTGGTTGTCATCGCAATTATTGGTATTCTTTCAAGTGTTGTTTTGACAAGTTTGACCAGCGCTCGACAAAAAGCAAAGGATGTAGCTTTTAAGGCAGAAGCGTCTGGTTCAGTTCCTGGGCTAGTGAGTATTTGTGACGAGAGCGATATTGTTCCAGCCACAGATTTGATAGGTTCTACACATGCCGTAGGAACTATCACTTCACAAAGATGTGGTGATGCTGGAAATGGAACTTTTGAAATTGTTTTTACAGCGAGTAATGGTGCAGTTTCTACTGCCAACAAGGCCACTTGTTCTCAAAATGGATGCGTATTCTCACCGTCGGGTGTATAATAAGAACTTTGTTCAAATTATAATTTGAAATTGAATTTTGAAAACAGACAGAATCGCTGTCTGTTTTTATTTTCGAAAATATGATATAATGCAGATAGGTTATTTTGGAATTATTTACTGAGTCGTTTAGCTTAGTATTTAATCGAATTCGAGATTTAGGATTTTTAAATATAATAATTTTAATAAACTAATCAAAATGAGAAAGGAGATTATAATAAATGGAAAAAATTAATAAAAAATGCTTTTCGCTGAGAGGTTCGGAGGGCTTTACTCTAATTGAACTTCTGGTTGTCATCGCAATCATTGGAATTGTGACGAGCGTGATTGTGACAAGTCTGACGAGTACCCGACAGCGAGCAAAAAATGTGGCTTTTCGATCAGAAGTCGCCAGATTAGTTTCCGGCTTATCTAATGTTTGTGATGATGGAGATATAACGCTTAAGGACTTAGCGGGTAAAACTTTTAATCACGATGATGCTTGGGACTCGTTGACTCAAAGTTGTGGTGATGAAGGAAATCTGACCTGGAATATTACCCTAGAAGCGACTAATGGAGCTGACACCGACAAGGACAGGGCTATATGCGAGCGAGAAATTTGTACATTTGACTAGCTTTTTCAAAATTTCAAAGCCAGATTTATAATTATTCAACAATATGTTTTTATTAAATTTTGTGGTGTTCATTTTTGGTCTTTTGATTGGTAGCTTTCTGAATGTTGTAATTTTTCGGCTGGAAACAGAAGAAACAATCATCAATGATCGGTCAAAATGTCAACATTGCAAGCATATTTTGTCTTGGAAAGACTTGTTTCCAGTCTTGAGTTTTTTTCTTTTGCAAGGAAAGTGCCGATATTGTCAAAAGAAAATATCGATTCAATATCCAATAGTGGAGTTAATTACTGCCATTGGTTTTGTTATTGTTTTTAATTATTTTTTTATCACTGAGGAAGAACTTTCATTTTTTCAAGTTGCCTTTTATTCTTATACAGTAGCTTCCTTTGTGGTTATTTCAATTTATGATTTGAGACATTATATAATTCCGGATAAGGTCATATACCCAACAATTGCGATTGCCTTGTTGTTTAATTTTATATTTTATAATTTCCTTTTTTTAAATTCCTTGCTCGCTGCTGTTCTTGCTTTTGGGTTCTTTTTTGCTATTATTTTGATTACGAAGGGGAAAGGGATGGGAGGAGGAGATGCTAAACTTGGTTTTTTGATGGGTTTGATTTTGGGTTTCCCTCTTGTTTTTTTGGCAATTATTCTTGCCTCAATTTTGGGTTCTGTTGTTGGAATAGCCTTGATTGTTGCCAAGAAAAAAAAGGCAAAAAGTATGATTCCTTTTGGCCCCTTTCTGGTCGCGGGAACTTTGATTAGTATTTTTTATGGGGAGGAAATTGTGAGATGGTATTTTGGTTTTTTGGTATAGTTCGCTCTGAAAAACACATTTTTTGAAGAGAAGCGATGAATTGTCGTCTCTACCGATTGGGATAGAATTGTATTTCATTCGTAGTGTAGATTGCGATTATTCGTGATTTGTCGTAGAATAAATAAAAATATATAAATAGAAATCAGCAATCATCATTATGGAAAAAAATAACGCAAAGATAAGAATTGAGAAATTGAAAAAAGAGATAAATCATCATCGCTATTTATATCATGTCTTGGACCGACAGGAAATTTCAGATGCTGCACTTGATTCTCTCAAGCATGAACTTTATGAACTGGAGCAGGAATTTCCTGAATTTATAACAAGCGATTCTCCAACTCAAAGAATTGGAGGAAAGCCACTGGATAAATTCAAAAAAATTAAGCATCAAGTTTCGCAGTGGTCGTTCAATGATGCTTTTGAAAAAGAAGAAATCGTTGATTTTGACAAAAGGGTAAAGAAAATATTGTCATCTGGTGATGAGAAAAAAATCGAGGTTGACTATAATTGTGAACTGAAGATTGACGGTCTTCATATTGTTTTGACATACAAAAATGGTATCTTGGTTTCGGGAGCAACGAGAGGAGATGGAAAAATTGGTGAAGACGTCACGCAAAATATCAAAACGATTGAAAGTATTCCCCTGAAAATAAAAAAAAATATTGATATTGTAGTTGAAGGAGAAGTGTTTATGTCCAAAACTGTTTTTGAAAAACTAAACAAGGAGAGAAAGAAAATCGGCGAGTCAGTTTTTGCCAACCCTCGAAATGCGGCTGCTGGTGCAATCAGACAACTTGATTCAAATGTTGTCAAGACAAGAAAACTAGATTGTTTTATATACGACCTTTCTTTTTTTGAGTCTGCTGAATTTTTGAAAACTCAGAGTGATGAATTAGAGTTTCTCAGAGATTTGGGTTTCAAGGTTAGTAATCTTTATAAACAATGCAAAAATGTTGAAGAAATTTTTCAATTTTGGGAACACTGGATGAAAAGTAAAGATAAAGAAGATTATTGGATTGATGGGGTTGTAGTAAAGGTTAATAGTCGTGAATATCAAAATCAAATTGGTTATACGGGAAAAGCTCCAAGGTGGGCGATTGCCTATAAATTCCCCGCTGAACAAACCACCACTATCATTGAAGACATTCAGGTACAAATTGGCAGGACTGGGGCTTTGACGCCCGTTGCTCATCTTGTGCCTGTTAGGGTTGCAGGTTCAATAATTTCCAGAGCGACACTTCACAATCAAGATGAAATTGATAGATTAGATGTGCGAATTGGAGACACAGTTGTAATTCAAAAGGCAGGAGACATAATTCCGGAGATTGTTTCTGTTGTCAAAGGTTTACGAAAAGGTGATGAAAAAAAATATGCAATACCAAAAAAATGTCCACACTGTAAAACAGAAATAATTCGACCTGAAGGTGAAGTAGCTTGTTATTGTCCGAATAAAAATTGTTTTCAGATGGAATTAAGAAAATTAAGCCACTTTGTCAGCAAGAAAGCCTTTGACATAGATGGATTTGGTCCAAATAAAATCAAGCAACTAGCTGGCGATGGCTTAATTTCAAATTTTGTTGATATTTTTGAACTTAGAAAAGGGGATCTTGAAATACTCAATAGATTTGCGGAAAAATCAGCTGATAATTTGATTGCATCAATTGAAAAAAGTAAGAAAATATCTTTAGGCAGATTTATATATGCTTTGGGAATCAGACATGTGGGAGAAGAAATGGCACATGATTTGAGCAAGCAACTCTCATCGATTGAAAGCTTTCAGAAAATTACCAAAGAAGAATTGGAGAATATTGAAGGTATCGGTCCCAAGGTTGCGGAAAGTATTTTTGAATATTTTGGTAATAGTGAAAATCTGCAAATAATTGAGGAATTATTTCAAAAAGGCATCGAAATCGAAAATGAAATCAAGATCAAAAAGAAATTAGATGGACTGTCTTTCGTTATAACAGGTAGTTTGAAAACAATAAGCCGAGACGGGGCAAAAGAAAAGATTAGAAGCCTGGGAGGTGACATACATTCTGCGGTTTCCAAAAACACAAGCTATCTGATAGCAGGGGAGAAGGCGGGCAGTAAACTGCAAAAAGCCGAAGAATTGAAAATAAAAATTCTAGACGAAAATGATTTTTTGGAGATGATAGCATAGTAGGTTTCGATAATTATATTTTAGTGCTATAATTGTTTTAAGCTAGTATCTACTTTGTAGGAGTTCATAGTGTTGTTCATAATTTTATTCTTCTCACTATTATCAATTGTCATCCTCGTGAATACGGGGATCCAGAATTAATTGCAAAAGATAATGTTTTAGGCTAAATATAGCTAAATGAAACTAATCCTGTAAAAGATATATACAACGCTAGAAAATCTAATATTTAATTGATAGACATACAATAATGACAGATAAAAAGAAAATATCAACAGAGGAAGTTGAGCATATTGCAAATTTGGCAAGAATTGAATTGACTTCGGAAGAAACGGAAAAATTTGCCAATGAACTTTCTGATGTTTTGGGGTATATTGATCAACTCGCTGAAGTTGATACGTCAAAAATTGAGCCCGTTTCTCAGGTCACTGGCATTATCAATGCCTTGAGAGAAGATGCGAAAGAAGACTCTGATGAAGATATGAGGAAGGGAATGTCTGACAATTTTCCTGATAAAGATGGCGATTATATTAAGGTCAAGCAGGTGATGTAAAAAGTATTAAGCGATTAGTATCAAGTCTTAAGCAAATTGTGTAACGTATAGCGTGTAACCAGATTTGAAAGATACAAGAGATCCTCCTTCGGCGGACCAGCCTAGGGCTGGCAAGAAACAAATCACAAACAAATTCCAATAATCAAGTCACAATAATCAAATTATTAGAGATGGTTAGGTGGGCGAATCGAAGGGCTTTGTGTTATCTGTCAGTCCCTCCTTTATATGACAATTGATAATAATGAAAAAAAACAAAACTGTAAACAACGCTATGAAATCTTATACTTTAGGCTCTTCGCCCAATGTTATGGGTAGAGTTCTAACTTTCTACAATGACATAAGATAGATATTCTGTAATTATTGAAATTTCTGAAACATATTTGTCATTCCCTTGCAGAAGGGAATCTAG
>Ga0075530_1001495_pt1 | contig 11079 bp, 13 predicted proteins | sample NGEPerD_2_FD_75101 | JGI IMG/M metagenome (GOLD analysis project Ga0075530, IMG submission 75101) | Arctic peat soil microbial communities from the Barrow Environmental Observatory site, Barrow, Alaska, USA - NGEE PermafrostL1-D | ecosystem: Environmental > Terrestrial > Soil > Wetlands > Peat ...
ATATAAAACAAGAATCAATAGATTTACATCGTCAAAAGCGCGGTAAGCTGGAAATAAAAAGTAAGGTGTCTTTGAGTGACCGCCATGATTTATCTTTAGCTTATACTCCTGGAGTGGGGGCAGTGAGTGAAGAGGTGGCTAAGACCCCAGCTGAAGCCTATAACTTGACCCTAAAAGGGAATACTATTGCTATTGTCTCAGATGGCTCGGCAGTTTTGGGGTTGGGCAATTTGGGGGCTTTGGGGGCGATTCCAGTAATGGAAGGGAAGGCTATTTTATTTAAAGAATTTGCCGATTTGGATGCTTTTCCTATTTGTTTGGATACTCAAGATAGCGAAGAAATCATTAGGACAGTGAAAAATATTGCTCCAGTGTTTGGGGGAATAAATTTAGAAGATATTTCTGCTCCACGTTGTTTTGAGATTGAAGCTAGATTAAGAGATGAACTTTCTATTCCTGTTATGCATGATGATCAACACGGCACCGCTACTGTTGTTTTAGCTGGTTTGATAAATGTTTTAAAACTTCGTGATTCTAAAAAAGAAGATGTTAAAATTATTGTAAATGGAGTGGGGGCGGCGGGGACAGCGATTGTTAAAATCTTAGCAGACTATGGATTTAAACATTTTACTTTGTGTGATAGTCGAGGAGTAATTTATAAAGATAGAGGTGATTTAAATGAAGAGAAAATAAATTTACTTAATTTTTTAGAGGAAAAAACAGTTAGTTATATTGCTCAGGCGGGGGATTTATCCGAAGCGATAAAAGGTCAAGATTTTTTTGTGGGAGTGTCAAAAGGTAATTTGGTGACAACTGAAATGGTTCAGTCAATGAACTCTCGACCGGTTATTTTTGCCTTAGCTAATCCTGTTCCAGAAATTATGCCTGATGTCGCCAAATCAGCTGGGGCTTTTGTGGTGGCTACCGGCCGTTCAGATTTCCCAAATCAAATAAATAATGTTTTAGCCTTTCCTGGTATTTTTCGTGGGGCACTGGATAATAAAATAAAACAATTTACTGATGAGATGTTTTTGCAGGCCGCTGAAAATTTGGCTGGTTGTGTGGAAAATCTTAGTGTTGAACAGGTTTTACCTAATTTATTTGATAAAAATATTGTTGAGAAGGTAGCTCGGGCTATTCGTTGAGGAAGTGATTATAAAGAGAAAGGGAAGTTTGGAAACTAATACAGTTAGTGATATTTCTAATTTCTTTACTTTTTTAGCTGAATGGGGTATTATCAAAAAAGTAAATGCCCTTCGGGGGCTTTTTTTAGAGGGGTGAAATTTATCAATCATTTTAGGGCTTAAAATAACAAATTTAAACAAATAACCATACAATTATGAGTTTAGGAACATATATTAAGGATACTAAGGGAGAATTAAAACATGTAACTTGGCCAACCAAGCAACAGACTATCAATTTTACGATTGTGGTAGTCGTTTTAGCTATTTTTGTGGGTGTTTTGTTGGGTGTTTTTGATTCATTTTTTTCTTTTTTATTAAAGATGTTTATTCTCTAAGCTTTGTTTCTTTTTAAAAAATAATTTTTTAGTAATATTATGACCAGACAAGAATTAAATCAAACTAGAAGTTGGTATGCTATCCATACTTATTCTGGGTATGAAAATGCGGTCTTACGTAATTTAAAACAACGTATTGAATCTTTAGGAATGGAAGATAAAATTTTTAATGTTATTGTTCCAATTGAAAAGAAAGTTAAGATCAAGGGCGGGAAAAGAGTAACTGTTGAAGAGAAAATTTACCCTGGTTATGTTTTGGTGGATATGATAGTGACTGATGATTCTTGGTATGTTGTCCGAAATACTCCTCGAGTAACTGGTTTTATTGGCGCTGGGGTTATTCCTATTCCTTTGGATGAATCAGAAATTCACGAATTATTTAAACGAATGGGTGAAGATACTGTTAAGCATAAGATTGATTTAGTAAAAGATGAATCAGTAACTATTATTGATGGTCCCTTCAAGGATTTTGAAGGTAAAGTTAATGAAATTGATGAAGAGCGAGGTAAGGTCAAAATTTTGGTTTCAATGTTTGGACGAGAGACTCCAGTGGAACTAGACTTCTTGCAGGTTAAGAAGATTTAAGATACTATCGTTTTAGACCTCTTTTGAAAGGAGAGATAAAAATGTTCCCTGAAAAAACAGATGGAGTTATTTGCGTTAAACTTATTGGTCCACCTCACTTAAGTCCTCTACAGTCAGCTTCCTATGCTGGTCTGGTTTGTTATCAATCAGAGCTACCTGAAGTTGGCAAAATGATTGATGTGGAAAAGCGTCTATTTTTGACTGGTCACCACACGACTCTTCAGCATGGGCATTTTTCTTTCGTTGTTAGTGGGGTGTCAGTTGGGGATGTTACTTTTGGTTTACATTTAGTAAACCCTTTTTACAATTCTGATCAACGAAGTGGACGATTTTGTTCAGAAATGTTTTCTCATCCCGATATTTCCGCCATTGAAAGATATGTTCGGAGGTACTGGCCAGAAGTAGAAAATAATGAGATTAACAGAATTAAAGGGTTTTTGTCTAGGTCGCTTAGTTTTTATCAAACTTATCTAGACAGAGCCATTCCTTTGGTTGAGAAATATTTAGCCAGCGAAAGGCCTAATTTATCAAAGTCTGCGATTATTCAAAATGCTCGAAAAATCGCCCAAGAGCAGGTGAGAATGTTTATTCCTATTATATTTCCAACCGCTTTGGAATATACGCTCAATCTATCAAGTTTGGTGGCCTTATGGACGACAGCTTGGAATCCTGTTTTACGGTCAATTACCGACCTGATGAGAGATTTAATTTTGGAGAAGTTTCCAGAAATTTCTTTTATGTTTAACCCAGAGTTTCGAGGTAAACGTAAACAAGATTGGTCTCCATCAGTGGCGGATGCTTCTGGTTGTTTATTAAAACCAGAATATCAGTTGGGACAAATTAAGATTGGTGATCATTTTTGTTTTCCCGATCCAGCTGATATGCATCCTATCGATTTATTGCCCTTCAAACCAGAAATGATGGATAATCGTGGTTCCTTTATTAATGGGAGGGTGCATATCTCATGCGCTACAATGGGTCAGGATCAACGTCATCGGACAATTTTGAGAACCAGTCCAAAGTTTTCTGGTTTAGCTTATTTGCCTCCATTACTTGCGGATTTAAAGTCTGGGGATGATAGTCTTTTGTCTTTAATGGAGGAATGGAAAAAATTGTCTTCGTATTTACCTAGTACCCTAAGCACAATTCTTGCTCCATATGGGGCGATGGTTCATTATGAAAAAACAGGCGACCTTAATGCGATTTTTCATGAAATGGCCAAAAGGTTGTGCTGGTGTGCTCAAGAGGAAATTTGGCATTTGGCTACTCAGTTGGTTGCTCAAATCGAGGATGATTATCCAGATTTGAAAACCTTTTTTCTACCACCCTGTGTTAGAACAGGGGTGTGTGGAGAAGGGTCGAGGTATTGTGGTCGTTGTCTCTCTTCGTCTGTTCTTTCTGATCGAAAAGTTTAAATCTAAACTCCTAGTTTTCATTATTTAATAATGGCTAGGAGTTTTTTTGTTAGAGTTTGATGTGTCTAGAATTAGGGTACTTACAGCGGAAGGACAGCCCTTCCGATTATTAATAAAACCGAATTTCCACCTTAAAATTGAACGGCTCAACGGGTTGAGCCGTTCAGGCAAAAGAGGGCTAAGCTAAAGGGTAAAATATTGAAATCTTTTGTTTGGGTGCCCGGCACCCAAACAAAAGGTAGAAAGTGTGGTCTAATTTGATTTCAGTGGTGGTTGGTTAGAAAATATGATTTTAAAAATTTTGTTACGTAGCATGCTACGTAACAAATAAAATTATTAATATTTGTTACTTGTGTCAGTGTTGATTTTTACGCTTAAAAATCTGTGGGGATAGGACGTATTATATTTTTTAGTGGAGTTGATTTATTTCTAAATATATTGTAGTATGGGCCTATTCTAAGCTGTCAGTTGAAGCTTCTTAAGGCTGATAGAATCCTTTGTAGGATTTAGATATTAAAATTTAAAAATATTATATTATGGCAAAAAAAGTAGAAAAGAAAATTAAACTACAGATTCCCGCCGGTAAAGCTAATCCAGCACCTCCAATTGGTCCTGCTTTGGGTCAAGCTGGTGTGAATATTGGAGATTTTGTTCAGAAGTTTAATGCCGCAACATCGGCAATGATGGGCGACATTATCCCGGTAGAAATTTCTGTTTATTCTGATCGGAGTTTTGATTTTATTTTAAAAACTCCTCCAGTTTCAAGTTTGATTATGAAAGCTATCGGAATTGAAAAAGGTTCTGGTAAAAACTTAACTTCAAAAGTCGGCAAGATTTCAAAGGCTCAAGTTAAGGAAATTGCCGAACGGAAGATGCCTGATTTAAACGCCTCTTCAGTTGAAACAGCTATGAAGACCGTAGAAGGTACTGCTCGCTCAATGGGAGTAGAAGTAAAATAATCTAAAATAAAACTACGAAACAAAAGACTTCCAAACGGAAGTCTTTTGTTTATTGGGGTTTTATGTTAAAAATTAAGTAGAAAGTACCTAAAAAATAGAAAAGGGGGAGAAGAAGATGTTTGATTCTTGTTTAGGTGGTTCAGGTTCAAGTTGGGAGTCGGGGGAAATAGGACAAATTCTTTCCCGAAAAACCAATTTATCGAGCCGTTTTATCTCTGATTACGATTCATTACTTAAAGTTTTAGAACAACTTCGGGTGATGGGTCGTGTTATTGTACAGACTTCGGGAGTCTTTGATATCCTGCATTCTGGACATGTTCGATATCTGGAAGAAGCAAGCAAGCTTGGTGATGTGTTGCTGGTAGGAGTGGATGTTGATGAGTGGGTACGAGAACGCAAAGGTAAGGATCGTCCAGTTATATCATTTAAGGAGAGGGTTGAGATATTGGCTCACTTGCGCTGTGTTGGTATTCTAACTCGACAACTTGGGGATTTACATAAAATAATTCTCCCCGATATCTTGGTTGCTTCGGAAAGTACAGGCGATTTGACTGAAGAGGCAAAAATTGAGATGAGAGAATATTGTGGGCGGTTGGTGGTTTTTCCGGCTCAGTCAGAAATTCATTCAACTGACTTCATTGCTAAGATGAAAGGTTAATTCAGATGTTGCTCTTTGTTCTTTTTTAGCCAGCCTCGACTATTGTCTTGGCTGGTTTTTTATTGGAGTGCGCTGTTCGAATTCCTCGTCAGTTTACTGCGAGAATGAGGACACGCGATGTGTTTTGTATGTCCGGTGGACATACTTATTCCAAAAAAACAGCCACGGTATTTTGTGCCTGAATCAGCAGATTCAGGCACAAAATCTGTTTTTATTTCTTATACCCCACGGAGGTCATCATGGATTCTTTGCCTTTTTTCCTTTTTCCGCCAACAATAAAGTGTCCGTGTAGGTGAGTAATAGAGGCGCTTGTTCGATCAGAATCACCAAAACGAATAAGAACTGCTCCGCCTTTAATTTTGAATTTTTTTTCTAACCATTTTAGATGTCCAATTAATTCAGTCATTGCTTCTGGTTTTATTTTACTTAGAGAATCTATGTGTTGGTTGTAAATAAATAAGTAATGTAATTCCGAGCCATCGTAGGGGTAGTCGTTTTTGGTGATCAGCCAAAATTGCCCCTTTCTTTCAATAGGGGAGGTGTGATACTTTGCAATATTTTTTGGGCAAAATATACACTCCTTAGCTTTTAAAGCTTTTTCCATATTTTTTTTCTGGTTAGCTCCTCTTATGTGATTTAGATTACATAGTTTTTTACTAGTCATACTATTTAGCATATCATTTTTAGAAGTCATTTCAATTTTTCTGAATTTTAATACTGCTTATTTATTAGTCATTTATCTTGACACAAAAATACAATTTGTCACTACTTTTAGTTTTACCTTTACTGGTCTATAATAATTTTAAGAGACATATGAAAAATATAAAAGTTAAACCACGAGCAGGAGCGATTTCTTGGGATGAGTGTTTTATGAGATTAGCTCATGTGATTGCTGAACGCTCTAAAGATCCCTCGACTCAAAATGGGGCCGTAGTAGCAACTTTGGATAATATTATTGTTGGTTTGGGTTACAATGGTTGGCCCCGAGGAATTGAAGACAAAGAATTATCTTGGGAGCGAGATGGTGATTTTGAAAAAACTAAATATGCATATGTTTGTCATGCTGAGGAAAATGCTATTTATAATGCCAATCGTCAAACAAACGGAGGTAAATTGTATTGTACCCTTTTTCCTTGTAATGAATGTGCTAAAACAATAATTCAAAATGGAATAACTGAAGTTATCTATGAAAGCGATAAGTATGCTAGTTTGCCAGCTTTTAAGGTCAGTCGTAAACTTTTTGAGTTAGCTGGTGTCAAAACACGGCAATATTTATCAGTTTGGAATAATGAAAAATAAATAATCGTGTCTAAAATAATCCTTGGTTTAGTTGGTCCGATTGCGAGCGGAAAGGGGACCGTAAAAAAATATATTGAAGAAAAATACAATAGTAAAGATTGTCGTTTTTCGACGGCTTTGCGTGATGTTTTAAATCGGATTAGTGTTCCTGTTAATCGAGAAAATATGCAACAAGTTTCTACGGTTTTGCGCCAAACTTTTGGCGAAGATTTGTTGGCTAAAATAATTGTTGAAGATGCGAAAAATTTGGAATCGGATATTATTATTATCGATGGAGTGCGAAGAAAAGTTGATATAAAATATCTAGAAGAGATGGATAATTTTTTTTTGGTGGCTATAAATGCTGAGGCAAAAATTCGTTACGAAAGAATGATTGCTCGTAATGAAAATTTGGGTGATCAAGATAAAAGCTATGAACAATTTTTAGCTGATCACGAAGCGGAAGCGGATAAGGAGGTACCAGTAGTAATGAAAGAAGCTGATTTTACTATTGATAATAGTGGAGATATCGCTTTGCTTCATTCTCAAATCGAGGAAATTATCAGTAAGATTTTAAAAAAGTAGTTTTATGAAAGTTTTTATTTATGATGAGTTTAATCCTCAAGATACGGCGATGATGCAAGCTTTGTATTCTAGAAGTGGAGAAAGTGTGGAAGAACATGTTAAAAAAGTGAAAGAGTCAGGTTCTGGTAAGTTTATGGAAAAGTTTTATGTTGGTTATGGACACGCTAGTATTGCTGATTGTGGAAGTACTACTATTTTTTTGGAAGGAGTTTCAATGTTGGCGGCCAAGGCGGTGGAAGATTGGCCACTTTTTTCTGGTCAAGAAACTAGCTCTCGCTATATAAACTATGCTAAACAACTAGTTATCGATCCAATTAAAACCAAAGAATCCAAAGCTATTTTAGATAAATGGATGAAATTTTATATCAACAGTCAGTCGGCGATGGAAGAACATTTAATGGAGAAATACCCAAGACAGCCGAGTGAAGATGAGGGGATGTATGGACGAGCTATTAAGGCTCGAGTGTTTGATTCTTTGCGTGGTTTTTTGCCAGCTGGTATTACTACTCAACATAGTTGGCATACAAATTTACGTCAGGCCTATGATAAATTAGTTTTATTGCATCATCACCCCTTAAAAGAAATTAGAGATGAAGCTGGGAAAATATTAGGTGAATTGAAGAAAAAATATTCTCAAAGTTTCTGTCAAATCAAAGTTGGGGAGCAAGAGGACTATCGTCAGTTTTTGGCGGATAATTATAATTATTATTCAGAGAAAGATTATACGGGAGATTTTTCTGGCTACACTAATATTAAAAAACCAGAATTAAAAAAATATTTATCAATTATTAAAAAGCGGCCAGAAAAAATTGGTTTACCTCATTTTTTAACTGAATTAGGAACCGTTTCTTTTGAATTTTTATTAGATTTTGGTTCTTTTCGAGATATTCAACGTCATCGCAATGGTGTTTGCCGTATGCCTCTTTTGACGACTAAATTTGGTTTTAATGAGTGGTATCTTGAGCAATTGCCAACTAAGGTTAGAAAAGAGGCAGAAAAATTAATTAAAGAACAAGTCTCAGCAATTAAAAAATTAAAAGCTTCTAAAGAAATACTACAATATTATATGGCGATGGGTTTTAATGTTACCTGTAAGGTTTCTTATGGTTTGCCAGCCGCGGTTTATGTGATCGAATTACGTTCAGGAAAAATGGTTCATCCAACCTTGCGAAAAGTGGCTCATAAAATGGCTGATAAAATGAAAAAAATGTTACCAGATTTAATTATTCACACTGATAGATCTCCTGATGATTGGGATGTTAGACGAGGACTTCAGACAATTCAAGAAAAGAAATAAAATGATGACTAAGGGAAAATTTATTGTAATAGATGGAACAGACGGTTCGGGTAAGGCTACTCAAACGGCTTTATTGGAAAAACGTTTAAAAAAAGAAGGCCATAGGGTTAAAAAGATTGATTTTCCTCGTTATGAAAAAAACTTTTTTGGAAAGTTGATTGGGGAATGTCTAGCCGGTGATCATGGTGACTTTATTGCTCTTGACCCACGAATTGCTTCTACTTTGTATGCGGCTGATCGCTTTGAATCGTCAAAAGATATGAAAAAATGGTTAGCCGAAGGATATATTGTTTTAGCTGATCGATATGTTAGCTCTAATCAAATCCATCAAGGGAGTAAAATTTCTAATTTAGTTAAACGGAAAGAGTTTTTACATTGGTTGGATAAGATGGAATATGGAGTATTTGAAATTCCAAAGCCTGACTTAATTATTTTTTTAGATGTTCCAATTGAGATTACTCAGAAATTATTAAAACAGAAAGATCAAACAGTAAAGAAAGCATATTTGAAGGGTAAAAAAGATCAGGCAGAAAATAATCGTTCTCATTTAGAGAAATCCCGGGCTAATGCTATTTCGATTGTGGAGAAGGGAAATAAGTGGAAGAAAATAAATTGTGCTGAAGGTAGTGAAATTAAATCAAAAGAGAAAATTCACGAGTTAGTTTTTAAGGAAATTAAAAAGATTATTAGATAAAAACTCTTCTCTGCATTGTCATTCCTGTGGAGACAGGAATCTTAAATTTAATATAGAAACAAGGTTCCTGTCTCCGCAGGAATGACACAAAAAATAAATATCATGAAAGATAAAGAAATCGAAAAATTAATTAAAGAAGAAGATGCAAGACAGAAAAAGGCAATAAACCTGATTGCTTCAGAGAATTACGTTTCTGATGATGTTTTAAAAGCTTTGGGTTCAAAGTTGGTAAATAAATATTCCGAAGGTTATCCAGGTAAACGGTATTATGGAGGAAATGAAGTGACTGATAAAGTAGAATTATTGTGTCAAAAAAGGGCTTTGAAAGTTTTTAAATTATCTCCAGCTAAATGGCATGTAAATGTGCAAGCTTTGTCTGGTTCACCAGCTAATTTGGCTGTATATTTGGGATTGGTTCCTTTGGGTGGAAAAATAATGGGGATGAGTCTTCCTCATGGTGGGCATTTGACTCATGGTCAAAAAGTTTCGGCGACGGGCAAATTTTGGACATCAGTTTTATATGAAGTGGATCAAAAAACTGAAATGTTGAATTATGAAAAACTTTTAGTTCAAGCTAAAAAAGAAAAGCCTAATATTATTGTGGCTGGGTTTACGGCTTATCCTCGTAAAATAGATTGGAAAAAGTTTAGGGCGATAGCTGATGAGGTGGGAGCCTATTTAATGGTAGATATGTCTCATTTGGCAGGTTTAATCGCTGGTGGAGCCTATCCATCACCCTTTCCTTATGCCGATGTTGTGACTACTACGACTCACAAAACCTTGCGTGGACCTCGTTCGGCTTTAATTTTTGTTAAAAAAGATGAGAGGGAATTGGCTAAAAAAATAGATAAGGCAATTTTCCCTGGGTTGCAAGGTGGACCACATATGAATCAAATTGCGGGGGTGGCGGTGACTTTAGCTGAAGCAATAAAACCAGAATTTAAAATTTATGCCAAACAAGTAGTGTCTAATACTAAGACGCTTGCTAATGAACTTAAAAAATTGGGCTGGAGAATAATTTCTGGTGGGACAGATTCCCATTTGTTTTTAATGGATACCTGGTTAGACGGCAAGGGGATTAGTGGAAAAGAAGCCAGTCTCAAATTGGAAAAAGCGGGAATTATTGTGAATATGAATACTATTCCATTTGATACCAGAAGTCCTTTTGATCCTTCTGGGTTGCGAATTGGAACAGCAGGAGAAACTACAAGAGGGAAAAAAGAAGCTGATATGATTTCCTTAGCTAAAAAAATAGATAAAATTTTAAAGAGTTAATATTATGAATAATTTTGAAAAACCATTTTCTCAAGATACTTTTGATAGAAATAGGTTGCAGGTAGAATTGATTAAGAAAGTCTTGGGATCACAAGCGACCGGCCCCGATATTATTGGTTGGATTCATATGCACGGAAAACATTTGAGCGATATTATTGATAGTCCAACTCATCAAGATATCGCTGATTTGGCTCGGGCGGGTAAATATGAAGAGGCTTCTGAAATGATATATAAAATTTTATTAGAGGAAGAATCTGTTGCTGCCTAAAATGTTAATTAAAATTCAAAAATTATATCCTGATACAAAATCGCCAAGTTATGCCCATGAGGGAGATGTTGGTATGGATATGTATTCAAGAGAGAATTATAGTTTAAAAGCCGGCGAGCGAAAAATTTTTGATTTAGGGTTTAAATTAGAATTTCCCGTTGGCTTTGCGGCGATTGTGAAAGATAAAGGAAGTTTGCCTAAAAATGCTGGCATCCATACTATGGGTGGGGTTTTTGATGCTGGTTATCGTGGAGAATATAATGTTAATTTAATAAATTTAGGTAGTGAAATTTATAATATTGCTGCTGGTGATAAATTGGCTCAGTTAGTTATTTATCCCGTAGAAATAGCTCAAATTGAAGAGGTTGACAGTTTGTCGGACTCTTCTAGGGGGGAAGGCAGATTTGGCAGTACTGGTCGACAGTAAAAATGGAATTTTATGTTTTAATTTTACCTTAATTCTGGTAGACTAATTTTAATGATAAAAGAAATTAAAGATATATTAACCGAGCTTATTTTTGAGGCAGTCAAAGCTCTGTCTCTTGA
>Ga0075530_1001496_pt1 | contig 11078 bp, 9 predicted proteins | sample NGEPerD_2_FD_75101 | JGI IMG/M metagenome (GOLD analysis project Ga0075530, IMG submission 75101) | Arctic peat soil microbial communities from the Barrow Environmental Observatory site, Barrow, Alaska, USA - NGEE PermafrostL1-D | ecosystem: Environmental > Terrestrial > Soil > Wetlands > Peat ...
AAAACATCACCGCAAAGCCCTCGAGGTACTCACCGAACTCTTCACCGGTTCACCCTGGATCCCCGCCCCCACCTGAATAGTTACGGTCGACCGGGGAAACCGGTCGTTGTACAGCGAAACTTCACCCCTCAACGTCAGGTTTCGCCCCACAACCCTGACCTTTATGCGCCCCGGATCACTTCTTCTCGGGCTGTACGCCGCGCTCTCCTCCCGGCACCCACAGCACGTCACCGATCTCGCGGTTCGCGTAGCGGGCCAGGATGAACAACAGGTCGGAAAGTCGGTTGAGGTACTTGATCGCGAGCACGTTCATCGTGTCCGCGTGCTGCTCGTGGGCCGCCCAGGCCGAGCGCTCCGCGCGGCGGCACACGGTGCGCGCGACGTGCAGGTTGGCTGCTGCAACCGTGCCGCCGTTGAGGATGAACGACCGGAGCTTGGGGAGCTCGTCGTTGTAGTGGTCGCACCACCCCTCGAGGCGGTCGACGTAGTCTGCCTCGATGCGCAGCGGCGGGTACTCCGGATTGTCCACCACAGGCGTGCAGAAGTCGGCCCCGACGTCGAACAGGTCGTTCTGCACGTGCGTCAGAACCGCGGCGACGTCCTCGTCGAGCTCACTGGTGGCCAGCACGAGGCCGAGATGCGCGTTGGTCTCGTCGACATCGGCATACGCCTGCAGCCGCAAGTCGGTCTTGGCGGTCTCGCTCATGTCACCGAGGCGGGTGCTGCCGGCGTCGCCGGTACGTGTGTAGATGCGAGTCAGGTTCACCATGGGCCCAGCCTAGGCTGGTGCCGAACGGTCTCGCCTCCGCCACCGTGTATCCCGCAGCAGGGCAGGGGTCGTTCGGAGGCCCGCTCACTAGAGTGACGCGCATGGGCAGCTTCCGCGTCGTCTCCGAGGGTCCGCTGACCCGGCCGCTGGCCGGGACGGTGTACGTCGGCGGGGCCAAGAACTCCGCGCTGAAGCTGATGGCAGCGGCCCTGCTGGCCCCGGGGCGCTCGGTGATCGACAACGTGCCCAACATCCTGGACGTGGCCGTCATGGCGCGGCTGCTGCGCCAGCTCGGCTGCGAGGTGGAAGTCGACCATCCCGTCGACGCGGACCCGACGACTGGGTCGACGGCCGGGCGGGCCACGATCGACGTCCCTGAGGCGCTCGAGCACAAGGCCCCCTACGAGCTCGTACGCCGCCTGCGTGCCTCGATCGCCGTGCTGGGTCCCCTCGTCGCCCGGTGTCGCCGCGCGAGCGTGGCCCTTCCCGGCGGGGATGCCATCGGTTCGCGCGGGCTGGACATGCACATCCGGGGGCTGCAGGAGCTCGGGGCCGTCGTACGCATCGAGCACGGGCAGGTCGTGGCCGAGGTGCCCAACGGCCTCGTCGGCGCCAACCTGTGGCTCGACTTCCCGTCGGTGGGCGCCACCGAGAACCTCGTGATGGCCGCGGTGCTCGCCGACGGCAGGACGGCGATCGACAACGTGGCGCGCGAGCCGGAGATCATCGACCTGTGCCAGATGCTGGTCGCGATGGGGGCCAACATCGAGGGGATCTCCACCTCGACCCTGCTGATCGAAGGTGTGGAACGGCTGCATCCGGTGCAGCACAGCACCGTCACCGACCGCATCGTCGCGGGGACCTGGGTCTTCGCGGCCGCGATCGCGGGGGGCGACCTGCACATCGAGGGGGGTGTGACCCACCACCTGGACATCGTTCTCGACAAGCTCGTGGCCTCGGGCGCCGTGATCGACCCGACCGAGACCGGCTTCAGTGTGCACACGCACCGCCGCCTGACGTCCTTCGACGTGGCGACCCTTCCGTACCCGGGTTTCCCGACCGACCTGCAGCCGTTCGCCATGGCGCTGGCGGCGGTGTCCTCCGGCACCGCGATGATCACCGAGAACGTGTTCGAGGCACGGTTCATGTTCGCCCAGGAGCTCGCCCGTCTGGGCGCCGACCTGCGCACCGACGGTCACCACGCAGTCGTCCGGGGCGTGCCCATGCTCTCGGGGGCACCGGTGGTGGCTCACGACATCCGCGCCGGCGCCGCGTTGGTGCTGGGCGGGCTCGCGGCCCAGGGCACCACAGTCGTGGCCGAGTCACAGCACATCGACCGGGGCTATCCCAGGTTCGCCGAGGCGCTCGCCGCGGTCGGCGCGGACGTCTCTCGCCTGCTGGACTAGCCCAGTCGGCGGAAAAGCGGGCAGAAAGTCCGGTCCGGGAGGTATCTGCTTCCGCTCCCGTTCATCTTGACACGCGAAATCCTGATTAGGCTCGATATTGGTACGAGACAGGAGGAAGCGCGCATGGAGCAGAGAACCAACGGCAACACCCTGGAGCTCACGGGCTCGCTCGACGTGCGCTGCACGGCCGAGTTGCGCACCGCGGTCTACCGACTCATGGCTCAACACGACGGTGACGTGCGGGTGGACATCTCCCGCGTGGACTCGGTCGACCTGACCACCCTGAAGATGCTGGCCGTGGCCAACCGGTTTGCCGAACGTCAGGGTCACCACGTCGTGCTGACCGGCGGTTCTCCTGGCGTACGCCGCCTGCTGCACCTGTCCCACCTGCGCTGGATGCTCCAGGTCGAACCCGGCGGGCGCTCCACGACCGTCTGAGGCGAGACCACCGTCTGAGGCGAGACCACGCCTGAGTCGGGCCACCGTGCGGCCCTGTGACCGATCACGCAGGGTGAGAGTCCCAGATCGCTTACCACTGAGGCTGCCGCAGGTTTACCCTCACCCACATGACCACCCCACCGAACTGCTCCCTTCGACACCCCGACGGGGACACCCGATGAGCGACGACAACCCCGCAGCCAGGCCCGAGAAGGACCGTCCGTGGGTGATGCGTACCTACGCCGGTCACTCCTCGGCCATCGAGTCCAACAAGCTCTACCGGATGAACCTCGCCAAGGGACAGACGGGCCTGTCGGTCGCCTTCGACCTGCCGACCCAGACCGGCTACGACCCGGACTCCCCGCTCTCACGAGGGGAGGTGGGCAAGGTCGGCGTGCCGATCCCCCACCTCGGTGAGATGAGGCGGCTCTTCGCGGACATCCCGCTGACCGGGATGAACACCTCGATGACCATCAACGCCACCGCGATGTGGTTGATGGCCCTCTACCAGGTTGTGGCGGAGGAGCAGAACCCCGATCTCGAGCCGCTCGAGGTCGCCCACCAGCTCTCTGGGACAACCCAGAACGACATCATCAAGGAGTACCTCTCACGCGGGACCTACGTGTTCCCGCCCGACCACTCGTTGCGGCTGATCTCCGACGTCATCTCCTACACCGTCAACGAGATCCCGCAGTGGAACCCGATCAACATCTGCAGCTACCACCTGCAGGAGGCCGGGGCCACCCCCACCCAGGAGCTCGCCTACGCGCTGTGCACTGCGATCGCCGTCCTCGACGCGGTCAAGGACGCGGGCCAGGTCGCCGAGGACGACTTCGAGAAGGTCGTCGGCCGCATCTCCTTCTTCGTCAACGCCGGGGTGCGCTTCGTCGAGGAGACCTGCAAGATGCGGGCGTTCGTGCAGCTGTGGGACGAGATCGCCCGCGAGCGCTACGGGGTGAAGGATGAGAAAATGCGCCGGTTCCGGTACGGCGTGCAGGTCAACTCGCTCGGACTGACGGAGGCCCAGCCGGAGAACAACGTCCAGCGGATCGTGCTGGAGATGCTCGGGGTGACCCTGTCCAAGAGCGCCCGCGCCCGCGCCGTACAGCTGCCGGCGTGGAACGAAGCACTCGGCCTGCCCCGCCCCTGGGACCAGCAGTGGTCGCTGCGCTTCCAGCAGGTGCTGGCCTTCGAGTCCGACCTCCTGGAGTACGAGGACATCTTCGAGGGCTCGTTGGTGATCGAGGCCAAGGTGAACCAGCTCGTCGAGGACGCCCGCGCCGAGATCGACCGGGTGCAGGCGCAGGGCGGTGCGATCGCGGCCGTCGAGTCCGGCTACATGAAGCAGGCGCTGGTCAGCTCCCACTCCGCCCGTCGTTCCCGGATCGAGAACGGTGAGGACATCGTCGTCGGCGTGAACAAGTACGAGACGACCGAGGTCTCGCCGCTGACCGCGGACCTGGATGCCGCGATCCAGGCGGCCGATCCCGAGGCCGAGGGCTCGGCGATCGCAGGTCTGGAGGCCTGGCGCGAGGAACGCGACCAGGCCGGGGTCGACCAGGCACTGGCAGCGCTCGCCGCAGCTGCGAAGACGAAGGTCAACCTGATGGAGGCGACCCTGGTTGCCGCTCGCGCCGGTGCCACCACGGGGGAGTGGGCGGGAACGCTTCGCGAGGTGTTCGGCGAGTTCAGGGCTCCGACCGGGGTGTCCGGGGCGGTGGGCGTGGCCGAGGCCGGGAAGGAGCTCACCGAGGTGCGTGAGCAGGTGCGCGTGACCGGCGAGGAGCTCGGTGGACGCCTGCGCCTGCTGGTAGGCAAGCCCGGGCTCGACGGGCACTCCAACGGCGCCGAGCAGGTCGCCGTACGCGCTCGTGACGCCGGCTTCGAGGTGGTCTACCAGGGCATCCGCCTGACGCCGGAGCAGATCGTCGCTGCGGCGGTCGCCGAGGACGTGCACTGCGTCGGCCTCTCGATCCTGTCCGGATCGCACATGGAGCTGGTGCCCGACGTGCTCGAACTGATGGTGGCAGCGGGGATCGAGGACATCCCTGTGATCGTCGGGGGAATCATTCCCACCCGGGACGCGAAGCTGCTCAAGGAGATGGGCGTGGCCGAGGTCTTCACGCCCAAGGACTTCAGTCTGACGCAGGCAATGGCCGGAATTGTGAGGGCGATCCGCGCCGCCCACGAACTGGTCTAGTCTTTTATCAGGTCAATCCGGGCTGGCCTTCGCGTAACGCTTTCTCGTCGCCGCGCGCGTCGTAGTGTTCGACTGGACGTCACGTGCAGCCCGATGGCACGGCTGCCTCGGGTTCGACGATCAAGGCGGATCGAAAACATGGAGCAGCCGCACGACGCTGAGCAATGGAACTACGGCGCCCTTTCGGACATGATTCTCAAGTCCGATGAGGCGATCGTGCTCGCCGATGCCCAGGGTGTCGTGCTGCTCGCGAACGCCGGAGCCGGCGAGATCGTCGGCATTCCGGCCGAGTCCATGACCGGCGCGAAGGTGCTGGACTTCGGTCACGAGAACCTGCGCGAGTTCCAGCACGTAGCGGTGGACACCGTCGTCGCGAACAACGTCGAGATCACCGTGCGCGACGCCAAGCTCCAGCACTCCAGCGGTGCCACGAACACCGTCGACCTGACCATGACCCCCACCGCCACCGACCGCGGTCCGCTGGTCTCGATCGGGATCCGCGAGCCCAACGAGAAGTACCGCCAGACCAGGTTGTTCCGCGGCCTCCTCGAGGCCGCCCCCGACGGCATGGTGATCGTCGACCGCGACGGCACGATCGTCCTGGTCAACGCCCAGGTCGAGGAGCTCTTCGGCTACCGGCGCGCCGAGCTGGTGGGGGAGCCGGTCGAGATCCTGGTCCCTGACCGCTACTCCGGCATGCACATGGCCTTCCGCAACGGCTACGTCAATGAGCCACGCAGCCGTCCGATGGGTCTGGCCGGTGATCTGCACGCCCGGCGCAAGGACGGTTCCGAGTTCCCGATCGAGGTCACCCTCTCCCCGCTGGAGACCGACCAGGGGCTGCTGGTCTCAGCCACCGTCCGCGACATCTCCGAGCGGCGTCGGATGCAGGAGGAGACCGACCGGGTCAAGGACGAGTTCTTCGCCACCGTCTCCCACGAGCTGCGCACACCGTTGACCTCGATGATCGGGTACGGCGAGCTGATGACCGACCTCGAGGAGCTCAGCCCGCAGGGACAGCGGTTCCTCTCGGTCATCATGCGCAGCGCCGAGCGCGAGCTCCGGCTGGTCGACGACCTGCTGACCCTGGTGGCGATCGAGGAGTCCGGTCTTGCGATCCGCTCGGCGGAGATCGACCTGGAGCGCGTCGTGCGTGAGGCCGTGGATGCGGCCCGGCCGCGCGCCGAAGAAGCCGTGCTGAGCCTGTCGCTGGAGACCCCGGGAATCGCCGTCCCCATGTACGGCGACCGCGACCGTCTCGGCCAGGCCATGGACAACCTGCTCTCCAACGCGATCAAGTTCACGCCGTCCGAAGGGCAGGTCCGGGTGATCCTGCGCTCCAAGGGGCCCTTGGCCGAGATCGACGTGGTCGACACCGGTGTGGGCATCGGGGACGAGGATCCTGATGCACTCTTCGAACGCCTCTTCCGCACACCGGCCGCGGTGGCCCAGCAGACACCGGGCGCGGGGCTGGGCCTGACCATCGCACTGGCCATCGTGGAGGCGCACGCCGGCACCATCGAGGTCGTCGCCACCGAGCACCCGGGCACAACGGTGCGGATGACGTTCTCGCTCCGGCCGTCCGCCCACCCCGACCAGTCCTGACCGGACCGTCGGCGCGGAACCAGAATCGTCCCAGCCTCTAGAAGAGGCGCTGGCTCGGGTCGTCGATCCCGCGCAGCGCGTCGTAGTCGACGACCGCGCAGGTGATGCCGCGGTCGGTGGCCAGCACGCGCGCTTGTGGCTTGATCTCCTGGGCGGCAAAGATGCCACGCACCGGGTTCAGCAGGGGGTCGCGGTTGAGCAGCTCGAGGTAGCGAGTGAGCTGCTCCACCCCGTCGATCTCGCCACGGCGCTTGATCTCCACCGCCACGGATCGTCCCGCACCGTCGCGGCACATCAGGTCGACCGGGCCGATCGCGGTGGGGTACTCGCGTCGTACGAGGCTCAGGCCGGCGGCCAGCGTCGAGGGGTGCTCGGCCAGCAGCTCCTGGAGGTGCTTCTCCACACCGTCCTTCTGCAGGCCCGGGTCCACGCCGAGGTCGTGGCTGGAGTCGTGGAGGACCTCCTCGATGAGGATCCGCAGGCTGTCACCGGTCTTGGCGGCAACGGTCCACTCGACCTGACCGTCCTCCGTGGCGCCCTCCCGCACGGTGCACGGGGGACTCATCCAGTTCAGCGGCTTGTAGGAGCCGCCGTCGGAGTGCACGAGCACCGATCCGTCGGACTTGATCATCAGCACCCGCGTCGCCATCGGCAGGTGCGCGCTCAGCCGTCCCGCGTAGTCGACCTGGCAGCGGGCCACGACGATTCTCACGAGCGGTGAATCTACCTGCCATGCTGGCGCGGTGGGCCGCGAGCCAGGAAGAGTGGTGGTCGTCGGCGCCGGAGTCACCGGGCTGAGTTGCGCCGTACGGCTGGCCGAGAACGGACACCGGGTGTACGTGCTCGCCCGCGACCTGCCGCTGGGAGACGACCTCCGTCGTCGCCGCGGCGCTCTGGTATCCCTTCAAGGCGCTTCCGCAGGACCGGGTCATGGCCTGGGCGAGGAGGTCGTACGCCGTGTTCGGCGAGCTGGCCGGCCGGGAGACGCCAACCGAGACCGGTGTGCGGATGATCCCGGCACCGAGGTGCTCGCACGGCGGACCGAGGATCCCTGTTGGGCCGGTGCGGTGCCCGACCTGGAGCACACCGTTGCGCCGCAGGCGTACGCCGACGCGTGGTCCTTCACCGCGCCGGTGATCGACATGCCGGTCAACCTCCGGTGGCTGCACGCCCGGCTGATCGAGCTCGGCGCGACGATGACCCGGATGAGCCTGCCCGCCCTGCCTGACACGGAGGCCGAGGTGGTCAACTGCGCCGGCCTGGGCGCCCGACTGCTGGCCCACGACCACGACGTGCGACCCGTGCGCGGCCAGGTGGTCCTCGTGGCGGGAGTCGAGCTGGACCGCTGGTGGCTGGACGCCGAAGGGCCGACGTACGTCGTGCCGCGCGCCCGCGACGTCGTGGTGGGTGGCACCGTCGACGCCGGCGACTGGAGCCGGACCTCGTCTCCGGAGACGGCGAGGGAGATCCTCCATCGAGCCACCCAGCTGGTGCCCGCGCTCGCTGACGCCCGAGTCGTGGGTCACCGGGTGGGGCTGCGTCCGGTCCGTTCCACCGTCCGGCTGGAGACGGAGGGACGGGTGGTCCACTGCTACGGATAGGGCCGCGCCGGGGTCACGCTGAGCTGGGGGTGTGCTGAGGAGGTCGCGGAGCTGGTGGCCGGGGTTGGGCTGAATGCCTGCGGAGGGACCGTCGCCGAACACGGCCGTGGCCTGCCGGCCTCGAGGCTTGCAGGCGGACGTGAGCGGACCCACACCGAGCCCACGCCGCGGCGCGTGACAAGATGCGCCCTATGTCACGTGACTTCAAGACCATCGGCGTTGTCGGAATTGGCACCATGGGTGCAGGGATCACGGAGGTGTTCGCCCGAAATGGCTACACCGTCGTGGGGGTGGAGCTCGACGAGGACGGTGTGGCCCGGGCACGCCAGCACCTGGAGCACTCGACGGCCCGAGCTGTCGCCCGCGGCAAGCTGACCGAGGACGACGCCAAGCAGCTGCACGACCGGGTGTCCTTGGGCATCTCGCTGGAGGCGCTCAAGGACGTAGACCTGGTGGTCGAGGCGGTCGTTGAGTCCGTCGAGACCAAGAAGGAGATCTTCCAGCAGCTCGATGGCATCGTCTCCGAGGACACGATCCTCGCCACGAACACCTCCTCGCTCTCGGTGACCGAGATCTCCTCGGCGACCTCGCACCCGGGCCGCGTCATCGGCGTCCACTTCTTCAACCCGGCGCCGGTCCAGGGTTTCGTGGAGATCGTGCGCACCGTCGTCACTGCCCCCGAGGTGCTCGAGGACGTTGCCACGCTGGTGAAGGCGCTGGACAAGAACCCCGTCATCTGTGGTGACAAGGCTGGTTTCATCGCGAACACGTTGCTGTTCGGCTATCTCAACCACGCGGTCTCCATGTACGAGAACCGCTATGCCTCGCGCGAGGACATCGACGCGGCGATGTGCTTCGGCTGTGGCTACCCGATGGGTCCGCTGGCGCTGCTCGATCTGATCGGTCTGGACACGGCCTACGAGATCCTCGACACGATGTACCGCCAGAGCCGGGACCGGCTGCACGCTCCCGCTCCGATCCTCAAGCAGATGGTCACCGCCGGGCTCCTGGGCCGCAAGGCCGGCAAGGGCTTCTACAGCTACGAGGAGGCCGACAGCCCCGTCGTCGTACCCGATGACCGGACGCCTTCGACCGACGACAAGCCGCAGTTCCGGCACGACATCAAGCTGGTCGGTGTGGTCGGCACCGGAACCATGGCCACAGGCATCGTCGAGGTCTTCGCCAAGGGCGGGTACGACGTCGTCTACGTCGGCCGCTCGCAGGCCAAGGTGGATGCCGTCCGCGCCACTATCGAGCGCTCCCTGGACAAGGCCATCCAGCGCGGCAAGCTCGAGGAGTCCGCCAAGGACGAGGTGCTCGGCAGGCTGACCGGCTCGACGTCACTCGACGACCTCGGCGCGGTGGACATCGCCGTGGAGGCAATCGCCGAGGACCTGAAGATCAAGACCACGCTCTTTGAGAACCTCGACGAGATCTGTCGGCGTGGAAATGGAGGGCAGGGCGCGATCCTGGCCACCACCACGTCCTCGCTGCCGATCATCACGTGCGCGCGGGCCACCGACCGGCCGCAGGACGTGGTCGGGATGCACTTCTTCAACCCCGCACCCATCATGAAGCTGGTCGAGGTGGTCAGCACTGTCTCCACCAGCGAAGAGGTCGCCGAGACCACCCGCGCCCTGTGCGCGAATGTCGGCAAGGTTGCTGTCTCGTGTGGTGACCGGGCCGGGTTCATCGTCAACGCGTTGCTGTTTCCCTACCTCAACGACGCGATCAAGATGCTGGAGGCCCACTATGCGACCGCCGATGACATCGACACTGCGATGAAGCAGGGATGTGCCCTTCCGATGGGGCCTTTCGCGCTGCTCGACGTGGTCGGCAACGACGTGTCGCTGGCGATCCAGCGTGAGCTCTACCTGGAGTTCCGCGAGCCTGGCTTCGCCCCGGCGCCACTGCTGGAACACCTGGTCACCGCCGGCTACCTGGGCCGCAAGACCAAGCGCGGCTTCCGGGACTACAGCAGCCGGTAGGCACAGCCCAGCGTTGGCCCAGTGTTGGCCCGGAGTTGGCCCAGTGTTGGCCCGGCGTTGGTCGGGGTCACTCGCCGTCGGGGTATCCGCGCCGCACGGTGCGGTCGAGGATCCCCAGGGTCGCCTTGAGTGCGCCCTCGGAGATCACCGGGAAGATGTCGGCGTCGCGCCATTCCGGCGCGATGTCCGACCAGTCGCAGTACGTACGACCTGACCACAGACCCCCGCTCCGCCCGCTCGATGCGGTAGCCGTAGACGTGGCCGATCTGGGGACGCACCGCCCGAGAACCTTCCAGGCGATCTCACGGTCCTGCTCGTAGGCCGAGATGGTGACCGTGACGTCGTAGAGGCCCATGTCGAAGTCGCCGAGCGACTCGCGGTCCATGTGCACCACGAAGGAGTCACCCACCGCCGACACCTTCTCGCCCGCGGTGGACTGGAGCATCCCGGAGGAGTCGATCGCCACGTGCCCCTGCGGGTCGCACAACAGGGAGAAGACGGCCTCCGCGGTGGCGTCGATCGGCCGACTGACCTCGATACGTTCTGTCGTGGGCGGATAGTGGCACCGACCGCCCCGGTGCTGTGGTCGATGTCCGTGGAGCAGGGTCGTAATCTGGCGCCATGGTGCAGATCATCGTCTTCCTGCTTGTGATCGCGGTCGCTGCCGTGGTGGTGAGCCTGATCGTCAAGGCAACCCAGCGCAGGGCCCTGGCGCGCAAAGAGGCCGAGCTCGAGCCGGTGCGCAAGTTCGCCTTCGAGGACGTCACCGCGCTCGGCGAGGAGCTCCAGCTGCTCGACATCGAGATGGCCGGGCGTGAGCTCGACCCTGGCGAGCATGCCGACTACCAGCGGGCCCTGGACGCCTACGAGTCGGCGAAGAGGGCCGCCGACAAGATCGAGGAGCCTGAGCACGTCAAGAACGTCACCGAGATCCTCGAGGACGGCAAGTACGCCATGGCCTGCGTCCGCGCCCGGGTTGCGGGCCAACCGCTGCCCACGCGCCGACCGCCGTGCTTCTTCGACCCGCGCCACGGTCTCTCGGTCGAGGACGTCCCGTACACGCCTCCGGGC
>Ga0075530_1001497_pt1 | contig 11072 bp, 5 predicted proteins | sample NGEPerD_2_FD_75101 | JGI IMG/M metagenome (GOLD analysis project Ga0075530, IMG submission 75101) | Arctic peat soil microbial communities from the Barrow Environmental Observatory site, Barrow, Alaska, USA - NGEE PermafrostL1-D | ecosystem: Environmental > Terrestrial > Soil > Wetlands > Peat ...
CTGCGCGACGATGCGACATTGCTCGCGCATTACCGGGAACGTTTTCGCCACCTGCTGGTGGACGAATTTCAGGACACTAACGCCATTCAATATGCCTGGCTGCGGCTGCTCGCCGGCGAGCAGATTCCGATCTTCGCGGTGGGCGACGACGATCAGTCGATCTACGGCTGGCGCGGTGCGCGCATCGAAAACATCCAGAGTTTCAGCCGCGATTTTCAGCGTACGCAGACCTTCAGACTGGAGCAGAACTACCGCTCGACCGCGAAGATTCTGGCCGCCGCCAATGCGCTGATCGACCACAATAAGGGTCGCATGGGCAAGCAACTCTGGACCAGCGGCGACAAGGGCGACGCGATCCAGGTCTATGCGGCATATAACGAGCACGACGAAGCGCGCTTCGTTGCCGACCGGCTAACGCAATGGGCGGAGCAGGGTCAGCCGCGCCGCGAGGTCGCGATTCTCTATCGTTCCAACGCGCAGTCGCGCGTGTTCGAAGAAGTCTTTATGGCGCGCCGCATCCCTTATCGCGTGTATGGTGGACAGCGCTTTTTCGAGCGCGCCGAGATCAAGGATGCGCTCGCGTATCTGCGGTTGTCCTCCAATCGCGACGACGACGCCTCGTTCGAGCGTGTGGTAAACCTGCCAACCCGCGGCATCGGCGAGCGCACGGTCGCCGAGGTGCGCGGTCACGCGCGTGGTCAAAACATAACCCTGTGGCAGGCGGGACAGACGCTTACCGGCGAGGGTGGTTTGACCTCTCGCGCCGCGAACGCGTTGCTGGGGTTTGTGCGGCTGATAGAAAGTATGGGCGGGGCCATCGCGGGTCTGCCGCTGCACGAACAGGTCGATCACGTCATTCAACACAGCGGTGTCAAGAAGCATCACGGCGCCGAAGGCGGCGAAAAAGGCCAGGCGCGCATGGAAAACCTGGATGAACTGGTCACCGCCGCGCGCGGTTTCAGGCTGGACCCGGACCAGCACGGTGATATGACGCCACTGGACGCGTTCCTGGCGCACGCCGCGCTGGAGGCGGGCGAAGGTCAGGGGCAGGCTTATCAGGACTGTGTGCAGCTCATGACCCTGCACGCCGCCAAGGGGTTGGAGTTTCCGCTGGTGTTCATGGTCGGCATGGAAGAAGGCGTGTTCCCGAGCAAGATGTCCATCGACGAGCCGGGACGTCTGGAAGAAGAGCGCCGGCTCTGCTATGTCGGCATTACCCGCGCGCGCCGGCAACTGGTGATCACGTTTGCGGAATCGCGGCGTCAGTACGGCGCCGAGAGCTACAATTCGCCGTCACGCTTTGTCGGCGAGCTGCCGCCCGAACTGGTTAACGAGGTACGGCCCAGGGTTATGATCACCCAGCCGTTGCGTGCGCGCCGCACGGTCGCGCCGCAGGCCGAGAGCGAGAACGGCATTCGTATCGGCAAGCGGGTCGCGCACGCGAAGTTCGGCGAAGGTGTGGTGCTGGACAGCGAAGGTCAGGGCCGCCACGCGCGCGTACAGGTCAATTTCGAGCGCGCGGGGTGCAAGTGGCTGGTGGTGGAATACGCGAATCTGCAGACGCTATAGACATCGGCCCGCTGTCGCGCGCAAGACCCGCCGCCCTTTAATCGCGCGGCAGGATCTCAAAACGCGACTATAATCAGTTATCATCCTTTAGCGACTTAGGGACATGGTATAGCGGCTACCGCCTGGCGAAAAGGCCAGTGTCGCTGTCGAGGCATGAATTGCCCCGGGGGGCGCCGATCGATCATGGACAATATAATACCACTGATACCACGCAATGCCGGCCGCAACCGCGGCTCGCACAAGCCCGCGAACTTGCGCGTAACCTCCGAGGGTGCGCCTGACTGGAGCGGCGATCGTGTCGCCAGGCAGGGTCGGCATCCACCAAGCGTACTTATCGTTGACGATCAGTTCACTGGCCGCAAGATCCTTGAGGGGGTGATCCAGAGCATCGACCCCGCGCTGCTGGTGGATAGTTTTGCCGATCCCTACGAGGCGTTGCGCCACGCCGGCCGGCAAACGCCGGATCTGATCCTGACCGATTACAGAATGCCGGATTTGAACGGTGTTGAGTTCACCCGGCGCTTACGCGCCATGCCCAGCTGCATGGACGTGCCGGTAGTGGTCGTTACAGTCGTGGATGATCCTGAAGTGAGGTACCAGGCGTTGGACGCGGGTGCCACCGATTTTCTCGTGCGCCCGATCGATCAATACGAATGCCGCGCCCGCTGCCGGAATCTGCTGACCTTGCGCCGGCAGCAGAAAATCATCACCCACCGCGCGCAGTGGCTGGAGGAACAGGTCTCGCTTGCTACCCGGCAGATTCGCAATCGCGAACGGGAAACGCTGTTACGGCTCGCCAAGGTCGGTGAATACAGGGATAAAGGCACTAGCCACCACGTGTTGCGCATGGCAAAAATCGCGCGGCTGATCGACGAGCAGATGGGGCTGTCGGCGGCAGAATGCGACGAGATCGCGCTCGCGGCGCCCTTGCATGACATTGGCAAGATCGGCATTCCCGATCAGGTGCTGCTCAAGCCGGCCGAATTAACGCCGGCGGAGTGGGCGATCATGAAAATGCATACATCGATTGGTCACGAGATACTAAAAGACAGCGCGTCGCGTTACATCCAGCAGGGCGCGGTAATCGCGTTGAGCCATCACGAGCGCTACGATGGCGGCGGCTACCCCAACGGTCTGCGCGGCGACGCCATCCCATTGACCTCGCGCATCGTCGCGGTAGCCGATGTTTATGACGCGCTGACCACCAGACGATCCTACAAGGAAGCCTGGCGTCGCGAGGACGCGCTTCAGTATGTGACGGCACAGTCGGGCCACCATTTCGATCCGCAGTGCGTCGCGGCCTTCATCGCTCAACTGGCCGAGATTGACACAATGGCAGAGGGCGCGTTCCTACCCGAGACGTAGCCGATACGGAATAGGTAGGTATCCGACATGTTGGCAAGGCTCACGGCACGATTGTCCGGCCGCCCGGACAGCGAACACGAGCAGGCCATCCTGCGCGTGATTATCGTGTTTGTGGTATTTGTCTACTTCCTTTCCCCGCTATATGCCAACGGGATCGATAATCCCGCAACGTTATTCACTGCGCGCGTCGCGGTGAGTCTGGCGCTGGGTTGCTCTGTAATCATCTTGCTGGCGATTATTTGCTGGCCCGGTAAATCGGTTGCACGGCGCTTTATCGGCATGCTTCTCGATCTCGGCGCCACCTCATACGGTATGGCCGTAAGCGGGGAAACCGGGCTTCCGCTCATCGGCGTTTATTTGTGGGTAACGATGGGCAACGGATTTCGTTACGGCACGGCGTTCCTGGCTGCGGCGACCATCATCAGCATTATTGGATTCTCAGCGGTTTCAGTCCTTAGTGATTACTGGGCCGCGCACCGTACGCTTAGTACCAGCATGTTAATTGTCCTGACTGCGTTACCCATGTATATGGCAACACTGCTGCGCAAGCTCAACGATGCTATCGATACCGCGACCCTGGCCAGTCGCGCCAAGTCGCAGTTCGTCGCGAACATGAGTCACGAATTGCGCACGCCGCTCAACGGGGTCATCGGCATGAGCGATCTGCTCATCGACACGCCGCTGAACACCGAGCAGCGAGAAATCACACGCACCATCCACGCCTCCGCGCATACCTTGCTTGGCCTGATCGAAAATATTCTCGACCTCTCCAGGATCGAGGCCGGCAAGCTCAATATCGAGATCGCGGATTTCGATCTGCACCGGCTGATGCGCGACACCGCGCTTCTGTTCGAGCCGCAGGCGCGCAAGAATGGGCTGGTGTTCGCGGTTTACGTCGCGCCGGAGACGCCGTTTATGCTGCGCGGCGACGCGGCGCATATTCATCAGGTGCTGGTGAATCTCATCGGCAACGCCATCAAGTTCACCACCACCGGCCGCATCGACGTCAAAGTGGCGCCGGTGACCGATGACGTCGCCGACACGCTGAAGCTGCGTTTCGAGGTGATCGACACCGGTATCGGCATACCGCAAGCCGCGCAGATGCGGATATTCGATACGTTTACCCAGGCGGATACTTCCACCTCGCGTCGTTACGGCGGTTCCGGGCTGGGCACCGCCATCGCGCGGCAACTGGTGCAGCAGATGGGCGGGCAGATCGGCGTACAAAGCAGCGAGGGCGCGGGCACCACTTTCTGGTTCGATCTGCCGTTCGAGCGACGCGTGGCGGCCCGCCAGGACGGTGTAATCCTGGACACGCTGCGCTTTGTACGCGTATTGGCGATTGTTGATGCGGAACTGGCGGCAGAGATCGAGCCGGCGCTCGCCGGCTGGCGGCTTGCGCACGACTGTGTGCGGGAGGCGGCGCAGGCCTTCGCCAGCCTGGCGCAAGCCTCGGCGCAGCAGTTGCCGCATTGGGTGGTGCTGGTGCAGCGGCGGCAGATCGATATCGCGCCGGAGCGTTTTGCCGTCGCTGCCCGCGCGTTGCAGCCGTCCGGAAAATTGTCGCTGGTGCTGATCGATGCCAATGACGACGCTCTGAAGCATGAGGAGTGGCTGCGTTGCGGCTATACCGCGGTGCTGCCGGAACCCCTGAATAAAACGCTGTTATTTAACGCCATTCATGCCGCGCACACCGATCACGAGCCGCGGGAGAATGTGCTCTCGCTGGCCGATCATTATCGTCAGACGGGTGCCGGCCGGCGGCTCAATATCCTGGTCGCCGAAGACAACCTGGTGAACCAGAGGGTCATCAAAGGCGTGCTGGAGCGTGCCGAGCACAAGGGTTACGTCGCGGATAATGGGGAACAGGCGCTTGATGCCCTGGCGCGGGAACAACCCCGGTTCGACCTTTTCATCGCGGACATGCAGATGCCTGTGATGAGCGGCATCGACGTGGTCAAGGCGTGCCGCTTCATGGAGACGCGCGGGAACCTGCCCGTGATCATGTTGACCGCGAATGCGACCCGTGAAGCCATGGAGCAGTGCCGGCAAGCCGGCGCGAACGCGTTTCTAACCAAGCCGATCAATGCCCGAAAACTGCTGGATACTATTGCCGCGCTGATGATGGCAAACAGCGATGCGTCCGCCAAAAATGCAGTTGCGCAGTCAAGCGCACCGCCGGGCTCGTCGCAAAACGCGGATCTACAGCTTGACGAGTCCGCACTCGACCGGTTGAGCCTGCTGGGTTCCGGCCGTGACTTTGTGCGCGAGCTGGTGGAAGGCTTTACGCGCGACGGCGCGCGGCTCATGGCGAGTGTACGCCATGCCGTGACCGAGCAGGACTATCCCGAGTTTCAGGACGCCGCGCACGCGCTCAAGGGCACCGCCAGCGAACTGGGCGGCACGCAGTTGGTCAGGCTCTGCGTCGCCGCCCAGCAACTCAAACCTTATGAGATGTCCACCGCCAAGTCCTCCGAACTGGCTGCCCGTATCGAAACATGCTTCAATAGCACCTGTATCAGGTTGACGGAGTACGTCGACCGCCCGCGCAACGTCATGCGCTGATGGTGCCGCGCTCGCTGAATTTCTCCTGACGCTGTGCGCTTACGTTGCGGCCGCGGCCGGTCTGACGCGCCACCAGGCGCTCCATCATGCGCAGGTCGCGCGGCTCCAGACGCAGCGCGGCGTCCACCCAGATTTCGGTGATATCGATGAGTTCCTTGTAGCTGACCGCATTGACGCACTCTTTCGCCGCGCGCAATGCGCGATACCCGTTGGGGGCGCGATCTTGTTTTCTGACGTAATCGTAAACGGCCATCTCGCCCTGCAGGTTCTCGGCCAGCACATCCACCACGCCCATCTCGTACAGCTCCTCGGCACCGTAGATCTTGCCGCTCAGGATGATTCGCTCGGCGCGGGCGCTGTCCAGCTTGCGACTCAGCAGGCTGTAGGCGCCCATGCCGGGAAACAGGTTGAACAGGATTTCGGGGAAACCCATCCTGGCGCTGCGATCGGCAATCAGTACATCGCTGGATATGGCGGTCTCGAAGCCGCCGCCCAGGGCATCGCCCTGCACGAGTGAAATCGTCGTAATGCCGCGGTTGAAATGAGCAATATTTCCATACAAGGCATCGATACAGGCTTTTGCGTACTCATACAACACAGCCTTGTTTCCGGCCCGGATTAGCGCCGTAAACAAACCGAGATCTCCGCCCAGGTTAAAGATGTCAGGTACGTTGGAGGCCAGCACGTGATAACGAATATCGCGCGCTACGGTTGTATCGGAAGCCATCTCTTTACACCACTGGTTTAGCTCGGCCAGCAATGCCGGCGTGAAACAGGGGCGCGAAGTCGCCTGCATATAGCACCACATAAGTCGGTACTTTTCATCGTAAAAGGTTTCCAGCTGCGAGTAATCCGGAGTTTCCCGGGGCACGAGCGAAATCAATGAATTGCGGACGTTGTTAATCATTGGGCACCTGTATCTCATCTGGGTAGGTAAATGGGGCTTGCGGTGTCTTATTCGCCTTGTACGTAGACGCTGCCGCCGAACCGATCGGCGCGTAAACAAGGATAGTCGGCGATCGCTTTCGTTGGGAATTTAATCCCCGTTCTTTGGAGCAGACGCAGCAAAAAATCGGACGAACGGGATAAAAGTGGAGGCGGGTACGAAAGTTCGGGCCAAGTGATCTTGGGCAGCGCCTGGGAGACGGCGGCTTTGAGGTCGCTAGAAAGCGGATGCGCGTTCGATTCGATCGATCAGAATCAGCTTGAATTCGTCCGGGTCTTTCGTGTGTGTGATATGCCCGGCGCGCGGAAAATGCTTGTCGTAAAGCCGAGACAGCCAGAAGCGCAGCGCGGCTGCACGCGCCATTACGGGCCACGCGCGGCGCTCCACCGGTAAAAGCGGTCGCGTCTCGTGGTAGGCGGCAAGCAGCGCATCTATCTTTGAGGTGTCGAGGCTGCCGTCGCGTTTGCTGCACCAGTCGTTGGCGGTGATCGCCAGATCGTACATGAAAGCGTCGTCGCAGGCGTAGTAAAAGTCGATCACGCCCGTGAGCGCGTCGCCCATGAACATCGCGTTGTCGCGGAACAGATCGGCGTGGATGATGCCACGCGGCAGCCCCTCGAATCGGTCCTGGCGCTGAAACTGCAGTTCCGCGTCTAGAAGCCGCGCATCGCTGTCAGTCAGGCGCGTGTGCAGCACTTCCCGCACCGCCAGCCACCAGCCGTAACCGCGGTCGTTTTCGCGGTGTCCCTTGAAATACCGCGTGGCGAGGTGCAGACGCGCCAGCACGTGTCCGACGGCCTCGCACTGTTGAAGATTTGCAATGTTTGGGCTTGCTCCGCTTAACCTGCGCACCAGCGCGGCGGGTTTATCGTTCAACTGCTGCAGGAAATCGCCATGCCGATCGGCGATCGGATGGGCGCTGGGAATGCCGTGTTCCGCGAGATGCGCCGTGAGATTCAGAAAAAACGGCAGCTCGTAAGCCGCGTGCTTTTCAAACAGGGTCAGCACAAACTGGCCACGCTCGGTGGTGACGAAGAAATTGCTGTTCTCGATCCCCGCGCTGATGCCGCTGAATTCCAGCAAGGCGCCTTCGTCGTAAAGGCTCAAAAACGCCTCGAGTTGCGGCCGGTTAACTGGTGTATAGACGGACATGGAATTCTGATGGTAACAATGTAACGGGAATCCTTAACTGGTGTTGGCAGACGGGCTGTACGGATCAGGTTATGCGCTGTCACAATTCCAGCAGCCGTTCGCGCTCCTCGGCCGAGGGCTCGAAGCCACGATGCTCGTAATGCTCGAAGATCGCTTCCACCACTTCGTCCGGGCTGTCCAGTAGTTTGAACAGGCCGATGTCGGCGGGACTGATGACTCCCTCGCTGACCAATGTCTGTTTGAACCAGTCGATCAGGCTCGCCCAGAACTTCGCGTGTACCAGGATAATGGGTATGCGTGCGGTTTTGCCCGTCTGCACCAGGGTCAGGATCTCGACCAGTTCATCCAGGGTGCCGAAGCCGCCGGGCAGCACGACGTAGGCCGATGCATATTTGACAAACATTACCTTGCGGGTGAAAAAATGGCGGAAATGCAGGCTGATGTCCTGATAGCCGTTGGTGCCCTGCTCGTGCGGCAGCTCGATATTGAGGCCGACGCTGGGCGACTTGCCGGCGAACGCGCCCTTGTTGGCGGCCTCCATGATGCCCGGCCCACCGCCACTGACCACGGAGAAGCCGGCGTCGGACAGGGCGCGGGCGATATCCTCCGCGAGCCGGTAATAGGGGTGCTCGGGCAAAACCCGCGCCGATCCGAAGATACTGACCGAGGGCTTGATCCGCGCGAGGCGCTCGAAGCCGTCGACAAACTCGGCCATGATCTGAAAGACTTTCCAGCTTTCCCGCGTCAACATATTATCGTCGGCCGGCGCCAGGCCGGGATGAGACGCGCGCGTGTTTTGATCCATAATCCGTGCGGATGAGCTTAAAGCGACATGATAACCTTGGATAATTGATCGCACTAGGATCAGTCTCCCGCCACCCGCGAATCGCGAGCCCGTAATGACCGCAAATTCAGGCAAGCCCCTCGTCCTGGTCGATGGGTCGTCCTACCTTTATCGCGCGTTCCACGCGCTGCCGCCGCTGACCAACACCGCCGGTGAACCCACCGGCGCGATCTATGGCGTAGTCAATATGCTCAAGCGATTATTGAGCGACTATCAGCCCGATTACATGTCCGTCGTGTTCGACGCCAAGGGCAGGACCTTCCGCAGCGAGCGCTACGAATTGTACAAGGCTACGCGCCCGCCCATGCCGGATGAGCTTGGCGCTCAGATCGAGCCGTTGCACGCTATTATCGAAGCCATGGGCCTGCCGTTGCTGTGTGTTGCCGGCGTGGAAGCCGACGATGTGATCGGCAGCCTGGCACGCGCGGCGGAGGCCGGGAATATGCCCGTGGTTGTGTCCACCAGCGACAAGGATCTGGCCCAGATTGTCAGCGCACACGTGACCCTGGTGAATACCATGAGTGGGCGTTGCCTGGACGTGGCCGGTGTCGCCGAGCGGTTCGGCGTGCCGCCGGAGCGCATGGTCGATTATCTGGCGCTGGTCGGTGACACGGTAGACAATATTCCCGGCGTGCCGGGGGTCGGACCGAAGACCGCGGCGAAGTGGTTGCAGGCGTATGGTTCGATGGCCGGTGTGATCGAACACGCGGGCGAGGTCAAGGGCAAGATAGGCGAAAAGCTGCGCGCGGCGCTTGCCGATCTGCCGCTGTCATACGAACTGGCGACCATTAAATGTGACGTGCCGCTGGCGCTGGCGCCGCGCGATCTGGGCATTAAACCGCCGGACACAGAGCGCCTGCGCGCGCTATACCAACGCTATGAATTCAAGGCGTGGCTGGCAGCACTTGATAAAAACCCGGATGCCGAGACACCGATTGAGGCGCCGAGTCCCGCTCCCGACCAGCGCGATCAGCCGCGCGCCCAAGAACCGCGGGCCGACGAATCTGGGGACTACGAAACCATTCTGACCGACGCACAGATAACCGCGTGGCTGGACAAACTCGCGGCGGCGGAGCTGGTCGCCTTCGATACGGAAACGGATGATCTCAATTATGCCAGGGCGCGAGTCGTCGGCATGTCCTTCGCGGTTCAGCCCGGACAGGCCGCTTACCTTCCGCTGGCGCACGACTACCCGGGTGCGCCGCCGCAGCTGGACTTCGAATCGACCCTGGCGCGGCTCAAGCCGTGGCTTGAAAACCCGTCGAAGCTAAAAGTGGGTCATCACCTGAAATACGATCGTAACGTGCTGTTCAACCATGGTGTAACACTCGCTGGCATCGCGCATGACACGATGCTGGAGTCATACGTTTTGAACTCCACCTCCAGCCGGCACGACCTGGACACCTTGTGCGAGCGCCATCTTGGTCACACCAACATTCATTTCGAAGACGTTGCCGGCAAGGGCGTAAAACAATTGACGTTCAATCAGGTCGCGCTGGAACAGGCCGCGCCGTATGCAGCCGAAGACGCGGATATGACCTTGCGTCTGCACCGCCATTTCTGGCCGCAGCTGGAGGCAGTGGGGCGATTGCGCGAGCTTTATCAGGACATAGAGATGCCGCTGGTGCCGGTTCTCTCACGCATGGAATGCGGCGGTGTGCTGATCGACGCGGTACTGCTAGCGGCGCAGAGTTCGGAGCTGGCCACGCGCATGGCCGAGGTCGAGCGCGCCGCGTTCGAGGCCGCCGACCAGCCCTTCAACATCGGTAGCCCCAAGCAGATTCAGGAAATCCTTTACGACAAACAGGGGCTGCCGGTGCGACGCAAGACGCCCAAAGGCCAGCCTTCGACGGCTGAAGACGTGCTCGCGGAGCTGGCGCTGGACTATCCGTTGCCGCGCCTGATCCTCGATCACCGGGGTTTGAGCAAGCTGAAATCGACATACACCGACAAGTTGCCGAGGCAAGTCAACGGACGCACCGGCCGCGTTCACACGTCTTATCATCAGGCCGTGGCCTCGACCGGGCGGCTGTCATCATCCGAACCCAATTTGCAGAACATCCCGATCCGCACCGCGGTAGGGCGGCGCATCCGCCAAGCGTTTATCGCGCCGCCCGGTTACGCGATTCTGGCCGCGGACTACTCTCAAATCGAGCTGCGTATCATGGCGCACCTGTCAGGGGATGCGGGCCTGCGCACGGCGTTCGAGGAGGACAAGGACATTCATCGCGCCACTGCCGCCGAGGTATTCGGCGTACAAACGGAACGGGTGACCGGCGACCAGCGGCGCGCGGCCAAGGCGATCAACTTCGGTTTGATCTACGGCATGTCCGCGTTCGGGCTGGCGCGGCAGCTGGGTATCGATCGCGGCGCGGCGCAAGACTACGTCAACCGTTATTTCGATCGTTATCCCGGCGTCAAGGCGTACATGGACGCCACCCGTGAGCAGGCGCGCGCGCGCGGCTACGTGGAAACCGTGTTCGGGCGGCGTTTGTATCTGCCGGAGATCAAGTCCCGCAACGCGCCGCGCCGTCAGTATGCGGAGCGCACCGCGATCAACGCGCCCATGCAGGGCACCGCGGCCGATATCATCAAGCGCGCGATGATCGTGGTGGACACCTGGTTACAGGC
>Ga0075530_1001498_pt1 | contig 11069 bp, 9 predicted proteins | sample NGEPerD_2_FD_75101 | JGI IMG/M metagenome (GOLD analysis project Ga0075530, IMG submission 75101) | Arctic peat soil microbial communities from the Barrow Environmental Observatory site, Barrow, Alaska, USA - NGEE PermafrostL1-D | ecosystem: Environmental > Terrestrial > Soil > Wetlands > Peat ...
ACTGTTGACCGAGGGTTGTGGCCAACTGTTCTTTGATCTATTGAGATAGCAGGTGATAAACCTTCAATTAGGTCGACATCGGGCTTGTCCATTAAACCAACAAATTGGCGAGCGTACGACGAGAGAGATTCTACATATCTTCGCTGCCCTTCTGCATAAACAGTGTCAAAAGCAAGAGAAGATTTACCAGAACCTGAAAGGCCAGTAATAACAACTAACTGATTTCGAGGGATATCTAAATTAACATTTTTTAAATTATTTGTTCGTGCTCCTCGAATCTTAATGAAGTTTACGGGCATAGTTATTTTTTAAGAAATTATATTTAAAGTATTATAAAGGTAAATCATTAAAAAAACAAGACCTGCTAAAATTAACCAGCTCTTGTTTATCTTATATTTATATAAATACTGAATTTTAAAAAATTGGATAAAATATTTTCAAAAAATATAAAAATATTTTATCTACAATCTTTATTTTTTTTGGCCACTTCTTATATTCCTTAGCTTCTTTTTTCCATTTTTCAATAATTTTTAAAACATCCTGCACTAAATCTTTTTGTCTAGAAAATATACCAGCTTCATAATTAACTTTAAACGATAAAAGATCAATATTTTGCGAACCAATCACCACCTCTTCCTTATCTATTACCATTATCTTTGCATGGTTCATTTCTTTACCCATATAAAATTTTACACCTACCCTTGATAGGCGATAAGCATTTATATAGTTCATTTTATTTAAAAATTTTATATCTGTGTCACTGGGTATAATCATTTCTACTTTCACACCTCTTTGACAAGCATCGTCTATTGCTACCAAGAGCCATCGAGGGGGTAGAAGATAAGGTGTAACAATTTGTAGCAAAAATTTTGCATGTGAAATCTTTTTTTTGTAATAACTACTTAAGCTATACAATTTACTTGTGCTTCTCCAATTATCAAAAATCCAATTTTTAATTTTTCTTGGTAAAACTGTAAATCTATATTGTATTAACGATTGTCGTTTACCGCCGCATAAACGATATGCTTTATCAAATGACTTAATAAGCAACTTTACCGGGGCTCCCTCAATTTTAATATGAAGATCTCGCCAGTTTCTAGAGCTTTCTTTAATATTTACCCCCCCTAAAAAAGCTACTTTATTGTCGACAATCAAAATCTTGCGGTGTGTTCTTTTAAGCCAGTGGCTAAAAAATTTAAACTCTGCACCAGACTTTCTGAGTTCATTTATAAAACTGTCTTCAAGTTCCGAGCTTCCATAGGAATCTGCAATAATAACGACTTCTAAACCTTTCGCAGCCTTTTCTTTAAGTAATGAAAAAAAATTGTGGGTCCTTTTTGTATCATTAGCCAAAATATACATTTCTAAATAAACTGATTTTTCAGCTTTTGAAATTGCCTTAAACATTCCGTCCCATGCCTTATAAGATGTTGTATATAAACGATATTTCATAACCAGGATTTTATTTCCTTTATTTTCTTCTTTGTTTCCCTTCTACCTATTTGAATCATCTCATCAATTAATTTCCGTGAAAAATAATTGCGAACGGATGTTAACTGCACCTGAGAAGATACATCAGGATTTATGACGGTAGAAGCATTTTCGATAGATTTTTGAGCCAAATTATATAAAACTATGCGAGTGCTTCTAAGTGCAATTTTAGTAAGGTTAAATCTTTTATCAATAAACTCATTTTTATGATAAAGATTAACCGCAATCACCTTGTCGGCTCCTAAATCTATTAATTCTTTAACGGGCACCGGGCTACTCAAAGCACCATCTACAAACCCCCCATTTTTTCCTTTAATCGACTCAAAAACAATTGGGACCGAGGAGCTGGCTCTAACAGCAGTGGCTAATTTGCCAGAAGAAAAGACATAGGGATTGCCCGTCGCAAGCTCTGTAGCCAGTATTTGTAGGGGAATTTTTACATCCTTAAAATTTTTGTTACCTAAGAGATGCTCGATGAATCTTTCATACTTAGTAGCGCTTACTAATCCATTTCGCCAACCTAAATCAGCAATTCGATAAAAATTTTTCTTAGACCTTAAAAATGCCTCCTCTAATCCAGAAATATCTTGATAAAGGGCAAAATAAGCAGCTACTAAGGCCCCGACTGAAGTACCGCTAATAAATGAAATGGGGATATTATTTTCTTGTAAAACTTGTATTACACCAATATGCGCAAACCCCCTAAAAGCCCCCGATCCTAGAGCTAAACCTATTTTATTTTTCATAAAAAAATTTACTATTTATTTAAGTCACTATCTTTAGTCAACGCAGAAATAAATTTAAATCCTAAATCCTTTGATATAAATATCTCGACTTTTCCATAATTTAAATATTTTAAAACAGTAACTACGATCTAATGAGATTTATCCATACAACTATGTTTTTTATTATACAACTATTTTAATACATTAAACACTAATAAACAACAAAAAAATAGCGTAATCCCAATTTAATTTCTATTTTTAAAGTCTGAAAAATGAATTCTAATGTATGTAAATTTCTTGTTTGTTAAATCAATTTTATAAAATAAAAGAGCCGTAACTTTTGTAGTTACGGCTCATGCCTTATTAATATTTTATTGCCAAGAAGGCACTGCAAACCCTGTGCAAATGATCATATCGTAATTCAATGATACATTGGCCAATATTATTTTTCCAAGATTTATACAGTTCGAATGATGGCGATAAATTTAGATCGTCTTTATTATATTCAGAGTTTATACCAACCGCAAAACCAAATAAGTTATTGTTGAGCTGCTTACCCATCATAACTTCATAGTTTTGAAAACCAGCAGTTTGTCTGCCTTCAACTTTTAAAGTAAAAGTTCCTTTAGTTACAATTGGAGAAAAGTGAATATAATAGAATAAAGGAACAGTTAAATAACTGGTCGCTAAGATGTATGTTTCTTGGCAGAAAAACTTTTGGTTAATATTGCCAAACGCAGTTTGTGATTTAAACCAGAAATTTTTTGTGTCTGGTTGATAATTCACAAAAGTAAAATTGCCGAAGCGACTAAGCCCTTTTGTTCCGGCGTATCCCCCGTATTGCCTATCTTGTTTTCCTATAGCCACAAAAGCATGGCTTGGGTGATAAGCAATCCAAGAGTAGTAAGGACCTTTTTTTGTTTTCCCTTGATTACCTTGGTACTTAGAAACGGCATAGGCTTCGGCGGTAAAATTACCGTAGGAAAGTCTAGTGCCGATAAAATTCCAAGGCTTGTTAGCTGGACTAACAATTCGGCGAATTTCTAGCATCGTTGCTAACTTGCCGAATTTTCTATTACCCCAGATATCAAAGGCGAACTGATCATTAGAGTTTCCATCACCAATTTTTACAATCATTCCGCTTAAACTGCTTGTTGAGTTAGACCAAATTTTAGGAATAATTATTCCTAAGACATCATTGCCATTAGCTTTGTAATCGAACTTTAAAGTAAAAGTAGAATTTTTCACTTCAACCCTCTGGGTTGAAAGAAGTGTTCCAGTTTTATCAACCTTAATTGTACTTTCTAGATTTACTGACTGGCCAACCATTTGGTTTGTAACTGAACAAAAAACAAAAACGATAATGATTGCAATAATATTTTTCATAATTTTTTCTTTTTAGTTGTATTTAATAATTGATTTTTAATTTTCCTCAACTAAGGAAAACCTTTTGGGCAATTACTAAGCAACTAGCGGAATAGGATCGGGATTAGTTTGAAACCCTTGGCATCTTTTGGATGTCGGCGGGAGAACTAATTGCCAAACCAAAGTCATGATAAATATCATTTCTTGTTTAGATGGTAACACAGCAGCGAATGAAATACTTTCGTGCTGGCTTAAGTCATAGTGTTGTTGAAAGTCGGGCGGTGCTTTTATACAAACCTGACATTTCATAAAAGCATCTGATTGATGTTTAACTTCTGCTCCTATTGATTGCGATGTTAGTAATAAAACAAATGTCGCCATCATAATAGGAATTAAAGCATGCTGATAAGATAGTCCTCGATTTTTTAAATAATTCCGATAATCACTTATTTTTAAATCACTTTTAGCAAAGCGTTTAATGTCGGCAAATTCATTATCGGAAATTAAAGAAAAAATATCAGCTTGTCTTCTTTTGTAGTCAACACTCATTGTGAAGATGCGAGCAACTTCACGAGTTTTTAGCGTCCATGTTCTAATAATGACAATAGGATATAAGATTAAACAAATTAGAAAGCTTAACGGATTGTTAATGCTTAATTTGTTTTTATCTTCATACCACCATATCCATAAAAGAACGAGAGCAAGGGGCAAATTTCTGAGATAAAAATCCAATAACCAGGACAAGATACTGATAGATGTATCTCTCCAGTAAGTAGGGCTACTAGTTTTAATTTTAAATTCAATATCTCTTTTTTGCCTCTCTGGATCGGTAATCGCTATACTTTTTTGCTGAGCGACTGTTAATCTTTTCATATACTCATCATAATCCGTTTGAGAATCTGATTTTCTATGACTGATAACATTTGTGGTGAATTTTGACATGAGTTCAATGGTTGTATTACTAACACGAATCACCGCATAACGATCGAAATCGTTATTTTTTGTCTTTAATCTGATTTCCGTCAAGTCAGCAAAATATTCTTCTGGGCCATAATTATCGCCCAGATTCTCAGCATTTCTAATTTTTCTATTTAAATACTGGTTATCTTCCTTCCCTCTGTCCGCTTTTTCTGGTGCCTGCTTTTCAGCAGGCATATTACTAACAAAGGAGAAGAAACCAATATTTTGAAGAAAAACGATAGCTAAGATTACTTTTAGGGCAATTCTTAAGGCTTTTTTCATCTTCTATTTTTTTGTTTAAATTGTTAAAGAATATTACCCACCTTAGGTAACTTATAAATTTAGCATATTTCCATTAATTTGTCAATAAATAAAACTCCACAGCAGAAAGTATATATTACTCACCTCACTAAATATCAACGATTTAATTCTATTTTCCTATTAAACGAAAGTCACTTCATTAAAGCTATCGTTCGAGATGTTTTAAGTTAACAAAATTAATTAAAAACGCCGAGCAGACGCTGAACGTTTTTTATTAGTAGTCTTAAAGTCTTGTATTTACCAAAACTTTAATAAAATTGTTGGGGAAATTAAGAGTTAAGCGGAAGTTTTAAAGTAAAATAAAATAGGTTTACTTTTCGGTCAATTTATGTTAAAATGACAAGATAGTTCGATGAATAAACTAGATTGTAAAACAATAAAATTATTTGGAGGCAGATCAATTGGAAGCAAAAAAATTAAAAAAATTGAGTAAAAAGGCCCTACTGTTTAAATAGAGCTTTTATTTTATAACTTTATATATGACAGTTGAAAACCATATTTATGATAAAAAGTTTTTTCAAAATACCATCAAGCTTGAGACCGAATCTACCACTCAGTTTGTGAATATTATTTTGGAATATTATATGCCAACCAACATTGTTGATATTGGTTGTGGAGCGGGCCTATATCTTAAGGAGTTTCAGCGTCGTGGAATTAGAGATATTTTAGGTATTGATGGCTCACCCGCAGCTGCTGCCGAATTTTTATTAGAGAAAGATAAACTAATAATTTTTGATTTGGCAAAAAAATATAAGTTTAAAAAGAAATATGATTTGAGCCTTTGTTTAGAAGTGGCCGAACATCTGCCTGAAAGTGATGCCGACACGCTAGTAGAAACAATTATTAACGCTTCAGATAACATTATTTTTACGGCGGCGGTTCTCGGCCAGGGGCCACGTAGTATTGGGCATATCAATGAGCAGCCACATAGTTATTGGATTAAAAAATTTCAACAAAGAAACTTTCATTATTTGGAATCACGAACAAAAGAAATGAAGAAAAAAATGGGGGCTCAGGGGGTTGTTTGGTGGTTAGTAAATAATTTAATGATTTTTGAGCGGGCTTAGATAATTCTTATTTTTGATCATAAAAAGAACATCTTACAAAGATGTTCTTTTTTATGTAGTAGTCCCTAGGGGAATCGAACCCCTGTTACCAGGATGAAAACCTGGTGTCCTAACCACTAGACGAAGGGACCATAAATTTTTTCGTAAAATAAAAATCTAAACCCTCTTAGATTTAATTTTATTTTATAGATAATATTACAAGCTGTCAATATTGGCTATTTATAAAAAATAACATACAATGAATTATATGTATATATTAGGCGTTGAAACAAGTTGTGATGAAACAGCAGCGGCAGTTATAAAGATGGATGAGAAAACCAAACGTCTTTTTGTGCTATCAAATGTTGTTGCTTCTCAAATTGATATTCATAAAAAATATGGCGGAGTTATTCCTGAAGTCGCAGCTCGTGAACATGTTATTTCTATTATACCCGTAATTGATCAAGCTATTAAAGAAGCTAAGATTACTTCAAAAAAATTAAATTACATAGCTGTCACCAAAGGTCCTGGCCTAATTACCTCCCTTATGTCTGGCATGGAAACTGTACGATCACTTTCATACGCTTGGAAAAAACCAGCAATAGAAGTTAATCATATAGCGGGCCATATATATGCTAACTTCATCAATTTAGCAAGAGAGGTTAAATTCCCCGCCGTTATACTAACTGTCTCCGGCGGTCATACAAACCTTGTTCTTATGAAAAAAAGCCATACTCTAACTATCATCGGAGAAACGCTTGATGACGCTGCTGGCGAAGCATATGATAAGGCAGCCAAGATGATGGGCTTGGGATATCCAGGCGGACCTATAATTTCTGAAATGGCTACAAAATTCTCAAAAAACTCTAAAAATATTAAAAATTATATAGAAATAAAACTACCGAGACCCATGATTAATGATGGTAGTTATAATTTTTCATTTTCTGGTTTAAAAACAGCTCTTCTTTATACTTTACAAAAGGATAAAAATTGGAAAAAAAGAATTCCGGAGTATTGTTATTATTACCAAGAAGCAATTATTGATGTTTTAACCAAAAAAACCATTAAAGCAGCAAAAAAATATAAGGCAGCGAGCGTTATGTTATCGGGAGGAGTTAGTGCAAACAAAGAATTAAGGCTAAGATTAAAGAAAATGGTTGAAAAAGAGATGCCTAAAGTAGATTTATTTGTTCCCAAGTTGTCCTATACAACTGATAATGCCGCGATGATAGCCGCCGCTGGAGCCTTTAAAGCACTAAAAGACAGAACAAAAGATTATTCAAAATTGAAAACAGATCCAAATTGGAAATTATAGATATTTTAGACATAATAAAAAAACTGTTTACAAACGAAAAATAATAGGCTAAAATTGGCAATATAAAAATAATGGCTCGATGGTGAAGTGGTCTAACACTGCAGTTTGCAAAACTGTCATTCGTGGGTTCGAATCCCACTCGAGCCTCAAAACCCCAAAAGGGTTTTTTCTTTTAAAAAAAGCTTGACAAGACTTGTGGATAACTTGTGTTATATGTGTATAAACTAAATATTTAAGTCTAGAGTACTCTGGACTTAAACTGTTTATTTCTCTTTTTTTTTCTTAATATAAGCAAAATTTGTCATATCTACAATTTTAAGTCTACAATACTTGCCCCTATACTTTCAAAATGCTATAGTATTATTAAGTTCTTTGACTAACTTCGACGAATATTCTGCCAAAACTGACGTGGCAAAGTAAAGGAGCAAGTTAACAATCGTGTTAAAAGAAATAAGCTGTGATGAAAGCTATAAAAAGTATTTTCATTATCAATCTTATTAGATTTAACAAAAATAATTAAAATAAACTTTTAATTTGCTAGGAGTTGGTAACATTAAAATGCTTTAAGTCAGTAAAGCTTCAATATGTTTAATATACTTAAAACATTAGTATGCTAAGCATTGAGGCTCATACATCGCCTACTATTTATTTAATTATTATATATAATGAAGAAGGCTTGTTATGGGCCTCTTTTTATTTTCAAAAAAATACTATATATTAAAGATACTTATCAATCCGATTAATTACATGGCTTATGTCTTTATCTATCGCTATTGTCGGTTTACCCAATGTTGGTAAATCTTCATTATTTAATTTACTAACCAAAAAAAGAGTCGAGGCTGCTAACTACCCCTTTTGCACTATCGATCCTAATGTAGGCATTGTAAAAGTGCCTGATTTTAGATTAGCAAAACTTGCCGAAGTGTCTAAACCAAAACAAATTATTCCAACCGCCATTGAATTTGTAGATATTGCCGGCCTGGTTTCAGGGGCTCATAAAGGAGAGGGTTTGGGTAATAAATTTTTAGCGCACATTAGAGAGTGTGATGCTATTTGTGAGGTGATAAGAGATTTTAAAGATAAAAATATTATTCATGTAAACGGGCAAGTAAACCCAACAGATGATAAGGAAACAATTAATTTGGAGTTAATATTTGCCGACCTAGCTACTGTTGAAAAAAGGTTAGATAAAATGAAGCGTGAAGTAAAGAGCGGTGATAAAGAAATAAAAATTAACATAGTAATTTTAGAACGTATCTACAAACAATTATCAAGCGGGCGGGCAATCAGGGAATTAGAATTTGATAAAGAAGAAATATTTTTTGTTAAAAGTTTAAACCTATTAACCATTAAACCTATACTATACCTTCTAAACATCGATGATTCTTATGACACGGCTTCTTTATTAATAAATTCAACAGATGAAATTTTATCTATAGATGTTAAACTTGAAGAAGAAATAGTGGGTCTTCCAGAAGAAGAACAAGCTGAGTACATAAAAGAACTAGGTCTTAAACAAAGCGGGTTAGACAAACTTATTCAAAAAGCGTATAAACTTTTAGATTTAGAAACTTTTTTTACTACCGGACCAGACGAAACTCGTGCCTGGACTATTAAAAAAAATGCTAAAGCACCTGACGCAGCTGGAGAAATACATACTGACTTTATTAAGGGCTTTATTAGAGCAGAAGTGATTAACTGGGAAAAGCTAGTTGAATGTGGTAGTGAGGTAAAAGCTCGCGAACTGGGATTGATAAGAACTGAGGGGAAAGAATATGCAGTAACCGATGGGGATGTTTGTAATTTCCTTATTGGCAAATAGGCATTCCCTTAAATACTACTTGATATTAAGACAAAAAGAGTCTAAAAGACTCTTTTTTTATATCTTTATATTATAATTTATTTTTCCAGGACAATAATTTCTCTAAACACTTTTTGCCCCTGTCGCCCATATATAATACTTCCCCGGGGACTTATAAATTTTTTAATTTCCTCCTTTTTAAGCATTCTTTCTGGCAAGAGTTCTATTTTTATAAATTTAGAAATATCGGGATTTATAAATTTATTACCATAAAATACTGGCCAAACCATAACCATCCGAGCCCCAGGTATAAGTACTTTATAGCATTCCGTTAAAGCTTTTGAATACAATTCTTCAAGCTCTTTAATAACTAAATCAAACTCTATCTTTCCTCTTTGTGGGCCTAAATATGGTTCAGTTACTATTACAGAGACACTATTAACTTTTATAAATTTTGACAAATCTAGGACGTTTTTTACTACTAACTTAACTTTTGTGTTTTGAACCTCGTACTGTTCTTTTATCCAGTCGACGTTTCTCCTTGAATCTTGAATCGCTTTAAAAGATGAATCTAATCCAAACAGATTACGATAATCCATTAACATTGCCTCAGTGAGTATGGTACCCGATCCACAAAATGGGTCTAATAATAACCCCTCATTATCTTGTAACTCTGCCAAGTTAATCATCGCTTGTGCTAACTTGGGTGGCAACATGCCCGACTTATCATCTCGAGCTGGGCGCCCGAAATCTCGATACGACAAAGATTTAAAAGGTTGAACTGCCAGGGTTTCACCAACCAGAACCTTTCCATTAAAGCTTACTAATATAATTTCTATACCTTTTTTTATCAGCTTGTTCTGTTCAACCACAACACTTGTTAAATTCTCTTCACGGGAAGTAACAAAGCGGGAGCTAATTTGTCTTTTTTTAAACTCGTTTTTAAGTTTAAGGCCTAATTTTTGAATATTAAAATGTCGGCTATAATCTGAAATGCCAAAATTAAATTTACCTGATCCAACTGACTTTGACTTAAGAAGAGCAATCTTAAAACTAGATTCTAAAGACTTTTTTTGGAAATTAGATTCTTTAATTTCATCCTTGATCTCACCAATTTTAATAACGCCACCCATTCGCTTTATTAATTTAGGAGCATCTATTTCGATATCAACTTCCATTACTAAAAAATCCCTCTCTAATAGATGGTAATATTTTGGCTTTAAAACTGCTAGAATCTCAGCCAGTGACAAGGCTGGATTATTTCCTAAAATAAAAAAATATTTCATGCCCTTATATTATCTCAAAGAAAGAAAACTAGCAATTAATAATCATGTTTACTCTTGATTTTATTTATAATTGATGCTATGGTTGTACTAATAAGAAAATTTAATAACGTATATCTTTCCCATATTTTAGGTTAGTCCTAGAATAATTTTGCTAACTTTAGCTAAATTAAAGGTATTCCTCAGCCCCAAAGCTTCTTGGAATACTTGGGGATTTTATTTAAAAAGGGTTTACGGCTAATTAATATATTATTTACAGCCTGTTTACTCTCTAAATGATACAATACATATGTCAAAAACAAAGAAGTCAAATGCCGGGCATTACGAGGTCTTATTTATTATTCCTAATAAATATACTGAAGATGAGGCTAAACAATTAATCGTAAAGACTGAAGAAGTTATCACTAAAACTGGCAGCTCTATAACTTTCCGTGAATACTGGGGGAAAAAGAAGTTAGCCTATGAAATTAAACATAATGCATATGGTTACTACGCTTTAGTTGAATTCGACGCTGAAAGAGACGCTGTTCAATCAATTAATCAAACCTTGCGATTATCAACTGAGGTATTACGCCACCAAATTGTTAGCAAGAGAGTTAAAACAGATGCGGAAATTACGCGCGCTAAAACAATCCAGGGAAAAATAGCAGCAAAAAAAGAAGAGGCTGCTAAAGAATTAAAGAAAAAAGAAGATAAAAAAGACGCTGATATAAAGAAAGATGAAGATGTTAAGGAAAAGAAAGGTGAAGAAAAGTCCAATAA
>Ga0075530_1001499_pt1 | contig 11069 bp, 11 predicted proteins | sample NGEPerD_2_FD_75101 | JGI IMG/M metagenome (GOLD analysis project Ga0075530, IMG submission 75101) | Arctic peat soil microbial communities from the Barrow Environmental Observatory site, Barrow, Alaska, USA - NGEE PermafrostL1-D | ecosystem: Environmental > Terrestrial > Soil > Wetlands > Peat ...
GCATCCTCGAGTGACTCCCCCGGTTCGACGAACCCGGCAGGGCGGTACTCGACGCTTGCCGGGTTCGTCGAACCGGGGGAGTCACTCGAGGATGCGGTCCGTCGCGAGGTGGCCGAGGAAGTCGGCGTGGAAGTGGGCGAGGTGACCTACTTCGGCAACCAGCCGTGGCCGTTCCCCGCGAGCCTGATGGTCGGCTTCTTTGCGCGTGCGACCACCACCGAGATCGAGGTGGACGGGGACGAGATCAGCGATGCGCGCTGGTTCACCCGGGCGGAGATGAAGGCGGAGACGGAGGCGGGCACGTTGATGCTGCCCGGTGGGATCTCGATCTCCCGATCCCTCGTGGAGTCGTGGTACGGCGGCCCGCTCCCCGGCCACTGGTGACGCCGAGTCGGCACGAAGTTCTGGTCGAGTCGGCACGAAGTGTCGGATCAGAGGGCGGCGAGCTTGTCCCTGACCTGGGCCACCGAGGGGTTCGTGTGCGCCGTACCGTCGGAGTAGACCATCGTCGGGACGGTCTGGTTGCCATTGTTGACCTGCTCCACGACAAACGCGGCGTCCGGCACCTGCTCGATGTCGACGACCTGATAGGCGATGCCTTCCCGGTCGAGCTGGCCCCTCAGCCGGTGGCAGTACCCGCACCACGGGGTGGAGTACATGGTTACGTTGGCGGCTGAACTGGCAGACAATGCTGTCCTTCCCGACGTCTAGGCTGTGCATTCGTACGTTACGGGGCCGCTCATCACGGCCTCACCATCACAACCCACGCCGCGAGGTATTTGTTCCGATGGACGCACCAGCCAGGTCGGCCGACAGCCTGCTCGAAGCCCTTGACCCCGAGCAGCGGGAGGTCGCCGTTGCACTGCGCGGACCGGTGCGCGTCCTCGCCGGCGCCGGCACCGGGAAGACACGTGCGATCACCCATCGGATCGCCTATGGCGTCGCGGCCGGCGTCTACAACCCGACCGAGGTGCTGGCGGTCACGTTCACGACCCGGGCGGCGGGCGAGATGCGCGGCCGGCTCCGCGCGCTCGGCGCGGGGGGCGTCCAGGCTCGTACCTTCCACTCCGCCGCGCTGCGACAGGCGCGCTACTTCTGGCCGAGGGTGTACGGCGGTGAGCTGCCGGTGCTCACCGAGTCGAAGCTGTCGATGCTCGGCACGGCGGCACGCCGCAACCGGGTCGGCGTCGACCCCACCACGTTGCGCGACTTCGCGAGCGAGGTCGAGTGGGCGAAGGTCAGCAATGTACGACCCGACGACTACGCGAGCGCGGCCGCCGCACGGGGCCGGTCGTTGGACAAGTACGACGCCGCGACGGTCGCCCGGATCTTCGGCGCCTACGAAGAGGTCAAACGCGACCAGGGCCGGATGGACATGGAGGATGTGCTGTTGTGCGCAGCGGCGCTGCTCGTCGAGGACGAACGGGTCGCAGCCGAGGTGCGCAGCCAGTACAAGTGGTTCGTGGTCGACGAGTTCCAGGACGTCAGCCCGATCCAGGCATCGCTGTTGAACCTCTGGCTCGGCGGACGCAAAGACCTGTGCGTGGTCGGGGATCCGGCGCAGACGATCTACTCGTTCGCTGGCGCGGATGCCGCTTACCTCAAGAACCTCCCGAAGCAGTACCCCGACGCCACCTCGATCGAGCTGGTCCGCAACTACCGCTCGACGCCACAGGTCGTTGCGACGGCGAACCGGCTGCTCTCGGGAACCACCAGCGCCGGCGTACAACTGCGGTCGCAGCAGGACGCCGGGCCGGACGTGCAGTACGCCGAGTACCCCGACGAGGTCGCCGAGGCCGAAGCAGTCGCCGCCGAGATCCTGAAGGCTCAACGCGACGGTGTCCCGATGCGCGAGGTTGCCGTGCTGTTCCGGATCAATGCGCAGTCCCAGGCATTCGAGGAGGCGCTGGCAGCCCGCGGCATCCCGTACGTCGTCCGCGGTGCCGCGCGCTTCTTCGACCGCGCCGAGGTCCGTAAGGCAGTCACCCTGCTCCGCGGAAGCGCCCGGTCATCCGGGGGCGGCGATGACGGCATCGTCTCTGACGTGAAGGCAGTGCTGTCCGGGATGGAGTGGACGGAGAAGGCTCCTGCGAGCCGCGGCAACGTGCGTGACCGGTGGGAGTCCCTGCACGCGATCGTGTCCCAGGCCGAGGAGTTCGCGGCGCAGAACACCGGGGCTTCTCTGGGCGACTTCGTGGACGACCTCGATCGTCGAGCAGCAGAGCAACATGCCCCGGTCGCGGAAGGGGTGACCCTGGCGACCTTGCACGCTGCCAAGGGACTCGAATGGGACGCGGTGTTCGTCTGCGGCATGCACGAGGGCACGATGCCGATCGTCTACGCAGACACGCCGGTCGCGGTCGAGGAGGAGCGCCGGCTGCTCTATGTCGGGATGACCCGGGCACGTCGACGTCTGGGCATCTCGTGGGCGCTCGCCCGGACACCGGGTGGTCGCGGGTCGCGGAAGCCGTCGCGGTTCCTGACCGGTCTGCGGCCAGCGGCGAAGTCCGACCGCGCAACAGCGGAGCGAGCTCGCAAGAAGAAGGGTGTCGCGCACTGCGGGGTCTGTGGCAAGCCCTTGCACAACACGGCTGAGCGCAAGATCGGTCGTTGCGCGACCTGCCCTGCGACGTACGACGAGGAGCTGTTCGAGCGCCTGCGGGAGTGGCGCGTCGAACGGGCCGGCGAGGAGAAGGTGCCGGCGTACGTCGTGTTCACCGACCTGACCTTGCAGGCGATCGCCGAGGTCAAGCCGACGGATCCGCTGGCGCTGTTGCGGATCTCCGGGATCGGCCAGGTCAAGCTCGACAAGTACGGCGACGAGGTCCTGGCCATCTGCGCCGAATAGCTGCCCGCCGAGTAGGCACGAAGTTCACGCCGAGTCGGCACGAAGCAGCCAGGTCTTGTCCACAGCCGAGCGCACGGTCGCTCGGTCCACCGGCTCGGAGATCGGTGTCCCGCACAGAGCCTGTGCCGGTGAGGCTGACGCGCATGATGCGCTCTCGGATAGTCCCGACCGTCCCGTTCACATGGAAGGACGCACGAAAGCTCGGCATCTCACGGCCACGGCTGACCGCGATGCTGAGAAACGGCGAGGTGCGGCGGGTGCTGCACAACGTGTACCTGAACGCCGACATCCCCGACACCGTCGGGAACCGTGCGCTCGCCGCCGCGCTGGTGATGCGCGCTTTCGACACGTTGTGTGACCGCACTGCTGCCTGGCTTCACGGTGTCGACACGTTCGAGTTTCGTGAGCTCGAGATCCTGCCTCCTCTGGAGACGGTTGCCCTCCGATCGCATGGACGCACACGCAAGCGTGGCTGTGCGGGGGGCGAACGCGATCTGACGAGTCGCGACGTCTGCGTGGTGGGCGGCGTGTCGGTGACCACGCCCCTCCGTACGGCGCTCGACCTGGCCTGCAAGCTCGGGCGTCGCGATGCGTTGGCCGCCCTCGACGGCTTCATGCGCAGATTCGGGATCACGGTTGCGCAGCTGCAGTCCGAGCTGCCGCGCTATCGGGGGAGGCGCGGCGTCGTACAAGCTCGGGAGCTCGTCCCACTCGCCGACCCGCGGGCCGAGTCGCCCGGCGAGTCCTGGACCCGCCTCACGATCTGGGATGCCGGGCTGCCGATGCCGACACCGCAGTACTGGGTGGAGCAGGCAGGGGTGCCGACGTATCGCGTGGATCTGGCGTACCCACGGAGCCGCGTGATCGTGGAGTACGACGGTCGCGACTTTCACGAGGGGGACGAACAGGAGGAGCACGACAAGACCCGGCGGGCATGGCTGAGACGCCAGGGGTGGACGGTGATCGTGGTGACGAAGAAAGACTTCAAGGGGCCGGCGTTGGACGCATGGCTTGACGAGCTTGCCCAGGCGCTGCGCATCGCTGCCTGATCCACGAAACTTCGTGCCGACTCGACCAGAACTATGCGCCGACTCGACCAGAATTATGCGCCGACTCGACCGGGTGGGGTTGGGGTGGGCGGCAGGATGTCGTAGCCCAGATGGGTCATCTTTTGATGCGAGCGAAACTTTCTCGGGAAATACCCAATAAATCGTTTGCCGCTTACCGCGCTCCCATTGTAGTTTTCTTCTACCCGCAAGTTCGCGCACTACGGCCCTGACGACGCCGGCGCCCGACGCATCGAAGGAGGTGCACGCAGATGACCAAGCTCAACTTCGAGACGACGACTGTCCAGCAGTCGGCTGTCGCCATGCCCATGCGTGAGCGCACGCTCGATGCATCCGCGCACACCTCCCAGATGGGTGGAGTGTCCGCCGCTGCCAAGGCCCGCCTCGTTGACGTGGCACCCGTCTGCGCATACCTCGGCTCGGACGTCGTCGTCATCAAGGGAGCCTTCCCGGGTACCTCCGCCTGGAGTCCACCGATCTAGAGTGACCACTCATAGATCGGCAGCCTCCAGGCCGCGGAACCCGAACCCGGGATCCGCGGCTTTTTTGTTTCCCCAAGAGAAATCGATCCGCCACCAGCGATCAGGTCACAAGGAGGTGACACATGAGCATCAGCGTCCTCGACACGTATGCGGTCAGCACCCGCGAGGTCGATGTGGAGCAACTGCCCTGCCGGTCGAATGACCCGGAGCTGTTCTTCGCCGAGACCCCGCAGGATGTAGAGCTCGCGAAGGCTCTCTGCGTGGACTGCCCAGTCCGCGCCGAATGTCTGGCCGGTGCGCTAGAACGCCGTGAGCCGTGGGGTGTGTGGGGTGGTGAGCTTTTCCTGCAGGGAACGGTCATCCCCCGAAAGCGCCCCCGCGGACGTCCTCGGAAGAACGAGACCGCGGCCTAGCCGACCGGCGAAGGCGAACCGCACAGAAAGCGAAGCAACGAACCCACATGACCAACGAACTCAGCCCACGACGGAGTAATGAAATGTATCTCATGCAAGAAGATCTGGCCCGCTCGCAGATGTCCATGCGCCTGGGAGAGGCGCGCCGGATGCGTCGTAGCCACCAGCTCGTGCTCGCACGTCGGCTGTCCCGCCGTGCCGAGCGTGCAGCACTCCAGGCGCGGCTCGCTCTCGCCCGCTCACTGTAGGCCGGGTCGCCGGTGACCTCGGGTCACCGGCACCCGGCTGCTTTGTGCGTAAGGTGGAGAGGTGCCTGCCACCTGCTCCTTCTGCGGTACGACGAGCCCCGGTGACGAGCAGCCACTCACGTGGACGACGTCCGTGGAGAACGGAAAGACCAAGGTCTACTGCGACCGATGCTCCCGCGAGCACCTGCGGGCGATTGAGAGCAAACTGGACAGCGAGTGGTGGTGACGCTCAACCAGCCTCGGCGAAGCCGGGGAGCGACTCGGTCAGGATCGCCCGGAACGGCGCCTCGGCCCCGAGCTGGCTGAGCACTCCGATGCCGCCGATCCAGACGCGATGGATCAACAGGTACGACGGCGGCAGGTTGAGCTTCAGGGTCAACGTGTAGCTGGGTTCCCGCGGGTCGTTCAGCCGCTGGAACTGGGCCCGCATCCACTCCCGCGAGAACTGGAACCGTTCGACGCTCGCTGGCTCGATGAAGGGTGCGAGGTAGTCGCGCAGCTCACCCGGGTCGATCCGGATGTTCGGCTTGACGAAGCCCTCGTTGCGCAGACCTGCGAGGACGTCCTCGTAGTCGTTGTGCATCGCGATCCGGATCACGGACCCGATCGACCGGGGCAGGGCATGGTCCGGCAGTCGGGCGACGGCCCCGAAGTCGACCACCCCGATCCCACCGAGTGCGCCGTCCTCGGTCGGCAGGATCCGGAAGTTCCCGGGGTGCGGGTCGGCGTGCAGCATGCCCACCCGAGCGGGACCGGAGAACAGGAACCGCACGTAGAGCTCTCCGTAGTGGTTGCGTTCCTCCTGTGTCCCCTCCGCGATCAGCCTGGCCAGGGACGCGTTGCTCTCCACCCATTCGGAGACCAGCACCTGGTCGGTGTTCGCCACCACGTGCGGGACCAGGATGTGCGGGTCGCCTTCGTACTCCTCGGCGAACCGGCGCTGGGCGTCTGCCTCGAGCGAGTAGTCGAGCTCCTCCTCCACGCGCGCCCGGAGCTCCTCGACCAGCGGTTTGATGTCGATACCCGGGATCAGGCCGCCGAGCGTGCGAGCGAGGCGCCCGATCTGCCGCAGATCCGCCTTCAGTGCCGCCCCGGCCCCGGGATACTGGATCTTGATCGCGACCGACCGACCGTCGTGCCACCGACCCCGGTGCACCTGCCCGATCGACGCGGCCGCGGCGGGGTTCTCGTCGAACTCCACGAACAGGTTCCGCCAGGAGGGTCCGAGCTCGCGGCTGAGCACGTCGTGGACCTGTGCGGCCGGCATCGGGGGAGCGGAGTCCTGGAGCTTGGTCAGGGTCGCGCGGTACGGCGCCGCGATCTCCTCGGGTAGCGCGGACTCGAAGATGGACAGCGCCTGCCCGAACTTCATCGCCCCGCCCTTGAGCTCACCCAGCGTGCGGAACAGCTGCTCCGCGGTGCGCTGCTGGACCTCGCTGAGCACCGCCTCGGCGGGAGCACCACCGATCCGCCGGCCGACTCCTACTGCAGTACGACCGGCGTACCCCAGGGGCAGCGCCGCGAGGCGTGCGGTTCTGGCGGCGGCCTTCCGCGGGAGGTCGGGCATCTCCCCATTGTGACCGACCGGCCAAGCATTCTTCGTCACGGCACTCCCCTCCAGCCAGGTATCCGGCGCCCGGAACCAGCAGTGCCCGGAACCAACAGCGCCTGGGACCCCACGCCGCTCGACTCACACCGCTACGACCTTTCGACAGCGTGCCCCCTGGTGGTGAAGGAACCGTGAAACTTCGTCAGCAGCGTCCGGTCCCGCTAACCCCAGGAACAGCCGCACTCCGGATGGCGCAGCCAGGAACGGGTCTCGATCGAGGACAGGCGGGGGTCGAACCGGACCGTGGTCGACCAGGTCGACGGGGTGCAGCCCTCGGCGTACGACGTCACGTCGCGCGCCGCCCACGCCAGTGCGACCGAGGCAACCAGAGAGTCGAGCGGCTCGGGGACCCCGTCGGTGCGGCCCTGACTGCTGAGGGAGGCGAACTGCTCCACCAGAAGCGGCCACGACGAGTCGGCGTCGGTGTGGTGCGCGTCGAGGCAGCGCAGGCATGCGGACTCTCCCGGCTCGACGAATGGGCCGACCGTCGCGTACCCCTCGGACAGGCGTACTACGACGTGGGGCAGGCCGTCGCGCAGCCACCGGTCGGTCTGCTCTCGGTGAGGTTCGCCGACGCCGAACAGCACGGCGACCGAACTCGACGAACTCGACGAACTCGACGAGGTCGGCGAGGTCGGCGAGGTGTGTGCCGGCCGGATGCGGATACCGGCCCCCGTCAACAGCCGCTCGAGCTCACTGCCCAGCGCCGGTGCGGACTCGTTGCCGAACGGTGCCAGCTCGACGACGGCGCGGCCTCTCGCGTGCACCAGTCGGGCGGCGTCGTCGCCGGCCGTGCGGGACAGAGCCGCAACTTCCGAGCGTGCCGGCGACGGCTGGCCACGCTCACGGCCGCGATCCTCCCGGCCACGATCATCCCGGCCGCGGGGCTGACTTCCGCGGGGCTCCTTGCCGCGGAAGGGAATCAGGGGGAGCAGCCGGTCAGCGTCGACGACCAGGTCGTGAGCTACCAGCAGCTCGAGGACCTCTGCATCCCGGCGGCCGGTGAACTCGGTCGCGTCCGCCGAGGCGGTGAGCCGCTTCAGGCAGGTCCGCACTCCCTCGTCCGCCGGGAGGACGATGGCCCGCCCGGGATCCAGGCCGATCTGGAGGTCCCCGTCGCCGCGGCGCAGGACGTGGGAACCGGGGCGCAGGATCGGATGCATCCCCGCAGCGTGCCAAAGTTGCGGACCCGACGCGTCAGGTCATCCACAGGACCGGGTAGAGAGGCGGGCCAGGCGTTGCAGTGGCGGAACCCCGAAATGGGGTCCCGCCACCGGAAAAAGCTGATGTGGCTTGCGGCCACGAGCCTGCGATCAGGCCTTGCCGAGGATCCGGTTGAGGTTGGTGCCGCACACCGGGCACACGCCCTTGGCCATGCGGGTGCCCTTGTCGTTCACCTTGACCTCGCCTTCTGCCTCGCGCTTCGCCTTGCACTTCACGCAGTAGAACTCGCCGTTCCAGGTCTCCGCCATGACGGCCTCCTTGCTTGTCGTCGAACTGGTCGTCGCGGCGGGAGTCCAGGGAAGACCCGCCGGGGCCACCGGTTTCCGGTGGCCGTGTTGCACACTACGGCAGGCGCGGCGTGGAATCATGCAGGCTCCCGCCGAATCCACCGGAATCCACGCTCAGCCGCCGGGCGAAATGCCTTGTTTAGGCGAATTTCCACCGTTTTGTCAGCGAAGGGGCACCGTCTGCGATGAAGAGGCCCTCTGCCTGGTCGGTGCGCCGCTTGCCTTCCCCTTGCGAACGTCGTACCGACTCAGCCGAGGGCCTCATCTGCGGGCAACGCTATGGGGATATGGAGCCGTGGGTCAACGCACCACCGTCCACCCCTGTGGATAACCTTGTGGACAGCGTGTGGAGACGCGCGGCGCTCCTGTGGACCCGTTGGTGGGTCGCGGTGCACAACACTGTGGGGGACACGCCCGGACATTTCGGGCAAACGCCGCTGACCAGCGAGAACGGGTAGGTGTCGACTGTGGACGAAAAAAAGTTGGAGCCGGTTGCGGCGCTACGCCGGATCGCGTTCCTTCTCGAGCGCTCTCGTGCCGAGACCTATCGGGTGAAGGCGTTCCGCGGTGCGGCCGCCACGATCCTGCCCCTGCCAGAGAGTGAGCTGCGTTCCCGGGCCGAGAACGGGACCCTGCGTGAGCTCGCGGGGGTCGGGTCGAAGTCCGAGCAGGTGATCCGCGAGGCGCTCGCCGGCGAGCTGCCGGCGTACCTCCGTGGCCTGGAGGATGAGTTCGCCGGGCCCCTGGTCGAGGGCGGCGAACAGCTGCGCTCGGCGCTGCGTGGCGACCTGCACTCGCACTCGGACTGGTCGGACGGTGGGTCCCCGATCGAGGAGATGGCGTTCACTGCGATCGAGATCGGCCACGACTACCTGGTGCTCACCGACCACTCGCCGAGGTTGAAGGTGGCCCGCGGGCTGTCCGCCGAACGTTTGACCAGCCAGCTCGGCGTGGTGGAAGCAGTCAACGACCACCTCGGTGCCGCCTTCCGTCTGGTCAAGGGGATCGAGGTCGACATCCTCGACGACGGGTCCCTGGACCAGACTGCGGAGATGCTCGGACGGCTCGAGCTGGTGGTCGCCTCGGTGCACTCCAAGCTGAGGATGGACAGGGATGCGATGACCCGGCGGATGGTGGCCGCGGTGTCCAACCCGCGGGTGAACGTGCTCGGTCACTGCACCGGACGGCTCGTCACGGGTGGACGGGGGACCCGGCCGCAGAGCACCTTCGACGCCGAGCGGGTGTTCGCGGCGTGCGCCGAGCACGAGGTCGCCGTGGAGATAAACTCCCGCCCCGAGCGCGCGGACCCTCCCGACGAGCTGGTCACACTGGCCCTCGGGTCGGGGTGCCTGTTCTCCATCGACAGCGATGCGCATGCTCCGGGTCAGCTCGACTTCGTGGACTACGGCTGTGCCCGGGCCGACGAGCTCGGTGTCGCGCCGGAGCGCATCGTGAACACCTGGGATCTGGACCGTCTGCTCGGCTGGGCGAACAGGTAACGTTCCATCATGGTCACCATCACCCCGGAACCGCATGAGAGCGCGGTTCCCCAGGTCGAGGTACGGCGCAGCCGTCGGCGTCGTCGTACGGTCGCGGCATACCGCGAGGACGACAAGGTGATCGTGATGATCCCGGCCCGGCTCAGCGCCAAGGAGGAGCGCGAGTGGGTGGCCACGATGCTCGAACGCCTCGAGCGATCCGAGAAGCGCCGTCGTCCGAGTGATGGCGCTCTGTTGCGCCGCGCGACGAGCCTGAGCGAGCGCTACCTCGGCGGTCTGGCCCGCCCGGAGACGGTTCGCTGGGTCACCAACCAGAACAGCCGGTGGGGATCGTGCACACCGAGCGACAAGTCGATCCGGTTGTCCACCCGGCTGCAGGGCATGCCCGGGTGGGTGATCGACTACGTCCTCGTGCATGAGCTGGGCCACCTGATCGAGGCAGGGCACACCGCCGCGTTCTGGGGGTGGGTGGACCGGTACCCGAAGGCGGAGCGTGCGAAGGGGTTCCTCGAAGGGGTCGCCGCCGCCGCCGCGCTCGGCATCGAGGCGGACCCGCCGCCGAGTCGACCTGAACTATGTGCCGACTCGACGGAACGGGTGGGTCCGTGCCAGCGCGACGAGCTCCACGATCCCGGGCTCCGCGGTCGGTAGCCGGTCGATCGGCCACCACGCCACGTCGTCGGACTCCGCACTCACCGCGTGCGGCGCGTCGTCGGGGGCGACTGCGAGGAAGCGTACGTCGAGATGCCGTACCGTTCCGCGAGGATCACAGAACGGTACGTCGTGCGCACTCAGCTGCACCGGCGACGGGTTCAGCGCCAAGGTGTCGATCCCGGACTCCTCGGCGGCCTCACGCAGGGCCGCGGCCGCGAGCGTGGCGTCGGTGTCCTCGCAGTGACCTCCCATCTGGAACCACGCCTTGGCCTTGGCGTGCAGGGTCAGCAGCACTCGCGTGTGGTCGGCGGAGACGATCAGGGTGCTGGCCGTGATGTGCTCGGGAAAGCAGTCGCGGCGAAGGCCGGCCGGCTCGTTCTCCAGATGGCGGACGTACGTCCGGCGTACCTGCTCCTGCTCGACCGTCGGTGCCTGCCACTCGCGCAGCAGCACGAGCGCATCGTTGTGCAGCGACGTCACCTGTCGTCGTCGGTGCTGTCCTGGCCGGGGTTCTTGCCCTCGTCGAGGAGCTCCGCCAGCGCAGCATCGAACTCGGCTTCGGAGAGTGCCTCCGGTTCCTCGGCCTGCTCGCGGAAACCGAGCGGGTCGTCGAGGTCGGCCGCGGTGGGCAGCAGATCCGGGTGCGACCAGACGGCGTCGCGGCCCTCGTGTCCCTGGCGGGACGCGTCCGCGCTGTGGGGCTCGTTGCGTTCCCGCCAGGGACACGAGGGCCGCGAC
>Ga0075530_1001501_pt1 | contig 11058 bp, 14 predicted proteins | sample NGEPerD_2_FD_75101 | JGI IMG/M metagenome (GOLD analysis project Ga0075530, IMG submission 75101) | Arctic peat soil microbial communities from the Barrow Environmental Observatory site, Barrow, Alaska, USA - NGEE PermafrostL1-D | ecosystem: Environmental > Terrestrial > Soil > Wetlands > Peat ...
AAACGGGCAGATTCCAGGATTCGCTGCAATCTGCCGATCATCCCCGCCTGACGCGGTGGAATCCGACGCAGACCTTTTTGGCGACCGGAGCTATCTGTAGTCACGGTCAACAATATTATCCTTTTGGGGTCTTGGAGCCGACTGGTTTTGCCTAAATGGGGTACATGTGCTCAATGACAATGTCTGGCGGGCAAAAAAAATTGCATTGGCGGGCAAGCGCTCGCCAGGTGCAGGAAAAAGGAACGAGCGTCCGGCGGTTCGATTTTCGTTCAGGCAAAGTGTTGCAGTTAGGTTGAGGCGCGCTCGGAGCGCCGGACCTGCATTTCCGAAACCTTGCCAATACCAGTGATGTCACCGAAAAACCGGTGCATACTACTGATCGTGGACAGTGATTGGCTAGGTCGAAGGGTCTTGCTGGGGTAACAGACTCCTTTGACGGCGGCGGATCAGCAGGATCAGTCGCACTCCGAGCTATCTGTTGTTTCATCCGGAACTTGGGTATTGCAGAATATTCCCACTGCGAGATCGGTGCCTTCCAGAATTGCTTCTTCGAAGACCGCGGCTTTGAGATTTGCGTTTTCAAATGACACGTTGATAAGCCGTGCCCCGGTGAAACTGGCACCAGTCAGATCAGCAGACTCAAATGAGACATCCTCAAGTGTCGCGTAGTCAAATAACGCAATATTCAGACTCGTTTCGGAAAAATCAACATCCCGTATTGTTGATTCTGACAGGTCGATCCCTGTCAACTTTCTACCAGACAAGTCTAACCCTTCAAACGCACAGCCACGGCATTTTCCGAGCATGCGCAATTGCTCCTTTCCACCTGTTTCCTGTGCAATAGCAGGACTCAAAAGGAACAAAATGAGAGCCCCAAGAAAGCCCGCTCGCCCGGACCGGACTATAAAGATTTCCAAGTAACCCAGTCCTGTTCTGTAAGGTGTTTTAAAAATCGAACAATTCGCCGAGAAAGCCTTCACGCCGCTTTTTCTTGTAGGGTTTGCCGTGGCGGTCATCTCGACCCAAATCACGATGGCGGCTGTCATCCCGGTCATCGTCACGAAAGCGCTCAGCCTCACGCGGCGCCGGCTGGGGGGTCCCCTGCTCGATGATCTTGTCCAACTCGCCTCGATCCAACCATACGCCGCGGCATTGGGGACAATAGTCAATCTCAACGCCGGAGCGATCCGTCATCACCAGCTGGGTTCCGTCGATTGGACATTGCATCATTCTGTCTCCTTCGTTGCTGATACAATGTGGGAGCGTCGTCCACGGATCACAACCTCAACAGCTCATTTTATCGTCGACGACTGAGACGCGACTCTCCGCATCAGGCGCAAGTTGTCATCTGCATTTCCCCCAACGCACCACACACCAAAAGGAATTCTTAGGAGTGGTTTGTATTCTAGGGCGGGGCGATTACTGGCCTGCCTCATGACGATAGGGCAGGTGGACCAGAGAGGTTCAGCGTACATCAGGGTTGCTGCCTTCCTGATGGCTATCACCCTTATAAGAACGCGGGACGATGTGTGGGATCACTGCCAAGATGATTAGCAAGATCACCGTCGAAAGAACTGCGGTGGCCTCCAGGCCGAGGCCCGCGACTATACCTATCCCAGCTGTCGCCCAGATGTTTGCAGCGGTGGTCAAACCTTCGACTTTGCGCTGGCTAGCACGGACTATGATAGCTCCCGCACCCAGAAAACCGATACCTTGGACAATACCCTGCAAGACTCGCGACATGTCTGGCATGGGTATGCCGCTTTGCAGGGGGCCTAGAACGAAAAGTGCCGCACCGACAGCCACCAGCATATGGGTGCGCACCCCCGCGCTGCGCGCCTTAAGTTCCCGTTCATATCCAAGTATTCCGCCAAGAACCGCGGCGAGCATCAAGCGTAGCGTAATGCGCGTCATAGTGGACAAATCGGGAATGTCGGAAAATTCGCTGGTGATGGTTGCCCAGATTTCTTGCCACACGGTTCTATCCTAATTCTGTTCAGCCGTTTCAAACTTCACGTCCGTTTATGACCTGCTCCTGAACTGAGCAGCAGACGTAGTCATTCCGAACACCTTGAACGGGCCATAAACAGGATTGCGAAAATTAGCATATCTACGCTTTCGTGCCCAGAAGCCAGTCCCGTGCCGACTTGCCTGCTGGTGACGGAATCGCAATGTGTCAACTTGACGTTTATTTAAGCTGTACAGATTGTCAAAACACCCATTTTGAGTAGCAGCGGTGCGCCGCGCCATGCGGATGGCGCGGGGACGGCTGAGGCAGGGCGCTATGGGGCTCCAAGCGTATTCCTCATCAGCCAATCAAATTCGAAGTCAGCGGACTTTGGCTTACGGCAGAGCCATTTCAAAGCGCGTGGGAACCTCCATCACAAACAAACGTTTTGTTCTAGTAGGGCTGCACATGCGCGGCCTGCATGATTTGGAGGAACTTATGAAATATTTCACACACACTCTTGCTCTGACCGGCCTCATCGCGTCGCTGGGAACAGGTGCTTTCGCGCAGGATGTTGATCCTGCTACAGTCACCTGTGGTGATTTCATGGCAATGAGTGCCGAGGATCAAAGCAGTGCGATGGACGCCCTGAAGGCTGCTAAAATGGATGCTGGCGGTGACGCAGCGGCATCTACCGACAGTGCGGTGTCTACTGATAGTGCTGCGTCTACCGAAGGTGCAGCGACCGATACCGACGCAGCATCGTCAGACACAGCGACTGCAACAGAGGGTGACTCTGCATCGTCCACGGACACAACCAGTTCAGATGATGTGATGGCTGATCCAGAAATGGAAGCTTTGAAGACCTCTTGCGAAGGCAACGATGATGCGCTTGTGATGGATCAAATGGGATCCATGTAGTAAACCAGTCCATGTAGTAAACCAGAAAGTCGGCGGACCATTTGGTCCGCCGACTGTCTCTTTGGAGGTTGAGTTACTGGAAATCGATTAGCACAACAGGTAATATGGGCACTTGAAATATGGACAGTCTGAATCACCACTCCCAAGCGGAGTCGCAGACGCTCCCAGCAATAGGAAAGCCGCATGCAGTGCGCCGTAGGTGGAGAAACATTCAAAGCGGGAATCGTTTCTGGGCGATCTGTTCGACTTTTGAGTTCAAGATCATACCAACGGCACGATGGTTCAATACATAGCGCAAAGTCATCACTTGGCCTAGTGCTTGGTGAAATATTCACGGCTTCTAGTCCGGCGACTAAGCTGGCCGTGAGGGCCAAGACCGGTTGCAGGTGTTTGGCCACCATCGAAACCGAGGATTGGAGACTTAAATGACACAGAAACCCCACAGAGACATCGAAAAGGACTATCCGCTTCCGGAGTTCATCGAGAAGCTCCGGCGTCTCGCTGACACACTGGAGCAAGGACGCCGGTTTGAGATCCAGATTGCTGGGGAGCGGATTTCAGTTCCGGTCCGGGCCACCTACAATATCGAGCACGAAAGAGGGGATGGCGAGGAGGAGATCGAGTTCCAGATAAAGTGGTCTGCGGCGTAGGTGATGAATGCTGGGCCTGAAAGTTGCCCGTTCCTGGAGTAAGATGCTGCAGGTACAAATGCCCGTCCTCGGCACTACGACGTGTGGGATGTGTCGCTATCGCATTTTTGTTCAAGAACGCGTGCAATCACGACCGTTGGCAAGGCTTCTGACGCGGTTCATAGTCAGAACCAGTTCACGCAACAGAACCAATTACAATCTCTTAAGCGACATCGGCAGCCAGAAGCTGCGCCCCGGTAACACGGTCACTATCGGAGGCGTGCTGGAGCGGGGCTCCGAGGCCGGATCTCACCTGCTGTCAGATCACGTCACCGAAAATTCGTGTACAGCGCGGCTGAAACAGGCGCGTTCGAGATTGCAGCGCAGCACCCAACCATTAAGTGGCGGTCAATTTCGCATGGGTCGAACATCCCCGCCAAAAAAACAATGCGGTCCCAACTATAGGTCCTCAGTAAAGTAAGCGTTTGGTGAACTGGCTCTGACGGTGTCGCGAAGGCTTTGCTAAGTGTCCACCATCGATAGTGGACACTTAGGGGCACTCTATGAGTACGGGAAAGAAGCGTTTTTGGTCTGACGACGAGAAGCGGGAGATTTGCGGTCAGACGCGGGTTGAGGGGGCGTCAGTAGCGCAAATGGCGCGACGTTAAGCGATGAACGCGAACCTGATCCATAAGTGGCTGCGAGATCCGCGCTTTGGTGGGGAACCCGAGAATGAGGTTGATGTTTCATCGACTGAAGGCTTCTTGCCTGTTGAGATTGAGGATGCGGAGTTGGTCTCAGAGTGGATCGCGCCCGTGGAAGGGCATTCCTGGCCCAGGGTTCTTGGCCCATGTACTGGTCAACAAGTATGCGGATCACTTGCCCCCTTACCGCCAAGCGCAAATCTTCGCGCATGAAGGCTTGGATATGGATCGCTCCACACTGGCTGGATGGGTTGGTAAGTCGGCCGCGTTGCTGGAGCCGCTGGCCGAGGCCATCAAGCGCCACGTCCTGTCCGGCCAAGCCATCTTTGCCGGCGACACGCCTGTGAAGATGCTGGCACCCGGCAATGGCAAGACCAAGACGGCACGTTTCTAGGCCTATGACAGGGATGAACGCCCTTGGGGCAGCGATGCACCACCCGCCGCATGGTATCAGTTCACGCCAGACTGCAAAGGCATACGTCCCAGTGAACATCTCAAGGATTATCAGGGTTGGATGCATGCTGACGGTTATCCCGGATTTGAGGAGTTATACCGTTCTGGTAAAATCAAGGAAGTCGCCTGCATGGGCCATGTCAGGCGCAAGTTTGTCGATGTGTTTAAATCCCAAGGATCGCATGTCGCCGAACAGGCCATACAACGGATATCTCAGCTCTACGCTGTCGAGACAGCAGCACGTGGATTGACACCAGATCGACGCATGGAACTCAGGCAGGCACAAGAAAATCCCATCCTCGATGATCAGGAAGCTGGCTGCAAAGCCAGCTCCCCAAGCTGTCGGGCAAGACGCCCTTGGCCAACGCCATTAGCTATGCTCTCACCCGCATGAAGCGGCTGCGCGGCTATTTGGATCACGGGTTCCTTGAGTTGGATAACAACACAGCAGAGCGGTCCATGCGCGGCATCGCCATCGGTCGAAAGAATTACATGTTCGTCGGATCAGACCGCGGCGGCAAATCTGCGGCCATCATTTATACCCTGATCGAGACCGCCAAGCTGAACGGCGTCGATCCACAAGCCTGGCTCACCGACACCCTCAGCCGCATCGCTGACGGTCCTCAAGCGCCTCACCGTTCCGCGCTTTCCCGAGCTATCGGCACAGCAGGAGATACCTGGGAAAATTCAGCGTCGACCCGCTCGTGCGGCCACCAGTCGGGGTGATGGGTGCGCACATGGTCCAGCAATTTCTCGCGCAGACGCATCGACATAGACCACGCACTCGAAGGGTCAGGAGACATCGCATAGAACGACACCTCCTGCCCGTGGCGGGTGTGCTTGGAAACATGGGCGGCCAATGTTTCATGATCGACCACCCCCCCATCTCTCTTCGCGATGTCGATGAACACGTTGCGCAATACGGCGGTATCGGCGCGATGGTCCAGAAACAAGGTGATCGTTTTCATGATCCGCGCATCCTTGACGGACCAGTTCTCAAACGGCTGTGAGATAAAATGTTTGACAGGCACGATGATGCGGCGTTCGTCCCACGTGCGCAGTCGTAAAAAGGTGTAAAAGATGCTTTCCACATAGGCCCAATGACCATCAAACAGCACGCTGTCACCGATGCGCACCGGCTTGGCCAACGCGATCTGTAGTGATGCCATAATGTTGCCCAAAACCGCCTGACCGGCGATACCCAGTAGTATCGTCATCACCCCCGCTGAGGCCAGCAGCGTCACACCCAGAGATTCAAACAGGTTCAGCCGGATCAGAACGACGATTACCGCCACGGCGACCATAACCAACATCACGATCCGCCGCAGCGCATAGATCGAGGTGTAAAGTTCTCGCTTGTCCATGCTATCGGTGTCGTCGATTTCACCGATCATGCGCATGGTGACGCGGTCAAGAACTGCGTCGATGATTTTGAGCGCGGTCACGCCCAGACCCGAAACGATGACTATAATCATGAATGGGCGGACGATATTGGTCGCCAGTCCGGAAAGTGACACGCCTAGCTCGAGAAGGTATTGCGCCGTGATCGCCATCGCGACCAAAGCCAGCGGGGTCCGCGCCTTTTCCGCTGCCTGACACAACAGCGGGCGACTGGCTTTTCTGCCCAGCCAGCGGAGGATCTGGCTGATCGCGAATCCCAGCCCCAGCAGTACACTGAGTAACAGCGGCAGCGCGATCCATTCCCATACCCGTAGTCCTCCGACGCGCTGTTTCAGAGGTGCGGGAAGATACAATTCGAACGCGCGTGGACCGAAGGCATTGTAGAGGACAGGTATATTTTCAACGGTTTGCGGAGTGAAAAGCCAGACCGGATCGGCCCCTTCGGATTTGTAGCGTCCCAGCCGGATTTCATACGCTTGGCCGTCCAGATCAACCATTTTCAACCCGATATTGCGCCGTGGTTGACCAGCCATAAATTGATTGGCTTGGCTGGTTTCGAGCATGGCATCCGGCCGCGCTGACAGACTTTTCCAGTCAGCCCAAAGTTGCCGATCTATGACCAGCCCCAGTTGCCGGGCGAGGTCGGACCGGCCCTTGGCACGTTCGTCGGACGACAGATCAGTTAGATTCAGGAAATTGGCCGCGTTGTCGTATTTTCCAGACTTGGTCAGCGCCATGAAATTGCGCACTGTCTCGCGCGGCGTGCGCCGGTTCAGGCCCTCGGTAATGTCCAGAAGGCTAGTGACGGTGGAGTCAACCGCATACCAAGCATTGGCCTCATCTTCTTGCGCGGTAACCGACCCTAACGGCAAGAGGCAAGCCAACACCATAAGCAGGAGACGAAAAATTAATTTCATAGGGGCCAAACGGTGCAGGCCGTCCGCCATATCTTGCTTTCGCGTGAAGTGGATCTTTCTAATTATAAGCCGTTCCAATTTTGATCAGCGCAATAACCACTCCGTCATCGCAATTTCATGTGCTCCAACGTAAGTAGCATCAGGAGGGAACGCCATTCACAGGTCTGAAAGATGGGGTGAATCTGCGCTGTACTCGCCGCACGGAGTGCGGAGTTTGCCTGCTGTGGAGAATGTGCGGGTAGGTGGCCCAAATCCGAAGGCGACGACGCAAATCATACGCTTCTCTGCTGGGGCATAGAGAATCTTCCCGATGGTACAAATCAAGCGCCCTTCATCGATTTTAAAGTATGGTTTGCGTTCCTCAAATACCGCCGCGCGACTTGGGAAACTTAAACATCCGGCGTCAACGTTTGCTCACAAATCAACCGCTTGTGGTGGTCAGACCAAAACGCTTCTTCAGATCCTTTCTACCCGGCATATCTAACCTCGAGATGTCCATTATTAATATTGGATACTATAACCGGCTCTATCGTGCGGGCAGGGCAGTCAGACCGTACGGATATGGTGGACGCAATGCCTGCCATGATCCGCCGATATCTGCCCCGACGAACAGACGCTCCATTCGCCAGGGATTTCTGCGCGTTACGCCGCTTCAGGTTCCAGCGCGCCAACTGTGACGTTACGGGTTACCTCCTCGCCCTTGTGGAGCACCACAACCTTGGCAGAAGTATCCGGATCAGTATCGGCGACCGCGCGGGTCAGGTCGCGCAGTTCGGTGATCTCTTGGCCGCCGAAGGACAGGATGATGTCGCCCTTTTCAAGGCCGGCCGCCTCAGCGGGGCTGTCTTTGGTGATCGCTACAATCACCGCTCCCTTAGGGGTGTCGTAACCCAGAACCGCCGCCACCTCATCGGTCATGGGGCGCATCTGTATGCCCAGCCAGCCGCGCTGAACCAACCCGTCATCCTCAAGGTCCGCAACAATGGTTTGTACCAGATCGGACGGCACGGCAAAACCGATACCGACCGATCCACCGCCAGGCGACAAGATCGCCGTATTCACACCGATTACCTGACCATCATTGTCGAAGAGCGGGCCGCCCGAATTGCCTCTGTTGATAGACGCATCGGTCTGGATAAAATCATCGAAGGGTCCGGCATTGATGTTTCGCGACAGGGCCGAGACGATACCGGACGTTACGGTGCCGCCCAAGCCGAAGGGGTTTCCGACCGCGACCACCTCATCACCCACGCGCAGGGCGCCTGATTTGCCAAACGCAACGACAGGCAGATCAACGTCCACTTCGATTTTAATCAAAGCGATATCGGTCATGGGATCGCTGCCCACGACCTTTGCGTCAAAGCTGCGCCCGTCAGATAATTTAACGACCACAGTTTCGGCCCCATCGACGACATGGTGATTGGTGACGATCTGCCCATCTTTGGAAATGATGAAGCCCGATCCCAGCCCCTGCTGCGGCACCGGTGCGCCGCCGTGACCAAGCATCATGTCTTCAAATTGCTTGCGCAATTCTTCGGGCATACCTTGGGGCAACTTGCCGTCGAAGTTTGCCTGCCGCGCCTTCGCAGTAACCTCGATGAACACGACGCTGGGCGAGACCGTCTCGACCAGATCGGCATAGCCGCCTGCAGGCACGGCCAGCGCGGCGGAAGGTGCCAGCACAAATGTTGATGTCGCCGTCAGCGCTGCTGCCAGCACGAGGGTGGCAGGGCGCCGCGTTTTGGATTGATAATGTGTCATGTGAAGGCTCCTTGTGTTTTCGGTGTTGCCTACAAATGTGCCCGGATGCTTACAGCGACGTCCGCCACGCTATACAAATTTGTTAGGGATAAGCGGCATGGGTGCAGCGCGGCCCTATATCGGGTAGGCAAAGTACGACAAAATGGGAAATCCTTGATGAAACTGCTTGTTGTCGAAGACGACGCCACCACCGGCACCTATATCGCGCGCGGTCTTCGCGAGGAGGGGCACAGCGTCGATCTGATGGCAGAAGGCCAAGCGGGCCTGATCGCGGCAACAAGCGGGGCATATGATGTGCTGATCGTGGACCGGATGTTGCCGCAGATCGATGGGCTGACGTTGTTGCGAACGTTGCGCGGCGCGGGCAACCTGACGCCGGTTCTGTTTCTAACGGCGATGGGCAATGTAGAGGACCGGATTGCCGGGCTGAACGCCGGGGCGGATGATTATCTAGTCAAACCCTTTGCCTTTGGCGAGCTGTCGGCGCGGGTTGCGGCGCTTGCGCGCCGACCGCAGGCGCTGGAACAAGATACAGTTTTGCGGGTTGCCGATCTGGAAATGCACCTCATCTCCCGCAAGGTGACACGCGCGGATCAGGCGATTGAGCTGCTGCCGCGCGAATTTTCTTTGTTGGAGTTTCTGCTGCGCCGCAAAGGCCGGGTGCAGACACGCACCATGCTGCTGGAAGGGGTCTGGGATCTCAGTTTTGATCCGATGACCAACGTGGTGGAGACCCACATCAGCCGCCTGCGGGCCAAGGTCGACAGACCTTTTGGATGCGAGCTGATTCAGACAGTGCGCGGTGCTGGCTACCGGATCGACGAATGAAGGCGCGCATCGCACAGCTCTGGCGTTCGATGCCAGTGCAGTTAGCGATGCTGTTGGTGTTGCTTTTCTCTTCCGTCAGTCTGATCAGCCTCGCGGCAAGCTATGCCGTGACACAATCGTCATTCGAAGCCGCTATCCGCGCAGATCTCGCGCAGGATATGGTCGGTTTTCACGCCGCACCGAATGCGCGCGCCGTTGCCCTGCTGGTGGAGGCAGAATCCCGTGAGACGGACCCGAACCGCCTGATCCTGAGCTATCTCAGCCCCGGCGGTCGGCTTTATGGCAACGGCGCCATCGCGCGAGATGACGAAGGGTATCATATCTTGTCGCTGGACAGCGGGCGCGCACAATACAGTGGCCAATACCACACGTTGACCGCAACCCTTTATGGCGGCTTGCTGACGATTGCGCGCAGCCGCGCAGAGATTGAGGCATTGGCGCAGGTGTTCCTGAATATTCTCTGGATCAGTCTGCTGCCGACGGTGCTGATCGCGCTATCGGGTGGGCTATACCTCGCCCGGCGGTCCAAGCGTCATGTTGAAGTGATTGGCAGCACGCTTGATAATCTTACCACCGGCGAGCTTTCCGCTCGGGTTGAGGTGGGCGCGGGGTGGTCCGACGATCTTATCCGTATCGGTGACAAGGTGAACCAGATGGCGTTAGCGCAGCAAGCCTCCACGCTTGCATTGAGACAGGTGTCCTCGGACATCGCCCATGACCTCAAGACGCCGATCCAGCGGGTGTCATTGCATCTGGAAGATCTGTCAGGCCAAATCCAGGGGGGCGATCAGGCCGCGCTGGTAACGCGTGCCCAAGAGGAGCTGACAGGTATAGCATCCGTCTTTGAGGCCTTGTTGCAACTCGCACAGGTCGACACCGGATCGGCGCGCGCCCGCTTTGCTCCAGTAGATCTCAGCGCGCTTTGCCAAACGCTGGCGGAAGTATATGAGCCTTTGGCCACTGAAAAAGGTCAGTTGATCATGGTCAACGTCCCTGCAGATCGCGTGGACGTAATGGGGGATCGGACGCTGATGGGACAGATGATGGCAAACCTTATAGAGAACGCCTTGCGGCATACGCCGCCGGACGCGCGTGTGACGCTGTCTTTGGCCCGGCAGGAAAATACGGTCGAGCTTGTGGTGGCCGATGACGGGCCGGGCATCCCATCTGATGAGCGCACAAAGGTTCTGCAACGTCTGTACCGGTTGGACCGAAGTCGGCATACGCTAGGCAACGGGCTGGGCCTCAGCCTGGTGGATGCCGTTGTGCGCCTGCATGGGGCGCATCTGGTGCTGGAGGACAATGATCCGGGTCTGCGGGTTGTGATCCTGCTCAGACTGCAGGACCTCAAGCGCGCCTAAGCAAGATGAATTGAGCAAAAGGCGTGCGACCTGAAATTATAGCGGACTGGTCCTCTTGGAATATGCAGGCTTGATCCTATGTGGCGTCTGATGAGGTGAATTTCAGTCTTGTCTATTAACATAACCATGATTATG
>Ga0075530_1001502_pt1 | contig 11054 bp, 8 predicted proteins | sample NGEPerD_2_FD_75101 | JGI IMG/M metagenome (GOLD analysis project Ga0075530, IMG submission 75101) | Arctic peat soil microbial communities from the Barrow Environmental Observatory site, Barrow, Alaska, USA - NGEE PermafrostL1-D | ecosystem: Environmental > Terrestrial > Soil > Wetlands > Peat ...
ACAAGGTCGTCGACATGGATGCGCTCGTCGACGTTGTGGAAGCCGGAGTGGTAGACGTCGAGCGGGGTCGCCCGCACCGGCCAGATGCCGTAGGCGACTGTGCCGAAGCGCTCGCGCATGAAGTGTGAGTCGGTGAAGCCGGTCGAGATCACGGGCAGGAGGGTGACCTCGGGCTCGTGCTCGGCGAACCACGACGAGCACGCTGCGAACAGCGGAGTGTCTATCGGTGCGGCCGTGCCACCGGTTGGCTCCTCGAGGACCTCGAGCTCGTAGGCGACGTCGTCTCCGAGTGCTTCGCGCAACTCCGCGACGAGGTCGTCGGGGGTGGTGCCGGGCAGGACGCGGCAATCAAGCTCGGCCGACGCGCGGTCGGGGATTACGTTGCGCGCGCTCGACCCGCGCAGGCGCGTCGGAGCGATTGTCGTCGCGAACAGCGCCAGAAGATCGTGGCTCGAGCCGGGCTCGAGTGCGACGGCGCGTTCGAGGTCGCGATCGAGGTCGTCGCCTAGTGTCCCGATCAGGGTCTCGAGGAGTCGGCGGGTCTCGGGCAGCAGACGCCGCCCGGGTCGGTATCTGCCGATGCGATCGAGCAGGATAGCCAGCCGGAGGACCGCGTTGTCGGCGGCGCCGGGGATCGAGGCGTGCCCCGCTTCACCGAGCGCAGTGAGGAGCACCGGGAGCGTCGACTTCTCCCCGATGTTGATCGGGACCATCACGCGTCCGTCGGTCAGCTCCTGGCGGATCCCCCCGCCCTCGTCGATAGAGAAGTCGGACCCGATCTCAGGGCGGGCATCGCGCAGCCACTTGAGGCCGACCTCGTCGCAGCCGTCCTCCTCGTCTGCCTCGCAACGAACCAGAGGTCCCCGCGCGGTCTGAAGCCGCCGCGGGCGAGCAGGGCCATCGTGACCGCGCGCGTAGCCGTCTCGTTTTTCATATCGGTCGCTCCGCGCCCCCACATGTAGCCGTCGTCGTCCAGGTGGCCGTCGAATGGGGGGTGGGTCCAGTTGGGCTCTTCGGCGGGGACGACGTCGGTGTGCCCCAGGAGCGTCAGCGTCGGCCCGTCACCGGTGGCTGGGATCTTGGCGACGAGATTTGCGCGTTTTGGGTCGCGCGCGACCAGCTCACAGTCGATCCCGGCCCGCTCTAGATACCGCTTCAGAAGCTCGGCCGCGGGGGTCTCGTTGCCGGGAGGGTTCGAGGTGTCGACCCGCAGCAGCTCGCGCAGCAGCCCAACCGCCTCGGACCGGATGATGTCGTCGGGGTACCTGATCATGGCCCGACCCTCTCACGCGCAGAGGCATGTGGTCCGTCTAAGACTGTGGTCTCAGCTGGACCTACCACCGATCCCATTCGCAGGAGGGACGCTCAGCCATCAGAGCCTTAGCAACGAGCTGCTCGTGTGTGGACGTTCATTTCAGGTCGCAGACCGCCACCCCCTAGATCTCGACGAGCATCTCGGAACATTGCGTCCCCAACCACCTCACAGGTGGTTCCGGCGACAAAGTTCGAGCCCAGGGCCGTGGGCCGGAGGGATCGACGTTCAGTCCGAATCGAATCGGCGTCACGGCCCGGCTCCCTCCATGAAGGGCCATTGAGACCAGGTGCGCAGGATCGCAGCGGTGTGCTCCTCCTCGTAGTCGAGGTGCGCGAGGAGGTCGCCTTCGAGCTGTTCGAGCGCGCCCACCAGCCGGTCGCGATGCTCGGATGAGTCGGCATCTGCTAGCTGGGCAGCTGCCGCGTCGACCTCGTCGAGGAGCCCGGCGACGTTCTCGTGGTCGGTCTCGAGTTTGTCCACGACCGGGTTCATGGCCGGGTCCGCGGCGCGCAATGCCGGAAACCACGCGTGCGACTCCAGCGAGTGGTGCGAATGTACGAAGCGGCAGTAGTGGAGGCAGTTGACGCGGAGCTGCCACAGGGGGCCGTTGGCGGCGAGCGACTCGATGCCAGTTTTTATCTCGGGGGCCGGGAGGCCGGCAGAAATCTGCTGGACCATCCGGCGCACCGTTGTCAGGTCGCGCCGGATCAGGTCGTGTACCCATCTGAGCTCGCGGACCAGCGCCTCGCCCCTTGAGGTGCGAGCGCTGTCACTCATGCCCGGTTTCCTCTCGTTGCCTGTCGAGCTCGGCGATGAGTCGCTTGGGAGCGACCTCCCGGTATGCGTCGGCGATTATCTCGGCGACTTCGTCCCAGTGGGGGCCGCGGTCGAGATAGACCCCAAGCCACCCGCGTCCGCCGACGTAGGGCGGGCGGAAGAACTGCTCGGGATCGGCGGCCAAGAGCTCTTCCTGCGCGCCTTCGGGGGCCGCGCACCAGATCGAGACGCGGTCATCGTGATGATGGTTGGCGTAGGTCACGAACAGCTTCTTGTCGCGCACGAACCACGCCGGCTCCCCGTGACTGATGCGCTCGGTCGTCTCCGGCAGCCCCAGGCACAAGGGGCGCAAGCGCTTCAAAGGATCGTCCATCCACCCAGCCTACGGCCGGTGCTTTCGATGGGGAGGACGGCGGGAGGGGTCGGTGAGATAGAGCGAGGTGGCGGCCAGTGCGCAGCCGAGAGCATTGAAGAGCAGGTCGAAGCCGGTGTTCACGAAGCCCCCGACGTTCGAGCTTGGATCGATCCGGGTTACCAGAAACTCAATAGCCTCGTTTATCGCGCCGAAGCCGAGTCCGCCGAGCAGAGCGAGAACGGAGCGCGCTGCGGCTCGACCCTGCATGACCACTTCGCCGAGCACGTCCCAACATGCAGCGGTGGCGAAGCCGAAACCGAACGCGTGCACGACTTGATCGAAGCGCAGCACCCCGGGAACGAGGTCGAAGCGGTAAAGCACATCTCCGCCGACGCTCAACAGCCCGCCCGCCATGTGCGCAATTCCCCACAGCGTGAGTCCCCAGAGAGTGATCGGCCGCAGCCGAAAGTGCGAGTATGTCATCGCAACGACGGCAAATGCCACTACCATGAAGACGGCATAGAAGATCGTCTGGCTCAGATCCGAAGAGAGCCCGAACGCGACGAACGCGACGAGGTATCCGACGGAGAAGATGCCGAGGATCGGCTGCTCCGTAAGAAGTCGTTTCAATGGTCTCCTTCGCTTCCAAAATGAGATCAGACCACGCATATGCCGCCGGAGTTGGGGTTGGCTGGTCTTGAGTAGGATTCTTTGGCCCGAGATGGAGCACTCGTAGCGGATCATGACGTCGGCTACTTTATTTGGAGCGGGCAACAGCAGAGGGGAGATGGCTTGATCTGTAGCTCCTGCGGAACGGCAAACGAGGCGGGCCGCAAGTTCTGCATCGAATGTGGCGCTGCCCTCGCATCGCTGTGCCCGACCTGCGGCGGGGCGAACCCTTCTGCTGCGAAGTTCTGCGGGGAGTGTGGCAGCGGGCTTGGCGGCTCGACACCGTCGAGGAATTCGGAGGCAGGGCAGGCCCGTGAGGCGGCGACGCCGATCCCGGAGCCCACTTCGGCCCGATTGGCCGAGCGGCGCCTCGTCTCGGTCCTGTTCGTTGATCTCGTCGGCTTCACGACCCTGGCCGAGTCGCGCGACGCTGAGGAAGTGCGCGAGCTGCTCGGTCGCTACTTCGAAACGGCACGCCACCTCATTGCCCTCTACGGGGGGGTGGTCGAGAAGTTCATCGGCGACGCGGTGATGGCGGTGTGGGGAGCGCCCTCGGCCCAGGAGGACGACGCCGAACGCGCCGTACGGGCCGCCTTGGAGCTGGTCGAGGGCGTGAGCGAGCTGGGAACCGAGGTGGGGCTGACTGAGCTCAGAGCGCGCGCCGGGGTACTCACGGGCGAGGCCGCGGTGACTATCGGTGCCAAGGACCAGGGCATGGTGGCGGGGGATCTTGTAAACGCGGCCTCCCGAATACAGACACTTGCGGTTCCCGGGACGGTTCTGGTGGGGGACGCTACGCGCCGCGCCACCGAGTCGGCCGTTGCCTACCAGGACGCAGGGCGGCGGGAGGTCAAGGGCAGATCGGAGCCACTGCAGCTGTGGCGCGCCGAGCGGATCATCGCGGGCATCGGTGGTGCGATCAAGTCGTCCAGCTATGAGGCGCCGTTTGTCGGCCGCCAACGGGAGCTGCGTCTCGTGAAGGAGCTCTTCCACGCATGCGCCGAGCACGGGAGGGTCCATCTTGTGTCCGTCGTTGGTGTTGCCGGCATCGGCAAGTCTCGCCTCGCCTGGGAGTTCTTCAAGTACATCGACGGGCTCGCCCAGGACATCTGGTGGCATCGAGGGCGGTGTCTCTCATACGGCGAGGGCGTGACCTATTGGGCGCTGGCCGAGATGGTGCGGATGCGGCTGCGCATCTCAGAGGGTGAGAGCTCGGCATCGGCTCTGGAGAAGCTGCGTGCTTGTCTCGAAGAGTTCGTCACCGACCCCGGCGAGCGCCGGTGGATCGAACCTCGAATTTCTCATCTCTTGGGTATCGAGGAGCACACCGCTCGTCAACGCGAAGACCTCTTTGCCGCTTGGAGACTCTTCTTCGAACGCATCGCGGATCGTTCTCCCGTCGTCATGGTCTTCGATGACATCCAATGGGCAGATGCATCGCTGCTCGACTTCATCGAATACCTCCTGGAGTGGTCCAAGGAGTTTCCGATCTACGTGTTGACCCTCGGACGCCCAGAAGTGCTCGAGCAGAGACCGACATGGGGCGCCGGTAAGCGCAACTTCACGTCCTTGTTCCTCGATCCTTTGTCCGAAGACACCATGCGGGAGCTGGTCGAGGGGCTCGTGCCGGGCCTGCCGGAGAAACTGCGCAACGACATCGTAGATCGCGCTGAAGGGGTGCCGCTCTATGCCGTCGAGACCGTGCGAATGCTGACTGATCGTGGCCTCGTCGTGAAGGAAGGAAACAGTTTCACTACCCGCTCCGAGACGATGACCCTCGAGATACCCGAAACGCTGCAGGCTCTCATCGCGGCGCGCCTCGACGGGCTCCCTGGTGCCGAGCGCCACCTGCTGCAGGACGCATCCGTTTTCGGAAAGACTTTCACGGGAGCCGCCATTGCGTCGCTGCGCGAGGTCGATCGAGGGGATCTCGAAACACTGCTTGCGTCCCTCGTGCGCAAGGACCTGCTCGGGCTGCAAGCCGATCCTCGCTCCCCCGAGGCGGGACAGTACGGCTTCCTGCAAGACCTTTTCAGGCGAGTCGCCTACAACACTCTGTCCAAACGCGATCGCAAGCTTAGGCACATTGCCGCGGCGCGCTACCTCGAGACGAGTCGGGGAGGCGATCCCGACGAGATCGTAGAAGTCATCGGATCCCATTATGTAGAGGCGTTCCGGCTGGCACCGGATGAGGCCGATGCATCGCAGCTGCAGAAGAAGGCGAGTGAGCTGCTTGCTCGCGCGGGTGAGCGGGCGGGCTCTCTTGCGGCCAACGAGGAGGCCGAGGCTTACTTTTTACGGGCGGCGGAGATGTCGGACGACGTCCTCGAGCGCGCGGCTGTGCTCGAGCGGGCGGGCGACATGGCCGCAGCCGGCGCCAGAACCGAAAGGGCAATCGCCCATCTCCAGCAAGCTCTAGGCGTGCTCGAGCGCGAAGACGAGAGCCATCGCGCCGCACGCGTATTGGCGAGCCTCGGTGAGTGCTTGTGGAACGTGGGTCGGATCGATGATGGCGTCGAGATGATGGACCGCTCGCTCGCCGTGCTTTCCGGCGACGAACTGGACGAGGGCGTCGCGTCGCTGGCCGCCCAGTTGGGCCGCTTTCTCCTGTTCGCGGGAGAGACAAAACTCGCCGCAGAACGCATCGACATGGCCCTGGAGGCGGCCGAATCGCTCGAGCTCCCCGACATTCTCTCGGAGGCCCTCAACACGCAAGGTGTCCTGAGGCTGTTCGGTGGACGTAAAGCCGAGGCCCTAGCCCTGCTCAAGCACGCGCTTGAGATAGCGCTTGAACATGATCTCCACATTTCGGCGCTGCGGGCATACTTCAACCTTTCCGGTCTCGAGATGAACGCCGACCGCTACGACACCTCCCGGGCATACCTGCACGATGGACTGGTCCTGGCGCGCAAACTCGGGCACCGACAATGGGAATGGAACCTGTTGTCCCAAGATGTCTATCCGCTGTTCGCGCTCGGGAGGTGGGATGCAGCGCTGAAGACAGTGGCCGACATACCGTCCGAATCCTATTCTGTGACTCGTACCGCTTTCGCGACCGTCATCCTCGTGGTGCCCCTGCTGTGCGTGTACCGTGGAGAGTTCGATCGGGCTGAAGGCTATTTGGAGTTCTTCGCGGAGGCCGCAGAATCAAAGGAGGTGCAGGAGCGAGCCGCTTTTGCGGTCGGGAAGGCAGCGGTGCTGCGTGCCCGCGGCAGGGGACGCGAGGCCCTGGAGATCGTGCAGACGGCAGTCGCCGCCCGCGCGACGGTCGGAGTCACTTCGGAGCTATTCCGAGAGGGAGCGATAGAGGCTATTGAGGCAGCCTTTGCGGTGGACGACGAAGACGCCGTGCGCAGTGTGTTGGCAATCATCGACGGAACCCCGCGCGGCAAGCTCCCCACATCTCTGTTCGCCCAATCGCTCAGGGCCAAGGGTCGTCTCGCCCTGCTGAACGGCGACGCCGCCGAGTCCGAACGGCTTCTCGCAGACGCTTGTGGGCTTTTTCGGGGGTTGGCAGTACCTTTTTGGTTGGGCGTCACATCTCTGGAGCTGGGGGAGTGCCTGTGGGGGCAGGGGCGCGAACAAGAGGCATCTCCGTTGGTCGACGAGGCGCGCGCCATTTTCGAGCAGCTGGGCGCGGCCCCCTGGCTAGAGCGGGCCGGCCTCCTTGGATTGGAGCCGGGAGTTCGAACCTAGAGGTCTTCCAACGCCGCGTTCATTGGAGATCCACGTACCTCGGGCGTGGGTAAAGCTCCAAAGGACGTCGGGCCGCGGGCATGATTTAGCCAGTCCGTTTCGGTGCAGAGAGGAATTCTCGCGGATTAGTGCGCGCGATATCCACCACTTCGTCTCACCCGCTAGATAGGGTCATCACATGGGCCGCCCGAGGATCTACGACGAGCCGCGAATCGCAACAGCGATCCGCCTGCCGGCCTCCCTCCGGGAGGAGCTCCATGCGGCGGCCACGGAGCGAGACGTCTCTGTCAACTTCCTCGTGACGCGCGCCATCTCCGACTATCTGCGACGGGTTTCGCCACCCGGCGCCGAGGGTCCATGGGAAACGCAGCGCTATCCCATGGACTCGGATGGGAGGACGGCGTCGTGACGACCGCGGCGATGGGGGAACCGCGAAATGGCCGCGTCCGTCGGCCGACCGCGACCGCTCGTTTTGGGTCGTCGCGACGAGAGAGCCACGACGCATCCGCCTTCTACGAGCGGTTCGTCGCTCCGGAGCTCTCCAACGACACAGCGGTCGTCCGCCCGAAGAAAGTGGATGTCTTCTACAAACACGATGCGCGCGACATGAGCAAGGTCGAGTCGAACTCCGTCGCACTGGTCGTGACCTCCCCTCCCTACTTCGCAGGAAAAGAATACGAGGAGAGCTTGGGTAAAAACGGCGTACCGGGCTCCTACTTTGAGTATCTGGGGCTGTTGCACGACGTGTTCGAAGAGTGCAAGCGAGTTCTGGAACCCGGCGGACGGATCGCCGTAAACGTGGCCAACCTCGGCAGACGGCCCTTCCGTTCGCTCGCTGGCGACGTGACCGAGATCCTCCAGGACCTCGGACTTCTTCTTCGCGGGGAAGTCATCTGGTGGAAGGGTCGCGCCGCCGGCAGCTCATGCGCGTGGGGAACATTCCAGCGACCGGGCAATCCCGTTCTACGGGACGTCACTGAGCGGATCGTGATTGCCGGTAAGGGCCGTTTTGACCGGGCATTGAAGCCGGAACAGCGGCACAAGGCCGATCTCCCGTCGACGGCGACGATCTCGCGCGATGAGTTCCTGGAGGCTACTACCGACCTGTGGGAGATCCCGCCCGAAAGCGCAACTCGTGTAGGCCATCCCGCGCCCTTTCCAGTCGCACTCCCGAAGCGCTTGATTGAGCTCTACACGTACGAGGGCGATGTAGTGCTCGATCCGTTCATGGGATCGGGAAGTACCGCTGTTTCTGCGGTTCGTACCCACCGCCACTACATCGGCTTCGATACCGATCGATCTTATGTCGATCGTTCAAGAAAGCGCGTCGCTGAAGAGATCGCACGGCTTCATCGCCATGAGGACCTCGCGAAAACCCCATTCCGCGTGCACCTTCCCGCCGTTAAGTCCGCCGACGACAGTGAGGACTTCCAGGCTCGGGCGGTACGCGAGGGCAGGCAGGCAAAGGATCTGGCGGGGATCTTGCTTACCAGCTGCGGATTCAGTGACATTCGACCTGATGTCAAGGTTGCCGGCTTGGGGATTGTGCTGAACTTCGTTGCCCTCGACCAGTTCGGCGAAGAATGGGCATTCGACGTTTCAGGCGCCTTCACATCCAGCCGCGCGGGTCTCAGACGCACGGACACCCTGTGGAAGGCGCTGGGCAAAGCCGCGGTGCTCCATGAGCGTCGTGGTGACCTCCCACTCGTACTTCTCACCACGGACGCGCCGGCGCGAGGCAGTGCCGGCGCGGTCGCCCTCGGCGTGGTTAAGGGCCCCGGACGTCCAGTTTTCGATCTGATTGAGCTGCTCGACAGTACGGGTCAGGAGCGGCTCCGCAACTACGCGTTACGGGGGCGGCCCAACCGCTGATATGCCGTCCGACCGGACGTTCGTCACGGAGTTGGCCACCGGACTCGGGATGGTGGAAGGTGAGGATCCGGCTATCACCATCGCCCGGCGTCCGGCTGCGCTAGTCAATCTCACAGAAGGCGACTGGGAGCGGCTTGCTGAGCTCTGGCGCTCGGGATGCTTTGCGTCCGAGTTTGTCGCAGGTCTCCTCAACGGGCGGGCCTTCTTGACCGCACCCGGCGCCCTCAATGGCCGGCGCCCGAGAATCATTGAGTGGACTGGTGATCGTCGACCTCCCGGCGACGAGGTCGTTCCTTCAGATCTCCGTATCGACCACGTCTACCTGATCAGCTGCAAGTACCTCTCAAGGATCCTTCACAATCCGAGTCCAGCCCGTCTGGCGGAAGGTCTTCTTTCGCAGGCTCCGGTTGATAACCGTCGTGACTGGTACCAGCGCGTCGCCCCGGTCGAGTTACAGGAGCTCTACCAGGCATGCATTCCTTTCGTGGAAGGAATGCCTTTTCCCGCCCTCGTATCCGAACTCGCCCGGGTCCAGAGACGACACCTCGCCCATGCCCTGCGTGGCGGGTGGCCGGCTGATGCTATGTACTCCTACGCACGGCTCTGCCGTGTCGTCTCCGAAGCGACTGCTGAGTCGTGGAGAGCCCACATCAGCTCAAGGAATGTCGAAGCGATGGTCTGGCGGCTGCTACGCATTGGTTCCGCCCCCTACTTCATACTCGGGTCGAGTCGGCATGGTTCCATGAGACTCAGGATCGACACACCGTGGGACTGGCGCCAGGCCTACAGGCTTCGCCGGTTCGAGGTTGCTCCCCAGGAGGGAGGCCAGCCTCGCGTCCGGTGGGCGGCGGTGTATGAGGTGAGGGAAACCTCGGAGGAGCGGACCGTGCATGGTCATGTCGAGATCCGGTGGAGCCATGGGCGATTCGGTCAGCCTCCTGAGGCGAAGGTATACCTGGACTCAGCGCACCAGGACGTCCCCGGCTACCACTCCTTATGAGAAGGCGGCCGCGCCCAATACCGGGAGCCAATGTCGGCGGGACTCATAGCTGTCATTCGGCACTCACGATTCCCACGGCCCACGAACGCGTCAAGCGAACGAGGTCGAGAGCGCCCCCTCGATCGATCGGGGGAGCGGGGTTAAAGAACGGGTAGCGGTTCTGAACGGCAAACGGAGTAAACCACTGCACGTCCATGATCTCAGGAGGGATCTCATGTCCGAGAGTCTCCGCCTCTTCCAACAGCGCTCCTAGGTCATGGGCGCGTGTCGGCCGTGACGCATCCATTGCGAGGACGGCCTTGATGTACTTCTCGGCCGCTTGCTGGACGTGAAATCCGAAGATGGATTCGGATACTTCTGTGTCCGTCACTAGCTTGCTGAGGAGCACTTCATCCTCATCGCCCTTCTGAAGGAAGGCCCGGGCGAGATCAAGCGGCGTCATAGAGGACTCGGCCCCCAGTCAGCGCCTCGTTGATGATGTGCCCCACGACCTCTCCCCATCGGTCGACATCGGCGCGAGAGAAAACCAAGAGGTCGATCGATGGCCTGCCTTTGAGGCCTCGGAGAGCATCGTAGGCCCGCACCATCTCGGCGTGCTGATCGGCGACCTCGTCCATCACGACGAGCAGATCGAGATCGCTGTCCTCGTCCATCTCTCCACCGGCCCCGGAACCGAACAGGATCAGTTTCTGCGGCGACATCTCTTGGATCAACGCCTCGGCGACGGCATCCACAAAGGCAGGCTTCTTGGGGCCCGGCGGGGTGCTCTCGACGTTGTCCCTGTAGCGGCCGTAGAGGAGGTCCTTGAAGAAGCGGCCGAATCCAGGGTCGTCGGTGACCCTCTTGTAGAGCTCGAAGTTCGTTTCGACCATGTCCTGCAAGAGATCGGCTACGACGTGGTGGAAGGTCAGACGCGCGTTCTCGGCTGTGTTCGCCCGCACGCTCGCTTCGAGCCCGGGATGCTGACCCAGGCGATTCTCGAGCTCTTCGATGAACACCCGATCGTCGTCCGAGAACTCGGTTCCGAAGCGCTCGTTGAGCTCTTCGATGATTCGGGACAGCGGCTCTTTCTCCTCGATCAGAGCAATTTGGTCGCTTCCTCCGGTGAGGGGTTTGAGCTCGCCCTTTCCCGGCTCCAGCGGGGGCATCCCACTGGAGAGCTGCCGGATGCTGAAGGAGGCGAGGTCGATGGCCTGTTGCACCTCCAAGGGGAGGCCCTTCTCCTCTCCGGGGAGCCGCCGCAGCAGGTACCGGGAGAAGTGGTAGAGGGACTCGAGGTCTGAGTCGATGAAAGTGATCACCTGCGAGAGGAACGCGTACATCCTTGTGAACGAGGCGAGGTCCTTGCGAAACGCGGCCCTCTCTTCGTC
>Ga0075530_1001503_pt1 | contig 11054 bp, 7 predicted proteins | sample NGEPerD_2_FD_75101 | JGI IMG/M metagenome (GOLD analysis project Ga0075530, IMG submission 75101) | Arctic peat soil microbial communities from the Barrow Environmental Observatory site, Barrow, Alaska, USA - NGEE PermafrostL1-D | ecosystem: Environmental > Terrestrial > Soil > Wetlands > Peat ...
CTCGACGAACATCCAGGTGAGCGCGGCCGCGGCGGTGGCGATCTGCGTGTTGGCCATCGCTGTGGCCGCCAGAGCGTTCGCGCCAAGGGCGGAGCCGGCGTTGAAGCCGAACCAGCCGACCCACAGCAACGCCGAGCCGATAAGGGTGAGGACGAGGTTGTGCGGTTCGATCGCCGTCTTGCCGAAGTCCTTGCGCTTGCCGAGGATCAAGGCAGCCACGAGCGCTGACACGCCGGCGTTGATGTGCACCACGTTGCCGCCGGCGAAGTCGAGCACGCCGGCATTAGCCAGGAGCCCGCCGCCCCAGACCCAGTGCGCGATGGGCGAGTAGACGAACAGCACCCACAGAGAGGTGAACCAGAGCACTGCCGAGAAGCGGATCCGCTCGACCAAGGAGCCCAGGATCAGGGCCGGCGTGATGATCGCGAAGGTCATCTGGAAGACGGCGAACAGCACCTCTGGGATGGTGCCGACGACGGCAGTGGGCCCAACGCCCTCGAAGAACGCCTTGCTCATCCCACCGATGAAGGCGTTTAGTCCGTCATTGGCGTTGCTACTGAAGGCCAAGGAGTAGCCGAACGCGAACCACAGGACGCTTACCAGCGCGGTCACGGTGAACGTCTGCAGCAAGGTGGCGAGGACGTTCTTCTTGCGGACCAGTCCTCCGTAGAAAAGTGCAAGGCCGGGGATGGTCATCATGAGGACCAGCGCGGTAGAGGTGAGCAACCAGGCGGTGTCACCGGAGTCGATGGTGGCGCCTTGCGCGCTTGCCGCGGACGCGAGTAACACCGCACCGACGGTCACGGTGGACCGGACTCGACGGCCACGACGAGGCTGGGTGTGGCGCCACTGTAAGTGGGTACCTAAAGACCGTCGAGCGAACTTCTCCAACACCCGCGCCTCCTAGCTCCCCGGGGTGAGTCGACCGCATCGCGTTGACTGCGTTGAGCTGGCGGCGTGCCCAGCAATCGTCCGAGGATGCAAGAGATTACGACCATTGGTTGCAACATGTCAATTCACAATGGAACAGAAGTCGGCTTCTAGCTATACAGCGTGCAAGGGAGCCCGTGAAAATGTGCGGACCGTACCCGTTAGTTTGTGCAAAGAGGTAATCCGGCAATTACAGTTGTGGTCATGAGAAATCCGCGCCTCCCGTGGCACCCTTGGCCGTGGTTCCTGACGACACGCCTGAGTAGTAAACGAGCTGTACACGGCGATCCGGCGCTGCCCTGGTGACTCCCCCGCGACCGGGACGGACGCCTAGTCCGCTTCCCTCAGGGGGCGCCGAGCAGCTAACTCGACCGCCGGCCCTACTCACCCTTCGGCAGCAGGCCCCGCGCGGAAGCTGAGCCGCAGCAACATCGGCGTTATCAGGGTGGTCACGACCACCATGAGCACCATCAAGGAGAAGATCTCCGGCGTGATCACCTGCCGCTCGACGCCGATGGCGGCGACGATAAGGCCGACCTCACCGCGCGAGACCATACCGGTTCCCACGCGCAGCGCCTCGTTGTTGCTGAAGCCAGTGAGGCGCGCCCCCACGCCGCTGCCCACGACCTTGCCGACGATGGCGATGACGATGATGGCCAGACCGAGCCACGCCAGCGGACCGCTAAGCGCCTCGCGCAGGTTGGCGCGCATGCCGATGTCGACGAAGAAGATCGATACGAAGAAGCCGTAGGTGAAGACTTGGGTGACGCTCTCGAGCCTCTCCTTGAACTCGGTGTTGCCGAGCAGGATGCCGATGAGGTACGCGCCGGTGATGGCGGCCAGCCCGCCGAGGAACTCGGCCGACCACGAGTAGACAAGTACCAGCACTAGTGCCGCCGCGGTCAGCGGCTGGTTGAGCGGCAGCCTCGAGAACCATTTAAGGAACGCTCTGGCCAATGGGGCGATGGCCACGGCGATCACGAAGTACGCCACCATCTTCACCACGACCAGCCAGAGGGCGGGAGCCGGACCGCCCGCGGTGGCGAACAGCGCCACCACCACCGACAGCATGAGGATGCCGAGCACGTCGTCGATGACCGCCGCGCCGAGGATGGTCATACCCTCCTTGGTGCGGAGCTTCTTGAGCTCGAGCAGCGTCTGCGCGCTTATCGACACGCTGGTGGCCGTGAGGATGGTGCCGATGAAGATCGACTCGTTTATCGGCAACCCGACCAGGACGCCGAAGCCCCAGCCGCCGAAAAACGGCAACACCACGCCGCCGATGGCCGCGCTGATGGCCGGCAAGCCGACGCGGCGCATGGCGCCGAGGTCGGTCTCGAGGCCCGCCAGGAACATGAGCAGCACGACCCCCAGCTCGGCCATCATGTGGATCGTCTCGCCGGTCGCCGCCGCGTGCGTGAACAGCGGCTGGCCGAGCAGGTCGAACACCGTCGGGCCAAGCAGCAGTCCGAAAGCGATCTCGCCGACCACGGTCGGTTGGTTGAGCTTCCCCAGGGCCCAACCGGCGAGCTTGGCGCCGAGCACTATCACGGCGAGGACGAGCATCAGTTCGAGGAACGGGGTCATCCGCCTGTTCTACACCAACCGAGCATGCGCCCGGTCGAGCGCGGCAGCGGTGCCTGAGCGCTAGCTCAACCGCCGGTCGACTGCCCCATGGCGGTGATGATTGTTGTCACTTTGTGGCTCCCCTGCGCGCCTTTTTCTCGATCAACTGCTGCTTGGTCACGTCGGGGCCGGCCTGTAGTAGCTGCATCAACGTCCACAGGTCAGCCTGCTGCCAGTGCTCGGCGATCTTCCCGTCTTCCACGCGGTAGATGACGATCCCGGTGATCGTCACCTCGAGGCCGGTCGCGGGGACGCCCATGAAGTCGTGCACGTGACGCTGCCTGGTATGGAAGCGCACGGCCACGCGGTCGCCAGCGGCGATCACTTCATCGGCTAGCAGGTTGTATCCCGGGAACCCCGCCTCGAAAGCCTTGACGTGCCCAGCCAATGCCGAATCGGTGACGAAGCGGGCGATGTTGTGTTTGGTCTTGCGCTGCTTGTTGAGCGCCGCCAAGTAGCCCAGCACCAGCGACCGGCTGGCTTCGGTGTCGCCCCTCAGCTTTCCGTCTCGCTGCTCCACACCTAAGAGAGCTTCCGCCCGCGGCTGCGGGTCCGGAGCTTCCATCCCGTCGGTATCGATCACCTGGGACAGCACGTCAGACTCCAGCCAAAGGTCGGTGATGAACCTGTCATGCACACGGAAGATCGCGATCGACTCGAGCAGCTCGAGGAGAGGCGCGGCAGGTGGCGCGAATCTCGTCCCGAAGTCGACGGCATACCGCACGACCACCAGGTCGCGCTCTGAGAACGCGTCGAGCGGGTAGATGCGGAAGCCCGGGTAGGAGGCTTCGAAGCTGGCGATCTTCAGGTCGAGGGCTTGTGACCGGGAGTAATGCTCAAGCACCGCGCCCGTCTTGCCCTCGCCGTTGAGGGCGGCGATGAAGCTCAGGACGTGGTCCCTGTTCCTGGTTTCGGCAGGTGGGGCTCTCACCTTGGCCCTCCTCTCACCGCCAGGTTGTTCGCGTCGACGAAGGCTCATGTCGTTACCTCCATTTCCAGCCCGGGCGCCCACCGTGAGGCCTTGAGCGCCTCGGCCTGATGGGAAGGCTAGAGGAGCGGCCGTGATGCAACCGTGATGGGTGGAAGTGGTAATGCCGCAGGTCGCGGGCGGCGGGTGGACGGGACAAGCAAGGCCTGAAGGTGTCTCTCGGCGGTCCTACGAGGAGGCGGTGTAGGTGCTGTAGGCATCGCGTACGACCCCGTGGAGAGGCCTCAATCGGAGGCGCTGTAATGATGTACGCACCGTCATAGGGTCTCGCGGAGAGACCCCGGGTTCCGCCTCAAGCACCTTCGCCAACCCCTCACCAACGTAAGCTTCGGTGGTGACTTTCCCAAGAACCCAAGATCGCGGAGAGGCACTCCGTGAGATCCAAGCCCGCATCGAGCACCGCAACCAGGGCGAGCGCGACTTCCTGCAGGCGGTCGACGAGGTCCTTGGCTCGCTCGGCCCGTTGGTGGCCAAACATCCCGAGTACTTAGAGGACAAGCTCATCGACCGCATCTGCGAACCCGAGCGGCAGATAATCTTCCGCGTCCCATGGATGGACGATTCCGGCGTCGTGCACGTCAACCGCGGCTTCCGCATCCAGTTCAACAGCGCGCTCGGCCCTTACAAGGGCGGGCTGCGCTTCCACCCAAGCGTCACGCTCGACACGGTCAAGTTCCTCTCGTTCGAGCAGATCTTCAAGAACGCGCTTACCGGCATGCCCATCGGGGCGGGCAAGGGTGGCAGCGACTTCGACCCGAAGGGCCGCAGCGAGCACGAGATCATGCGCTTCTGCCAGAGCTTCATGACCGAGCTACACCGCCACCTCGGCGAGTACACCGATGTGCCCGCCGGTGACGTCGGCGTCGGCGAGCGTGAGATCGGTTATCTATTTGGTCAGTACAAGCGGATCACCAACCGTTACGAAGCCGGCGTGTTGACAGGCAAGGGGCTCGACTGGGGCGGCTCGCGGGTACGCAAGGAGGCTACGGGCTACGGCTGTGTCTATTTCGCGCAGGAGATGCTCGCGGCGCGCGGCGAGTCGCTAGAAGGGCGCACCTGCGTCGTTAGCGGTTCGGGTAACGTCGCGATCTACACCATCGAGAAGCTTCAGCAGTTCGGCGCCAAGGTGGTGGCCTGCAGTGACTCGGGTGGCTGCGTTCACGATCCTGACGGCATCGACCTCGAGTTGCTCAAGGACCTCAAGGAGGTACGGCGCCGGCGCATCTCCGAGTACGTCGAGAAGCGGCCGGGAGCCGAATACCGCGAAGGCGTGCCCGTGTGGGAGGTGCCGTGCGAGGCGGCGTTCCCGTGTGCCACCCAGAACGAGCTGAACACCGCCGACGCCGAGAGGCTTGTCGCCAACGGCGTCGTGGCGGTCGCCGAGGGCGCGAATATGCCATGCACCCCGGGCGCGGTGAGGGCGTTTCAGGTAGCGGAGGTCGCCTTCGGGCCGGGCAAAGCCGCCAACGCCGGCGGCGTCGCGACGTCGGCGCTGGAGATGCAACAGAACGCCAGCCGCGACCGCTGGAGCTTCCAGAAGACCGATGAGCGCCTGCAGGAGATCATGAAGAACATCCACCGGCGCTGCCGCGAATCGGCCGAGGAGTTCGGCCTACCCGACGACTACGTGCTCGGTGCGAACATCGCCGGGTTCCGCAAGGTGGCGCGGGCTTCGCGGGCGTTCGGCATCGTGTAGCGGGACCGGCAGCTCGTCGATCATGCGCGCGTTCCCGTTGTGGGCCGAGGTCCTTGGCATCGACGCCGAGATCCGCGGGTGTAATTCCTGCACGGCTGGACTAGTGTGATCGCGGAGGTGTTCGACGTGACCATCGATCAGCACACGTTCGCTGTACTCGACGACGCGGCTAGCGGTTTGAGGCCGCGATGGCGACAGGCATGAATACCGTGCCGGGGGACTCGAGGCGCGGGGGCGATTCGGCGGCCGCTGGCAGCGGCCCTCGCTTCGGGGCGAACACGTTCATCTGGCGGTCACCGTTCACCACGGCCTCCGACCTCGACTTGGTAGGGCACGCAGCCGAACTTGGTGCCGAGGTGCTCGAAGTCGCTGTCGAAGAGTTGGACCTGGTCGACGGCGCCGCGCTACGTGCCGAGCTCGACCGCCACGGCATCGGTGCCGCGGTCTGCGGAGCTTTCGGTCCCGGCCGCGACGTCGGCAGCGCCGACCGCGCTGTCGCCGAGAGCACCAAGGCGTATGTAGTTGGCCTGATGGACCTGGCCGTCACGCTCGGCGCCCGCGTGATCTGTGGCCCTATCTACGGCTCGGTCGGCTTGGCTCGCCGGCTGCCACCCGATGAGCGCAGCGCCGAGTTCGACCGAGTGGCAGCCAGCCTACGGGAGTTGGCTCAGGAAGCGACAGGTCGCGGAGTCGTCCTGGCGCTCGAGGTCCTCAACCGCTTCGAGACCGACAGGTTGAACACCGTGGAGCAAGGCTTGAAGCTGTGCGACGCCGTTGGCAGCGACGCCGTGGGTCTGCACCTCGACACCTTTCACATGCACCTAGAGGAGAAGGACAGCCCCGACGCCGTGAGACGCGCAGGTCAGCGCCTGTACCACTTACATGCGAGCGAGAACGACCGCGGCGTGCCGGGAACTGGCCAGGTCGCCTGGCGTTCGATAATGGCGGTCTTGGCCGACGGCGCCTACGCGGGCGACATCATCATCGAGTCCTTCACGCCGGAAGTGGAGTCGATAGCGGCCGCTGTCGCCCTGTGGCGAGAAGTGGCGCCCGACCAGGACTCAATCGTCCGGGATGGCTTGCGGTTCTTGCGCGGGGCGTGGGCCGCCGGCGGAGGGTGATGCCTGGCTCTGAGGTGCTCGGGTCGTGCCTTCGGTTAACTGCCCGCCAAGCGAAAGTAATTGCTTAGTCCACTGCTTGGTCTATATTGCCGCGATGTCGAAGTCAATGAACGTTCACGAGGCGAAGATCCAGTTCTCGAAGCTACTTCTTTGAAGAGCTTCCTGCCGGCTTCCGCCTGTTCTTCGAATGAGACTGTTGTTCGATACGCATGCCTTCCTTTGGTGGTGTGCCGCCGAAGCCAAGCTATCGACGACCGTCGTGGCGGCGGTCGGTGATGCCGCCAACCAGGTGTTCGTCAGTGCCGTCAGCAGTTGGGAAATCGCCACAAAGTCACGCCTGGGCGGGCTGCCGTTGCCAGAGCCTCCGAGCGACTTCATACCGAGAATGATCGAGCGCCGTCCGCGACGTTCAGGTCGCGCACATTCTCGGTAACCGTGCAAGCTTGTGCCGCACGCTACCTCTGTTGGGGTGACGTCCCCAGCCGCCCCGGGTGACGGCGGGGTTACGGGAGGCGGTTTGCTGCCTCACGGAAGAGTTAGAGGCGAGTAGCGCCGCTCGATCGATCGCTAAGGTTGGGCGACCAGTACACTCGACGGCATGTCTCCAGACCCCGCAGAGTCAACCAAGCCGCTCAACAGCCGCGTCGTAAGCAGCGCGCGCGGCTACTACGGCTGGACCCTGCTGGCGGCGGCAACGCTGGGCATGTTCATGACCGCGCCGGGTCAGACGCTTGGCGTGTCGGTCTTCCTCGACCGGATCATCGAGGACCTCGGCCTGACGCGCTCGACCGTATCGCTGCTCTACACCATCGGCACGCTTACGGGCGCGCTAACGCTGCCGTTCGTCGGCCGGTTCATCGACCGGCACGGTCCTCGAGTCGGCGTGGTGGTGATCGCCTCGCTGTTCGCGCTAGCGTGCGTGTTCATGGGCCTGGTGCAGGGCCTGCTCATGCTTCTCGTCGGCTTCGTGCTCATCCGGGCGCTCGGACAAGGGTCACTTTCGCTGGTCAGCCTACACGCGGTGAACATCTGGTTCGTGCGCCGCCGCGGTCTCGCCGTCGGGCTGCTCGGCCTGGGCATGGCGGCAGCAACCGCCGTGTTCCCACTGTTGATCGAGGTGCTGATCGGCGCGTTCGAATGGCGCGGGGCGTACATGGTGCTTGGCCTGCTGGTTGCGGTCGTGATGATCCCGGTCGGCGCACTTTTCTACCGCGTGCAACCGGAACGCTACGGCTTGCGGCCCGACGGGCTCCCGGTCACCGCCGACGCTCCTCGCGAACAGAACTACTCGGTGGCGCAGGCGCGGCGCACCAGGACGTTCTGGCTCTTCACCGTCGGCGATTTCCTCGTCGCGATGCTCGGCACCGCCTTGATCTTCCACCACTACAGCATCATGGCCAGCACCGGACTGGACCGCGTTGAGGCAGCCACCGTGTTCGTGCCGATCGCGGCCGCGACGGCCGGTGCGAACCTGCTCGGCGGCGCCCTAATGGACCGGGTACAGCCCCGCTTCCTGCTTAGCGGCGGGCAGCTGCTCCTGGCGCTAACCCTCGCGCTGGCCGCGCTGGCCACCGGTTCGCGCAGCGTGTTCATCTACGGCGCGGTGCTCGGCGCCACGCAAGGCTTCAGTGGAGCTGTCAAGGCCAGCGTTCACGCCTACTACTTCGGTCGCAAATATATCGGCGCTATCAAGGGGTTGGTGAGCACGATCTCCGTCGCCGGCACATCGGTCGGCCCGCTGGTCGTGGCGCTGGGATTCGACGCCGTCGGCAGTTACACACCGGTGCTGCTCGTCTGTGCGGCCTTCCCGCTGATCGTGGCGCTGCTGGCGCCGTGGCTGAAGCCGTGGCGGGCCGATGGGAGCGTTGCTTGAGGGGTGCACAGGAATAGCGCGTCTCGGCGCCGTAACCGGCGGCCCGTCCCTTCCCCGACTACGCTAGAGCCCCAGCAGCTCAGCGGGGTTGTGCTTGACCATCAACTCGATCTCGGCCCGTCGCACTCCGTTCTCGATGAGCGCCGAGCCGAACCGCACCAGACCCTCCACCGGCGCGGGGCCGTCCGCCTGACCTAGGTCGGTGGAGAGCACACAGCGCTCCGCTCCGATCCGCCCGATCTCCCTGGCCGTGCGTTCGAGCGGGAAGGCGCCCCAACGCTCGGTATGCGGCAGGTAGCAGCGCTCGATAAGCGCCCCGAGCTCTGCCATTTCGAGTTGGAAGTCAAGGCTGTACCCTGACAGCGGCAACTCCGGGTGGGCGACCATCAGCTTCACAACGCCAAGACGCGTGGCCTCCCGGAACAGGACCGCGGTGTCCCGCGCGCTCAAGTGACCGTTGTTGAGCACGGTGCTGGGGCGGGAGGCGACGACCTCCAGTACCTCGAAGGCCTCCTTGGTCAGCTTGCCGCTGTCGTCAAGCACGCTGATCGGACGCACCGGCCGGGGCTGGTATCCGGCGCGTTGTTCCCTGAAGGCGACGTCTCCGTAGAAGCTGACGTGGTTGTCGGCGTGGATGGTCGGTAGCCAAACGATCGCGCCACCGAGGGCCAGGGCGAACTCCACCGCAACCGGGTTGAGGCCGCCGACGAAGTGGTTGAGCACGATGCCGCCGCGAACCGCGACGGGCGGACCTGAGGACTCCGCGGGCGCGCCGATCCGGTTAGCCGACGCTTGAGCCGACACTTGAGCCGACGCTGGAGCCGACGCTGGAGCCAACGCTGGAGCCAACAGTGTGGCCTCTGCCGCGGCCCCTGCGGCGTCCACTGCCGCCTCCTCGGCGATCGCCGCCCGCTCGACTGTCGATCCCTCGTGGGCCTTGAGCACGACTGCGCGCATGCCTGCGATCACCGCCTGCTCGACGACCTCGCGATCGGATAACAACCGCGGGAAGATGCTTGGGCGGCTGTGAACATGAAGGTCGATGGCGCCCCTGAACCACTCGGGCGCGCTCAACCGCTCGCGGCCATAGCTTCGAACTGCTCGGTGAGCCACGCGACCAGGGTGTCGGCGAGCGCACCGAAACTGGGGTGATCGCGCCGCATGAAATCGTTGTGCTTGCCCTCGATCCGGTAGAATTTCTTGGGCCGCTCGGCCTTGCCGTAGAGCGACAGCGCATCCTCGAACGGGTGCAACTGGTTCTGTTCGCCGTGGCCAACGAAGAGCGGCCTTGGCGCGATCTTGTGCACCACGCTCTCGGCGTCGAACGCGAGTATCGACTCGAGCAGCTCGAACGCGGTCTGCGGCCCGAACCCAGGGACCGGCACCAGGTTCGCCTCCACCTCGGCCTTGGTAGCGGGATCAAGAGGGTAGACGGCGTATGGGTCAGCGAACTCACCGTGGCCAGTAAGGCTGCGCTTCACGCGGTCCTCCTCGAGGCGCGCCCAAAGCGACTTGAGCCCTAGGTCGCCATGGCGCGCCCGCAGGAAGGAGCGACCGTTGTAGAAGCCGTTGAGCGCGATTACGGCCCTCGGCCGTTCATCGCGAGCAGCCACCTCGATGACGCTGCCGGCGCCCATGCCCCAGCCGAGCAGCGCCACGCGGTCGCGCACGACCTCGCCTTGCTCGCGGATGAACGTCAGGCCGCTCTTGATGTCGCGAACCTGCTCTTCGATCAAGAGACGACCCGGTGTGCCCTCGCTCTTGCCGTTACCGCGGTAGTCGAAGCCCAGCACCACGTAGCCGCCACGGGTGAGTGGCTCGGCAAAGAGGTGTGGGTAGATGGCGTTGAGGCCGAGGTAGCCCGAGCATGCGATCACCGCGGGTCGACGTTCACCAGGTCGCAGGTCGGAGGGCAGGTAGAGGGTGCCGTCCAAGCGCAGTCCGTCGCTGTAGAAAGTTATCGCCTTCTCTAGCACCGTCTATCCCCACCTAACCCCGCTTGACGCGGGCACGTCCGGTCAATCGTTCTCGACCAACCGGCCTCTTACGATCTCACCAAGTTCGCGGTGCGTGAACTCGAGGTCCGCGTCGCGCATGATCGGCAGTTCGTCCCTGGCGCGCTCGATCGCTGAGCGGTCGATGTCGGCGAAGACGATCTCCTCGTCGGCTCCGGCCGTGACCAGGGGGTAGCCGAGCGGCGCGATTATCCTGCTGCCGCCCCAATAGGTCGAGCCTTCCTCGTCTCCGACGCGGTTGGCGAACACGACGTAGCAGCCATAGAGCAGGGCGGGCGGGCGCAACAGCAGGTCCCAGGCCCTAGGGTTGGTGCCTTCGCCGTCAAGGCTCGAGTTAACGATCACGCAGAAGATGTCGGCGTCGTCGCAGGCCGCAAGGTAGGCCATCGACGGGTAAAAGAAGTCGTTGCAGACGAACACCGCGATGCGGTAACCGCGGTACGGGAAGACCGTGAGCCGCTTGCCCCTGGCGAAGTGCTTCTGCTCTTCCCACACGCTGTAGGTCGGTAGGTACACCTTGCGGTGGAGGTGCACGAGCTGACCGTCGGCGAGGAGCGCGGCCGAGTTGTAGATGCGGCCCCGCGGGCTCCGCTCGACGAAGCCGACGACCATGGGCAGGTCGCGGCTGCTCGTCAACAGCTCGCCGAACGTCTCGCCGTCGATCCTGAGGGCGTAGCGCGCCATGTCGCGCTTTATGGCGTAGCCGGTCATGGCCAGTTCGGGGAAGACGAGCAGCTCGGCGCCTTGCGCCAAAGCCTGCTGCTGCGCAGCGCGAACCTTCTCGAGGTTGGCGTGGGTGTCGCCC
>Ga0075530_1001504_pt1 | contig 11053 bp, 4 predicted proteins | sample NGEPerD_2_FD_75101 | JGI IMG/M metagenome (GOLD analysis project Ga0075530, IMG submission 75101) | Arctic peat soil microbial communities from the Barrow Environmental Observatory site, Barrow, Alaska, USA - NGEE PermafrostL1-D | ecosystem: Environmental > Terrestrial > Soil > Wetlands > Peat ...
GGCCTACCAGGCCCGGTGGCAGTATGGTTTTGATCATCATCGGCAGGGCTTGATCTCCATCGGCCAGATCAGGGTGAACCACGACGGCCATAAGACCGGGAAACAAAACCAAGATGGGAATAAACATTTTTAAGGCCGACCCAAAGATCATACTGGCCTTGGCGTGCCATTCATTCTTGGCCGTGAGGCAACGTTGCACAATGGACTGGTTGCCGATCATATAGGCATTGGCCATGACGAACGTCAGTCCGAATAAAATTCCGGTCCACGGAAAGGGCGATTTGGTATCAATAGGTCGAATAATGTCAAAATGGCTCTGGTATTCGGGACCCATGGTACTAATTTTTTCCACCATATTTTCCCATCCGCCTACGGCATCGAGGCTAAGGAATACCAAGGCAAACCCACCGATGAACATAATGATCATTTGTACGACGTCGGTCATAATTACCGCTGTAATACCGCCAAAATAGGTGTATAAGCCCACAACGCCCGCAGTGGACAAAATCGAAATCCAAATGGGCCAACCCATCAAAACGTTCAAAAGCACGGCACTGGCCCAAAAAAGCACGCCCAGGTCAAGGGCAAAGAACAAGATCCAAGTCGCCGATGCGATGGTGCGTACCGATTTGTTATACCTTCTTCCCAAGTATTCGGGGATGGTATACATACCGCCACGCCAGAAATAGGGAATAAAAATAAAAGCCGCCAGCAACATCGCCGGAACGGAACCCACCCAATCAAAATTACCGACCGCAATACCATAACGATACGCTTGCCCCGACACCCCGACAAAATCCAAGGCGCCAATATCGGAAACCACTATCGACATCCCAATGGCCCAAAAAGGCAGACTTTTGCCACCTAGAAAATAATCTTCGGAATTGCTGACGAATTTTTTAAAATAAAGTCCCAGCAACAGCATACCGACGATATAGGCTATGACAATGAAATAATCGATTCCGGATAGCATGGTATGTTGTTTTAACCGTCTACTGCTTTATACAAATTAAACGGAATTCCAAATAACGAGCCTAGTATATCTTATTCTCTTTGCATAGAATATCAACTCAAATACCAATTTTTAATTCATTTGCCTATAATTAAGGTTAAAATTTACCGCTTATTGGAAATATCCAAAGTAAAAATAGCGAATCCTATAAAGGCAATTAGGCATCCACTGTTTTCAGCTCCCTAATCCCTAACATTATTTTAACCGAAAACTCACATTTTAACAAGACAATTAGAATATGGGGCAATATGTCATATATAACTAATAAAATACCACATGTTTTGCCAAAATTTTTAACATAGCTTTGGAATGTACTTTCGAATTAACCAAAAACCCATAGCCTTATGAAAAAAAGAAATTTACCCATTTTAACGCTCTTTTTCTTTAGTATGCTCATAGGTACCTTATCTGCGCAACGGGAGGTAACGGGGGTTGTCTCGGACACTTCAGGGGAACTATTGCCCGGGGTATCCGTCGTGCTAAAAGGAACGGTAACGGGCGTTACCACTAATTTCGATGGCAACTATAGCATTTCCGTTCCCGATAATGCATCCGTACTTGTGTTTTCGTACTTGGGGATGTCCGTACAGGAAATAGCGGTAGGAAATCGCTCAATCATTGATGTTACTATGGAAGCTTCATCCCAAGAACTGGACGAGGTTGTGGTAACGGCACTCGGTATTTCAAGGGAAAAGAAATCACTGGGTTATGCGGTGAGCGAAGTGGGTGGCGATGACATCGATAATGTACCCCAAGAAAATGCGTTAAACGCCCTTTCGGGCAAGGTATCAGGGGTGGCTATCAATTCCACTGGGGCTCCAGGTTCTTCCGTAAGTATGGTCATTCGGGGTTCTACCTCGCTTTCGGGCGATAACCAACCCTTATTTGTAATCGACGGGGTACCTATTTTTAATACATTGAACAATGTCGGGGGCGTTGGAAGTGACAACCGGGTCGATTATGGGAATGCCATTTCGGACATCAATACCGATGATATCGCAAGCATGACCGTATTGAAAGGGGCCAGTGCCGCAGCCCTCTATGGATCAAGGGCCGGTAACGGAGTTGTTCTTATAACTACCAAATCCGGTAAATCAAGGAAAGGGTTGGGTGTAACCATAAATTCCAGTACCGTTTTTGATATTCCCTACCTTTATTTGGATACCCAAACCAAATATGCTGCCGGATCACGTCCCTATACTCCCGATAACTTCCCTACAAACGAGTATGGCGCAATTCAGATCAGCGAGACCGCATCGGCTTGGGCCGGCCCTGCACTGAATCAGGGAATAAAGGCCATCCATTGGCCCTATACCGCCCAGGAATTGGAAAGTGGCATCCCCGTGGCCCGAGAGCTCCGGTCGCATAACAATGCGCGGAACTTTTTTAACACAGCCATTACCACCACCAACAATATATCGATACAGGACAACACCGAAAAGATCAACTATCGGCTTTCATACAATAATCTGAAGAACAAAGGTTTTATACCGAATACCGATCTGAACAAGCATAGCATCAACCTGAATTCATCGATAAACCTGAACAGCGCTATCTCGGTAAGCTCCAGTCTGAACTATACCAAGACCCATTCTGATAACCGCCCGGCCGGTAACCGAGGTGCCAACCCGATACAGGCTATGTACGAATTGGCGCCACATATCGATGTTCGGGACCTTAAACAATATTGGCTACCAGGGTTTGAAGGACTTTTTCAGAATTCGCCTTTTGAGTTTGGCGACGATCCCACGGAAACGGAATGGAACAATCCTTATTATCTGGCCAATGAAGTCAACAACGGGTTTGTAAGAAACCGTTTTTACGGCAACGTAAGGGGTGATTGGAAGATTACCGACGATTTTTCGGCCATGCTGCGCTACAACTATGACGAAATCAATGAACAACGGGAGACCAAGATATCGAGCGGCTACACCAATGAAATCAACGGGGCCTACGGTATTACGGACCTCTTCCGCAAAGAAATCAATGTCGATTTTTTGCTAACCTATGAAAAGAAATTCGATAATTGGGACTTTAGCGTATCGCTGGGCGGCAACCAACGAAAGTTTGACGCTTCTACCGTAAGCAATGCTACCAAAAATAGAGGGCAAGGACTTTTAACGCCCAATCTGTTTACCTTGACCAATATTGCCCCTACCAATCTGGACTTCGTATCCAATAAACAGGAAAAGAAGGTCAATAGCCTTTATGGTTTGGCAAGCATTGGTTTTATGGACATGTTCTATTTGGATGTCACCGGCCGAAATGACTGGTCGAGTACCTTGCCCAACAGTAACAACTCCTATTTCTATCCCTCGATATCGGGAAGCCTGTTGCTGAACAATGTCTTCGATATGGGCAACAAGGTGTCTTTGGTCAAGCTAAGGGCCGGCTATGCGGAGGTGGGCAACGATACGGATCCCTATAATCTGCAACCCGTTCTGAACAGTGGGGGCACTTGGGGAAATGCCTCACTGCTTTCGGTGCCCGGCAATCTATTGAATGCCCAATTGAAACCTGAATCCCAGACTTCTTGGGAAGTAGGTACCGATTTGGCCTTTTTTGGCAATCGACTGCGTTTAAACGGTACCTATTACGAAAGTGACAACAGAGACCAGATATTTCCGGTAAATAATCCGATTTCATCGGGATACGATACTAAGTTTATCAATGCCGGCCTGCTTTCGAGCAAGGGCGTAGAAGCCGGACTGAACGCTACCATTTTGGCCAACAGCGATTGGAACTGGGATATGGGCTTTGTCTTTACCAAAAACCGTACGAAAGTAGTGGAATTGGCCGATGGTATGAATTCGATAACCTTATGGACCGACGCCAAGGGGGGTGCCATTACTTGGCTTGGCGAGGAAATAGGAAATATAATAGACGCAAAAATGGTACGGGTAGAAGACCCGAATTCCCCATACGACGGTTGGCCCATTATAGATGATGAAGGTTTTGAAAACAGTGATAGTACGTTGGAAGACGAAGACGGAAACCGGGTCGCTCCTGTTATAGGCAACTTTAATCCCGATTTTATATTGGGCATGACCACTTCGGTATCCTATAAAAACTGGTCGCTTTCCATGAACTTCGATTGGCGCAAAGGCGGGCAGTTCGTTTCACAGACCCACTGGTACGGGGAGTCTGACATGCATACCCAGCGCTGGCTTGACAAATTGCACAATTTTAACGGTGTGGGCGATATTCCTACCTACCTTAAGGAAAATGAAGAGAAATTTTTGTCCGCCGATGGCGAATTCTACGTGCTGGTCGGAGGCCCTACTGCCGAAGAAGGGGGCTTTCCGGTCGACGACGGGGGCATTACCTTGAGCGACGGGGTCTTTATGCCCGGGGTGCAAGGGGAGTATGACGACAACGGAAATTTTGTGGCGACCACCGAAAACCTCGGTGGCCCCGGAACAGCATATACCAGATATCAAGATCACTACGGTTGGGATTTTACCCGAACGGCCCTTTTTGATTCCGATTTCGTGAAGCTTCGGGAAATATCGTTGTCCTATACGTTGCCATCACAAAGCCTACAACAAATTGGCATTCAGGACATGACGATTTCGCTATTCAGCAGAAATGTGATTCTGTGGACGAAGGCCGGTATAGGCATCGACCCCGAAATGGCCTTTCAGCCCGAATCCGAAACCCAGGGCCGAAGCGGCATACAGTTCAAGCAAGGCATCGAACGCTTTAACGTAAACCCTTTTTCCATTCCCATCGGTTTTAAGGTAAACCTGAGTTTCTAAATGAGACCTAACATACAACGCAATACAATTATGACTATGAGAACTATAAAAAAATGGATAGGGACAGTCTTGGCATTGTCCTTCTTCTTGGCACTATCCTGCGACAACGATATTACCGAAATCAACAAAAACCCCAATGGTGTGAATTTAGACGAGGCCAATCCGAGCTTTCTGCTCGCCGAAGTGATGGCCAAAACCGCCAAGGACGTTGGCGACAAGGGCTACGCCGAACCCTTGGCGGCCTTTGTGCAGTACGTGCAAAAAGATTCTTGGGGCAACAACGAATACGATTGGGAAGGCAGTGGTTGGGAAACCTATTACAATAATCTCAGGACCGCTGATCTTGCCTATTCCCGTTCGTTAGAACTCGATATGAAATTCCATCAGGCCGTGGCCATGATTATGAAAGCCCACTTGTTCGGCCTATTGACTGATTTTTATGGGGATGTGCCCTATTCCGAGGCCTTACGGGGCGATTCCGATGTCGATCTGCCGAAATACGATGCGCAAGAAACCATTTATAAAGGGATAATTGCCGAACTTGAGGCCGCTTCCGCCCTTTTGTCGGGCAATCAAAGCCAACTTGAACCCTTTCTCCCATCCCAGGACATTTATTTTCAGGGCGATTCCGAAAGATGGATCAAATATGCCAATTCGCTGACCTTACGTTATTACATGAGGCTTTCTGAAAAAGACCCTTCATTTGCAAGTGCCGGCGTTCAAAAGACCTTGGCCAAGCCTTTAATCGCCAGTGTTGATGAGGAATGTGCCGTACCCTATGTCGGCGTGAGCCCTGACGATTCACAACCGAGCAACGGTAGAAGTGGTACCCCGTCGGATTTTACCCGGGTAAAACCCTGCCAGACCCTTGTCAATGTGTTGGACGGTTTGAACGATCCTAGAAGGGCGATTTGGTTCGCCCCGGTGGCCATTCCCATTAAAGTGGTCGACCCAGCAGAAGTTCCGGGAGGAGGTGGTGATGTCTTGGACAACGGGGTACGCTATATCAATTCCGATAGCTTGGCCGACAATTTTACAATTTACGATCCTGAAACCTGGTACCAAGACCGGCTGGACGGCTTGACGATGATAGATACAAGTTCGGTCTATGTAGGCATTCCCGTGTCGAACCAAGGTACCGAGCCATACACTTATAACCTAAACCCGCAGCCCACGCAAGGGGGCAACAACGTACATGTTTCCGAAATGAACGCCCAGTTCAACGAGGTGGAAGGCCCGAACTTAAAAGCTCGCATTTTATCGTATGCCGAGGTCTCTTTCCTAAAGGCCGAGGCCGCATTAAAAGGATGGGGGACCGATGCGGAAGAAAACTACAATAACGGCATACAGGCTTCGTTCGATGACTGGGGCATTGGCGCCCTTGTCTCGGAATATATGGACAACGACGGAGTGGCCTTCGATGGATCTACGGAACAGGTAATGGAACAGAAATGGATCGCCAACTTCTCGTCCGCTTCTGAAGCGTATATGGATTGGCGCCGAACCGGCCTGCCCAATCTTCGACCCGGCCCTTTTGCCAAATCGGAAGTTATTCCCGTCCGTTTTGTTTACCCGGACAACGATCGCAATTTTAACCGTGAGAATTATAATGCTGCTTTAAGCAGTCTCGAAACAACGGAACATACCGATGATGTGCCCGGCTACGTAGAGAACGATACGCCTTGGTCAAAACCTTGGGTCTTGCAGGGTGTTACTGAACCTTGGTGATGAAAATTTCAAATTTCAAGCACCAAATTTGTCACACTGGGCACAGTCGAAGTGCCAAAAAATGGGAAATACAGTTTAAGGATGATTATGACATTAAAAAATATAATAGTTGAATGACCGGGGGGTTATTCTATTCACTATTATTGTTTTTTGAGTTAGCTGTAAAATTGCCTGGGGGAACTCGGGTAATTTTTTTGAAAAGAGGATCAGATTTATGAACTGGAAATTTTTATGGTTGTTTTTAACGGTTTTCGTCCTATCCTGCACTGGGAGGAGTAGGGATGGTTTGGACTTATCCCAAACAACCCTCCTAATTTCGCCATCGCTGGGAGAAACTTTTCAAAAAACAGCGGAGATGGTATTGTCGGAGGAAATCGGGAAACGGACCGGTCTAAAACTTGGCCGAAACGATGCCTGGGGCACGGATCCCGTAATCGCCGTGGCCTTAACCGGGGAAAACGAACTGTATGGCAGGTCCATGCCTGCGCGGAACGACACTCAACCCGAATACAAAAAGGAAGGCTACCGGCTTGTACATGAAAACAAAAACGGCGAGGATGTCATTTGGATCATCGGGGCGGACAAAAGAGGGGTCTTATACGGTATCGGCAAGTTACTGCGTACTACGGACATGCGACAAGGTCAGTTATCGATTTCCGAGGATACTGACACCTCCGAATCGCCCGAATATGCCCTTCGCGGCCATCAGTTCGGCTATCGAAACACCGCAAATTCATGGGATGCCTGGACGGTCGACCAGTTTGACCAACACTTTCGGGAACAGGTGCTGTTCGGGGCCAATAGTTTTGAGAACATTCCCTTTCAAAACCCTGAATCAAGCGTCCATTTTAAAATCGATCCCCAAGAAATGGAAGTCGAACTGAGTAAAATATGTGCCAAATACGATGCCGATTACTGGGCATGGACTCCTGCCCCCGATGACCTAACCCTAAAAAATACCCGTGAAGAAGGGCTTCGCAAGCAAGAAGCTTTTTATGCCCGCTGCCCCAGATTGGATGGCATTTTTGTACCCGGTGGTGATCCCGGGGACAATCATCCCTCCGAATTGATTCCGTACCTAAAAGATCTTTCTATATTACTTAAAAAATACCATCCGGATGCTGGAATTTGGGTTTCGTTGCAGGGTTTTAACAAGGATAAGACCGATTACTTTTTTAAATATTTGGAAGAGAATCGTCCGGATTGGCTTGCGGGATTGGTCAATGGGCCCAGTAGTCCTCCCTTGGATGTTGAACGAAAACGCTTGCCCAAAAAGTATCTATACCGTTTTTATCCCGATATCACCCATACCGTGCGCTGTCATTATCCGGTAGAGAATTGGGACCAGGCCTTTGCGCTCACCTTGGGGCGCGAACCCTGTAATCCACAGCCCCTTCGGTACACCGAACTATTTCGCCGTGATGTTCCGTTTACCGACGGCTATATAACCTATTCCGATGGTTCCCACGATGATATAAACAAGGTCGTATGGAGCCAACTGGGCTGGGATCCGAAGAAAGATCCTAGGGATATCGTGACGGAATATTGTCGCTTTTTTTTCGGTCCGGAAGTCGCGGTAGCGTCGGCGAATGCTATTTTAGCCTTGGAGAAGAATTGGGAGGGTCCTATTTTGGAGAATGGGACCATCGCACAAACCTTGTCCCTATGGAAAAAATTAGAAGCGGATAATCCCCACCTGATGGATAATTGGCGGTGGCAACAGTTGGTCATGCGTGCCTACTATGACGCCTATATACAAGACCGTTTGGCCTATGAAAAAAAACTCGAAACGAAAGCGTATGAAATTCTGGCCGATGCAGAAACGCTGGGTGCCGATAAATCCATGAAACAAGCGTTGGACCTTGTACAGAAGGCGGACAGGCAATTCGTTTCGCAAGATTTAAGGCAAAAGGTCTTTCAGTATGCCGATGATCTCTTCCGCACTGTCGGGGCCCAGACCAGCATGCCAGAGTACAACGCCCGAAGTGCCGAAAGAGGGGCAATCCTCGATTTTATAGACCATCCCTTGAACAATAGGTGGTGGTTGGAAGATGAATTCAAAAAGATCGGGAAATTCAAAACGGAAATGGAAAAATTGACCCGGCTCGAATTTATAAGAACCTATGCATCGCCAGGGGAAGGCAGTTTTTATGACAATATTTCGAGTATCGATGCAAAGCACGTAACCTCTAAAACCGATGACGCGATCGATTATTTGTGGGAAAACGACGGCAGAAGCAGAAAACGGTTATCCACGCAACTATTCCAGTTTACGCCGACCTTGGAATATGACGGACTCGACCCCGAAGCAGATTACCTGATCCGGGTTTCGGGATATGGGGAAGCCTTATTGCACGCGAACGGCCAGCGGCTTAAACCGACCAAATATGAAAAAGGATACGAACAATTCAAGGAATTTCCCCTGCCCAATGAATTGATAGAAGACGGAAAACTAAAAATTAGCTTCGACAAACCCGACGAAGAACACCTGAACTGGAGAAAGCAATCAAGAGTAACCGATGTGTGGGTGTTAAGGCAGTAACGCTATACCTAATCGAACTCTTTATTGAACTCAAGACAAGCCTGTCCCGGAAGATTAAATTTTTGGCAGGGATAAATCTATACGAGCCGAAAACCCTATATTTATAGGATAAACCAAACAAGTGAAACCAGTTGTGCAAATTTCATTGGATCTAACCAACATCGACGAGGCATTGGAGACCGCCGCCCTTGCCATACGTGCAGGAGTAGACTGGCTTGAGGCCGGAACACCCCTAATTTTGGCGGAAGGCCTGCACGGGGTGCGAAAGTTACGGGAGGCCTTCCCCAATGTGCCTATAGTCGCCGACCTGAAGACCATGGACGGGGGCTACCTAGAGGCGGAAATGATGGCCAAGGCCGGAGCGACCCACGTGGTGGTCATGGCACGGGCGCATGAAGAGACCATAAAGGTAGTCGTACAAGCTGGAAAGGAGTATGGCATAAAGGTCATGGGCGACAATCTGGGCTGTCCCGATATGATCGAGGGGGCTAAATGGCTCGAGGCTCTGGGTTGTGATTATGTGATCCACCACATCGGCTATGACGAACGCCGTGGTATCTTCGCTCAGGGAAAACGAATGCCCAGTCCGCTGGATGAATTGCAGGAAGTGGTACAAGCGGTGAACGTTCCCGTACAGGCCGTAGGCGGACTGACCTTGGAACAGGCCATCCGTTGTCCGGAATACGGGGCGCCGATGGTGGTTTTGGGCGCTCCCCTCACCATAGACGCCGATGCCTTTAGGACCGCCGATGGCGATTTGGAATCTTCCTTGCGCCTTATCTGTGAAAAAATTCATGCGTATGGAGAGGTTTCTAAATAGGATGAAGGAAGGTCAGAATGAGCAATGAGCAATGAGCAATGAGCAATGAGCAATGAGCAATGAGCAATGAGCAATGAGCAAAAAATTAGTGAAAATTACTTTAATTCGTATCCAAACTTAACACGAATTAAACTAATTTTTGAAGATAGATGGGTTACAAATGATATTCTAAAATTATGAGATCCATAGCCGTAGTAAACTTTGCCCCGAAATCCGGAAGCGTGGAGCTCCGTGAAATAGACAGACCGGCCATAGGGGAGGAAGATGTCTTGCTGAAAGTCGCCAACGTAGGGGTCTGCGGTAGCGACCTACACCAATGGACCGCCGATCATAGCTGGCCCGTGAATTATCCCGTGGTGCTCGGACACGAATTCGGGGGCCATATCGTCGAATTGGGAAAAAGGGTAAACGGCTGGCAGGAAGGGGACCGGGTGGTCAGCGAGACCGCTGCGGTAATCGATGCCAACAGTCCGCTTTCAAGACAGGGGCTCTATAATCTGGATGCCTCCCGAAAGGGATTCGGTTACGGGGTCGACGGCGCCATGACCCGTTTTGTACGAGTGCCCGCCCGTTGCCTACACCGCGTGCCCGAAAACCTGCCCTTTGAACAGGCCTGTTTGACCGAACCCTGTTCCGTAGCCTATAACGCCGTGGTCAAAAACTCCAATATCACCCCCGGCGATCGGGTAATCGTACTCGGACCGGGAACTATCGGCATCTTATGCGCCGCCATTGCACGATTGTGCGGGGCGGATGTCGCCATTGTAGGGTTGGAAGCTGATCGGACAAGGCTCGAGATCGCCCGCCAATATGGTTGCGAACCAATGGTAAGCGATGCAGGGGAATGGGCCAACGCACAAGACGGACTCGGGGCAGACTGTATTATCGATGCTACCGGTGCCAGTGCCGCCTTGCAAAACGCCCTGCAACTAGTCCGCCCCAAAGGCCATATCACCAAAGTGGGCTGGGGGCCGAAACCCTTGAATTTTTCCTTGGATGCCCTGGTACAGAAAAACATCACCCTTCAAGGAAGTTTTAGCCATAATTGGCCGATTTGGGAAAAAGTACTCTCGCTTTTGGCCTCCGGCCGATTGGATGTCAAGCCCATAATCGGAGGCGTTTGGGGCTTCTCGGATTGGCACCTGGCCTTTGAGAATATGCATTCCGGCAAAGTAGTGAAAAGCGTCTTGAAA
>Ga0075530_1001505_pt1 | contig 11051 bp, 6 predicted proteins | sample NGEPerD_2_FD_75101 | JGI IMG/M metagenome (GOLD analysis project Ga0075530, IMG submission 75101) | Arctic peat soil microbial communities from the Barrow Environmental Observatory site, Barrow, Alaska, USA - NGEE PermafrostL1-D | ecosystem: Environmental > Terrestrial > Soil > Wetlands > Peat ...
CCTGATCAACCAGGTGGCCCAGAAGCTCCCCGGCCTGGAGCGGCACGTCATGGAGTCCTCGCTCACCAATCCCGAGGAACTGCTGGAACAGATGTTCCTGATCCGGCACGACGCGGTACTAAGGTCTGCCCAGACGCGACGGTTCGTCAGGGTGCCGTCGGGCCCGATGTCGAAGGCGGTCAGGATGGGGCCATAGGACTCGGCGACGATCAGGGTGTCGCCGTCGGAGGTGACCGCCATGCCGTTGGGGAACCACACGTCCCCTGCCACCTCGGTCGACGAACCATCGGGGCGCACCACCAACACCGTCCCGGCGCGTGGCTCCTCACCGCTCATCAAGTCGAAGCCGATGGAGTTGACGAAGGTCTTGCCCCGGGGGTCGACGACAATCTCGTTCCATCCCTGGCCGATCGCGCCGTACGGCGTCGTGGAGCCGTCCGCGCCCAGGGTGACGACGCCCGTGGTCGAGGTCAGCACGGTGCGGCCGTCCGGCAGCCAGTCGACAGAGAACGGCAGTCCGGTGATGGTGAGCTCCACCCGGCGCTCACCGGCGGCATCGAACGAGAGGACCTCCCCCGCCACCCACTCGCACACCCACAGTCGGCCCTCGTGCCAGCGCGGTGACTCACCCAGAGCCAACCCGGTTGCGAACACCTCCACGCTGCACCTCCTGCTCCCGACAGACCTGATCAGCACCCCGAAGTCATCGATGGGCCTCGTTGAGCACATTTGTAGGCTGGTCGCGAGGTGATCGAGATGCCGGACAACGAGGACTGGCCGCATCAGCAGCCTGAGGAGCAATCGCAGCCGCCCAACCGTGAGCGGGCTCGCGACGCGCGAACGGGGTCCGATGCGGCAGCCGCCCGGATCCGCCATCAGGCGCACTGGGTCGACCTGCAGATCCAGCGGGCGATGGAGCGCGGGGAGTTCGACAATCTGTCGGGCATGGGAAAGCCGCTCGGTGACCTGGGCTCCCCGGAGGACCGGGACTGGTGGTTGAAGAAGCTCGTGGAGCGCGAACAGATCACCGGCGTACTACCCACCGCCCTGCAACTGCGCAAGGACGACGCCGAGCTCGACGAACGGCTCGACCGGGAGCCCACCGAGAAGCTCGTGCGTGAGCAGGTCGAGGATTTCAACCGTCGCATTGTAGAGGCGCGACGACAGCTCCAGGGCGGCCCGCCCGTCGTCACACCGACACGCGACGTGGAGGCGGAAGTCGAGGGCTGGCGCGAGCGGCGGCGTCAGCGCCAACGCCGTCAGCGGGTCGAGGGGCCAGCGCGCGCGAAGTCGCGGCGACGCTGGTTCCGCCGCTGAGCGCCGTGGTGGCTGGTAACCGCTACTCCCTGCGGCGGAAGGTCTCGTCCAGCCAGCCCTTGAGGCTGCCCATCGCCCCCGCGGTCTCGTGCACGAATCGGCCCAGGGCGTCCTGGGTGCTCCTGAACCACTCCGTGTAGCTCTGGGCGGCTTCGCGTGCGGAGTCGCTCATGCTCGCGGCCGCGTCGTCCTCGCGGAGCGGATAGGCCCCGGAGAGGATCTGCGTGTACTTCCCGCTGTCCACCCACCTCCGCAGCTCGGCCGCGCGTACGACGGCGAACGGGTGGGACTGGTTCTCCACCAACATCAGCTTGAGCACCGACTCGCGCAGGTCCCCGGCCTCCTGGTACTCGACGCCCTGCGCGAAGAACGAGGTCGTGTCGAGGTCCTCGAGGTGTCCGCCGCTGGCGAGCTTCATGTGCACCCGGAAGGCCACGGCCGGGTCCTGCGTGGCGAGCACGCCGGCTCGGTCGGCGGAGAGCTCGGCCTTGCGCGACCACTCCATGAGTGCCGCCACGATCACCCTGAGGCCGACCCCACCGACCACCGTCGAGTTCACGACGCCACTGAGCACGAGCAGCCGCTGGAGCAGCGTCTGGTAGACGGCGTGACCGCTGACGGCATGGCCCAGCTCGTGCGCGATCACGAACCGGATCTCGTCGTCCTCGAGCAGGTCCACCAAGGCGCTGTTGAGCACGATGATCGGCTTCTTCATGCCGATCGTGGTGGCGTTCAACATGGGGTCGGCGACGACGTACATCTCCGGTAGCTCGGCCACGTCAAGCGTCGTACCGACCTCGGTGAGGAGCCGGTGCAGACGCTCGAACTGCCGCTCGTCGACACGGATACCCGAGCCGAGGAACTCGAGTCGGACGGCGCGCTCGTTGAACATGCCCGAGAGCGCCTTGAGGACGGTGTCGAACCCCTTGAGCTTCCGCAGGGCCACCAGGGCACCCCTGTCGGCCGGGTGCTCCCAGGCGCGGGAGCTGATTCCGGGGAACGAGATGCGGGCACGTACCGGGCGTTCAGGCATGTCGGGCATTGTGCCCCGAGCCGTTCACTCGGTCATAGGAACTCGTACGCCGCGCTCCTCCGCCGCCCAGTGCCAGGTGCCGCCCAACTCCACCGGGTGACCTGCGATCGTCCCGCCCTCCGCGCGACCTCCGACGCGATCACGGGCTTCGAGCACAACAACCTCGCGTCCATCCTCGACCACGGCCCGCGCCGCTGACAGCCCCGCCAGCCCTAGAGGTCCGCCTTCGCAGGCTCAGTCGGACCGGGCTCGGACATCGGCACCCGTACGCCGCGCTCGGCGGCCACCTCGAGGGCCCGGTCGTAGCCGGCGTCGACGTGCCGGATGACGCCCATGCCCGGGTCGTTGGTCAGTACCCGCTCGATCTTCTGCGCAGCCAGCGCCGTGCCGTCGGCGACGCAGACCTGGCCGGCGTGGATCGAGCGGCCCATGCCGACGCCACCACCGTGGTGGATGGAGACCCACGAAGCGCCGGACGCGGTGTTGACCAGGGCGTTGAGCAGCGCCCAGTCGGCGATCGCGTCGGAGCCGTCGAGCATGGACTCGGTCTCGCGGTACGGCGAGGCCACCGAGCCGGCATCGAGGTGGTCGCGGCCTATGACGACCGGCGCCTTCAGCTCTCCGGAGGCGACCATCTCGTTGAACTTCAGGCCGGCGAGGTGGCGTTCGCCGTACCCGAGCCAGCAGATGCGCGCCGGCAGGCCCTGGAACGAGACGCGCTCGCCGGCCATCTTGATCCACTTGTGCAGGCGCTCGTACTCTGCCGACTTCTCCAGAGGGAACAGCTCGAGGATCGCGCGGTCTGTCGCGGCGATGTCGGCAGGGTCACCGGAGAGCGCGGCCCAGCGGAACGGGCCCTTGCCCTCGCAGAACAGCGGGCGGATGTAGGCCGGGACGAAGCCTGGGAACTCGAAGGCACGGTCGTAGCCACCCTTGCGGGCCTCGTCGCGGATCGAGTTGCCGTAGTCGAAGACCTCGGCGCCCTTGTCCTGGAACTCCACCATCGCGCGGACGTGCGTGGCCATCGAGGCCTGCGCGTCCTTCGTGAAGCCACCCGGGTCCCGCTTCGCTGCGTCATGCCAGTCGGCGAAGGCGACCCCGACTGGCAGGTAGGACAGCGGGTCGTGCGCGGAAGTCTGGTCGGTGACGATGTCGATCGGCGCGTCCCTCTCGAGCAGCGCCGGGAACACCTCCGCCGCATTGCCGAGCACCCCGATGGACAACGGTTTCTTCGCGTCACGCGCCTCGATCGCCATCTCGACGGCATGCTCGAGTGAGTCTGCCTGGACGTCGAGGTAGCGATGCTCGATGCGACGTGTGATCCGCGACTGGTCGCAGTCGACGCAGATCGCGACACCGTCGTTCATCGTCACCGCGAGCGGCTGCGCACCGCCCATGCCGCCGAGGCCGGCGGTGAGTGTGATGGTGCCGGCCAGTGTCCCCCCGAACCTTTTGTCGGCGACGGCTGCGAAGGTCTCGAAGGTGCCTTGCAGGATGCCCTGGGTGCCGATGTAGATCCACGAGCCGGCGGTCATCTGGCCGTACATCGTCAGGCCGAGGTCCTCGAGCCGGCGGAACTCCTCCCAGTTGGCCCAGTCCCCGACCAGGTTGGAGTTCGCGATCAGCACGCGCGGCGCCCACTCGTGGGTGCGCATGACGCCGACGGGCTTGCCACTCTGTACGAGCATGGTCTCGTCGTCGGCGAGGGTGGTCAGCGTGCGGACGAGGGCGTCGTACGACTCCCAGTTGCGCGCTGCCTTGCCGGTCCCGCCATAGACGACGAGCTCGTCGGGGTTCTCGGCGTTCTCCGGGTCCAGGTTGTTCATCAGCATCCGGAGGGGCGCCTCGGTCTGCCACGACCGCGCCGTCATGTGGGTGCCGTGGGCAGCGCGGATGGGCAGCCGGGGGTTCGTCTGCTCAGTCATCGTGGGTCTCCTATCGGGTGGCGTTGGTTGCCGGGCCCTGCGTCATACGAGCTGGCTGAAATGGCGACCGGAGCGCATGACGTCGCACGGGACGTCATCCGAGGTGGCAGCCACCGCGACCAGTTCGTATGACGTCCGCGGGGCGAGGGGGTCGGCGTCATCTCAGTTCTCCGATCACTGATTCGACGGCGGCCAGGACGCGGCCGTCGCGGACGAGGTTGACGCACGCCTCGATCTCGGGCGAGAGGTGCCGGTCGGGGCCAGGGCCCTGCACGCCGTTGTCGCGGAGCAGGTCGATCACGGCGCCGGTGGCGGGTGAGGGTTCGAGCGGTCGTCGGAGGTCGAGGGCGCGTGCAGCCGTGAGGACCTCGACGGCGATGACCCGGGTGAGCCCGTCGACGGAGCGGCGCAGCTTGCGCGCGGCCGACCAGCCCATCGACACGTGGTCCTCCTGCATCGCACTGGAGGGGATCGAGTCGACGCTCGCGGGGTTCGCGAGCCGCTTCATCTCCGAGACGATCGCGGCCTGCGTGTACTGCGCGATCATCATCCCGCTGTCCACGCCCGGGTCGTGGGCGAGGAAAGGCGGCAGGCCGTGGCTGCGGGACCGGTCGAGGAATCGGTCCGTACGGCGTTCGCTGATCGAGGCGACGTCGGCGGCCACGATCGCTGCGAAGTCGAGCACGTAGGCAACCGGCGCCCCGTGGAAGTTGCCGTTGGACTCGACGCGACTCGCCCCGCCATCCGGATCGGTGAGGACGACCGGGTTGTCGACCGCACTGGCGAGCTCGCGCCCGGCGACGGTGGCGCAGTGGTCGAGCGTGTCCCTTGCGGCACCATGCACCTGCGGGGAGCAGCGAAGCGAGTAGGCGTCCTGCACGCGGTTGCAGTCGGGGCCGCGGTGGGACGCGACGACGCCGGAGTCCTTCAAGATGGCGACCAGGTTGGCGGCCGACAGTGCCTGGCCCGGGTGCGGCCGGATGGCCTGGAGATCGGCCGCGAAGACACGGTCTGTGGCGAGCTGGCCCTCGACCGACATGGCGGCGGCTATGTCCGCCGTACGCATCAGGACCGCGAGATCGGTCAACGCCATCACCAGCATGCCGAGCATGCCGTCCGTGCCGTTGATCAGGGACAGGCCCTCCTTGGCGACCAGCTCGATCGGCGCCAGTCCGGCAGCCTCGAGCGCCTGCGCGGCAGGCATCAGCACGCCCTCGGCGTCGCGCACCTCGCCCTCACCGATCAACGTCAGGGCGCAGTGCGAGAGGGGTGCGAGGTCGCCGGAGCAGCCGAGCGAGCCGTACTCGTGGACCACAGGGGTGATGCCCGCGTTGAGGACGGCAGCGATCAGCTCCGCCAGCTCCGGTCGTACGCCGGTCCGCCCGGTCGCCAGCGTCGAGAGGCGGAGCAGCATCAGCCCGCGTACCACCTCACGCTCGACCTCGGGGCCCGAGCCGGCGGCGTGCGAGCGCACCAGCGACCTCTGCAACTGGGCGCGCATCCCGGTCGGGATGTGCCGCGTCGCGAGCGCACCGAACCCGGTCGAGATCCCATATGCAGGCGTGGGCGCTGCCGCGAGCGCGTCCACCGTTGCCCGGGCTCGTTGGATCGCGGCACGCGACTCGTCGGTCAGTCGCACCGGGGCGCCCCCTCGTGCGACCGCTACGACTTCCTCGAAGGAGAGAGGACCGACTCCGACACCGACTGAAGAACTATGCTCAGGCATGGGTTCATGCAACCCCGTCCCTCGGTGCTGTGCCAGAGGCGAACAGGCCCACGAGTCTCGGACCCGAGACAGGCCGGCGGTCCCGAGCCCAGCTCCCGACCAGGGTGACGGGACCAGCCGCGCGGACGGCGGTAGGCGTGGCACGATGAGCCCCCGCGAGCCGGTACTGGGAGCCTGGAAGGGGACCATGCGCAAGCGCAGCTCGCTGGGACTGCTGATGGCCCTCGTCGTCCTGGTCGGATCCGGTTGCGAGGCACCGCTCAAGCCGAAGTCGAAGCGCGCCGAGAGCGCCCCGTCCGCGAGTCCGTCACCCGGGTCCAGCCCTCGACCGGACGCCACGGCCACGCCGTCAGCCAGCCAGTCCGGGAAGCCGGCGCAGCCACCCCCGTCCCTGAAGGTCCCCAAGCTCTCCGTTCCCCCTCGCGCGACCGGTCCGATCGTGGGCGGTGACGTGAGCTGGCCCCAGTGCCCCAAGGGGATGGGCATCGCGCAGAAGCAGGGTCAGGGCTCACCGATGCCGACCGACGCCGCGCGCTACGTGATCCTCGGTCTGACCAATGGTCCGGGCTTCTACCCCAACCCCTGTCTCGGGAGCCAGGTCGCCTGGGTGAAGAGCCGCAACCTGATGGCGGCGGCGTACTCGGTGATCAGCTACCCGGAGCAGCGCCGCCTCGCGGTCTACGGGAACAACGGCCCCTTCGACGCCGGCACTCGGCTCGGCGCCCTGAGCAACGTCGGCTACCAGCAGGCGAAGTTCAACCTGAACACGATGAGAGGTGCCGGACTGGAGTCGCCCATCGTGTGGCTCGACGTCGAGCCGGTGCCGGAGTTCGACTGGCCCGCCGACCCCACGGCCAACGCGGCGGTGGTCCGCGGGGCCGCTCGCGGCTACACCGACGCAGGGCTCGCGATCGGCGCCTACTCCACCCAGGCGCTGTGGGAGCACGTGGTCGGGGACCTGAGGCTCGGGATTCCCGAGTGGCGGGCGGCAGGGCAGACCTCCAAGGAGGAGGCACTGCGCCGGTGCGGCAAGGACCGGATGTTCCAGGGGGGTCAGTCCGTCCTGGGCCAGTGGGTGGAGGACGGCAGGGACATGAACATCACCTGCCCAGGGGCCGCGGCGCAGATGACCCGCTGGTTCCACCAGTACTGAGCAGATCAGCGCCAGCACATCAACACCCAGCACACCAACGACGCAGCACATCAACACTCAGCACGTCAACAACCCAGCACATCACCGGCGAACGCGTGACTTCACCGACTCCGGGAGACGTAGGTTCTCGTCATGAGCCAGGTCCCCGCTGCCACCAGGACACTGATGGTGCTGCGCTTCCTGGCCTCGCAGCCGGACCCGGTTCCGCTCGAGCGGCTGGCCAGCGCGCTGGACCTGCCTCGCTCGACGGCGTACCACCTGGTCAACGCGATGATCGAGCAGGGATTCGTCACACACATCGCCGAGGAGCGTCGCTACTGCCTCGGCGTGGCTGCCTTCGAGGTCGGCATCGGCTACGCGCGTCAGGCTCCGCTGCAGCGGATTGCGCACCGGCCCCTGGCCAGGCTCGTGGACCGGATCGGTCACTCGGCCCACCTCGCGGTGCCACACGGTCGCGACGTGCTCTATGTGCTGGAGGAACGTGCGCCGGGACGTGCCCCGCTGGTGACCGATGTCGGCGTACGACTGCCGGCGCACCTGACCGCCAGCGGGAGGGCGATCATGTCGGCGATGCCCGTCAGCCAGGTGCGGGCGCTCTACCCGGACAAGAGTGCGTTCGTCGACCGGCACGGTCGCGGCCCGCAGAGCCTGGGCGCGCTGCGGAGCGTCCTCAGCGAGACCCGCCAGCGCGGGTACGCCACCGAGAACGGTGAGGTCACGCCCGGGTTCGCGTCGGTTGCGGCAGCGGTCCTCGACCACAACGGCACTCCGCTGGGCGGGATCGCCACCACCTACGAGACCAATGAGGAGATCGACCTCGAGCGGCTGGTCGAGGCGGTGTCCGCCACGGCACGCGCCGTCAGCCGACGCATCGGAGGGCACTGACATGGAGTGCCCGGTTGACCAGACGGGTGGCCATGCGTGTCGTCCCCTCCATCGGATCGGCGAGGCGCTGGTCGATGCTCGGCGCGAGGGTTGCTGCCAGGCCGGCACCGTCGCCGCGATGCCCATCGCCGGTGTGGTCACCCTCATCCGCTGGGCTCGTCGTGGACCGCATGGGTGAGGGATCACCGGCCGCTGGCCGGAAGGTCACCGAGGAGTAGCCTCTATCATACTGCCGTTGGCTGACCCAGCGCGGAGATGCCAAGTAGTCTCGACGCCGATACCAGGACTCACCCGGCGACTGAGCCGGCCAGTTGGGAGTTGCTCGTGCTGTTGGTGCTGATTCTCGGCCTCCTGATGAACGCGGTGGCCCTGCCGCTGGCCGTGAAGAGGGTGCTGTTCCTCAACCGCCTGATCACCAGCGGACAGCCGGCACCAGACCGCATCGAAGGTGTGACCGGCAGGCTCGGCGCGGCACTCAAGCGTCAGGCGGTGGAGGTCCTCGGCCAGAAGAAGCTGCTCAAGTGGTCAGTCCCCGGTGCTGCGCACTTCTTCGTGTTCTGGGCGTTCCTGATCCTGGCCACGGTCTACCTCGAGGCCTACGGCGCGCTGTTCAAGCTGCTCTTCACCGGTGGCGACGGCCCGATGGACTGGGCCATCCCCATCGTCGGTCATTGGGCCGTGCTCGGTTTCTTGCAGGACTTCATCGCGTTGATGGCGTTGTTCGGGCTCGCGGCGTTCGTCGCGATCCGGGTCAGGAACGCGCCCGACAATCTCGGCCGCGAGTCCCGCTTCTTCGGTTCGCACCTGAGCGGCGCATGGATCACGCTCTTCATGATCTTCAACGTCATCTGGACGATGTTCCTTTTCCGCGGTGCCTCTTCCGCACTGGGCAACCTGCCCTACGAGAGCGGCGCGTTCGTTTCCATCGGTGTCGGCAACCTGCTCGACGGCATCTCGGAGGAGGCCCTCGAGGCCCTCGAGGGCGTCGGGCTGCTGCTGCACATCGGCGTGATGCTGGTCTTCCTGATATTCGTGCTCAACTCCAAGCACCTGCACATCTTCCTCGCGCCGCTCAACGTCGCTTTCGGACGCGACCCGGTGGCGCTCGGAGCGATGAAGCCGATGATGTCCGCAGGCAAGCCGATCGACCTCGCGGACCTCGAGGAGCTCGACGAGGAGACCACTCTGGGAGTCGGCAGCATCGAGGACTTCACCTGGAAGGGCCTGCTCGACTTCAGCACCTGCACCGAGTGCGGCCGCTGCCAGAGCCAGTGCCCGGCGTGGAACACCGAGAAGCCGCTCTCACCCAAGCTCCTGATCATGGGCCTGCGCGACCACGCGCTGGCCAAGGCGCCGTACCTGCTGGCCACTGACGACGCGGCCCGCGAGAAGCTCGACCCGTCGGTGCTCAAGGAGGCCGAGCGCCCGCTCGTCGGCGAGACCGAGGGCGACTGGGCGTGGGAGCCGACCGGCGGTGCCGTGATCGACAACGACGTGCTCTGGAGCTGTACCTCGTGCGGAGCGTGCGTCAACCAGTGCCCCGTCGACATCGAGCACGTCGACCACATCATGGACATGCGTCGCTACCAGGTCCTGGTCGAGTCGAACTTTCCCGCCGAGCTCAACGGCCTGTTCAGGGGGCTGGAGAACAAGGGCAACCCGTGGAACATGTCGCAGAAAGCTCGGATGGACTGGGCCAAGGACCTGCCGTTCGACGTCAAGGTCGTGGGTGAGGACATCGAGTCGCTCGACGAGGTCGACTGGCTGTTCTGGGTCGGCTGCGCCGGCGCCTACGAGGACCGCGCGAAGAAGACCACCCGCGCAGTGGCGGAGCTGCTCGACATGGCCGGCGTCAGCTTCGGCGTACTCGGCAACGGTGAGACCTGCACCGGCGACCCCGCTCGACGTGCCGGCAACGAGTTCGTCTACCAGGGTCTGGCCGCGCAGAACATCGAGACGTTCACTGAGACGAAGGTCAAGAAGGTCGTCTCCACCTGTGCGCACTGCTTCAACACGTTGAAGAACGAGTACTCCGAGCTGGGCATCGAGCTTGAGGTCGTGCACCACACCCAGCTGCTGAACCAGCTCGTGCGCGAGAAGAAACTCGTGCCTGTAGCTCAGACGGGGGGTCCGGGGGCGGAGCCCCCGGTGTCGGGCGCGGAGCGCAAGCGACGCACAATCACCTACCACGACCCGTGCTTCATCGGCCGCCACAACCAGGTGTACACACCCCCGCGCGAGCTGCTCAACATCATCCCCGACGCCGAGCTCACCGAGATGCCCCGCAACTCCGAGAAGTCCTTCTGCTGCGGCGCCGGGGGCGCGCGCATGTGGATGGAGGAGAACATCGGCCAGCGGATCAACGTCAACCGCACCAAGGAAGCTGTCGCCACCGGCGCGGACCAGATCGCAGTCGCCTGCCCCTTCTGCCGCGTGATGCTGGACGACGGCCTCACCTCCGAGAAGTCCGAGGGCAATGCCCGCGAGGAGGTCGAGGTCCTCGATGTCGCGCAGATGTTGCTCGCCTCGGTCAGGGGTGAGAGCAAGCCGATCGCGAAGAAGGCTGCGGACAAGGCTGCCGAGACGAGCGGCGCGTCCGCCACTGCAACCGCGACCATCGAGAAGACCGAATCTAAGGCCGCGGGCACCACCGAGGACGAGGGCACCACCGACGACGAGGGCACCAAGGCAGAGCCGGATGCCGGGGACGCCACGCAGACCGATCAGACCGTCACCGACACCGAAGACGTCGGTCCGGCGGCCAAGGCCAGCGGTGGCAGCTCGTTGTTCGACCTGGGCGACGACTCCGAGGAAGCCGACGACTCCGACGCTTCGGCTGCCGACGCTGCGGACGACTCTGCGGAGGCCGAGGCGAAGCCCGAGCCCGAGGCCGAGCCAAAGGCCGAGCCCGAGGCCGAGGCCGAGCCTGAGGCAAAGGCCGAGGCGAAGCCCGAGGCCGAACCGGAGGCCGAGCCTGAGCCGGAGGCTGAACCGGAGGCAAAGGCGAAGCCC
>Ga0075530_1001506_pt1 | contig 11051 bp, 11 predicted proteins | sample NGEPerD_2_FD_75101 | JGI IMG/M metagenome (GOLD analysis project Ga0075530, IMG submission 75101) | Arctic peat soil microbial communities from the Barrow Environmental Observatory site, Barrow, Alaska, USA - NGEE PermafrostL1-D | ecosystem: Environmental > Terrestrial > Soil > Wetlands > Peat ...
GGCGGTCTCCGTCGTGGGGGTCGGAATCGGCAGCTACGTCGAGAACTCCGGGGGCTCCGGGGCGGGGGACAACGCCGTCGCCGGTTCCTCAGCCGAGGAGGGCGCGGACAGCTCCGCTGCCAGGTCCGGACGCAACCGCGACGACGGCGGGACCGCACTGAACGGTCAGCGGGCACCGGCTCCCACGAAGGAGGGCCTCGCGGACGACTCCAGGATCGAGGCGCGGGCGGGGCTGACCTTGCTCCGCTCGGAGTCACTGAACGCCGACACCCAGCGGCTCGCCGACTTCGTGCTGCTCGCCGCGACCGCTTCCGGCCGTCCCGGTCTCCCCCAGGGATGCGATGCCCCCGACGCAGGGCAGGGCGACGACGTGTTCGCCGTACGCCTGGACCGGCGCGCTGCTGCGATCGTGTTCCGCGCGGAGGACGACGGGGTACGTCGGGCGGACGTGTTCGTCTGTGGCGACGGGACCGACCCGGTCGCCACCACGTTCGTGACCACCCCCTCGCCCCGTTGAGCCGGGTGTTTTGCGCGGGAATGACTCGCGCCTAGGATCGGTTGTGCCCACAGGACTGGCACAACAGTCCGAACCGGCACAACCAGTCGCGCACGCATCCAGGAGTCCTGAGTCACATGGCCGCTAGCAACCCCCCCGACGACGCCCGCAACGTCATCATCATCGGGTCCGGTCCGGCCGGCTACACCGCTGCGGTGTACGCCGCACGGGCCAACCTCGAACCCCTCATGTTCGAGGGATCGGTGACCGCAGGGGGTGCGTTGATGACCACCACCGAGGTGGAGAACTTCCCTGGTTTCCGGGACGGGATCATGGGCCCGCAGCTGATGGACGAGATGCGCGCGCAGGCCGAACGGTTCGGGGCCGAGCTGGTGGCCGACGACGTCACCGAGGTCGACCTCACCGGTGAGGTCAAGATCGTCAAGGACGGGGCCGGGAAAGAGCACAGGGCGCGGGCGGTGATCCTCTCGATGGGCTCCGGCTATCGCAAGCTCGGCATCCCCGACGAGGACCGGCTTTCGGGACACGGCGTCAGCTGGTGTGCCACCTGCGACGGGTTCTTCTTCCGGGACCAGCACATCGTCGTAGTCGGCGGTGGCGACTCCGCGATCGAGGAGGCCACCTTCCTGAGCCGGTTCGCCTCCAAGGTCACCCTGGTGCACCGCCGCGACGAGCTCCGCGCGTCGAAGATCATGCAGGACCGGGCGTACGCCGACCCGAAGATCGAGTTCGCGTGGAACTCCGCGGTCGACACCATCCACGGCGAGGACAAGCTGGCCGGCCTGACGCTGGTGGACACCGTCACGGGCGAGAAGCGCGAGATCGATGCGACCGGACTGTTCATCGCAGTCGGGCACGACCCGCGCTCGGAGCTGCTGCACGGACAGGTCCATCTCGACGAGGGGGGCTACGTCCTCGTCGACCAGCCGTCCACCCGGACCAACCTGCCCGGCGTCTTCGCCAGCGGCGACCTCGTCGACCACCACTACCGGCAGGCGGTCACCGCTGCGGGCACCGGCTGCGCCGCCGCGCTCGACGCGGAGCGGTTCCTCGCCGACCTCGACCACGCAGCAGCCACCGCCAGCGCCGGAATGGCCGCCGAGCTGCTCACCGAGCAGGTCCAGGTGGCCGGCGCGTGAGCCAGCCTGATCGGCCCGGCTTATGACTTTGGGGGAAGAAATGTCCCCGCACGGCTGTTAGCTACTTAGAACCCCAGCGATTACGAAGGAGCACCTCGTGGCCGAGATGCAAGCAGTGACCGACGCGGACTTCGACACCTCCGTGCTGAAGTCCGACAAACCCGTTCTCGTCGACTTCTGGGCCGAGTGGTGCGGACCATGCCGCCAGGTCTCCCCGATCCTCGAGGAGATCAACAAGGACCACAGCGACAAGATCACGTTCGTGAAGATGAACGTGGACGAGAACCCCGTCACCCCGGCGACATACCGCGTCACCGGCATCCCGACGCTGAACGTCTACCAGAACGGCGAGGTCGTCAAGCAGATCGTCGGCGCCAAGCCGAAGGCCGCCCTCCTCAAGGAGCTCGGCGAGTTCATCGGCTGAGAGCGCCACGTGCGCGGCACAGGGCCCGGTCTCCACGACGGAGGCCGGCCCTTCGCTGCGCAGGCCCATCCGCGCGCAGGCCCATCCGCGCGCAGGCATTGACAAGTCCGGCGCGTCTGTTTGAGTAGAACCTCCGTATTCGACGCATCACCGACGCCCACGGAGGCAGCGTGCCCCAGCCTGTGGAAGCAAACTTCCGTCTCGGCGACTCCGGAGAAGCCGTCGTCGAGATCCGTGACCGGCTCTCCCGGCTCGGCCTGCTCGAGCCCCCCGCCTCGACGCGGTTCGACGCCGCCCTCGACAGAGCGGTCCGGGACTTCCAGCAGCAGCGCGGACTCTCCGTCGACGGGATCGTCGGGCCCACGACGTACCGCGTTCTCGACGAGGCCCGATGGCGGCTCGGGGACCGGCTGCTCACGCACATCGTGGGCAACCTGATGTCCGGTGACGACGTGGTCGCCCTCCAACAACGGTTGCTCGACCTCGGTTTCAAGGTCGGCCGGATCGACGGTCTGTTCGGTCACGCCACCGAGCAGGGCGTCCGCGACTTCCAGCGCAACGTGGGGATCCCCCCGGACGGCACCTGCGGGCCTGCCACCCTCAAGGCACTGGCCCGGCTCGCCCCGATGGTCAAGGGTGGCAAGCCGAACGCGATGCGTGCCGAAGAGAGGATCCGCCGAGCAGGTCCGCTGCTGACCGGGAAGATCGTAGTGATCGACCCGTCCCCGAGCCGGGGTGGCACGCCGGACCAGGACGCCCGGGGGGCGGCGATCGTCGACGACCTGGCCAGACGTGTCGAAGGGCGACTGGTTGCCACCGGAGTCCAAGCCTTCCTGACCCGACCGGTCGGTACGACGGGCCCGGGGAGCGCCGGCCCTCCTGAGGCGGTACTCCATGAGCCGAGCACAGCCGAACGAGCGGACTTCGCCAACCGCACCGACGCGAACCTCTGCGTCTCACTGCACCTCGATGCCTCCGACAACCCCGGCGCGGCCGGCGTATCGACGTACTTCTTCGGGATCGACTCCCACGGCGTTCGGTCGTCCGTCGGGGAACGCTTCGCGAGTCTCGTCCAGCGTGAGATCGTCGCCCGTACCGACCTGGTCGACTGCCGGATCCACGCGAAGACCTGGGACTTCCTGCGACGGACCCGGATGCCGGCCGTGCGGATCGACGTCGGGTACCTCACCAACCCGGGCGACGCAGCGCGTCTGTCGGACCCAGAGTTCCGGGACGTGGTCGCCGAGGCGGTCGTGGTCGCCGTCCAACGGGTCTACCTCTCCCCCGAGACCGACCCGGAGACCGGGGTGCTCCGACTCGGCGCCCTCCGCGAGAGCCTCCGCGCGTAAGCCACGCCTACCGATCGTCGCGCCGCTCCGCCGCGGGTCGCGCCGACCGGGTCCGGACGACACCGACCAGCCTCTCCAGCGCGGCCTCGACCTCCTCGCGCCAGGTCAGCACCGACTTCAGCTCCAGCCGCATCCGGGGGTAACGCGGGTGCGGCCGGTGGGTCTTGAACCCGACGCTGAGCAGGAAGTCCGCCGGGAGGACGCAACCGCCCACACTCGACCTGGTGCTCCTGAGGTCGCCGAAGGCCTCGATCGCCCTGATCCCCCCGCGCTCGATCAGGTCCTTGGCCACCGCCTGTAGCAGGATCCGCCCGAGCCCGGCGTGAGCGTGCTCCGGGAGGATCATCGCAGTCATCAGCAGCACCGCATCCGGGCTCACCGGGGAGGTCGGGAACGACTCCGCTCCGGGGACGTAGGGCGGTGGGGCGTAGAGCACGTAACCGGCCGGCTCCCCGTCGACGTACAGCACCCGACCGCACGACCCCCATTCCAGCAGCACCCGGGAGACCCAGGCCTCCTTCTCGTGGGCCACGTCGTCGGACTTCTCCGCCCGGCCACGTCGGACCGCGTCCAGCTCCCAGAAGGCGCACGCCAGGCAGCTGCTCGGCAGGTCGTCGAGGTTGTCGAGGTTGAGTGGTGCCACTCGCCGGGACATGACTACTCGTGCACCGGCGGCGCCTTGTGACCGCTCACGTACGGGCTCGGGGTGTGCCGACGGAACAGGCCCGCAACGAATCCACCGAGGGTTCCGAGCAGCGCAAGCGCCGCCCCGGCCCCCACACTGCGAAGCTTCCTGGCGAATCCCATGTCTTGACCCCACTGGCGTAGAACCTGGTTCGATGACTCATCCTAGAGAACATGGCCCGAGAAGTGCGACCACCTACCTCGACCCGGCTGGACAGCTACGTCGATCGTTATGCGGCTCGCACGCAGGGCATGACCGCCTCCGAGATCCGCGCGCTCTTCTCGGTCGCCAGCCGACCCGAGGTGGTCTCGCTCGCCGGTGGGATGCCGAACATCTCGGGACTGCCGCTCGACGTGGTCGCCAACGCGATCAGCGAGCTGGTCAGGATGCATGGGCCGACCGCCATGCAGTACGGCTCCGGCCAGGGCGACCCGACCCTGCGGGAACAGATCTGTGACGTGATGCGGCTCGAAGGGATCGACGCCCATCCCGACGACGTGGTCGTCACCGTGGGCTCACAGCAGGCCGTCGACCTGGTCACCCGGATTTTCTGCGACCCCGGCGACGTGGTGATCTGCGAGGCCCCGTCGTACGTCGGAGCGCTCGGTGTCTTTCGCGCGTACCAGTGCGACGTCGTGCATGCGGAGATGGATGAGCACGGCCTGGTCCCCGAAGCGCTCCGGCAGGCGATCGCCGCGGTCAAGGCCGCCGGCCGGACCATCAAGTTCCTCTACACGATCCCGAACTACCACAACCCGGCCGGTGTCTCACTGGCCCGTGGGCGCCGGGCGGAGGTGCTGCAGATCTGCCGCGACGCGGACCTGCTGATCCTCGAGGACAACCCCTACGGGCTGCTCGGGTTCGACGACGAGCCGTACCGCGCTCTGCGCGCGGACGAGGCGGACGGCGTGATCTACCTCGGCTCGTTCTCCAAGACGTTCGCGCCGGGCTTCCGGGTCGGCTGGGCCCTCGCCCCGCACGCCGTACGCGAGAAGCTGGTCCTCGCCCAGGAGTCCGCCACCCTCTGCCCGCCGTCCTTCTCGCAGATGGCCGTCTCGTCCTACCTGACCAGCCACGACTGGCTCGGCCAGGTCAAACAGTTCCGGGAGATGTACCGCGAGCGTCGCGATGCGATGGTCGACTCGCTGAGCGACCTGATGCCCGCGACCGCCCGGTGGAACGTCCCCGACGGTGGCTTCTACGTGTGGGTGACCCTGCCACAGGGGGTCGACGCCAAGGCGATGCTGCCCCGAGCGGTGACGGCCAGGGTCGCCTACGTGCCGGGGACGGCGTTCTTCTCCGACGGGTTCGGGGCACAGTCGATGCGGCTGTCCTACTGCTACCCCACCCCGGAACGGATCCGGGAGGGAGTACGGCGCCTCGCCGGTGTCCTCGAAGCGGAGCTGGAGCTGCGGGCCACGTTCGGAGCCACCCCCGAAGGCTCACACGGCGCCGTGCGGCGCGGCTACGAAGGCCCGAACACCGACCTCAGCTGATCAGGAGCCACAGATGAACTCACCGAGCGGTCGTTCCCTGCAGGGACGGGTCGTCGTCCTCGCCGGCGGCCTGTCCCACGAACGAGACGTGTCGCTGCGTTCGGGACGACGCGTCGCCGAGGCGCTGCGTGCGGCCGGTGCGGAGGTGGAGGAACGTGACGTGGACGCCGCCCTGCTCCCTGCCCTCGCGGCGGACCCACCGGCATGCGTCGTACCCCTGCTGCACGGCGAGTCCGGTGAGGACGGCGCGATCCGCGAGGTGCTCGAGCTGTTGGACGTCCCCTACGTCGGGTCCACGCCCGCCGCCTGCCGGACGGCGTTCGACAAGCCGGTCGCGAAGGCCGTGGTGGGACGCGCCGGTCTGCGGGCGCCGGCCGGCGTGGCGTTGCCGCACGAGACGTTCCGTGAGCTCGGTGCCGCCGCGGTGATGGAGGCGATGGTGGCGCGGATCGGCCTGCCGCTGATCGTCAAGCCGGCGAAGAGTGGCTCGGCACTGGGCTGCACGCTTGTCCGTGACCAGGCCGACCTGCCGGGGGCGATGGTGAACGCGTTCGCGTACGGCGACACCACTCTGGTGGAGCAGCTCATCGTGGGCGACGAGGTGACGGTGCCGGTGGTGGACACCGGTACCGGGCCCCAGGCTCTGCCGGTGGTGTCGATCAAGCCGGACGGTGGCGTGTACGACTACACCGCGCGCTACACGGCGGGCAGCACCGAGTTCGTCGTGCCGGCCAAGCTCTCCGACGAGGCTCTGGCCGAGTGCGCGCGCGTTGCGCTGGCCGCTCACGAGGCACTCGGTCTGCGCGACCTGTCGCGCTCCGACCTGATGGTCGACGGCGACGGCGACGTGTGGTTCCTCGAGGTCAACGTGGCTCCCGGGATGACAGAGACCTCACTGGTGCCGCTGTCGGTCGAGGCGGCGGGCCTGGATCTCGGTGAGCTGGTCGTGGATCTGGTCCGCGCGGCAATCGCTCGGCCCACGCATGACGAGCCGGGCGTGCAACGCTAGTCCCCGAGCTGACCCCGACGTACCCCAGGAGACCCGGTTGCGCGACCTCACCTATCCCCCGGTGATCATCACCGCGAAGGCTGCCTTCAAGGCAATCGGACTGCGGTTCCAGATGACCGGGACCGAGCACATCCCGCGTACCGGTGGAGCCCTGCTCGCGGTGAACCACGTCTCGTACGTCGACTTCGTGCTCGGCGGGTTCGCCGCACAGCCCTCGAAGCGACTGGTTCGGTTCATGGCGAAGCGGGAGCTGTTCGACCACAAGTTCTCCGGACCGCTGATGCGCTCGCTGCACCACATCTCCGTCGACCGCGCGGAAGGCGGGCAGTCGTACTACGACGCCATCCGGTACCTGCGCGAGGGCGAGCTCGTCGGCATCTTCCCCGAGGCCACCATCTCGCGGAGCATGGAGATCAAGGAGCTGAAGTCCGGGGCGATGCGGATCGCCGCCGATGCCGGCGTACCGATCATCCCGGTGATCCTGTGGGGAACGCAGCGGATGTTCACCAAGGACCACCCGCGCGACTTCTCGCGCGGCAAGACGATCGCGATCACGGTCGGGGAGCCCCTCCACCCGTCCGGCACCGACCCGGTCACGGGAACCAGCGAGTTGCACGCCGCGATGAGCCGGCTGCTCGACCAGACCATCAAGGCCTACCCGGCCGAGGAACAACCTCCCGGGTCCTGGTGGTTGCCGGCGGCGTACGGCGGGTCCGCGCCGACCCCTGATGAGGCGCTGCTCCTGGACCAGGGGGAGAAACGGGAACGGGCCGCTCGCCGCAAGGCCAGACGCGAGGGTCGCTGACCTCGGCCTCCCTCCTGGCGGGGTCACCACACGTCGTCCCCGGCCGTTCCGATGGCCCGATCCGGCATCGGACCGTGCGGCACGAGCCAGCCGACCATGGAGACGAGGCGTGCTCCCGCAGGTCGCTGCGCGGGATTCTGCCGACGCTCGGCCTTGGACAGGAACAGCTCCCGCATCTGCACGGCGAGACGCTCGGCCTCCTCCGGGGTCAGCCACAACGCGGACTGGTTCAGGGTCTGCACACCACGCCACTCCGCGGGTTCGGTGTCCTGGCTGGCCCGGGCCGCGCGAAACCGCTGGAGCTCGCGGTCGAGCAGCAGGTCGGTCACGCCCTCTCCGGCGGCCGAGTCGGCTCCGTCGGCTCCGTCGCCCCACGGGAGGCCTTCGCTGACCGCACGCCAGGGCCTGCTGCGTCCCGGGGTGCCCGTCACCCCACGCACGAACCCGTGCTCGGCGAGCTTACGGAGGTGCCACGAGGCGTTGGCGGGTGTACCGCCCAGAACCGCCGCGGCCTGGGTCGCCGTCCTGGGGCCGTCCAGCACCAGCAGTTCGAGCAGCTCCACCCGGACCGGATGCGCGAGTGCCTTCAGGGCGGCGGGGTCGGTGATCCGGCGTCGGCTGAGCGGCATGTTTCGAAAATATCCTTTCGAAAGGGTCATTGCAATACGATTCGACCGTGTTCACCGTGAGCGAAGCCTCTGGCGGGGGAGATCCGAGTCTGATCTGCTCAGACCCATGCCGAGCTTCCGGGACGACCCCCTGCGCCTGCTGATCCTCGGCGGAACCTCCTGGCTGGGCGGGACGGTCGCCCGTCTGGCCCTCGACCGCGGGCATCGGGTCACCTGTCTTGCGCGTGGCGAGTCCGGTGTGGTCCCGGACGGTGGCCGTCACGTCCGCGCGGACCGCTGGACGTCCGATGCCTTCCGTGAGGTGACCGGAACGGACTGGGACGCCGTCCTGGAGGTCGAGCCACCAACGGTCATTATCGACTTATAGATAAACAGCTAAATCGGCCTATCGCTTCGGTTTCGAGGGTCCATCATCTCGACGATGCGTTCGAGGTCGCTGATCGAGGCGAACTCCACGGTTATCCGCCCCTTACGCTTTCCCAGGTCCACCTTGACCCGCGTCTCGAAGCGGTCGGAGAGCCGGACGCCGAGGTCGGTCAGTCCCGGCGCGGTCGGCTTCCGGTGGCGGACCGGGGGTCGCTTGTCGCCACCCAGGTCACCCACGGCGACGATCTCCTCGAGGCCGCGCACGGAGATCCCCTCGGCGACTACCCGGCCGGCGAGCCGATCCTGGATGTCGCCGTTGTCAACGGCCAGCAGAGCACGGGCGTGACCGGCGGACAGCACTCCCGCCGCGACCCGGCGTTGCACGGCCGGCGAGAGCTTCAGAAGCCGCAGCGTGTTGGAGATCTGTGGTCGGCTGCGGCCGATCCGGGACGCGAGCTCCTCGTGTGTGCAGCCGAAGTCCTCCAGCAACTGCTCGTAGGCGGCCGCCTCCTCGAGCGGGTTCAGCTCGGCACGGTGCAGGTTCTCCAGGAGGGCGTCCCGGAGCATCGCATCGTCACCGGTCTGCCGGACGATCGCCGGGATGCTGTCCATGCCGGCTTCCTGGGTGGCGCGCCAGCGGCGCTCGCCCATGATCAGCTCGTAGGCGTCGTCACCGATCGATCGGACGACGACCGGCTGGAGTAGGCCAACTTCTTTGACCGAACCCACCAGCTCCGCCATCGCACCTTCCTCGAACACGTGTCGAGGCTGGCGTGGGTTCGGGGTGATCTGCGTGACGGGCAACTCTGCGAAGTATGCGCCGGCGACCGCCAGTGGTGTCGTTTCACGTGAAACGTCCCCCGCCGCTCCACCGTCATCGGCGGTCGTATCCGGTCGCGACTGCTCGTGCTCGCGGCGGGAGCCGACGCCGTCGAAGGCCGTCTCCGGGGCCGAACGCGCATCGGGAGTCGCCGGGGCCGGGGCCGTGGGAATCAGCGAGCCCAGTCCTCGTCCGAGGCCGCGCCGCTGCTGGGGCTTCTGATTCATGGTGTCGCTCCTTTGAGTGCCATTTCACGGGCCGCTTCGAGATAGCTCAATGCTCCAGGGGATCCCGGGTCGTAGGTCATCACCGTCTGGGCATAGCTCGGCGCCTCGGAGATCCGGACCGAGCGGGGGATAGCGGTTCCTAGGACCTGGGGCCCGAAGTGTGACCGGACCTCGTCGGCCACCCCTGCGGCGAGCCGGGTGCGGGCGTCGTACATGGTGAGCAGAATCGTGGACACGGCCAGGTCGGGGTTCAGGTGTGCCTTGACCATCTCCACTGTCTCGAGGAGCTGGCCGAGGCCCTCGAGAGCGTAGTACTCGGCCTGGATCGGGATCAGCATCTCGTCGCCGGCGACGAGTGCGTTCAGGGTCAGCAGCCCCAGCGACGGCGGGCAGTCGATCAGCACGTAGTCCAACCGGTCTTCGTCCGCACCGAACACCGGCGGGTAGCCCAGCAGTGCTTTCCGCAGTCGCCCCTCCCGCGCCACCAGGCTGACCAGGTCGATCTCGGCGCCGGCGAGGTCGATCGTGGCCGGGACCACAAACAGCCCGTCGATCTCTTTGCTCGGCTGCACGATCTCCGTGAACGGAACGCCGTCGACGAGCGCGTCATACGTGGACGGTGTTCCACGGTGGTGGTCGATCGCCAGGGCCGTCGACGCGTTGCCCTGGGGGTCGAGGTCGACGACCAGCACTCGGAGACCGTGTTGCGCCAGGGCGGCCGCCATGTTGACCGTGGTGGTGGTCTTTCCGACTCCGCCCTTCTGGTTGGCGACTACCATCACCCGGGTCTTCGGAGGACGTGGCAGCGGGTCGCGGAGTCTCCGCCCCTCGTGCACGAGCAACTGGTGCTCGACCGCGCGCGCCATCGGAGTGGACACGTCGTCCGGCAGGGTACTGGCGGCGGCTAGATCTGCGGCGGTGCGAAAGTGTGTCCCCGGTGCCGGGTGGGGGCCGAATCGACTGGCATCCGTGTACTCCCGCTCAGGCCGACTCTCTGGCTGGGTCACGGAGGTCTCCTCAGTAGGCGGCGCAAGGGTGGGATCTTCGACAGGCACTGTTTCACGTGAAACATCCGCGGCGCGGCTCTCGGTGCTGTCCTGTGGATGAATCTGTGGATTCTGTGGGTATCTCATGAAATCTGGCCAACCAAGAGGCTGGATGGGGTGATACGTCCCGTTCTCCGGCCAGCCCAGGCCGGGGGACACCGCGAGGTCGCTCGGTGTGATCCTTCGGAGGTCAGGAGGCGTTTGGACAGCCCGTTCCGACGTACTCACCACGCCCCGGTGTCCTTCTGCTGCGTCTGGTGCATCCCGTCCCGTCATCCGTCCCGCTTCTCCGGGTTCCCCCGCGGTTGCGTTGTGCGTCGGCGATCCAAACCTAGCCGGGAAGGTCGGCCGGCCACTACCCGCACCACCGTTGTTCCCGGATCAAAAATCTCCCGACCGTGGATCTGCACCGAAACGTGGGCCGCGCCCTGTGTGCGCAGGGCCTTGCCCGCCCGGTCGACCTCGTCCTGGGCCGATGCGCCCTTCATCGCGATCAGCTCGCCCCCCTCGCGCACCAAGGGCATCGACCAGGCCAGCAA
>Ga0075530_1001507_pt1 | contig 11049 bp, 9 predicted proteins | sample NGEPerD_2_FD_75101 | JGI IMG/M metagenome (GOLD analysis project Ga0075530, IMG submission 75101) | Arctic peat soil microbial communities from the Barrow Environmental Observatory site, Barrow, Alaska, USA - NGEE PermafrostL1-D | ecosystem: Environmental > Terrestrial > Soil > Wetlands > Peat ...
GATGCTTCCGCCCACGGCCTCAACGCCGGCGACAAGGTGCGCCTGCCGCCAGAGACCGCCGACGCGCAGGCGCACCTTGTCGCCGGCGTTGAGGCCGTGGGCGGAAGCATCTTCGGGATGCACGCTCAGCCTCGGACCGCCGTGGGCGGCGAGGAGGTGCGGGTTCTTGTCGAGGTACTCGACGCGGATCATGCTCGCGGTGACGAGCAGGTTGCCCCCGGCCAGGGCCGGGGTCGGCGCTCCGTTGCCCGTGCGGCCTGCGGCCGCACCCTCAGCGGCGACCCGGCGCTTGCGCGCCGGCCCGGCCAACTTCAAGAACGAACCGAACGGCGGCAACTCGGCCAGTTCGAGTTCGAAGCGCTGGCGCAGCACGCGTCTGGCGCTGCGCACGCTGCGCCCTTCGAGGCGCTTGCCGAGCGCTTCGCCGAGGAAGCGCACCACACCGGTGAAGTCCTCGCTGCTGCCGCCCTCGACCGGCGCGGCGTTGACGCCAAGGAAACGACCCTCGAGGTTGACGACGGTGCCGTCGCGCTCGTAGACGGTCTTGGCCGGCAGCACGACGTCCGCGGCCAGCGCCGTCTCGGTAAGGAAGCTGTCGTGGACGACCACGAGCTCCTTCTCCTTGAGCAACGCGGCGACCTCGGGGTCCTGAGCCGGGTCGAGGTGCGAGAGGATGAGGGCCCTGGCGCTTTGCAGCATGGCCGGGTAGGCGTACGCCTCGTGGCTGGGCAACAGGCCGATTAGTTCGAGGCCGTGGCTGTTGGCCATCGGGCCGATGATCATCACCTTGGCCCCGACCGCCTTGGCGAAGGCGTGGGCGGCTACGGCCGCCTCGGGGTCGACGAGGGCCGGCCCGGCTAACACCACTACCGCGCGCTGTCCCGCCTTGAGGCTCTCGACCACACCGCTTAGTTGCTGCGGGTCGAGGCCGAGACCTTCCACCTCGACGACGGCCGGCTTCGGGCCCTTGACGGCGTCGAGGAGCAGGCCGAACAGGGCGCGCTCTTGGCCGACGGCGTAGACGAGGGAGCGCCCCGCGTGCCGCATGAGGTCGACACGGTAGGGCGCGGCGACGGTGAGTATCTCGTGCCGGCGGCGCATCCGCTCCTTGAGCCGCAGGTCGGCGATGGGGACGCCGTGCAGCATCAGCGCGGGCGGCGCGACGCCCTTCAACGCGTCCTTGATCCGCAGGTCGACGATGCCGGCATCTTCAGTAACGTCGCCGAGGACGAATATCGCGTCGGCGGTGGCCAGGTCGGTTAGCGTCGCTGCGGCCCCGCTGGTGATCACCGAAGCCGCGGGCCGCGGCGCGTGGTCGACCTGCCCGGTCCCGAGATGCTCGCCGAGCGACTGCGCGCCGATGCCCTCTTCGATCGTAGCGTCGGCCCGCAGCGCGATGCCGACGTCCTTACCGCTCAAGCCCCCGAGCTTCTCGGCGATGTAGGCGCTGGCCTCGTCCCAGGCCGCGGCGACCAGCTCGCCTCCCCGCCTTATCAAGGGCGTGAGCACCCGTGAGGGGTGGTCGACGTACTCGTGGCCGAAGCGCGTGCCGTCGTCGATCCAGGTCTTGTTGACCTCAGGGTTGAGTTCGGCCTTGATGCGCTCGATACGGCCGGTGCGGCCGTCGATGCGCACGGCGCTGCCGGAAGCGTCGTCCATCCCGGTCGAGCGGGTGTGGTGGTACTCCCAGTTGCGGCCGCGGAAGCGACTTGACGCGTCGAGCAGCGCTCCTACCGGGCAGATGTCGGTGATGTTGCCGGTGAAGTTACCGGCCAGTCCAGGGTCGGCGGTGCCGATGTAGGTGTGAGAGCCGCGCTCGATGAAGTCGAGGACCTCATCGCCTGGGACCTCCTCGAAGTAGCGCACACAGCGCTTGCAATGGATGCAGCGCTCGCGGTCGAGGGTGATCAGCTCGGAGAGCGCGTGGTGCTTCTCCTGGTGCCGCTTGTCGAACTCGAACCGCGAGAGCCCGGTGCCGTACTCGTAGGAGCGGTCCTGCAGCTCGCAGGCGCCACCCTTGTCGCAGACCGGGCAGTCGAGCGGATGGTTGATGAGCGTGTGCTCGACCATCATGCTCTGCGCGCGCTTGACGTCTGGAGAGTTGGTGTCGACCACCATGCCCTCGGAGATCTGCGTGGTGCAGGTCGCCATGAGGTTGGGGAACCAGAAGATCTTCGGCTCGCCTGTCGCCTCGTCGAGGATCCACTGGCCGTCCTTGTCCTTGCGCGGCGAGCCGACGCGCCCCAGGCACATACGGCAGGCGCCGATCGGCGACATGTACTCCTGGCTGCAGAAGTACGGCACGTCGTCGCCGGCGCTGAAGACCGCGTCGATGGCGCTGGTGCCCACCGGCAGGTCGAGCTCGACGTCGTTGACTACCACCTTCATGCTTGCCACCAGTCGCTCTTCTGGTACCTGGGCACCTTGTGGTCGGCTAGGTACTCGTATTCGTCCCTGAACCATTTCAGGCTGGCCTGTACGGGCATCACGCAGGCGTCGGCCAGTGGGCAGAAGGCCGTGCCGCGGATGCCGTTGGCCAGCTCCTGGATGAGGTCGACGTCGTCACGGGTGCCGAGGCCGGCTAGCAGCTTCTGGTAGAGGCGTGGCAGCCAGTGTGCCACGCCCTCGCGGCAGGGCGTGCACTTGCCGCAAGATTCATGGGCGTAGAAGCGCACGACGTTGTACATCGCGTTGACGATGTCCTTCTCGCGCGGGATCACGATTACTCCGCCGGTGCCGAGCATCGAGCTGTTCTTGGCCAAGGTGCCGTAGTCCATGTGCATGTCGAGGTACTCGTCGCGCCAGGGGAACATCGGCGTAGAGGAGCCGCCGGGGATGAACGCCTTGGCCTCGAACGTGGGACCGCCGGCGAAGTCGTAGATGAGCTCGCGGAAGGTCGCCCCCATAGGCATCTCGTAGACACCGGGGCGCCGCACCGGACCCGAGATCTGGTAGAGCTTCGTGCCCTTGCTGTCGTCGGTGCCCATCGAGGCGAACCAGGCCGCGCCGTTGTTGATGACGTGCACGGCGCTGGTGAGGCTAGTGACGTTGTTGATGGTCGTCGGTTGACCGTACATCCCGGCCCCGGCCGGGAAGGGCGGCTTGAGCCGCGGCGTCGCGCGCAGGCCCTCGAGTGAGTTCATCAGCGCGGTCTCTTCGCCGCAGATGTACGCGCCGGCGCCGCGGTGGACGGTGACGTCGAAGTTCATGCCGCTACCGAGGATGTTCTCGCCGAGCAGGCCGGCGGCGCGCGCCTCCTTGACGGCCGCGATGGTGCGCTGCAGGCCGAGGTAGTACTCGCCGCGGACGTAGATGAAGCCGTGGGTAGAACTCATGGCCCGCGCCGCAATCAACATGCCCTCGATGAGCTGGTGAGGGTCGTCCTCGAGGATGTAGCGGTCCTTGAAAGAGCCCGGTTCTGACTCGTCGGCGTTGCACACGAGGTAGCGCGGCCTGGCGTCGACGGGCGGCATGAACGACCATTTGACGCCGGTGGGGAAGCCAGCGCCGCCGCGGCCGCGCAGCCCCGAGGCCTTAATCTCGTCGACGACCTGGGCCGGCGTCATCACGGTAATGGCCTTCCTGGCCGCCTCGTAGCCACCGTGGGAGCGGTAGAAGTCGAGCGTGTGGGCGCCCTCGACGCCGACGTAGCGGTACATCGTCACCCGGTAGCGCTTATCGTGCCGGCTGAGGATCGGGGCCGGCTTGTCGAGGGCGGGCGTGGTGGTGGCGTCGGTCATCGCTCGCCGTCCTCACTCGTGCCCGTGGCGCCGAACGGCTTGGCCTTCTCTTCGCCCTCGGTGTCGCCGCCGCGCTCGCGCCACGGCTCGGGAGTCTCACCTTCGCGCATGGCTGCGATGAGGTGGGCGCAGCGGCTGCGCGTAACCCGCTCGAAGTAGGTGTCGTTGATCTGCAACACCGGCGCCGTCCCGCACGAGCCGAGGCATTCGACCTTCTGCAGGCTGAAGCGCCCATCGCGGTCGCGCTCGCCGTTGACCAGCCCAAGCTCGTCTGACAGGTAGTCGAACATCTCGTCCGAGCCGGCCAGCGCGCACGACAGCGTGGAGCAGACCTGTAGGTGGTAGGTGCCGACCGGGTGGTCGTGATAGGTGGAGTAGAAGCTCATCACACCCTTCACCTCGGTGGCGGTGATGCCCAGGATCTGCCCGATCTCGTTGATCCTCGCCTCGGCGATGTGGCGCTCAGCGTCCTGTACTTCCCAGAGCAACGGCATCAGCGCGCTGCGCCTGCCTTCCGGCGGGTAGCGGTTGAGGATCTCCTGCAGCACGTCTGGCTTGTCGGCGAAGAAGGGAGGGGCGGTGTCCAGCTCGATCACTTGTCGACGTCTCCTAGCACTGGATCGAAGCTGGCGATGTTGATGACCATGTCGGCGAACAGGCCCCCGAGGCTCGAGACCTCGAGCGATTGGAGGTTCGCTAGGCTCGGGGCCCGCACCTTGACGCGGTACGGCATCGAGCCGCCGTCGCTCACGAGGTAGTAGCCGAGCTCACCGCGGGCGCTCTCGGTCGGCACGTAGACCTCGCCGCGCGGCGGGTGGAAACCTTCAGTCACCAGCTTGAAGTGGAAGATCACGGCCTCCATCGAGGTCTCGAGTTCGCGTCGCGGCGGGAGGCTGACGCGCCGGTCGGGGTCGATTATGGGGCCCGGCTCGAGCCGGTCGAGCGCCTGCTCGACGATGCGCAGGCTCTCGGCCATCTCGACGCGCCGCACCATCAGGCGCGCGAAGATGTCGCCCTGTTCGAAGACCGGCACGTCGAAGTCGTAATCCTCGTAGCCGGAGTACGGCTGCGCCTTGCGGAAGTCGAGCGCGACGCCGCTGGCGCGCATGCTGGGGCCGGTGAGGCAGTAGTCGATCGCCTGTTGGCGGGACAACACCGCCACGCCCTTGGTGCGCGCGATGAGGATGTCGTTCTCCATGAACAGCGTGTCGTACTGCTCGAGGTAGCGCGGGAAGCTGGCGCCGAAGGCGCGAACCGCCTGGTCGAAACCGTCGGGTACGTCACGGTAAAGCCCGCCGGCGCGGTAGTAACCGTAGTTCATGCGCACGCCGGTAACGGCCTCGAAGATGTCCTGCAGGGTCTCGCGCTCACGCATGGTGTAGAAGAACGGCGTCAACGCGCCCATGTCGAGCAGCGTCGTCCCGAAGAAGACGAGGTGGCTGGCGATGCGGTTGAGCTCGGTGAGGATCACGCGCACCCGCTGCGCCCTTTCGGGCACTCGCGCGCCGATGAGCTTCTCCACGGCCAGGATGTAGGCGAGGTCGTGGCCGAAGCCGTTGACGTAATCCATGCGGTTCGAGTAGGTGATCCCCTGTTGGTAGGTGCGGTTCTCCATGGTCTTCTCGAAGCCGGTATGGAGGTATCCGACGTACGGCTTGAGCCTCACGATGCGCTCGCCGTCGAGGTCGACGACCAGCCTTAGCACCCCGTGCGTGCTGGGGTGTTGCGGCCCGACGTTGATGCGCATGTGCCTGGTCTCGAAGTCACCGAGGCGTGGGATGCGGTCATCGGCGCGCGTGGGCGCAGGCGGCAGCCGTGAGCTCATTCTTCGCCCTCGCCTTCCTGCCGTTCGGCCTCCCGCTTGAGCGAGCGCGCCATCATCGGATCGATCAGCGTCGGCTGGGTGGCCACGGTCCCGTGTCGGGTGCCGCCCTTCCAGCCGGTGAGGCCTTCGTCGCGCCCGGTGAGGCCGGCCCGGAACGTGGCCGGGTCGAGGAAGCGGCCCTCGTTGAAGAGGGTCGGCGTTTCGCCAAGCGGGAAGTCCTTGCGGTGCGGGTGCCCGTCGAGGTCTTCGGGCGTGAGAATCTTGCGCAGGTCGGGGTGCCCGTCGAACTCGACGCCGATCATGTCGAACGTCTCACGCTCGAGGAAGGCGGCGCCCGGCCACAGCCCGGTGCTGGTCGGCAGCGACTCGCCATCGTCGAGTTCAACGCGTACGAACAGTCGCGAGGTGGCCGCGACGTCGTGAACGTTGTAGATGACAGCGAAGCGCTTGCCGTGGTGCCCAGGATACGTAAGGTAGTCCATGCCGTGGATGTCGGTGAGCATCTCGAGCCCGGCCTCGCGCAGTGCCTTCAGACCGTCGATAAGCGCGGCCTTCGGCAGCGTGACGCTGATCATGTCGAGGAACTCGCCGCGCGTCCCTCCTAGCGCCTCGAGGGCGGCGGCACCCTCCTTCAGCGGCGTAGGCATCGGCCTGCTTGTCGGCGTGACGGCGCTCACGTCCGCGACCAGCCTTCTACCATCGGTAACGCCGTGCCGCGCTCGTCGAATGCCTCCCCGCGCACCTTCTTCTGCAACTGCTGCACGGCGTAGATCAGCGCTTCCGGACGCGGCGGGCAGCCAGGAACGTAGATGTCGACGGGCACCACGGAGTCGACGTTCTGCACGATGGCGTAGTTGTTGAACATACCGCCTGACGAGGCGCAGGCGCCCATGCTTATCACCCATTTGGGGTCGGGCATCTGCTCGTATACGCGGCGCATCACTGGGGCCATCTTCTTGCTAAGGCGGCCGGCGACGATCATCACGTCGGCTTGGCGCGGGCTGGCCCTGAACACCTCAGAGCCGAAGCGGGCCATGTCGTTGCGGGCGTTGGTGGCCGCCATCATCTCGATGGCGCAGCAAGCCAAGCCGAAGGTGACGGGCCACAGGCTGTTGCTGCGCCCCCACTTGACCAGGTTCTGCAGCGACTCGAAGAGGAAGCCGTCCCCCTCCAACTCCTGCACGTCTTTCACGAAGAGTTCCTTGAGCGCCATACTCACTTCCAGTCGAAAACGCCCTTGCGGAGGAGGTAGATGAACCCCACCGCCAGGATCACGATGAACAGCACGGCGTTGGCCAGCAAGAACTGCGGTGCCGCGCTGAACTTCACGGCCAACGGGTAGAAGAACGCCGTCTCCAGGTCGAAGATGATGAACATCATCGCGACCAGGTAGAAATGAACGGGGAACCGTTCGCGCGCGGTGCCGAGGGCGGGTATCCCGGACTCGTACGGAGCGAGCGTGGTCTCCGTTGCCTTGCGTGGGCCAAGCAGCGATCCGGCGATCAGAGCAGCCACGGCGATGAAGCCGGCCGCGAGGAACATCATCAGAAGCTCCGAATACACCTCACGTGCTCCTTCCTGGCAGGCGGCGCGAACCGCGAACGGTCCAACCGCGACGCGCGCGAAACGTGCTCGTGCGCGTTTTCACAACCAGTGTTGGCGATAGTCTAGCAAGGCGGCACGACGCGGACAAGGTCGCAAGAGCGCCGTCGTAGCCGATGATTTTTGGGCGCTCAACACCTAGTAGAACAGTCGGGATTAGGCGGCGAGTCAGACGTCGGCTATAATCTCAAGGCGCGCAGCGCGAGAGGCAACATTCAGGTTCGCATGCGCGCGCGCGTTCGGTGCGTGGGTCGTTAGCTCAGTTGGTAGAGCAGCTGACTTTTAATCAGCGGGTCGCAGGTTCGAGTCCTGCACGACCCACCAATTGAAACCCCGTCTTCGACGGGGTTCTTCTTAAGCCACCGGACCCCACCGCCCGGCGTCCACTGATGTTGACCCACGGCCGCGGCCATGCTGTACAATCACTTTCGCGTTCGCGCCGCCGGAACTCACGTTCTGGTGGCGAGGACCAGCAGTTGAGTAACGAAGCACGGCCCCTTCGACTAGCGGTCAGGTCACGACCCTTTCAAGGTCGCGGCACGGGTTCGAATCCCGTAGGGGTCACCAAGTTGGAGGCGCTCCAAGCCGGAGCGCCTCCTTACTTCTTTAGCTCCCGTTTGGTCACTAAGCGAGTCCGCAGGCAGCTAGCCGACCGCGGCCGCCCACCGCTTACGGAAACGCGAAGTAACGCGACTGGGAATCGAATCCGCCACAGACCATGAACTGCCACTCGTTTAGCTCATCAAGGCAACCGAGTTTCAGCATCGCCGGATCGCTGGTGGCGTCGGCGCCAGCGGCCCACAGGTCCCACTGGTAGTAGCTGGTCACGGGCACGAGTTCGTGGAAGTATGCGCCGTCGTCGTCCCCACACTCGCGGATCTGCACCGCCAGCGCCGCCTCGGTCGCCTCCAGCCGCGCGTGCCCGATGCGGTAGCTGCCATCTTCATAGATGTCGTAGACCTGCGACAACGTGGGCGTGCCGCGTTCGAAGTAGACGTAGTCCTTCTGGCACACCCCGCTTACGTCGTAGCTCGTCCAGGTCCTCGAGAGTTCGTACCAGTCGTCGCCGAGCGCGAATTGCTGGTAATCGAACTCACCCTCCCCGGGCAGCAGGAAGGTGCCGGCCTCCGGATCGAAGTAGTTCGCGGGGTCCCCGGCGGAGGCCTTCCAAAGGCCCGTGAGGCCGGCCACGGGGGAGCCGTCGCCGAGCACGAAGTCCTCCGGCTGAGCGGGCACGTACGGCGTGGCGGACGGCTCCTGATGCAGCACGTCGAGTCTGAACGGGACGGGGCCGCCCGTCAGCTCCAGCGTCTGCGACTGCATCCCGTTGAAGTCGTGTCCTGCTACGAGCGCCATCGCGAACTCGAGCGGGTCATTCGCCAAGGTCCGCGAGCTATCGCCGTCGCAGTCGGTGACGTCAAGGCGGCGCTCGCTCGGCGTGAGCGTCAACGTCGATCCGGACACGGACACGACGCCGACGGACTGGTCGAACTGCGCCACGAACGCGCAGTCGTGAGTCACGCCAGCTGCGTAGAAGCTGAAGTGGTAATGGCCGCTCTCGCGCAGCTTCAGCACTGCGTTGTAGCCCGACGTCATGTCGAACGTCAGGCCAGTGCCGTCATCGCGGTACTCGCCACCCGACGCGAGGCTCTCCTGCCAGACGCCGACGAGTTCTGGCGCCAATGGGGTCGGAGGTTGGTTAACTGGCGGTACCTCACCCACTGCGCCCTGACAAGCCGTAAGGGCTAGCGCAATGAGGACTACAAGAAGTAAAGAAGGACGAATTAGAGAACGCAGCCAAGACATCTTGAATTTCCTCCGAATGAATCAGGCGGTAGACACGCGGTGCATTGACCAGCGGGTCGATAGAGGATATGCCAGGCAGGTGGCCGGCTCAGCTGTAGTTGCTCAGAATCGGTCAACTACCTTCAGTTCTCCGCCAAGCCTCAAGCACCTCACGCTCGCGCTCGATGCTCATGCCGAACTTCAGCTCGGGTGCGCCTCGGCTCTCGTGCCACTCGAGGGTCGCCGCGACGGTCTCCTCCACCGGCCGGATGCGAAGCCCTTCGATATGCGCCCGCGACCCATCGACGCTCCACATGTTCGCCAACTCGCCAGGAAACCACAAAGGGAGGCCGGCGAAGGGTTGCACGCCCTGCTCGATGAGGAACTCCTCGTCCACCCAAATGATCTCAGCCCCTGACCCCGTGGCGGTTTTGCTCGACTCGAGCACTTGGCCAAGCGTGAACTGCCCCGCTTCGCTCACCGCGTTGTAGGTACCGGCCAGCCCTCGTTCGAGCGACGAGACCAGCCAAGTCGCCAGGTCGCGCACGTCGATCCACTGCATTGGTAACGACGGTCCATGCGGCGCAAGCACCTCGCCTCCGCGAGCGACGCGCACCGGCCAGTAGCTGAACCGGTCGGTAGGGTCGTCCGGGCCGACGATGATGCCTGGGCGAACGACGAGCGTCCGCTCCGGTGGGTACGCCGCGGCGAGCGCCTCTTCGGCCAGCACCTTGAGCAGCCCGTAGGTCTCGCCGGTTACCTCTTCGGCGCTGTCGTCATCGAGACGGCTCAACTCGCCAGTCTCATCCTGATTCAGGGCGGTCGGATCGGCGTAAACGCTGATGGTCGAGATGAAGAGGTAGCGCTCGACCCTAGGGTCGAGCAGCGTGGCGAGTTCGCGCACCTGGCGCGGCACGTACGCCGAGGTGTCGACGACCGCGTCCCACTCACCCTCGCCGAGGCGATCGTCGGCGTTGCGGTCGCCGGTGATTATGTGCTGCACCCCGGCCGGAGCAGGCTTGGAGCCGCGGTTGAACAGCGTGACCGAGTGGCCCCTCCTCACTGCCTCTGCCACGAAGTGCTTGCCCACGAACTGGGTTCCACCGATGACGAGGAGTCGCATACCCGATCCTAGCGGCCCGTCATCTACTCGCCCAGACCAAGCCGCGCGTCACCATCGTCCACACCTCCGGGATCTCGAACTCGCTCACCTCGTGACCCAAGGCTAGGTAGAACACCTTCCCTAGGCCCCAACGCCGCTTCCAGGCGACCGGCATCACCACCCCGTCGATCCAGGGCAGGTCATCGCCGGAGAACGTCGTCTCGGCGAGCACCTCGTTGCTGGGGTCGACGTGCAGGTAGTACTGCTCGCTGGTGATCTCGAAGTCACCCAATCCAGCGCTGATAGGGTCATCCCGGTCACTGATGCGGACCTGGTAGCGCCTGAAGTTGCCCGGATGCGCCACGAACTGTCCACCGACCATCAGCTTGTAGTTGAGGTTCGGCCGGAACGCGTCGCCCATGCCGCCGTGCCAGCCGGCCAGGCCGGCGCCCGCCTCGACCGCCCGCAACAAGTTTCGCTCCTGCACGTCGGTGAGTTCACCCATGGTCCAGATCGGCACGATCAGGTCGTACCTGCTGAGGGACTCGGCGTCGTCGAGCACCGCAAGGGAGTCGTGAACTTCGACGTCCGCCCCCGTCGTGGTCAGGTGGTCGCGGACGATGGTGGCGAACTCGCGGGGATGGTGGTCGGGCCAACCACCCTGGATGACGAGAACGTCTTTCACTCGGGCTCCTTCCGGTAGCGTGTCGCATGGACGCCCTCGCCGTCATTCGAGACGCCGTGGTCGAATGGTGGCGTAACTGGTTGCGGCTTACCGTCCTCAACCTGGTGTGGATGTTGTCGTGGCTGCTTGTCGTCCTCGGTCCACCCGTGACGCTCGCGGTCTACGCCTACCTCGAGCGGCTCGCCGACAACGACGAGATGACGCCACGCGAGTTCGCTCAGACCGCTCGCGCTCACTTCCTCAAAGGCTGGCTCTGGGCGCTTCCGGTGCTGCTGCTGTTGGCTTCGCTGGTGCTGGCGTTGTCGTTCTA
>Ga0075530_1001509_pt1 | contig 11040 bp, 11 predicted proteins | sample NGEPerD_2_FD_75101 | JGI IMG/M metagenome (GOLD analysis project Ga0075530, IMG submission 75101) | Arctic peat soil microbial communities from the Barrow Environmental Observatory site, Barrow, Alaska, USA - NGEE PermafrostL1-D | ecosystem: Environmental > Terrestrial > Soil > Wetlands > Peat ...
GCCGCGCCGTGGCTTATTACGCTAAGATCTGGAAGCATTTAGTCTGCCTGTTCCCTGGAGGTTTGCGGATGCGATTGATTTGCTCGTCCAGCTGCGCTGGAACCAGCCGGGATTTCAGAAATGATGCCAGGCTCATGCGCACTCCCTATTTTAGCAACATTCAGCCACGCCGGATCAACACTCCGAGCGTGTGGCTCTGGCCCTCATTAAGCACGCGATAATCGCTTGCGGCATTGGCGGTCTCGACACAGAGCATTGTCTGCCAGGCAGAGTCCGGAAAGTCGCTGAGCGCTGCGGCTTTATGCGGGCCGGGGTTCCATACAACGGTAGAGTCGCTCCCAACCGCGTTTAACCTCCGGCTGGACGCGGGTGTTACGATGGTTAGTGGTTCGCCGCTTTCGTATATCCGGTCTGTTTCTCCCTCGAAATAGACGGGGCCATTCTGCGTACAGTATTCCCAGTCTTTTGAGGTATCAATGTAGTTGCTGCAGCCCAGGCCCAATACCCTCGAACGATAGACATCGGTTGTTGGCAGGTAAGTGTGCAGCGCCTGGCTGATCGCCAGAGGATCCCTGCTGAGGTTTGTCGTGGTCAGAGCCAGTTGGCAGCCGCGTACCGAAAAGCTGAACGTTAACAGCGCCAACGCATGGCCGCTCCACACGTCGGCGAAGTCGTCGTTGGCATTGAGGGAGAGAGATATTTCGACTTCATGGGCGTTTTCTCTCACATCCTCCAGTTTCCAGAGGGCAGTGCGAGCAAACCCGTGGGAGCTCGGCGTTTTTACCCGTTTGCGCACCTCTGGTGCGTTGCGGGCGGGGTCGCCGAACCAGGGCCAGCACACAGGAATGCCGCCCCGAATGGCCCGACCGGGCTCAAATCGCGCAGTAGGGCTAAGCCATAGCCAGCCGGGTTCGTTATTCGGGATAAAGCGGGTGAGGTGCGCGCCCTGCAAGAACACGGTGGCTTCGAACAGAGGGTGATGAACCTCTAGTGCTTCCAATTGTCCGATTGTGTTCCAGCGGGTAAAAGACCATTGTCCCGGAGAAAGAGATAAAGGCGGTTTGTTGCTGCTTTCGGACATAAGGCTTGGTTCCGGACTTAAGTGCATCTGCATACTCAGAGAGTAAATCAAAACGGTGTAGTGGGCGACAGCTGCCCATAAAATAGCCGCAAAAGCCTCGGGAAACCTATTTCAAGGAATGTCATTGGATAAAGCACAGTGGTTAGACGAGCTTGCCCAAGGCCTGAGTGAACACGGCTGGATGAGCTTTGATATGACGCCATGGCTTGGCCCGGAACTGTTGCGGTTACTGCAGCAGGAAATCGTCGTGCTTGATCGGAATAATGCCCTCAAGATTGCCGGTGTCGGGCGTGGCAGCGCACCTGTTCGGGATCGGTCAGTGCGCCGCGACAAGATTGCCTGGCTGCAGGGCGAAACGCCGCCTCAGTTGGCGTTGTTCGATTTTCTTGAAAACTTGCGAGAGGGTTTGAACCAGCGCCTGTTTCTGGGCCTGAAACGTTTCGAGGCACACTACGCGACCTACCATCGCGGTGATTTCTATAAGGCTCACGTGGACAGTTTTCAGGGCCGGGCCTCGCGCATTATCAGCCTTGTGCTGTATTTGAATGATGACTGGCAACCCACGGATGGCGGTGCACTTCAGGTCTATAGCCGGGAAAACGAAAGTGAAGCCAACGGGCTCGTACTGCCTGAGGCGGGCAGGGTGGCGGTGTTCATGAGCGAGGAAATTCGCCATGAGGTTCTTGAGGCACATCGCACGCGTTATAGCCTGTCGTGCTGGTTCCGGCAGGATGAGGTTGCATTGCTGTTGTAGTCCGCAAACCCTTTTGTTAACATTCGCGCCGCTTTCGGGGATATTATCCCGGAACGCCGTTATGGTGGCCCTGTTGGTGCCTCCGCAACATGAAACCGCGAACCCGGTCAGGCCCGGAAGGGAGCAGCCGCAGCGGTGGAATTGTGTGCCGGAGTGTCGCTAGTGGGGCCACCCCCAGATTTTCTTTTTATCCCACTCTTTGCTGCACGCCTTACCGTACCCCGAAATTCCCTGATCTCTGGTTCATATATCTTCTTATAAAACCGCGACCATGCTAAGGTTGCAGGCGTTTTTCTCAGCATTTGGCGGATCATGAGCTACCAGGTACTTGCCCGTAAATGGCGCCCTCGCACCTTTGAAGATATGGTGGGCCAGGAACACGTTCTTCAGGCGTTAATTCACGCTCTGGAAAACCAGCGTCTGCACCATGCCTACCTGTTTACCGGTACCCGGGGCGTTGGTAAAACCACCATCGGGCGCCTGTTGGCTCGTTGCCTTAACTGTGAAACCGGCATCACTCCGCGACCCTGCGGTACTTGTTCCAGTTGCCGGGAGATTCAGGAAGGCCGGTTTGTTGATCTGATTGAGATTGATGCCGCGTCTCGCACCGGCGTTGATGACATGCGGGAGCTCACTGACAACGTTCAGTACGCGCCTAGCCGTGGCCGTTACAAGGTGTACCTCATAGACGAGGTGCACATGCTCACAAACCAGTCGTTTAATGCGTTTCTCAAAACCCTTGAGGAACCGCCGGAGCATGTGAAGTTCCTGCTGGCGACGACCGATCCCCAGAAGTTGCCCGTAACCGTTCTCTCACGTTGCCTGCAATTCAACCTCAAGCGCATGACGCCTGAGCATATTGCGGGGCACCTGACAAAAGTTCTGACTGCTGAACAGATCCCATTTGAAGAGCCGGCGCTTTGGCTGCTTGCCCGCGCCGCCGATGGCAGCATGCGGGATGCTCTGAGCCTGACTGATCAGGCGATAGCCTTCGGCAATCAGAAACTTGCGGCCAGTGACGTCAGCAGCATGCTGGGTACCATTGATCAGCGGGACATAGAGCAGATTGTAAACGCGCTGGTAGACCGTGATGGCCCGGGCTTGCTGGCGGAAATCAGCCGTATCTCGGATTTTGCGCCGGACTACAGCATTATACTTGCGGATCTCCTGTCTTTGTTCCACCGCGTGACGATGGAGCAGGTGGTTCCTGGCAGTGCGGACAACACGCTCGGCGATGCAGCCCAGGTGCAGTCGTTAGCGCGCAAGCTCAGCGCAGAAGATGCCCAGCTGTTCTATCAGGCCGCTCTTGTCGGCCGCAAAGACTTGGCGATTACCCCCGATGCCCGGATGGGCTTTGAGATGACACTGCTCCGCATGCTGGCATTTCGCCCCGGCTCTGACCGGCGCGCGCCACCCGCTGTGAGCAATACGGGTTCCGCTGTTGAGGGCGAATCCCGGGACGAACCTGAGCCAGCACCTGCGGTACCTGCTCCAATCGCCGCCGAGCCAGACGCGCCAGCAGATGACGCCTGGCTTGCAAGCCTTGACGCCCAGGCGGAATCCGCCCCCGATTATCCAGAGCCAGAGCCAGAGCCAGAGCCAGAGCCAGAGCCAGAGCCAGAGCTTGAAGCTGCCCCGGTTGCGGTTCCAGTTGCAGACGGGGAGTTTGTCTGGGAGCGCGATTTCCGCAGCCTTGGCATTGTAGGCATGCCCGGCAACTTGGCCAGCCACGGCGCCATGTCCCGTGCCGGCGACACCATCACGCTGCTGATTGATGCAGGCCATGCCCGGCTGCTGAACGCCCGGCATGAAGAAAAAATTCTGGCCGCCTTGAGAAATCACTTTGGCGACGCCATTCAAGTAAAGATAGAGCAGGGTGATCCAGGGCCCAATACGCCGGCGGCTTTTGAAGAGCGGTTGCGCGTAACGCGTCAGAGTGCGGCAGAGGAATCTATCCGCAACGATCCGCTGGTGAGATCCATTGTGGAACGTTTTGAGGCGCGGGTCGTCGAAGAGAGCATCCGGCCGATAGAGATAAGCAGGAGATAAAAATATGATGAACGATATGGGCGGCCTGATGAAAAAGGCCCAGAAAATGCAGGAAGAGATGCAGAAGGCTCAGGAAGAAGCGGCAAAAGTCGAAATTATCGGCGAAGCTGGCGCGGGCCTGGTGAAAGTGACCATGAACGGCCGGCACGATGTCCGCAAGGTGGAAATCGACCCATCCCTGATGTCGGAAGAGAAAGATATTCTTGAAGATCTGCTGGCTGCTGCCGTAAACGATGCGGTGCGTCGTGTGGAAGCCAACCAGAAGGATAAAATGTCGGGCATGATGTCCGGTATGGGTTTGCCACCTGGCTTCAAGATGCCGTTTTAAGGCTTTTCCTGAACTGCAGTCTGAGGATGTTTCATGGCGTTCAGCCCGCTGGTTGATGAACTTGTCGAATCTCTCCGGTGTTTGCCGGGTGTTGGTCAGAAAACCGCCCAGCGCATGGCCTTTCACTTGCTTGAGAGGGCACGCTCCGGTGGAACCCGGCTTTCTGATGCTTTGAGCAATGCCATGGCGGGTGTTCGCCGTTGCGAGAGTTGCCAGAACTTTTCGGATACCGACGTGTGCGGGATTTGCGAGAATCCGGCCCGACGTACCGGCATACTCTGCGTGGTCGAAAGCCCATCTGATCTACTGGCAATCGAGCAGGCGGGACATTACAAGGGCAGCTATTTTGTTCTGATGGGGCACCTGTCGCCCATTGACGGCGTGGGGCCTGAGGAAATCGGTATCGAGCGGCTTCTGCGCCGGGTGCGCTCAGATGGTGTTACCGAGCTCATTCTTGCGACCAATCCGACGGTTGAGGGTGAAGCAACGGCCCACTGTATTTCCGACCGGCTCGACGGGTCAGCTATTCTCATCACCCGCCTTGCTCACGGCATACCGGTAGGTGGCGAGCTTGGCTACGTCGACGGTTTTACCCTTACTCATGCGTTTCGCGGCAGAAAACCTCTGCTGGACTGATTCCGCGTCAGCGATTCCATGGCGCTTTTAACTGGCTTTTTCTATGACCTTTTCTCTACCGGCTATTGATGTTCCCCCGGCACCTGAAACCATTGACTGGATTCTCCTGCCGGAGGAGCTGGACGAGTGGCTGGACAGCGCCCCGGGGCACCCCTTGGTTCTGGATACGGAGTTTGAACGGGTAAACACCTTCTACCCGATTCCCGGGCTGGTTCAGCTTGGTCTTGGTGATCGGTTTTGTCTCGTAGACCCTGTTGTGGCAGAACAGTCTGCGCGTTTTCGGGAGGTTATCGCTGACCCTGGCGTTACCAAGTTGCTCTATGCCATGAGCGAAGACCTCGAGCTCTTTCGCGATTGGCTGGGAATACGCCCTAAGGGCGTTGTGGATCTGCAGATTGGCGCGGCTATGGCCGGTGCCGGATTTTCTCTGGGGTATGCGCGGCTGGTTGAAAACCTCTTTGGCGAAACGCTGGATAAATCAGTCACCCGTTCTGACTGGATTTCCCGCCCTTTGAGTGATGCCCAGCAGCGTTACGCGGTAGAGGACATACGTTTTCTTGCGCCCATGCATCAGTGGGTTACTGCGCATCTCCGTGAGCGGGGCCTTGAGGCGGCGCTTGTGGAAGAATCCACGCGTTTTGCGGATGAACTCGCGGGGCAGGACGACCCGCACAATCATTACCTCCGCCTGCGCGGCGGCTGGACGTTAACGGCACAGCAACAGGTTGTGCTCAAGAAGCTGGTTGTTTGGCGGGAGCTGGAAAGCAGAGAGCGGGATCGCCCACGCGGTCGCGTGCTGGCGGACCCTCTTCTAATTGCCATTGCAGATCAGTTGCCCGGGTCGCTCAGCGAGATGTCCAACATTCAAGGTGTTCCGGCGGGCGTGGTTCGCCGGTATGGCGAGGCGTTGCTTGAGCTTATTGAAGAGGGCTGTAACGCTGATGATGCCGGGATCGAGCGCATTGCACCGCCCCTGACCCGGGATCAGCAAGTATACTTTAAGCAATTAAAGCGGTTTTTCAAGAATGCAGCAGAAGCCACTGATATTCCTATTGAATTACTCGCGCCAAGAAAGCGACTTGAAAAAGTTGTTCAGGACAAAAGTCTGGCTGAGAGCCCGTTTTTTCATGGCTGGCGCGCTCAGATTCTAGAGCCGGAAATGAACGATATTGAGGGCTTTCTGACATCATGAAAAATCGGGAGTTCGTGTCTGTTTTCCGAAGCAGCAAGAAAAGCGATACCTATATTTATGTTCGTCGCGGGCAGAAGTGGGATGAGTTACCTGAGAGCCTGAGAGCCATTTTCGGCAACCCGGTACATTCGATGGACCTGATTATGACTCCGGAGCGCAAGCTCGCCAGAACTAGTGGTGAGCACGTACTTAAAGCGATTGCTGAAAAAGATTTCTTTTTGCAGATGCCTGAAGAGCAGGATGCTTACGTTATCGATTTTCGCACGAAGCCGGGGCTGAGAAAGTCATGATTGCCCAAATCCCGTTCTGGCAGCGCAAACGTCTGAGCGAGATGACGCCGCGGGAATGGGAATCTTTGTGCGACGGTTGCGGTAAGTGCTGCCTTAACAAGCTTGAAGACGAAGACACCGGTGAGGTGTATCACACCGATCTGGTCTGCCGTTTTATGGATGAAGACACCTGCAAGTGTACGGTGTATCCGGATCGCCTCCGAAAAGTGCCGGGCTGCACAGTGCTGACACCGGATACGGTGAACGATTACCATTGGCTGCCCTATACCTGTGCCTATCGCACTCTTGCAGAGGGCAGGCCTCTTGCTGATTGGCATCCGCTGCGCAGCGGGAGCCCGGATTCGGTGCACGAGGCGGGTGTTTCCATACGTCATAAGGTGATCCGTGAGGATCAGGTGGCTGAGGAAGACTGGGAAGAACACATCATTCACTGGGTTCTGTAATGATTGATACTGACGCACAAATTGCTTACGGCATTTTCTGGGCCGCTTACGCCATCGCTTTCGTCGTGTTTTATTTCATGATGAAAAAGCTGTTCCGGTTTTTACCGCTATACGGTTTCCGCACCTTGCTGCTTGCAGCACTGGTCGCTTTTCTGCTGACTCCGGTAGAGTCTGTTGAGGTAGCGGGATGGTGGATACCCGCGTGGCTTTTCGGGAGCTACGAACTCATTCTCGGCGACGCAGACGCCGCTGGCCGGGCATGGCTCAATCTGGGTATCGGGGGTCTGGTAATGCTCCTTGTCTGGATTCTGGACATGGTCCGTTATCGGCTGTCCCGCCGCTGAGATTTCCCACACAATTTTCTGAGAGCCACAATGCCGAGATTCCTGACGCTGGTTTTTTTTACTGCTCTGCTGATGCCCGCAACGCTGTGGGCGCAGGAAACGACGACGCTGACTTTGCCGGAACGCCCGGATGTCCGAATCATTGTGGATATTTCAGGCTCCATGAAGGAAACCGATCCGAATAACCTGCGGCAACCAGCTGTGAGGCTTTTGGCCCGGGTAATGCCCCAAGGCAGTACCGCGGGTGTGTGGACCTTCGGGCAGTACGTAAATATGCTCGTACCCCATGGAGAGGTTACCGGGGCTTGGCGCGAAACAGCGATTGAACGCTCCCGCAAAATAAACTCTGTGGCGTTACGCACCAATCTTGGTAAGGCCATTGAAGTCGCCAGTGACGACTATGTGACCGGCGGCACGCTTGAGAATACGCACTTCATATTGCTGACAGACGGCAAGGTGGATATCTCCGATAACGCAGATGTGAACCGGGCTGAAGAAAAGAGAATTCTGGGAAAAATGCTAGACGACCTGGTGGCCAGAGGCGCCACCTTCCACCCGGTTGCGCTTTCAGATCAGGCGGATGCCGGCTTTTTGAAGACGCTTGCCGAGAAATCAAAAGGCAGCTTCCGGATTGCCGACACGGCGGAATCTCTCAATCTGGCCTTTCTGGGTGCCCTGAATACCGCAGCACCACAAGAACAGATACCGATTGAAGGCAATGCATTCATCGTGGATGGAGGCGTAAAGGAATTCACGGCATTGATCTTCCGCGGCCAGGAAAAAACCGGTGAAGCGGTTGAGCCTGCCAGCCTGGAGCTGATCCGGCCTGATGGTGAAACGGTCCTCTATTCCAGGCAGCCTGAGAACGTACGCTGGGCCCGGGAAGCCGCCTATGATCTGGTTACCATTACTGAGCCCCAGGCCGGTGAGTGGCGCGTAACGGGTGAACTGGGTGAGGGCAGCCGCGTTACGGTCGTCAGTGATCTGAGAATGGTGGTCAGTTCTATTCCTGCGACGTTTACCCCGGAATCACCGATCGATGTTCGTGTGGCTTTTTTTGAAAAAACGGAAAAGGTGATCAATCCGGAATTTCTTGATGTACTGAGTGTGAAGCTCAACCTGACGTCGAAAGAAGGGCGCAGCGGCATAAAAATGCTATCCACTGATCAGCCTCCGGAAGATGGCGTGTACGCCAACACCATAAGCAAACTGCCGACAGAAGGCCTCTACAGCATAGATATTGTTGCGGACGGCAAAACCTTTGCCCGAAAATTTACCGCGACAACGGAATTCCTGGTGCCCGTGGGTATGCTTGAACCTGCCATTGAGTCACCTATCGATATCAACCTGGCTGAGCAGTTAGAGCAATCGCCGCCTGCTTCTGAACTTTCCGACCCGCAGCCGGAGCAGACAAGTGCGCCGGAGCCGGAGCCGGAGCCGGAGCCTGCTGAGCCAGCGCCCATAGTGGAGGTGGAAGCGGATCCGGAAGCTGAATCGACACTGCCCTTGCCACTCTGGATGATTGGAGCAGGAGCGGGGGCACTCGTAGTTCTCGCACTGATCATTATTCTGCTGCTGCGCAAGCGACGTAGCGCGTCGGCTGTTGCTGATACGACCGACGAAGAAACCGAAAGCCTGGATGATCTGCAGAAGGAAATGGCAGATATTGAAGCCGAGACTCCCGTAGTGATGGCAGAGCCAGAACCAGAATCTGAGCCCGAACCGGAGCCCGAAACAGAAGAAGAGCCGGCGGAAGAGGATATACCGGTTGCCAGCACAGTTGTGGAGCCTGAAGAGGTTATCCCGGAGCTGAGCGAACCCGTGGAAGAAGACGATGAAGAAGAGTTCGGTCTGGATGATTTTGATTTGTCCGAATTTGACGATCTACCCGACTACGATGAGCCGGATACCAAACCGGACGATGAACAGAAAAAGTAACCAACAGGAATGATACAGATGAAGTTTACCGGTACCGATAACTATGTAGCCACTGATGACCTGCAAATGGCCGTAAACGCGGCCATCACGCTGCAACGCCCACTGCTGATCAAAGGCGAGCCCGGCACCGGCAAAACCTTGCTGGCGGAGGAAATAGCAAGCGCTCTCGGTATGCGTCTGATTCCCTGGCACATCAAATCCACCACCAAGGCCCAACAGGGCCTGTATGAGTACGATGCGGTTTCCCGTTTGCGGGATTCCCAGCTGGGTGACGCGAAGGTCAACGACATCAGCAACTACATCATCAAGGGCAAACTCTGGGAGGCATTTGAAGCCGAGGACCAGGTGGTGCTGCTGATTGATGAGATCGACAAGGCCGACATCGAGTTCCCCAACGATCTGTTGCTGGAACTGGATCGCATGGAGTTCTATGTATACGAAACCCAGAAGTTCGTAAAAGCCGCAAAGCGGCCGATCGTGGTGATCACCAGTAACAATGAAAAAGAACTGCCAGACGCTTTCCTGCGTCGCTGTTTTTTCCACTACATCAGCTTCCCGGATCACACCACCATGCAACGCATCGTGGATGTCCATTTCCCGGGTATTCAGCAGCAGATCGTAAAGGAAGCGCTGGAGGTGTTTTTTGATGTACGCAAGGTACCTGGCCTGAAGAAAAAGCCTTCTACCTCCGAGCTGATTGATTGGTTGAAACTGCTGATGGCAGATGAACTGACCGCCAAAATGCTGCATGAAAAAGACAGCAGCTCAGCGTTGCCGCCCTTGTACGGTGCTCTGGTGAAAAACGAGCAGGATGTACACCTGTTGCAGAAGCTGGCGTTTATGGCCCGCCGTCGCGGCTGAAATTCGGCAAGAGTGCGGTTCTATGTTGATTGATTTTTTTCTCGAAGTGCGGCGGGCCAAAGTGCCTGCCAGCCTGCGTGAATTCCTCGATTTGCTGGAGGCGCTGCAACAGCGGCTCGCCTTTGCGAATATGGAAGAGTTCTATTACCTGGCACGGTTGTGCCTGGTAAAGGATGAGCGTCACTTCGACAAGTTTGATCGGGCGTTCAAAGTCTATTTTGACGGTATTGAGCACCTGGACGAGTTGCTGGAAGCAATGATTCCGGATGAGTGGCTCAGAGCTGAGTTTGAGAAAAACCTGAGCGAGGAAGAGAAAGCCAAAATTGATTCGCTGGGTGGCCTGGAAGAGCTGATCGAAACCTTCAAAAAGCGCATGGAGGAGCAGAAAGAGCGCCATGCGGGCGGTAACAAATGGATTGGAACAGGAGGCACGTCGCCTTTTGGTGCGGATGGATACAATCCGGAAGGGTACCGCATCGGCCAGAAAAAAGGCCGCCATGGACGGGCCATTAAGGTTTGGGAAAAGCGCGAGTTCAAGGATCTGGATGACAGCGTTACCTTGGGCATCCGCAACATCAAGGTAGCGCTTCGGCGGTTGCGCAAGTTCGCACGCCAAGGTGCCGCAGACAAGCTGGATCTTGACGACACTATTCGGTCGACAGCTCGTAATGCGGGTTATCTCGACCTGAAGATGGTGCCCGAGCGCCATAACGCGGTTAAAGTGCTGATCTTTTTCGATGTGGGCGGTTCTATGGACTCCCACGTGCGGGTGTGCGAGGAGCTGTTTTCTGCCGCGCGCACCGAGTTCAAGCACATGGAGTACTTCTACTTTCACAACTTTGTGTATGAGAGTTTGTGGAAGAACAACATCCGGCGCATGAATGAGACTACCAATACCTGGGATGTTCTCAACAAGTACTCGCAAGACTACAAAGTGATCTTCGTAGGCGATGCCACTATGGCACCCTATGAGATTTCCCATGCTGGAGGTTCCATCGAACACTGGAACGAAGAGGCGGGTGCGACCTGGTTCCAGCGCATCAAGGAGCATTTCAGCAAGGTGGCCTGGATCAATCCGCTACCGGAAAGCTACTGGGGAACGGGTGGCTCTCTGGGAATGACCA
>Ga0075530_1001510_pt1 | contig 11039 bp, 12 predicted proteins | sample NGEPerD_2_FD_75101 | JGI IMG/M metagenome (GOLD analysis project Ga0075530, IMG submission 75101) | Arctic peat soil microbial communities from the Barrow Environmental Observatory site, Barrow, Alaska, USA - NGEE PermafrostL1-D | ecosystem: Environmental > Terrestrial > Soil > Wetlands > Peat ...
CTTTAGTTCGCAATCTATATATTTTTGTATTTCTAGGAAATTACCGTTTCCTGTTCTTGGAATTAATACCCATTGATAATCATATTCTTCATCTGGATCAGGATTAATAAGCAATCCTTCCCTATTGGTCTTTTCATCTCCTGTATCAATAATTGAGTTTTGAATTTTTGATTCCTTTGCTTTTTCCAAAAGTCTTACAAAATCATCAAATTCAGTATCCTTAATATCTGTATCTATACTTTCTTTAATAATACTATAGAAATCAAAAAGATTTCCTGGATTTGCCAAAAATTTAAGCGAAAAGATTTTATCTTTAAAAGCTGTTATCACTTTTTCTTGTCTTCTGCTTCTTGCAAAATCAGACTCCTCTGGACCAATTGCATGCCTTGATCTAACATATTCTAAAGCCGTACTCCCATCCATTAACTGCATTCCTTTGTTGAAGTGTAAATGTTTGTATCTGCACGGGAAAGCTTCCAATTGAGAAGACGCTGTAGCCAATTGATCTAATTCTGCCGGATCATGACCACATAATTCATTCTCTTTTCCGTCAATCGGATATTCATAATCATCAAATGTTCTTTCTACCTCAACATTTATTCCTCCAACCAAATCGACTGCCCTAATAAAACCGTCAAAATCAATCCTAAGACCGTAATCTACATCCTTACCTAAAATTTTAGAAACAACCGCTTCTGCCAAAATCAATCCTCCTCCTTTTTTTATCTTCTCCCCATCCTGATATGCCTCATTTATTCTTCCACTATGATTATCTGTAATATTCGGAATCCAAAGATCCCGCGGGAGAGACACTAGAGTTACGTTGTTTGTTTTAGGATTAATGCTTGCAAAAATAATTGTATCTGTAAGATTAGGGCCATCATGTTTTCCTCCCCCTATTCCCATAAGTAAAATGTTTATCTGATCGTCTTTTTGCTTAAGTTCAATATTACGGTTAAAGGTAAGCTGAAAAACAAAAGGAAAAAATCTATAGCTAAAACTTATAACTTTTACAGCTAGAGCAAGAAAAATAATACTTACAATAATAATTAGTATCTTTTTATTTTTTTTAGACATATAAACTTAGTAATATTTAATCATTTATGAAGCATTAATTGTCTTGGAAAATTCTAATGGGTCAAGGCTTGCCTTGCCTATTAAAACACCATCTATTGAGGGCATTGACGTGAAATTTTTTACATTTTCGGAATTTACACTTCCACCGTATAAAAAACTACGAAATCCTTTTTTCTTTATCATACCTCCTATTTCCTCTGCATTTTCAGGAGTATCAGGGTTTCCTGTACCGATTGCAAAGAAAGGTTCATAAGTAACTATCTCTACTCCGCTTGGAATATAAGTATCATTGCCTTGAATACAAAAAATAGGTTCTAAATCATAATTTCTAGCCATTGTTACTTTTTGCTCCAATATTTGATTTGTTTCATTAAAATTTTTTCTTCTTTCCGAATGTCCAATTATTACATAATTTGCAAAATCCTTTATTTGTGCTGCGTTTACTTCTCCTGTATATTGCCCACTGTCAAAAGCAGATAAATCTTGTGCACCTATTTCGATTTTTAGATTTTTATGAGAAATTAAGTTTTTTAGATCTGACAATAATGTAAAAGAAGAACAAATAATTATCTGTTTATCATTTTGAGAACTTTCTTCTGTATATTTTTCCACCCATTCCTTAACCTCTTCTAATGTCTTATTTGACTTCCAATTAGCGACAATCAGTGGTGATTTCATGTGGTATTATTATACGATATGAATAATGATTTTCTCAAGGACCTAAACCCCGAACAACAAAAAGCAGTCATGGAAACAGATGGACCGATGATAGTCTTAGCAGGAGCAGGAAGCGGAAAAACAAAAGTTATTACTCATAAGGTAATCTACCTTATTTTATCAAAAGTAAGTCCTAACAACATTCTCTGCGTTACCTTTACCAATAAGGCGGCAGGAGAAATGAAAGAGAGAATTGATAAATATATTAATACTTTTAATCTTAAGGCTCTTCAAAAACCTACTATTACCACTTTTCATTCTCTTTGTGCAAAGATTTTAAGAATCGAAGGAAAACATTTAGGAATTTCAAATAAGTTTACTATCTATGATAGCCAAGAACAAATTGATGCAATTAAACAAGTATTTAAAAAACAGGGAATTTCTCCTAAAGAATATAAACCTTCTGCAGTGCTCTCTTATATCTCTCAAGCAAAAAATGAACTCATAAATGAAAGGGAGTATGTAAGTCTTGCAAAAGGACACATGCAATCAAAAGTTGCCCAAATCTACCCCTCTTATCAAAAACTTCTTAAAGAAAGCGATGCTCTTGATTTTGATGATTTACTTTTCAAAGTTGTGGATTTATTTAGGGAATTTCCTGATGTTTTGTTAAAGTATCAAGACAAATTTAAGTATATTTTAGTAGATGAATATCAAGATACCAATAGGGCTCAATACGTTTTAACGAAAATGCTAGCAAAAAAAAATAATAATATTTGCGTTGTAGGAGACTTTTCGCAAAGTATTTATAGCTGGCGAGGAGCAGATTTCCAAAACTTAATTAAATTTAACAACGACTTTAAAAACGTTAAAACATTTAAGCTGTCTCGAAATTATCGCTCAACGCAAAAAATTCTTGATGCTGCTTCATCTATAATTTCAAAAAATACTTCCCATCCTGTATTAAATCTTTGGACTAAGAATTTGGAAGGTGAAGAAATTATGATTTACGAGGCAACAAATGAACATGATGAAGGTGATTTTATTATTGACAGAATTATTAATATGAAAAAGCTTTTAGATTTTAATTTTTCTGATTTTGCTGTTCTTTATAGAACAAATGCTCAATCAAGAGTCCTAGAAGAAGTATTCCTGCATCAAGGAATTCCATATTTATTAATAGGCGGCACTAGATTCTATGAAAGAAAAGAAATTAAAGATATTTTGGCTTATTTAAAAGCTCTTGCAAACAATAAGGACTCTGTTTCTATAAAAAGAATTGAAAAAATAGGAAAAAGAAGATTTTCTAAGTTTTTAGAGTATCAAAAAAAGCACAATGAATCAAAAAAAACGATTGAAATTTTGGATAATATCGTAAGTCAAGTTGATTATCTTTCTCTTTATGATGAAAAAGATAAAGAAGATAGGCAAAGACTTGAAAATATAAAAGAATTGCGTTCTGTTGCACTTGAGTTCCCAAATTTAATACAATTCTTAGAGAACGTATCTTTAGTTGAACAAGAATATATGCCGGATTATCTTGAAAAAACAAATAAAGGAAAAAAGGATGCCGTAAATCTTATGACTCTGCACGCAGCAAAAGGTCTTGAGTTCCCAATAGTTTTTATGATAGGCATGGAAGAAGGATTGTTTCCTCACTCAAGAGCGTTAATGGATAAAAACGAATTAGAAGAAGAACGAAGGCTTTGTTATGTAGGAATAACGCGTGCAAAACAAAAATTATTCTTAAGTTATGCAAAAAAAAGAATGTTTTTTGGACAAAGAACAAATAATATGGTATCAAGATTTATTTTTGAACTACCAGATGAACTTCTAGAACAAAATAGGCATATTCTTAATAACGATCTTAATGTCCCAGACTATTTATGAAAGACGATAACTACTCAAATCATCCACTTCAATCAGAAGAATGGAAGAAATTTAGAGAAAAAGGCAATATAAAGGTTGTAAGAGAAAACGGTATTCAAGTATCGTTTCATAAAATTCCTAAGACAAACTTTACTGTCGGATATTTTCCAAAAGGTCTACTTCCTAATAAAAAACAGATTTCAATTCTTAAAAAAGTAGGTTTTTTACAAAAAGCTGTATTTATTCAACTTGAGCCAAATGTGGAAAAAGAGAAAGGTTTGGAATTTGATTATAAAATACTTAATCTTGTCCCTTCTTTTCATCCACTATTTACACATTTTAATTTCAAACTAGATCTTACCCTGTCTGAAGAAGAAATATTAAAAAATATGCATCCTAAAACAAGATACAACATAAGAGTTGCACAGAGACATGGAGTAAGAGTAGTAGAAGATAATTCCGATAAAGCGTTTGAAGAATATTTAAAACTTACTAAAGAAACAACAAAAAGGCAAAGTTTTTATGCTCACACACAAGACTATCATAAATTAATGTGGGAAACTCTAAAAGTAAAAGATGAAAAATTTTCAAAAGAAAAACTAACTGCCCATCTATTAGTTGCTAAATATAACAACCGAACTCTTGCTACATGGGTTCTCTTTGTTTATAAAAACATCCTCTATTATCCATATGGTGCATCAAGCACTGAGCATCGAGAAGTTATGGCTTCAAATTTAATGATGTGGGAAGCAATTAAGTACGGAAAAAAAATAGGCTTAAAAGAATTTGACATGTGGGGATCGCTTGGACCAAATGCAGATCCACATGATCCATGGTTTGGTTTTCATAGATTCAAACAGGGATATAACCCAAGACATGTTGAATTTATTGGAAGCTATGATTTAATCATAAATCCTAAGCTATATAAACTTTATAAAATTACTGATAAATTAAGATGGCAGTTTCTTAAATATAAAAAAATTCTTTCTCCATAATGCAACAGTATCTGCTAAATTCTATGCTGAAAAAGCATTTTATATTAAAAGTTCTCAAGAAAATTATTTACTACTTCAAACAATAAATAATAATTTAAAAAATGAAAACTAAAATTTTTTTTAATTTACTTAAGACTTCCTATCTTTTTTGGATTGTTATCATATTTTCATTTTCTTCAATTTTTAGATTGTTTTCCTTAAATCTTATTGAATTTAAATTTGATGAAGCTTTTACTATTTTTGAATTAAATAATTTTTTGCAAATCCATACTTAATGCAACAAGGTCCTATCCAGGAATTAGAAGAAATACTGGTGTTATTGCAAGTTTTTATGTTCTTTTTACTATTGCTTTGTATTATGTTTCATCTAGAAACTGGAGAAGAAAAATCACAAAGTATTTTTTATTAATAATCTTTCTACTAATTCCAATACATCACCTAATTGTTTATCCAACAAATCTAAGAGGGATTGTAAATCAAAGTCCTCACCAGTATAGTTTATGGTTTAGTACAAAAAGTAATCCTCAGGAATCTTTAGAACTGTTTGTTAATACAGTAAAAACGGATAACTTAAAACTAAGCTGCAGTTTCTGCAAGTTGTTACTGGAATAATTTTAAATGTAATAAAATACTAGGTTTTGATTTAAAAACAAAAAAAATCATTCCTATTACTCCTAATCTTTGGAGCAACTATTATTGGGAATATTAACTGTATAATTTTAAATTCTATAAAGAAATAGTTTATTTTTTTTATCTTCTTTAATTTTCTTAAAATCCATCTCGTATTTATAGCTAATAATTCTAGTACCAGGCTTTAATTCCTTTAAAAACTTTTTTCTAAGTTTTTCAAGTGTTTTAGGAACTAAATATACAACAATTACCGATGCTTCTGATAAATTTTCTTTAAAAAAGTTTTTTCTTTTAATCTTTACACCGCTTTTAATTTTGTTAACATATATTTTTAACCTTGCATAAAAATACCTTGCAGGATCAATTTCAATTCCAATTACTTTGGCTCCATATTTTTTTGCTGCTATAGTAATCAATTCACCATCTCCGCAACCTAAATCATAAACAGTATCATTTTTTGTTATTTTCCCTAATTTACAAATTGCGTCTGCTGTTTTTTTATCGGTTCTCCACCAAGGAGCCCAGGGACTGTCTGGCGGCCAAAACATTGAATATGCAAAAAGTAAAAACAAAAAAATAATTCCAAGAAAAATATTAAAAAGAATAAATACCATTAATAAATTATAGCTTTTTTTAGATTATCTTGTCTTACTTTTAAGCATAATTAAAATACTTGATTTTAATAAAAAAAAAGTACACACTTAAATAAGACAGAAAAGGAGGTGAAAAATGTTAAATACAGCTTTTGCTTATTTTAAAAAACATCCAGTATACAACGCTCTTGTTCATTTATCCGGAGGGGTAAGCATCGGAATTTTAATTACCTATCCTGTTGTAGGAGTTCATCCTCTACGTTGGGGTCTTGTTTTATTAATGGTTTTTGTTCTTGGATATTTACCTCCGCTAACTGGAAGTAAATAGCTACCCAACCTAGCTAGATGAATTAGATACTAATTCTTCTTGGCAAGGCTATTTAAAAAAGAGTTAATTATTGACAAAACAATACTAAACAGAAGCGCCCACCAAAAACCGTCCACGTAGAATCCTGACACAATCTTTGCAGCAAGTAGTATAAGAAAAGCATTTATTACTAATGTAAAAAGCCCTAAGGATAAAATATTAATCGGTAAGGTAAAAATAACAAGAATTGGCTTTAATACTGTATTAATTATTCCTAAAATTACCGCTAGGATAACTGCTGTTAAAAAATCTCCAATATGGATTCCTGGAAGAAGATATGAAGTAATAAGAATTGCTAAGGAACTTACTGTTAAGCTTACTAAAATATTCATATATGGATTATATTAACAAATCTTAAATCTTTATGCTTTATTCTTACTGCCTATTGCTTCTGAAATATTTAAAAAATTATCTTTTTCTAAAAGTTTAACAAGTCCTTTGTTTATTTTTTTTATTGCACCTGGTCCTCCGTAAATAAGCCCTGTTGCAAGCTCAACTAATGAAGCTCCCAGACAAATTTTTTCATATGCATCTTCTGCAGTAAAAACTCCTCCTAATCCTATTATTGGATATTTTCCTTTTGTTTTCTTATAAACAAATTTAATCATCTTATTAGAAAGCTCCTTCATGGGTTTTCCCGAAATTCCTCCACTATATTGAGAAATATCTCTTTGTTTCGTTTTTTTAAGTAAACTTCTATTTCTAGTAAGGTTTGAGATAATAAACCCTTTTACCATTGGGTACATCATTGCTATGTCTATTATTTCGTTAAGTAATTCGTTTGATAAATCTGGCTTTAGTTTTAAAACAACAGGCTTTCTAGCTTTGTTTTGAGAAACTCTTTTTAAAAGACTATTTAAAAGCTTTGGGCTCTCACAGAAAAGTTGCCCATCTCCTGCGTTAGGACAGCTAATATTTAGATTAACAATATCAGCAAGCGGCTGAAGCTTTACAAAGGCTTTATTATAATCTTCAACTGATGCCATTCCTTTTATTCTTACATCATTTGTCTTAGCAATATTTATTATTAAGGGCGTTGTACGATTTTGGTTTTTTATTCTTTTTCTTACCTTATCGACGCCCTGATTTTTTAATCCATAGTTAACTATTAGTGAATAATCATCTCTAAGTCTTACGTTCCATGGTCTTGGATTTCCCTTATAAGGCCTTGCAGTAACAGATCCTACTTCAACAAAGCCAAAGCCAATTGATGGTAATATTTGAATTAATTTTGCATTCTTGTCAAAACCTCCTGCAATTCCAATTGGATTTTTAAACTTAATTCCAAAAACTTCTGTTTTAAGCATTGGATTTTCGTAGTTATAAAAAAGTTTTAGAAGACCTCTTAAGAGAGGAGATTTGCCAAATAAGCTCCCTAAGGAAACAACTGCCTCGTGTAAATGATCAGGATTTATTTTAAATAGTATTGGACGAACAATGTTTGAGTACAAATTCATATAACAATAGCCTATTATAACAAATTTTTTCTAATTTGCTGGTTTTACTTGCTTCTTTTTTTTGATAGAATAGCTTAAGTAAACAAATATGGCAAAATCTAGAAGAAAAAATCCAGGGAAAACAATTGCAAAAAGAAAAAAAGGGCGCAGAAGAGGAACTCTTGGATAAAAATCTAAAAATACTGCAATGCTTGATAGACAAGTATTATTATTAAAATATAAATTATTGTCCATGGAATAAGCTTTTTTATAATTTCTTTCTCTTCCCCTTTTATTCCCACAGCAGATTCTGCAGCAATAATATTTGGTATAGAAATCATATTTCCTGCTGTTGCACCTAAAAGTTGAAGTGATAAGATTACGGAAACCGTAAAGCCTGCCTGATTAGCAGCATGTGCCTGAATACTCCCAAAGATTAAATTAGATAGAGTTGCACTTCCTGCAATAAAAGCCCCAAGTGCTCCCACAAAAGGAGCCATAATTGGCAAGAAATCAGTTTCTAAGCTCTTAAAGACAGAATCAGTCTTAGATCCGTTAATTAAAATTTCCATTGTTGTAGCAATTAAAAAAATTATAATTCCTGGATAAGGAATTTTTCTTAATGCTTCTTTTATATTAAATATGAATGCTTTAGGACTTGCTTTGTGTCTAAGCAAGAAAATAAAGGATACCAATAAGAAGATTATTCCTGGATTAAAAAGTTTTAAGCTATGAGTTGATGTATCAGAGATATTGATAACATAAATAATCGGAAAAAGTCTTTCAAAAAGTAGTATTCCTATAAGTAAGATGTATGGAGCGAAAACATCTCTTGCACTCAGTTTTTTCTTAAGTTCACCTAATTCTTTAGCTTTATAAATATTTTTAACATTTAAAATATTTAACTTTAAAAACATAAAAATCAAAAACATTCCAACTAAAGAACCTACTAGAGATGGAAACTCAAGCCCTAATCGTAATCCAAAATAATAAGGGATTGTAAAACAAACTCCTGAAAGAAGAGCAAAAGGAAGTGCTTCTATTAAAAAACTGTAAGGTTTTTTTAAAAAATGTGTTAGCAGTGCTAGTATAATTACCGGAACAAAAATACCCACAAACAGTCCTATTAATACAGTACTATCTGCTATGGCATACTGATTAAAATTAAAAAAACCTATTTTAATAGGAGTTCCAATTGCTCCAAACGTAACAGGAATACTATTCCCTGCTAAGGCAATTACTACTGCTGCAATTGAAGGTATTCCAATTTTAACTAAAACATGCGCTACAATAAGAGCAGGTATTCCAAAACCAGCAGTTGATTCAAGAAAACCTCCAAAAAACCAAACAAGTAAAATTGTTTGAATTCGGATATCTGAAGATAAATCATGTAAGTGATGTTCAAGTGAAGAAATTACTCCTAAATGTTGCATCACATATAAAAACGTCAATGCTCCAAAAATAATAAGTACTATATCAAATGAAACAAATGCTCCTTTAAAAATACTTGGTAAAATAATTTCTGAGCTATTCCAATAGAAAACACTTAAGAAAATTGCACTAATTAAACTTAAGAAAGCTGTTATCTTAATATGTGTTTTTGGTAGAAAAAATCCAGAGATTAATATCAATAACGGAAGAAAAAATAAAAAGGTTTGCACTATAAAATTCTAACAAAAATAAAGAAAAATTAATACATTTTTTAGAAAACACTTCTTGTTATTATTTTTTATCAAGAATATAATATTTAGGCTTATAAAATGGAACCAACAGAAAGATCCAGAAGAAGAAAAAGGAAAAAAAATTTAAGAATATTATTCTTTTTCTTAATTATCTTCTTGCTTATAATATTTGCTGCCTATAAAATATTTTCAATAGACAAAACAACAAATACATTAAGTCCTCTTGCAGAAGGCATTAATGTATTAAATAAAGTTATGGAAAATCCTTTACAAGAAATTGCAGAAAAAACATTATCTGATCCAAACATTACATATGGGATTGTTGTAAAAGATCTAAAAACTGGAGAAAAATACTATTATAATAGTAACAAAAAATTTCAAACAGCAAGTCTATATAAACTTTGGGCAATGGCTGCTGCTTTTGAGAAAATATCAAATAAGGAATTAAGTGAAAATGAGGTGCTAAGTGAAAAAATTGAAGATCTTAACACAAAATTTAACATTGCAAGTGAAGAAGCAGAATTAACAAAAGGAGACATTACAAGAACTGTAAAAGATGCAATTAATAAAATGATTGTAATTTCTGATAACTATTCTGCGCTACTTCTTGTTTCAAGAATTCGAAATGCAAGTCTTACTTCTTTTCTTAAAGAATATGGATTTAATAATTCAGAAATAGGAACTCCCCCTCAATCTACAGCAGGGGACATTTCTATGTTTTATGAAAAATTATACAAAGGAGAAATAATAAATAAAAATTATTCAAAACAGATGATGGAAATTTTAAAAAGGCAATCCTTAAACGATAGAATCCCTAAATATCTTCCTGAAGAAATTTCTATTGCTCATAAAACAGGGGAATTGGGAGGAGCAAAACATGATGCAGGAATAGTATTTGCAAAAAATGGAGATTATATTATTGTAATAATGTCTGACAGCAGTAACCCTGCTCAGACAGCAGAAAAAATGGCCCGCTTTTCAGAAGATGTTTATAAATACTTTGACAAAAAATAATTAAAAGTAGATCTGATAAAAAAAATTATAAGATTTTATCTTCTATCAAAAGAATTGCCAAAACCAATAAAAATATTCCAATACTATTAAGAACAAAAGATGTAATAAAGAACTTATAATTTTTCATTTTAGAAATTCCCATAAGGCTTACTCCAAATTCATCTGGAAAAGGTGACGCAATAATGATTGCTCCTAGAACTGGTAATGTCCAACTAAAATATCTTGAATAAAAAATATCTTTGATATGATTTCCTTTATCCAATTTTCTATATAAATAACTTAATTCTTTTGTAAGATTATTTTTTACAAAGCTAAATATCATAAAATCGCCAATAGCTGCTCCAAGTCCTGCAATTAAACCAATCTCTATGGGAGACAATGTTTTAGCAAGAACCGAAAGAATCAATATTCCTATTGCAACTGTAAATGTTGAAACAAAAAGTACTCCTGCAACAAATGCACCAAAATATCCAAATACACCAAGATCAATTAAAAAAACTTTAAAGCTTTCAACTTGTGAAAGAAAATAAATAAATATAATACTTATTACAAAAAAAGTAATATTTTTAAAATGCCAGCTTCTCCAGTAGTTCATAACCTAAGTATATCAATAAAGATTTTTATAAAACAATTTAAATTATTTAAGTAAAAGAAGAAATGCAAAAAGAGTGAAAAGAGCAAGAAACCCTGATGTATAAATGATTAACTTTAATGCTTCA